>Ga0070701_10000768_pt1 | contig 11437 bp, 9 predicted proteins | sample KBSK5102metaG_FD_65451 | JGI IMG/M metagenome (GOLD analysis project Ga0070701, IMG submission 65451) | Corn, switchgrass and miscanthus rhizosphere microbial communities from Kellogg Biological Station, Michigan, USA - KBS K5-10-2 metaG | ecosystem: Host-associated > Plants > Roots >... | reverse complement strand
GCGGATCCTGCCGCTCGAGCGCACCTGGGTCGACGAAAAAGAGCCTGCCATCGACTACCTCTATCACCCCAGCCCGGAGGCAATCCTCAGCGACCTGCTTCCGAAGCACATCGAGTTTCAGCTCTATCGCGTGCTCCTCGAGTCCGCGGCCGCCGAACAGGGCGCGCGCATGACCGCGATGGAAGCGGCGACGAAGAACGCGTCGGAGATGATCGATCACCTGACGCTCACCTACAACCGCATCCGTCAGGCGTCGATCACGAAAGAAATCATCGAGATCGTCTCCGGCGCGGCCGCGGCGAAATAGCGATTCCGAACGGAGAACACATGCCAGAACAGAGGACCGGAAAAGTCATCCAGATCATCGGCCCCGCCGTCGACGTCGAGTTCGACGAAGGGCATCTGCCGGCGATCTACAACGCCGTCCGCATCGTCGATAACGGCGAGCTCGGAAAGGTTCCCATCGACGTCGTCGTCGAAGTGGCGAACCACATCGGCGAAAACCAGGTGCGCTGCATCGCCATGAAGCCGACCGACGGAATGGTTCGCGGCATGAAAGCGATCGACACCGGCGCTCCGATCTCCGTCCCGGTCGGCCGCGAAACACTCGGCCGCATCCTCAACGTCCTCGGCGAGCCCGTCGACAATCGCGGTCCCGTCAACTCGAAAGAGACCTGGTCGATCCATCGCGAAGCTCCGCCGTTCGACGAGCAGTCGACCGGCGTCGAGATGTTCGAGACCGGCATCAAAGTCATCGACCTCCTCGAGCCGTACACGAAGGGCGGCAAGACCGGCCTGTTCGGCGGCGCCGGCGTCGGCAAGACCGTTCTCATCCTCGAGCTCATCACCAACGTCGCGAAACAGCACGGCGGCTTCTCCGTGTTCGCCGGCGTCGGCGAGCGCACGCGCGAAGGCAACGATCTCTACCTCGAATTCGAAGAGACCGGCGTCATCGTGCCCGGCGATCCGTCGAAATCGAAAGCAGCACTCATCTACGGCCAGATGACCGAGCCGCCGGGTGCGCGCCTGCGCGTCGGTCTGACCGGACTCACGGTCGCCGAATACTTCCGCGATCAGGAAGGGCAGGACGTGCTGCTCTTCATCGACAACATCTTCCGCTTCACGCAGGCCGGCTCGGAAGTCTCCGCACTCCTCGGCCGCATGCCGAGCGCCGTCGGTTACCAGCCGAACCTCGCCACGGAAATGGGTGAGCTGCAGGAGCGCATCACGTCAACGAAGAAGGGCTCGATCACGTCGGTCCAGGCGATCTACGTTCCCGCCGACGATCTCACCGATCCCGCGCCGGCAACGGCATTCGCTCACCTCGACGCAACGACGGTTCTCTCGCGTCAGATCGCGGAGCTCGGCATCTATCCCGCCGTCGATCCGCTCGCCTCGACTTCCAAGATTCTCGACCCGCGCATCCTCGGCGACGAGCACTACAACACCGCGCGCGGCGTGCAGGCCGTGCTGCAGAAGTACAAAGATCTCCAGGACATCATCGCCATTCTCGGCATCGACGAACTGTCGGAAGAAGACAAAGTCATCGTGGCCCGCGCGCGCAAGATTCAGCGCTTCCTCTCGCAGCCGTTCCACGTCGCCGAGCAGTTCACCGGCATCAAGGGTCAGTACGTGAAGATTGCCGACACGATCCGCGGCTTCCGCGAGATCGTCGAAGGCAAGCACGACGACATCCCCGAGCAGGCGTTCCTGCTGCAGGGCACGATCGAGCAGGTGCTCGAAAAGGCCGAGCAGTTCAAGTCGTCGACGGCGGCTGCGTAAGGACTGATCGATGGCCGAGCTCCCGACGAAGATCAACCTCACGGTCGTTACGCGCGAGCGGAAGATCATCGACGTCGAAGTCGATGAAGTCGTTCTGCCCGGCACCGACGGTGAGCTCGGCATTCTTCCCGGTCACACGCCGCTGCTCGCGACGCTGAAGATCGGGCAGATGCGCTATCGCCAGGGAGCGACGATGCAGCGCCTCGTGTTGTCGTGGGGTTTCGCCGAAGTGCTGCCGGACCGCGTGATCGTGCTGGCGGAGACGGCGAAGCTGCCGACCGAAATCGATCCCGCGCGCGCCGAGGCCGAACGCATCGCGGCGGAGAAAGAGCTGGCGGATCTCTCATCGCACGATCCCGAGTTCGCGCTCGTCGAAGCGCGGCTCGAGGAAGCCGTGGCGATGATCATGGTGCATCGCGAGCACTGACGGCTTTCTCCTTGCATCGCGGCCCGTGGTCGATAATCCGTGATGATGGACTCCTGGCTGGAAGCGTTCGCGAGCACCGGCTTTCGCCGGAGCAGCGATACCGCTCACGATCTCAAGACGCCGCTCAACGTCGCCGTGCTCAACCTCGAGCTGCTGCGCATGCGCGTCCGCAAGCTCGCGCAGGGAAATGACGACGAGAAGGTGATGGCGTACGCGCGCTCGATCGAGCTCGAGCTGCGCCGCATGGCCCAGATCTTCGACACCTTCTTCATTCTTTCCACGCCGCCGAAAGGTGAAGGCGATCCGATCGACCTCGACGTATGCGCGATTTGTCAGGAAGCAGCAGACTCCGTCGACGTCACGCTCGAACCGGTCGCCGCCATCGCCGTTCACGCCCACGAATCCCGAATTCGACAGGCATTCAGACTGTTCTTCGAGGGAGCGACGCAGGTCCTGAGCGCGGAAGGACGCACCGCAAAGATCGTTTCGAACGGCACGTTTACGGTCAGCATCACCGGAAAACCTGTTGCGGAAGAGCTCGAAATCGCGAAGATTTTCAAGTTCTACTACACCGACGAGCAGGGCAATCCTGACCTTTCACTCGCCGCCGCAAGGCTCATCATCGAAACGTACGGCGGCGAGCTGATCGCCTCTCAGGATCGTGATAAGGTCACGCTCCAGCTGTCTTTACCATCGGGTGCCTATGAGAAAAGTACTGATCGTTGATGATGACCGCGCGACGAGCGCCGGCATGGCCGACGTCGTCGAAGAGTGGGGTTACGAGGCTGAAGTCGCGGATACGATGAAGGCCGGTTGGGCCTCCGTGTCGAAGCTCGTCCCTGACGTGGCCATCGTCGACCTGAAGCTGCCCGACGGCTCCGGCCTCGATCTGCTTCACCGCATCAAAGAAAATTATCCCGACGTTTCCGTCGTCATCCTCACCGGTCACGCAACCGTCGATTCCGCCGTCAAAGCGCTGAAGGTCGGGGCTGAAGATTACGTCACGAAACCGGTCGATCTGCCGCGTCTCCAGGTCATCCTCAAGACCGTCGAAGACAAGCAGATGATGAAGCAGGAGATCCTCGAGCTTCGTCGTCAGCTGCAGAAGATGGGCGCGCTCGGCCATCTCGTCGGCAAATCGCCGCGGATGCAGAAGCTCTTCGAAGAGATCGAGATGGTGGCGAACACCGACGCGAACGTCTTCATCGTCGGCGAGTCCGGCTCGGGCAAGGAAGTCGTCGCGAACACGATCCATTCGCTCTCGCGCCGCCGCAACAAGCCGTTCGTCGCATTCAACTGCGGCGCGATCTCGCCGACGCTCATCGAGTCCGAGATCTTCGGCCACGAGAAGGGCGCATTCACGAACGCGATCAAGCGCCGCGAAGGTTACTTCGAGCTCGCGAAGGGCGGCACGGTCTTCCTCGACGAAATCACCGAAATGCCGATCGAGCTGCAGGTGAAACTGCTGCGCGTGCTCGAAGAATCGAAGTTCCGCCGCGTCGGCGGCAACGAAGAAATCTCGATCGACGCGCGCATCATCGCCGCCTCGAACCGCGATCCCGCGAAAGCGATCGCCGACGGAAAGCTGCGCGAAGATCTCTACTATCGACTGAACGTTTTCCCGATCGACGTGCCGCCGCTCCGCGAACGTCTCGAAGACATCCCGCTGTTCGCGCACTTCTTCCTGCAGAAGCTGAATGAAACGGAAGAGAAGAAAGTCGAGCAAATCGATCAGGAGTTCATCGAAGCGCTGCAGCAGTACGAGTGGCCGGGTAACGTTCGCGAACTGCGAAACGTCATGAACCGCGCGTTCATCATGGCGCGCACGAACGCGCTCACCGTCGACTGTCTCCCCGACAAGTTCCTCGGCGCACGCAAGCGCCGCCAGCATTCACAGGTCCTCATTCCGCTCGGCCAGCCGATGGAAGAAGTGGAGCGCATCGTGATCGAAGAGACGCTCACGATGACCGACGGCGATCGACGCAAGACTGCCGAAATCCTCGGCATCTCGTACAAGACGCTCTACAACAAGACCAAGAAATACAAGGCCGCCGGCGCCGACGACGACGAAGAAGATTAACCTTCGGCGTACCCCAAAACTCGCCATGCTTCGCCGCGAAGCCGGTGGCTGACGCTTGCGATCCAACGCAGCCGGTCGTACCGGCCGAGGAATTCGGCGGCCTCGATAAAAGGTTTGGGGCGTTCCGCAATGGCTAAAAATCTCGTCATCGTCGAATCTCCCGCGAAAGCGAAGACCATCAACAAGTTCATCGGCAAGGACTACGTCGTCAAGGCGTCGGTCGGTCACGTCCGCGATCTGCCGAAGAGCGAGCTTGGAGTCGACGAAGAAACCTTCGAGCCGACGTACGAAGTGCTCGAAGGAAAAGAGAAGGTCGTCAGCGAGCTGAAGGCCGCCGCCAAAGGCGCGACCAACATCTTCATCGCTTCCGACCCTGATCGCGAAGGAGAAGCAATCGGCTGGCACGTCATGCAGCTGCTCGGCGGCGAAGGAAAGAAAGTCCGCCGCATCCTCTTCCACGAGATCACGCAGAACGCGGTCCGCAAGGCGATGGAAAATCCCGGCGAGATCGACATGAACAAAGTGAACGCGCAGCAGGCGCGTCGCGTGCTCGATCGTTTCGTCGGCTACAAGATCTCGCCGCTGCTCTGGGACAAAGTGCGCCGCGGACTCTCCGCCGGCCGCGTGCAGTCGGTCGCGATGAAGATGATCGTCGACCGCGAAGACGAGATCAAAGCGTTCGTCCCCGACGAATACTGGACGTTCGGCGCGAAGCTCGCGCACGACAATCCGCCGCAGTTCATCGCCAAGCTTTCGAAGGTCGAAGGGAAGAAAGCCGACGTCAACAATGAAGCGCAGGCGCGCGTCATTGAAACGGCGCTGAAGTCCGGCAGCTACGTCATCGAGACGATCACTCGCAAAGAGAAAAAGCAGTCGGCGCCGCCGCCGTTCATCACCTCGACGCTGCAGCGCGCCGCGTACAACCGCTTCAAGTACCCGGTCAAGAAAACGATGTCGATCGCGCAGAAGCTCTACGAAGGTAAAGAGCTCGGCCCGTTCGGCCACGTCGGTCTCATCACCTACATGCGTACCGACTCCGTTCGCATCTCCGACGACGCGATGGGCGAAGTGCGCAACTACATCGCCGGCCGTTACGGCGAAGACATCCTTCCCGAGAAGCCGAACGTTTACAAAGTGAAGAAAGCGGCGCAGGCGCAGGACGCACACGAAGCGATCCGCCCGACGTCGACCGAGTTCGATCCCGACAAAGTCGAAGCGTTTCTGACGCGCGAAGAGTTCAATCTCTACAAGCTGATCTTCGAGCGCTTTGTCGGCTCGCAGATGAAGCCCGCGCTCTTCGACGTCACCGACGTCGACATCAAAAACGGCGCATACACGCTCCGCGCCTCGGGTGAAGTGCAGAAGTTCGCCGGCTTCCTCGCGATCTTCCAGGACGCCGTCATCAACGAAGATGACGAAGAGAAACCGGAGAACGAAAAAGCGCTGCCGGCGATGAACGAAGGCGATACGCTGAAGCTCGTCTCGCTCGACACGCGCCAGAACTTCACGCAGCCGCCGCCGCGCTACACGGAAGCAACGCTCGTGAAGGCGCTCGAAGAGAACGGCATCGGACGTCCGTCGACGTACGGCTCGATTCTCACGACGATTCAGACGCGCGACTACACGTACAAGCAGGACGGCAAGTTCTATCCGACGCAGCTCGGCGCGCTCGTGACGAAACTGCTCAAGGAATCGTTCAAAGACATCATCGACGAGACCTACACCGCGCGACTCGAAGAAGAGCTCGACGAAGTCGAAGAGGGCAAGCGCGAGTGGAAAGACCTGATGAAGGAGTTCTCCGGCAAGTTCAACGCCGACCTCCTTCGCGCAGGCAAAGAAATGACGGAAGTGAAGCGCACCGGCGTCGAGACCGACGAGAAGTGCGAGAAGTGCGGCTCGCCGATGGCGATCAAGTTCGGCCGCTTCGGCGAGTTCCTCGCCTGCACCAACTATCCTGATTGCAAGAACACCAAAGAGACGCTGCGCGGCGGCGCGGAAGCGGAGCAGACCGACGGCGAGACCGTCATCTGCGACAAATGCCAGAAGCCGATGCAGCTCAAGCGCTCGCGCTTCGGTCAGTTCTACGCGTGCACCGGTTATCCGGACTGCAAGAACACGAAAGACCCGCGTCTGCTGAAGGCGAACATCCCCACCGACCCGCAGCCGCCGTGCGAAAACTGCGGCAAGGAAATGGTCCTGAAGAGCGGCCGTTACGGCCCGTTCTATTCGTGCTCCGGCTATCCGGACTGCAAGACCATTCGCAAAATCGGCGGCGGAAAATCCGGCGCCCCGGCGAAGCCGACCGGCGTGAAATGCCCGAACTGCAAAGAAGGCGATCTCGTCGAGCGCCGCTCGCGCCGCGGCGTCTTCTACTCCTGCTCGCGCTATCCGAAGTGCGACTTCTCGCTGAACAATCGCCCCATCGCACGCCCGTGCCCGAAGTGCGCCGCTCCGTATCTCCTCGAAAAGGAAACGAAGCGCGACGGACACATCGAGTACTGCAACAACCCGGAGTGCGATTACAAGGCGCCGTTCGTCGAGGAAGCAGCAACGGCGTAAGCGCCTCCGTTACACTCGGCGGATGCAATTCCGTCGCGTGCTCATTCTTCTCGCGCTCGTCGTGTCTTCCGCGCAGCTCGCGCTCGCCGAAACGGCGGCGGAGCGGCTGCAGGCCGTTCGCAAAGATCCGCTTCGTCTGCGGCAGTTTCTCGAAGCGATGCCGAAAGGCGGCGATCTTCACAACCATCTCTCCGGCGATGTGTACGCTGAGAGCTTCATGCAGTGGGCCGCCAATGACGGCAACTGTATCGACGCGACGAAGCTGACGATCGTCGCGAAATGCGATGAAGACCTCGTTCCCGCAGCGACGGCACTGACGATGCCGCTCTATCAGCAGATGCTCGACGCGCTTTCAATGCGCCAGTTCCGCGCCATCGAAGAATCCGGTCACGACCATTTCTTCGCGACGTTCAGCAAGTTCGGCGTCGTCTCGAAGCAGCACGTCAGCGACATGCTCATCGAGGCGGTGCAGCGCTTCGGCAGCGAGAACGTCAGCTACCTCGAAACCATCTACGCGCCGGACCGCGGCGCCGCCGCCCGTCTCGGTTTCGACACGCTGACGAAAGGCGCCGACTTCAAATCGATGCGCGATCAGCTGCTCGCCGGCGATGCACTCAAAGGCGTGCTCTCCGACGCGCGCAAAACGCTCGACGACGCCGAAGCCGCGGTGAAAACGCAGCTGAAGTGCGGCACGCCGAACGCAATGGTCGGCTGCGGCGTCGAAGTGCGCGTGCTCGACGAAGTGCATCGCGGCATTCCGCGCGAAGCGCTCTTCGCGGAGCTCGTCGTCGGCTTCGAGCTCGCGTCATCCGATCCGCGCGTCGTCGGCATCAATCCCGTGATGCCGGAAGACGGCTACATCTCGATGACGTCGTTCGGCGAGCTGATGCGCATGTTCGCGTTCCTCCGCCCGCTCTATCCGAACGTGCGCATCTCAACGCACGCCGGCGAGCTCGCACCGGGACTCGTTCCGCCCGAAGGTTTGAAGTTTCACATCCGCGATTCGGTGATGATCGCGAACGCGAATCGCATCGGCCACGGCGTCGACATCGCGTACGAAACGAACGCGACGGAACTGATGCGCACGATGGCGAAGCGCGGCGTCGCCGTCGAAATCTGCCTCACCAGCAACGACGTCATCCTCGGCATCCGCGGCAAACAACACCCGCTCCCGATGTACCTCCGCAATCACGTGCCGGTTTCGCTGGCGAGCGACGATCCCGGCGTGTCGCGAATCGATCTGACGACCGAGTTCCAGCGTGCGGTCGAAGAATTCGATCTCACGTACGAGCAACTGAAGATGCTCGTGCGAAACAGCATCGAATACTCGTTCCTCGAAGGCGACAGTCTCTTTGTCGATCACGACTACACGAGAAGAGCCTGCGAACGCTGCGACGCGCTGGCTGCGAAGAGCGCAAAGGCGCGCGTACAACTGAACCTCGAAAAGAAACTCGCAGAGTTCGAGCGCTAACGGTTGCCTAACAACTCCCGCACCGGCGGCGTAATCAACTCGTAATCGATCAGGAACGTGTCGTGCCCGTTCGGCGACGAGATCCGTTCGTGTCGCACCGGTGTCCCGTTCGCGCGCATCGCGTTCTCGACGCGCTCCACTTCCGAAACCGGAAACAGCCAGTCCGTATCGAACGACACGAGCAGCGACTCCCCGCGCCAGTTCGCGAACGCCTTCTCCAGCGTCTCGTACTGCTCCGCGAGATCCATCTCGTCCATCGCGGCCTGCACGCGAATGTACGAATTCGCGTCGTACTGCGCGGCGAACTTCTTCCCCTGATATTCGAAATACGAATCGATCTCGAACTGCCGCGTGTTGCCGCGACGGCGCCGCGCGAACTTCGTCTGCAGCGCCTGCGCGGAAAGATACGTCATGTGCCCAACCATGCGCGCGACCTGCAATCCGCGCAGCGGCTCGGGATTGTCGTAATAATCGCCGCCGCGAAAATGCGCGTCGCTCTCGATGATCTTGCGGCCGATGATGTGCCACGCGATTCCCTGCACCGGCACCGCGGCGCCCGTCGCCATCGTGATGATCGCGTCCATCATCTCGGGATAGAGCGCGCACCACATCAGCACCTGCATTCCGCCGAGCGAACCGCCGGCGATCGCGCGCAGTTTGCGGATGCCGAGGTGATCGAGGAGCGTTTTTTGGGCGTGGACCATGTCTTCAATCGTCGGCCACGGATAACGCGAACCGTACGGCTCGCCCGAAAGCGGATCGGTCGACGACGGCGCGGTCGTGCCGAAACACGAGCCGACAATGTTCGCGCAGACGACGAAGTATTTGTTGAGATCGATTCCTTTGCCGTAGCCGATCAGCCCGTCCCACCAGCCCGGACGCTCTTCATCCGAATCCGTGTAGCGGCCGGCCGCGTGCGCGCTCGCGGAGAGCGCGTGACAAACGAGGATCGCGTTCGATTTCTCCGCGTTCAGCGTGCCGAACGTTTCATACGTGATCGAAAACGGCGCGATCGTCTGCCCGTGCAGAAACCGAAAACCATCCGGCAGCACGAGCTGCTGCGGCGGTGCGGCAATGAACGTGTTGAACGTCGGCGGCGCGGACTGCATCGATGGCCGGAGGATAACAAATCGCTCCGGCGCGCGGTTACGCGCCGCTAATACGACGCGCGCGGCATGATCGCCCAGAGAATCAGATAAGCGAGCGTGCCGGGAAATGCGATCGACACGATCGAGATCACGACGTACAGCACTCGCACGATCGTCGGATCCCAGCCGAGCCACTCCGCGATCCCGCCGCAAACGCCGGCGATCATCGAGTTTCTGCGGGAACGAACCAGCGGCATGTCACTCCTCCTGCCGCTCGCGCGCGAGCTGGCCTTCATAGATACGTCGAACTTCATCGATGGTTGATATTTCTTCGACGGTCTTGTCGTCGCGAATGCGCGCGATGCGCGGAAACCGCAGCGCGTATCCCGATTTGTGGCGCGTCGATTCCTGAATGCGATCGAACGCGATCTCCAGCACGATCGTCGGCGCGACGCGAAATACCGGCCCGTGCTGCTCGATCTTCGTCGCCAGAAAGTGCTCCGTCATTTTCGCGATCTCAGCGTCGGTGAGACCGCTGTACGCCTTGCCGATATTCACCAGCTCACCGTCGCGGCGCACCGCGAACGTCAGATCCGAAAGTACGCTGCGACGCTTGCCGTTTCCCCACTGCGCGTACGTCACGACGCAGTCGAGCGTCGCCAGCGCCTTCTTGTATTTCAGCCACGACTTGCCGCGGCGTCCCGGCGTATAGATCGAGCGCGGATCTTTGATGACCAGCCCTTCGTTTGCGCGAGCGCGCGCAGCGTCGAAGAGTTCGTCAACATGTTGAGCATCGCGCACGCGCGACTGATCGGAGATGCGAATGACCTCGCCGTGCACGAGCTCGCGCAATCGCGTCAGCCGCTCCTCGAGCGGTGTTTCGAAAAGCGGTGTCGCATCGAGCAGCAGGAGATCGAACGCGAAGAAGACGACCGGTGCATCGGCGAGCAGCTTCTCCGTCACCTTCCGGCGGCCGAGCCGTTTCTGAATGATCGCGAACGGCAGAATGCGATCGCTGAAGGCGACGATCTCGCCGTCGATGATCGCTGCACGGCCGAGCGCGCGCGCCGCCGTTTCCACTTCGGGAAAGCGATGCGTCACGTCGTCGAGCGTTCGCGAATAGATCCGCACCGTTTCGCCGTCGGTGTGAATCTGCGCGCGGATGCCGTCGTACTTGTCGTCCGCGATCGCACCTTCGCCGAGCGCCGCGACGATTTCCGCCGGATCCTCTTCCGGCTGCGCGAGCATGAACGCGAACGGCGCGAACAACGTCATCTTCGCGGACGACAGCGCGTCGCTCTTCGCGAGCAGAGCCGCCGCGCCGATGTCGCCCGTGAACATGTTCGCGCGGCGCACGTCGTCGAGTTTTCGTCCGAACGCTTTCGCGATCGCCGACTCGACGAGGCCCTCCTGCAGCCCGATCCGAAATTCGCTCTGCAGAATTTTCACGATGAAGCGCGCGCCCTGCGCGTCGACTTTGCGAAAGAGCTCTACGAGCACGTTCTTCTTTTCGATCGCGCCGGATGTCGCCGCGAGCCGTTCGAAGAACTCCCCCGCTTCGGACAGCGTGATGTCGCGCGTCGCGTCCGCGGGAAACGCTTCCGCGATTGTGTCGCCGAGGTCGGCGTACTTTGGCCAGGCTTGCCAGAGTTGTTCGGAGGTGATGCCGGTCGCTTCGACCACCGCATCGGCAATCGTCGAATGGCCGACGCCGGTCACGCGCTGCTCGCGACGCGCGAACGGCGCGCCGGAAAAGAACACCACCGCGCGCTCGAGCGACGCGTCGTCGAGCGATACGAGATAAGCCGCCAGCAGCCGCTCTTTTTCGGATTTCTTCGTGGTCGCGGCGATGGCGTTCGCGGTCACCGTGAAGTCGGAAAGCATTGCGATAGAATCCGCGCGCAATTTACGAACCAGCGAGAGGTAAGTCCATGAAAACGAAAGTCACGGTCGTCGGCGGCGGCAACGTCGGAGCAACGGTTGCGCAGGGAATCGCAATGAAGGAACTGGCCGACGTCGTCCTCGTCGAC
>Ga0070701_10000766_pt1 | contig 11444 bp, 8 predicted proteins | sample KBSK5102metaG_FD_65451 | JGI IMG/M metagenome (GOLD analysis project Ga0070701, IMG submission 65451) | Corn, switchgrass and miscanthus rhizosphere microbial communities from Kellogg Biological Station, Michigan, USA - KBS K5-10-2 metaG | ecosystem: Host-associated > Plants > Roots >... | reverse complement strand
TGCACGCGAAGCTCGACGCAATCGGCCGCAAAGTTCGCGACGAAGGCAAACGGCAGGAAGTGTGGGAGCTCCGCGACGCACGCTTCGCGTCGGCGATCGTCGGGTACGACGAAGAGTCGGAAGTGCGCTTCATTACCGCGATCGCGAAAGAGAAGATTCGCTACGTGGACGTGCTCGACGTGAACGCGGCGGAACATCGCACCGACGGCCGCAATCACACGTATGTCTGGAAGCCGTCGCCGCGCGCCGATTACGTCGTGCGTGCGCGCGGGACCGATCCCGATGTGCTGACGTATCTGACGTTGCGACGAATCGCCGGTGAGCGCGAGGGCGAAGAGGAAGAGGACGACTGATCAGGCGCCGCGCTTCACGACGATCGTGCCGAACGCAGCGAGGAGAATTGCGAGGATAGCGAGCGTCGCCTCACTCATCGTCGGCACCTGCAGTGGCGGACCGGCTTCGACCACTTCGAACTGCAGAGTCTCACCGACCACGCGAGACCCGTCAGCGAATTCGGCAAGATAGCGGCCGGTATACGAGCCAGCGGGGAGATAACCGGTGAAGCCTTCTCGCGGCAGCGCGGGCAGTGTCCCGAAGATGCACGGATCGCTCACGTAGAGAACGATGTCGATGACGTTGCCGTTCCGCTTGATGCCCATCGGTTTCGCCTTGCACGGAGTGATGCCGACGTCCAGCCGCACGAGGTTCGCCGTGGTGACCGGTCCAGGTATTGCGGCGCCGAGCGGAGTCACGGCCGTCACGGCCAGTCCGTCGTTGATTGACGCCTTTGCGTGAAGCGCGAGAAAAGCAACGGCGGCTGCCAGGAAGAGGCGTCGCGGTCTCATGAGCAGTTGTACGGCGCGCAGCGATCAGGCGTCGCGCTCATCGCGCAACTCCTTCCAATCCAGCCCAAACCGCGCGAGGTACTTGCGCAACCGATCCGCATCATTCGCGGTCGTCTTCTGCTGCCGCGACGCGCCGAACAGCAGCCGTCCCGCGCCGGACAACGACCGCGTTCGCCGCAGCACCTCAACTACATGCTCGAGTTGCACGCGATCGAACGCGTCGAGCGACGACAGCCGCTCGGCGTCGAGGAGTTGTGCGAGTGGCGACGCGGCCGCGCGCGGATGCCACGCATCGCGCATGCGCGCGATCTCCTCGTCGACGATCTCAGTCGTAATCCGCCCGCCGCGGGCGAGCGTCGCCATGCGCACAACCGCACCGTTGAGATCGCGGAAGTTGCCCGGCCACTCCGCTTCGTGCGACGTCGCGAAATTCAGGAAACGTTCGCGCGCCTCGCGATTGAAGCGCACGTTCGCTCCCGACTTTCGCGCGAACTGCTCGAGCTCGAAATCGAGATTCGGCTCCACATCCTCGAGCCGCTCTTTCAGTCCCGGCAGCACGAACGTCCAGAGATTGATTCGCGCGAGCAGATCGTCGCGGAAGCGGCGCTCGCGCACCATCTCGCCGAGATCGCGATTCGTGCCGGCGATCAACTGGAAGTCGCTCTTCACTTCGCGATCGCCGCCGAGCGGGAGGAAGACTTTCTCTTCGAGCGCGCGCAGCAGCATCGCCTGTTCGTCGAGTCCGAGCTCGCCGATCTCGTCGAGAAAAAGCACGCCGCGATTTGCGGCGCGCAGCAGTCCCGGACGATCGCGCAGCGCGCCGGTGAACGATCCCTTCACGTGACCGAAGAGCGCCGACATCGCTGCCTCGCCGCGGATCGTCGCGCAGTTCACTTCCACGAACTCGCCTTCCACCTGATGCCGTCCGCTCTTCAGCTCGAAGATCCGTTTCGCGAGTCGCGACTTTCCAGCACCCGTCGGCCCCGTCAACAGCAGCGGTTCGCGCGAATGCATCGCCACCTGCTCGATGCGATCGATCAGTCGATTGAACCGCGCGTTGCGCGTCGCGATCCCTGACTTCAGCAGCGACGTCGCCTCCTTCTGCTCCTCGCGAAAGCGCGATGCGATCGCGTCGTATCGCGACAGATCGAGATCGACGATCGAACAGATCCCTTTCACGTAACCGCTGCCGCTTCCCGGTGAGGTCTGCACGAGCCGGCCCGGAAAGTGTCGCGACTCAGTCAGCAGAAACATGCAGATCTGCGCGACGTGCGTGCCGGTCGTGATGTGAATCAGATAGTTCTCGGCATCCGTATCGAACGGATACGTGCGCGCGAATTCGTGCAGTGCGCTGTAGACCTCGCCGAGGTCCCAGGGGTCGGCGATGGTGAGCTCGCGGAGGTTGACGGTCGTTTCCGGCGAGACTGTTCCGATGTCCGCGGCGACCGTTTTCGCGATGCCCGCCGCGTTGCGCGGATACAGCAGCTCGAAGCGGTCGATGACGAGATCATCCTGCTGGCAAAGCGAGACGCTCGGGCGCCATTTCTCCCAGCGCGCGTTCGCTTTGCCGCCGGCGTCGAGCGTGACCCCGAGAAGGCCGATGGCGACGGTTCGCATGTGACATGATTCTAATCGCCTAGCTGTTGTTATAAGAAATCAGCCAATCGCGAACCGCGCCGATGTCGTAAGATTCGCGGTATCACGCGTGTTTTCATCAACTTGCATGATGCGGAGCGACGATGGCATCGCCCTCGCCATAGAGAGACCCGGCGGGACGATGAGCCCGCAGGGGCGGCCGGGCGCGGTCGCCCCTACACCCGGGAGGAAAACGAAAATGACAACCACCGCATACGAAGTCTTCACGCCGGACCACGGCGCGCCAATCAAAGCGTGGACGCGCGGCGTCCCGGTCGAGCCGGAGGCGAAACAGCAGCTGATGAACATCGCCTCGCTGCCGTTCATCTACCGCTGGATCGCCGTCATGCCCGACGTCCACCTCGGCAAAGGCGCAACGGTCGGAAGCGTGATCCCGACGAAGCAGGCGATCATCCCGGCCGCGGTCGGCGTCGACATCGGCTGCGGAATGATGGCGGTGCGCACGTCGCTGAACGCGCGCGATCTGCCGGACGATCTCCACGCGCTGCGCTCGACGATCGAACGCGCCGTGCCGCACGGCCGCACCGACAATGGCGGACGCAACGATCGCGGCGCCTGGAAAACGCCGCCGAAGCGCCAGCTCGAAGTGTGGTCGCAGCTGGAGCCGAAGTACGCGGAGATCGTCGAGAAGCATCCGAAGCTCGGCAAGGGCAACGACCTCAATCACCTCGGCACGCTCGGCACCGGCAACCACTTCATCGAAGTGTCGCTGGACGAGGAGCAGAACGTCTGGTTCGTGTTGCACAGCGGTTCGCGCGGCGTCGGAAATCGCATCGGCCAGTTCTTCATCGAACTCGCGAAGAAAGACATGCGCAAGTTCATGATCAATCTGCCGGATCAGGACCTCGCGTATCTGCCGGAGGGGACGGATCACTTCAACGATTACGTGAAGGCCGTGCATTGGGCGCAGTCATATGCGATGTCGAATCGCGAGCTGATGATGGAGGCGATCATCGACGCGGTGCGGAAGTCGGAGCTGCTGCCGCCGTTCGAGGCGAATGCGGAAGTGGTGAATTGCCATCACAACTACGTGGCGGTCGAGGAGCATTACGGTGAGCGCGTGTTCGTCACGCGCAAAGGCGCGGTGCGCGCGGGGAAGAACGATCTCGGCATCATTCCGGGCAGCATGGGCGCGAAGTCGTTCATCGTGCGCGGGAAGGGAAATCCGGAGAGCTTCGAGAGCTGCAGCCACGGCGCGGGCCGCGCGATGTCGCGGAATGAAGCGAAGCGCCGCTTCACACTCGAGGATCACGCGAAGGCGACCGAAGGAATCGAGTGCCGCAAGGACAAGGACGTGATCGATGAGACGCCGGCGGCGTACAAGTCGATCGACGCCGTGATGGAAGCGCAGAGCGATCTCGTCGATGTCGTGCATACGCTGAAGCAGCTCGTGGTCGTGAAGGGATAGATGGTCAACATGGTGACGATCGACGGCGCGGAGGGCGAAGGGGGCGGGCAGGTCCTCAGGACTTCGCTCGCCCTCTCGCTGATCACCGGCACGCCGCTGCGGATCGAGAACATCCGCGCGAAACGCGACAAGCCGGGATTGCTGCGCCAGCATCTGACCGCGGTGAATGCCGCGGCCGCGATTGGCGACGCGACGGTCGATGGCGCAGCGCTCGGCTCGACGTCGCTGACGTTCGCGCCGCGCGGCGTGCGTGCGGGCGAGTACTCGTTCGCGATCGGCACCGCCGGCTCAACGATGCTCGTGCTGCAGACGATTCTGCTGCCGCTGTCGGTCGCGGGCGAGACGTCGACGGTGACGATCGAGGGCGGCACGCACAATCCGACGTCGCCGCCGTTCGACTTCATCGAGCGCGCGTTTCTGCCGCTCCTTCATCGGATGGGAGCGGATGTGACGCTCACGCTCGAGCGTCCCGGTTTTTATCCGGCCGGCGGCGGGAAGATCGTCGTGCGCATCGCGCCGGCGAAGAAGCTCGCGCGACTCGTGCTCGATGAGCGCGGCGAGCTCGTGACGCGCATTGCGCGCGCGATCGTCGCGAACCTGCCGTACACGATCGCGCAGCGTGAAGCGCAGACGGCTGTCGAGGAGCTCGGCTGGCCGGCGGAGTCCGCGCAGGCGCTCACGCTCACCGGTTCACCCGGACCGGGGAACGCGATTTCGGTGATCATCGGCTACGAGCGGGTGACCGATGTGTTCACCGCATTCGGCGAGCGCGGCGTGCGCGCGGAGCAGGTTGCGCACGACGCGGCGAAACAGGCGAAGCGTTACATCAACAGCGGCGCGGCCGTCGGCGAGCACCTCGCCGATCAGCTCCTGCTGCCGATGGCGGTGGGCGAGGGCGGCTCGTTCACGTCGACGCCGCTGTCGAGTCACTCGACGACGAACATCGAGGTGATTCGACGTTTCGTCGACGTGCGGATCGAGACCGAGGAAGTGCGGCGCGGCGTGCACTCGGTGACGATCGGGTAGAGGGGTCGTATCTGACACTTTGACTTTTGCGCTTCGCAGCAAAAGTCAAAGTGTCAGATACGACCCCCGAGCCTTTACTGCGCCGCCACGCTCCAGTACAACGCGTCGAACACCATCGGAAACGTGCCGTGGGTCTGGCCGCGATGCTGCGGCGCGAATCCGAACAGCACGATCTTTCCTTTCCCGTACGTGACCGCGACCGCGGCCGCTTTGCGCAGCAGGCGATCCTCGCCGGCAATCCAGCCGGACAGCAGTACGTCGCGGCGATCTTCGGGATACGTCGCGAGCACCCAGCGCTGCATGTCCGTTCCCGGCGCGCTCGTGTCGAACGCAATCGCGCGATCGACATAAATCGCCGCCTGCGACGGCATGTCTTTCGTCACCGGATGATCGGTGTTCACGTTCACGCGCAGCAGCGAGCCCGGCACGGAAAAGTCATCGCGCTTCACGCCCGCGAGCGCGTTGCGCACGGGCAGATTGAACTCGCTCAGCACGTAATCGCACGCCTGATTGAACGCGATCAGCGTCCCGCCGTTTTCCACGAATCCGCGCAGCGCCTCGGCGCCCGCTTTGTCGATGCCGCCGCGATATTCGGGCGGCATCTCCTCGCGAAATCCGCCGCCATCCTCGGCAGCTCGAACGCCCGTCGCGAGCGTCGACTTGTCCGCGTCCGGAAGAATGATCGCGTCGAACGCGAGCGGCTTGCCCGACTTCACATCCTGCGGCGACAGCGACGCCGGCTTGAATCCGTAAGTGTCGAGCAGCCAGCGCGTCCAGCCTTCGCCGAGGATGCTGCCCCATGGTTTGTAGATGGCGACGCGCGGATGAAGGGATGCGTTCCGCCGCAGCACTCCTTTCGTTTCCGGTTTGATGTCGGTGACGACGTTCGCTTCGAGCGATTCCGGCATCGTCGTGTGCTCGACCGTCACGCCCATCGCGAGCGGCAGCGTCCACGTCGCGACGTCGTACGGCTTCAGCACTTCTTTGCCCGGCTGCAGCCGCACTTCCGGATAGCGCTGCGGCTCCATCATCTCCGTCACGAATTTTCCGTACGGCTGCGCCATCGGAATCCAGTAGTCGCCGTTCGCGGCCTGGCGCACTTCGACGTTGTGCTCCGCCATCAGCGCCGCGAGGAACTGCGCCGTCGGCCAGTCGCGCTGCTTTTTCGGGATGCGATACGCCTCGCCCGGCTGCGCATTCGCAACCGCGGCGCGCGCGCGGACGACGATGTCGCGCAGCAGATCTTCGCGGCGATCGGCCGCCGTTTCCAGCAGCGCGTCGGATGCGATCCGCTCGTAATCCATGATGTCGCGCATCCGCCACACGCCGCCCTTCCACGGATGCGGATGATTGATCGTCGCCTTGTAGTCGACGAGTCCCTTTTCGCCGCCGTGCAGCTCGTTCGGCTCGATGCGCGTCGGCGTCGCGATGCGCGCCGATGCAGTCTCGAGCAGCAGTCCGGTGATGTTCTTCCACCAGCCGGTATTGCGCGTGCCGCCGAGCCAGTACGCGTCGAACGAGTAGCCGTAAATGAGTCCGGCTTTGTTCTGCTGCTCGAGGCGAAACGCCATGTTGCTGCCGACGATGTTGACCTCGCGCCAGATCAGCGGATGGACGTCGGGATCGACCGGATCGGAGAACGGCGGGATGAACATCCGCGGTCCTTCGCTGCCCATCTGATGCTCGTCGACGAACAGCTGCGGGAACCACTCGTGGTAGATCGCGTGGCTCATGTTCCGCGTTTCCACCTGCGTCAGCATGAACCAGTCGCGATTGTTGTCGTGGCCGACGTAGTGGTGATACAGCCACGGCAGCGCGCCGCCTTCGTACTTTGTGCCGAGGTATTTGCGGTACCAGTCGGTGACCATGATCTGGCCGTCGGGGTTGAGTGAAGGAATGACGAGCAGCACGACGTTGTCGAGCCGCCGCTTCGTTTCCGGATCGTTCGCACGCGCGAGATCGAACGCCCACTCCATCGCCATCTGACTCGACGCGATCTCGGTCGAGTGGATGTTGCAGGTGACGAGCACCATCGATTTGCCTTCGTGCACGAGCGCGTCGATCTGCGCATCGCTGAGGCCACGCGGATCGGCGAGCTGTTTCGCAATCGCCTTCAGCCGCGGCAGGTTCCGCATATTCGCCTCGGACGAAATGACGGTCATGACCATGTCTTCGCCAAGCGTCGTCTTGCCGAGCGAGACGACTTCGACGCGCGGCGACGCCGCATCGAGCGCACGCAGGTAACGAACGACCTGCCGGTAATCAGCAAGCGTGCGATCGGCGCCGACCTTCATGCCGAGAAAGTCGGAGGGACTCTTTAGTTCGGCACCGTACGCGTTTGCGGCGAGGAGAGCGATTGCGAAGAGCAGGCGTTTCATGCGCGACGGATTCTAGTCCTGAGTCCTGAGTCCTGAGTCCTGAGTAACGCTCCGCGTTCGCGCCGCTCGTTGCGCAGTGGGTCGAGCACTCAGGACTCAGGACTCAGGACTCAGGACTAATATGTGCCGCGCAAATGAACCTCCCGAGATCCATCGCCTGGCGCTACCTGAAACGTCCCACCGACGCGCTCGTGTCCGCGGTTGGCGTCGTCTCGATCTTCGGACTCGTCATCGGCGTGATGGCGCTCGTCATCTCGATGGCGCTGATGACCGGCTATCGGCGCGATCTGCAGCGCAAGCTCCTCGGCGGCAACGCCGAGGTCTTCGTCTACTCCGTCGGCGGACCGATGTCCGATACGAAACAACTCCTCGCGCAGGTGCGGACGACGCCCGGCGTCGCGGAAGCGTCTCCCGTTCTCTATCAGCGCGCGCTCGTCACGACCGAGAAAAACACGACCGGCACTGAGATCACGCTGAAAGGGATCGAGCCGTCGCGCGGAAAAACGTCACCGATGCTGGCGAAAATCGTCGGCCCGCACGCGCGCTTCGACACGAAAGAAGGCGAGGCCGGCGTTTCCGTCGGCAAGTACCTCGCGACGAAGCTCGGCGTCGAGCCGGGCGCGTCGATCAGCGTCACCGTGCCGAGCGACAACTCGGGCTCGTTCCTGCCGCGCACGTCGTCGTTCGTCGTCACGAATGTTTACGATACCGGCTTCTACGAATTCGACGCGCGCTGGCTCTTCATCGATCTGCGCGACGCCGAGCGGCTGATGAATGCGAGCGGCGGCGCGAACCTGCTCGAAGTGAAGCTCGCCGACGGCGCCGATCTCGACAGCGTCGTGCGCGAGATCCGGCAGCGCACTGAAAATCGTTACGCCGTCAGCGACTGGCGCGACATGAATCGCAATCTCTTTTCGCTGCTGCGCATCCAGCAACTCGTGCTCTTTATCGTCATCGGCTTGATCGTGTTTGTGTCGACGTTCAACATCGTCTCGACGCTCATCATGACCGTCATCGAGAAGCGCAAAGAGATCGGCATCCTCACGTCGATGGGCGCGCGTTCCGGTTTCGTGCTGCGAATTTTTCTCTGGTACGGCACGACCGTCGGCTGCATCGGCACGCTCATCGGCGTCGGCCTCGGCACGCTGATCTGCTGGCTGATCACGCGCTTCCACCTCGTGTCGTTCCCGCCGGAGATCGCCGAGGTTTATTTCGTGTCGTCGATTCCGTTCATTACGCTGCCGTCGGATCTCGCGCTGATCACGCTCTTCTCCCTCGCGGCGTCGTTCGTCGCGACGATCATTCCGGCGGTACGCGCCGCGAGGCTGAATCCGATCGACGCACTACGGTGACGTCGTCATCCGACGCCTCGGTGCGGAAATCGAGCAGCGATGCATCCCGCTCGGCGGGATATTCGTACAGCGCCGGATCCGCTTCGGGATTGCGGCGAACCCATTTGTTTTTGTAGAGATCGCGATCGGCGGCGTCGAGCAGACGAGCGATCGACGCGGCGGGGAGCAAGGACGCGCACGAGAAGCCGTTGCTCACTCCGACGTTGATCGTATCCGTGCCGAACGTCCACTGAATCTTGCCGATCTCCTCGGAGATGCGCGACGCAATCGTCTCGACCGTGGCCGGCGGCAGCGATGACACGAGCATCACGAACTCATCGCCCCCATAACGCGCGATCAAATCCTCGGCGCGGGTGCGTCGCAGAAAGAGCGTGCCGACGTCGCGCAGAATGCGGTCGCCCGCGAGATGGCCGTACGTGTCGTTCACGTTCTTGAAGTCGTCGAGATCGAAAAGGACGAGCGAGATGTCGACGCCGAGCGCCAGCATGCGATCGGCTTCGGCAAAAAAGAAACGTCGATTGGCGAGACCCGTCAGCTCGTCGCGCGTGGCGAGACCGTAGAGCTCGCGAACGGTGGCGTCGAGTCGCTGCTGACGCGAGACGACCCGTCGCGCGGCGCCGAGCTTGGCGATGATCTCGAGCTCGCTGGTCGACTTCGTGAGGAAGTCGTCGAAGCCGAGGCGGAGCGCCGCGATTTTCGTATCGATGTCTTCACGGGCTGTGACCATGACGGCGTAAACGTCGGCGCCGCGTTCCGTGCCGCGCGCCTGCTCGATGAACGCGAGCCCGTCCATGCGCGGCATTTCGCAGTCGATGATGAAGAGATCGAACACGGCGACCGTGTCGACGACCATCATCCCTTCCTGGCCGTCCGCCGCGGTGGTGACACTGAATCCGAATCGGCGAAGCAGCGCCGCAAGCCAGACGCGGTAGTTGTCGTCGTCATCGACGATGAGGACCCGCAGCGGGCGAGGATTCACTCCTGAGTCGGTTCGGCGGCGATTCGGTGTTTGCGCCATTGAATGCTGCGCGCAAATATTCAATAACCAAGCCATTCGGTCGGCGGGCGCTGACAGTCGCGTCTGTCAGTCGCGGCCTACGATTTGCACCGCAAGCGGCCAACATCCCGGGCGGGAGGGCGAGATTGAGAGACCTGATGACCCATATCCTGATTGCAGAGGACGAACCCGCGATTCGCAACCTGCTCGCGACGATTCTTCGACGTCACCGATTCACCGTCACGACCGCATCCGATGGCGCCGACGCGCTGCGTCAAATCGCCGAGGGCTGCACGCCGGATGTAATGCTGCTCGACCTGATGATGCCGAATCTCAGCGGCTGGGCCGTGATCGATGAGCTCGCGCGCCAGCAGCATCCGCTCGCATCACGTGTGATCGTGCTGACCGCCGCAACCGAACGCGAGATCAGCGAGTTGCCGCCCGCCACACGCTTCGTGCGAAAGCCGTTCGAGATCGATCGCTTGCTGAAAGCCGTTCGCGAGCTCACCGTGCCGATCGCGGACGTTGTCGCGCCGCTCGCCGGCGTTACGATTGCGCCGGCCGCGATCGCGGAAGCGTGACGCGGAACGTCGAGCCTTCGCCGACCGAGCTCTGAACCTCGATCGCGCCGCCGTGCGCTTCGACGAATCGCTTCGCGAGCGCGAGGCCGAGGCCGGTTCCGCCGGGATGCAGCCCGCCGTTGTAGACCTGCTCGAAATCGCTGAAGATCCGCCGCTGATCGTCGGCGCTGATACCGACGCCGCGATCGGCGATCTCGATCTGCCACTCGTCGCCATGCGATCGCGTGCGAACCGTGATCTTCTCGCCGGCCGCGCTGAATTTGTTCGCGTTCGACAGGAGATTGAGCAGGACCTGTTCGACGCGACTCTGATCGCCGCGCACGAGCATCGGCTCATCGGCGAGCTGCACTTCAACTGATTGACTCTTGCGCCCGAAGAGCGGCGCGGTCGAGCTGACGGTGTTCGTAATCGCGAAGCGCAGATCGAGCTCCTCGAAGTTCATTGGCATCTTGCCCGACTCGACTTTCGCGATGTCGAGCAGGTCGTTGATGAGGCCGAGGAGATGTGTCGCGCTCGTTGAGACGTTCGTCAGAAACGCGATCCGTTTTTCGGTCGTGATCGTCTCTTCCTGTTCGATGAGCAGATCGGAGAAGCCGATGATCGAGTTGAGCGGCGTGCGCAGCTCGTGGGACATCTTCGCGAGGAAGTCGCTCTTGTGTTTCGACGCTGCGATCGCACGCTCGGTCTGCAGCCGCAGCTCTTCCTCGCGGCGGCGCAATTCGGTCGCGGTCTCTTCGATCGTTTCGGCGAGCGAGCGAAACTCGAGGTAGCGCGAATCGATGCGTCGCGATTCGAACGTCGCGCCTTCCCGCATCGCTGCAATCGCGCCACGGATTTGCGCGAACGGACGGGAGATGTTCAGCAGCAGCGTTGCCGAGGCGAGGAGGAGGATGACGAGGACGAAGACGTCGACGAGCGTCGTCACGAACATGATTCGGCGGCGCTTCACGGAGAAAACCGACCACGCTTTTTGATCGCTGCGTTCCATGAGCGAACGCAGCGCGAGGATGTTGCGGCCTGTCATGTGCGCGCTCTCTTCGCCGGCCATGTCGCTCTGTTTTCCTTGGAGGACTTCACGCTGGCGCGCGAACCAGCGCTCGGTTGCGGTCGCGATTGGAGGAATCGTCCGCTGCAGCTCGGGCGCGACTTTCGCGAGGAGCGATTGCAGATGTGCGACGTGCTCGCTGTTCGTTGCGCGCGC
>Ga0070701_10000765_pt1 | contig 11467 bp, 11 predicted proteins | sample KBSK5102metaG_FD_65451 | JGI IMG/M metagenome (GOLD analysis project Ga0070701, IMG submission 65451) | Corn, switchgrass and miscanthus rhizosphere microbial communities from Kellogg Biological Station, Michigan, USA - KBS K5-10-2 metaG | ecosystem: Host-associated > Plants > Roots >... | reverse complement strand
GCGATCGAGCGCGCGGTCGATCGCATCGCGCACGCTCTCGATGACGTCCATCGCGTACGCATCCTTCGCGACGGCGAACGGTTCCTGCACGAAGATCGCGCCGGCATCAGCTTCGCCTTCGAGCACGAAGAACGTCGCCGCGCCGTCGTCTCCGTCGTACGTCAGCCACGCCACCGGCGCGCGTCCGCGGCCTTTCGGCAACCGCGTCGGATGAAAGCCGATCGAGCCTTTCGGCGGAATCGACATCAGCTCGTCGCGCACGAGTTGCGAGAGGCCGGTGACGAACATCAGGTCCGGCTTCCACGCGCGCACCTGCTCGACGACCGCCGCATCGTTGATCTTCACGAAATCGGCGTACGCGATTCCGGCGTCGCGCGCGATCGTGTCGAGCCGCGCGTAATCGCTCACGTTCTCCGACGCCGACTCCGCGAGTCCGAGCACGCCGACCACATTCGCGCCGTGCCGCACGAGCGCCGCAAGCGTCCGCTCCGAAAAGCTCACGCTGCCGGCGAGCACGATGCGCATGCTCACGACCGCGCCTCCGTCAGCTGCGGATGGACGGTGTAGCGCTCCTCGCCATGCAGCAGCACGCCGAACGTGCGCGCGATCAGCCAGAGGTCGAGTGCCAGCGACACGCGCCGCACGTAATCGGCGTCGTAATGCCAGCGCTCCGGCCATGTCAGCACGACGTTGCCGTGCGTCTGCGCCATGCCGGTCAGACCGGGACGCACGAGCAACCGCATGCGTGCGTTGTCGTCGAATTCCGCGAGCTGAATCGGCAGCTGCGGCCGCGGCCCGACGAGCGACATGTCGCCTTTCAGCACGTTGATCAGCTGCGGCAGCTCATCGAGCTTGAAGCGTCGCAGCACGCGGCCGATCGCCGTGATTTCGCTGGCGTCGCCGCTGAACGCGATCGTGTCCGGCACGCGATGTTTGTGCGTCATCGTCCGGAACTTCAGCGCTTCGAAAACCTTCGCATTTCGTCCGAGCCGTTCCTGTCGAAAGAACGCCGGACCCGGCGACGTCAGCCGAATCAGCGCCGCGCAAATCGCGAGCACCGGCGCGAAGAAGATCATCGCGGGAATCGTCGCGGCGAGATCGAACAGGCGCTTGCCGGCGAGCGTGTAGAACGTCCGCCGCATCGCTAAACCATCACATCTCGAATGACGTGAAACGCCTCGGCCAGCTCGAGTCCCGCCTGCGCGCCGCGCAGATGCGCGAGGTGCCGCACGTTCTCGAGGCTGCGCGAATGCGGGAACGGCTTCATCGCGCCGGCGAAATGCGCGAGCGCTTCGAGCTTCTGCGCAAACGTATCCGCGACGTTGATGAAGGCATTCGGCTGAAACGCGGGACCGGAGCTCGGCGCCCAGTCCGTCGATGAAAGCACTTCGCAAAGAAATACTTTTTTGATCAGCGTCGGCGGGATGTCAGTCGTCAGACGCTGCGGGAGCATCACCGCGGCGACCGTCGCTTCATAACAAACGCGATGATCGATGTTCAGGTCCGACGGGTGATGCGTGAAGATCCACTCGGGACGAAAACGAAGAATCGCCTGCTCGATCGCTTTCACCATTTCGATGTGCGGCACGGTGTTGAAGCGGATGTTCGCGAATTCGTAGTTCGCGGACTCCTCGACGCCGATCATCGCGGCGGCTTCGGACGCGAAACGTTTCAAATCATCGGGGCGATCCGCGCGCGCGTCGGCGTGCGAACAAAGGATCGACGTGTAGACGTGGTGACCTTCCGCGCGGAGACGCGCGAGCGTGGCGCCGCAGCCGAGGATTTCGTCGTCGGGATGCGCCATGACGGCAAGAATGTTCATCGGCGCGGAGGATAGCGGAAATCGCTCATCGGTTGTTTCGTTTGCGATTCGCAGCTTCGTATGCGGCGTTCGTGCGGCGCGTCAATTCGTTGTGCACGGTGCCCGGCGGAATGTCGTCGAGGGTCGACAGCCGGAACATGCACGCGGTCTCGAGCGAGCTCGTTCCCTGATCGATGAGGCCGGCGTCGAGCTGCGCCATGCCGAGGTTGAAGTAGAACTCGGGACGGCGATCGTAACGGAGCGCGGTTTCGTATTCGCGCAGCGTCATCTCGCGGTCGCCGCGCAGCGACCAGTTCGCGGCCGAGAGCAGATGGAGATTGGGACTCGCCGGCGTGCAGCGCGCACAACCGGAAAGCAGTTTGATGTTGTCCTCGGCGAGCTGCGTCTGCCGATACTCAGGCATCCGTTTTTCGAACAGCTCGTCCGTGCGCGCCTGCACGGTGCGCTCGAGGATGTTGCAGGTGAACGGCATCCACGCGAAGTGATACGACGCGAGCGTTGCGCCGGCGAGCAGCAGCGCGGCGATGACCGCGCGCACGACGCTCATGGCTCCGCTCCCTGGATCATCAGTGCCGCGTAGTTCAGCGTCACGACCATCACAGCTGCGAGCGAAAGCGGGAACTGCGCGATGGCGACGACCGCGATGCCGACGACGAGCGGCAACGCGCCTGCCGCGGTGAGCGAGCGGCGACCTTCACGCCGCTGACGCAGTGATTCGCGTCCGAGAATGACGAGAGCCGCGATGAAAATCGCGTAGCCGGGAAGGCCGGAGACGGCGAGCGTCTGCAGATGATCGTTGTGTGCTTCGCCGAAGTTTTCGCTGAGCGCGAAGAACTCCGGATAGTCGAGATTCAGCTGCGCTTTGTACGGCATGTACCAGAAGCCGAAGCAACCGGGTCCGACGCCGGTCAGCGGATGCGCGGCGAACATTCGTGCGGCGACGAGCTGCGCCGGAAGTCGATACGAAGTCACCTCGGTGTAGCGTCCGGCGCGCGCGTCGCGAACCATTTGTGCGGCACGCGCGCGAAACGGCGCATACGCGACGCCGACGACCAGCGCGACCAGCGCGATGATCGCGAACGTTCGCTTCACGCGCCGTACCGAAAGCAGCAGCAGCGTCGTTCCCGCCGCGGCAATTGCCACGATCGCGCTGAGCGATTCCGACGCGACGATTCCCGCGAGCAGCACGACCAGCGCGGCCATCCACGCGGTGCGCGTGCGGCCGACGTTCGTTGCCGTCATCGCACCCGCGATGATCGCCGGCACCAGGAGATAAACGCCAAGCTCGTTTGGCGTTCCGATCAATCCCGCGGTGCGAAAGTGCAGCGAGATGTTCGCTTCGAACTGCAGCGGATTCCAGATGTTGCTGCGCTGCAGAATCGCGATGATCGCGTTCACGATCGCGGGCGCGATCGGCACGAGTGCGAGCACGCGTGCGTGACGTTCCGACGCGACGAGCGTCGCGATGAAAACGACCGCGCACGACGTCACCCAAAGCAGCGATAGTGCGCTCAGCTCGCGATTCGTCGACGCGGCGGTTGCGATTGCGGTCCAGACGACCGCGGCGATCGTGACGAACATCGCGGCGCGGCGTTCGCGCCACAAACGGCGGAACGATTCCGCGCCGCCGTATAACGCGATGATGCCGAGGAGTGCGGCGGAGAAAAATGCGGCGGCTTCGAAGAGCGATTCTTTCGGGATGCGGAAGACGTCGCGGCCTGTCTGCGAAACGAGCAGCGGCACGCCGATCGCGGCAAACGCAAGGACCGCGGTCAGCGCGACTTCTGCGGGAGAGCGGCGGAACGGCGACGACGCCGTACCGTCATCACTCATGAACCGGCGTCGGCGCGCATCGGCATCACCAGCACCGGAGTGGTCGGCTTCGTTCTCGCGGAGCCATTCGACTCCGGCGTGTACTCGGGAACCAGTCGCGCGAGCAGCGCAGCCGTGCGCTCCGGCGCGGTCATCGTCGTCGCATCCGCAATCCACTGCCGCACGCGCGCAGCATCCGGCTGCGGCGCCTCGGTGATCACGATGCGCGGATGCACGGTCGGATGAATCGACTCGCCCTTCAGTCGAATCTCTTCGAAGAGCTTCTCGCCCGGCCGCATCCCGGTGAACACGATCGGAATTTCATCCTCGGTGTGATTCGAAAGACGAATCAGATCGCGGGCGAGATCGACGATCTTCACCGGCTCGCCCATGTCGAGCATGAAGATCCGACCGCCGGTGCCGAGCGTTGCCGCCTGCAGCACGAGCGAAACCGCTTCGGAAGTCCGGAGGAAGTAACGCGTAACCTCGGGATGCGTAACGGTGAGCGGACCGCCGGCCGCGATCTGCTCCATGAAGAGCGGAATCACGCTGCCCGATGAGCCGATCACGTTGCCGAAGCGAACGATCGTGACCTTCATCGGTCCGTGCGCGGCGACGTCGAGCAGCGCGATTTCAGCAGCGCGCTTCGTCGCTCCCATCACGCTCGTCGGATTGATCGCTTTGTCGGTCGAGATGAAGACGAAGCGATCGACGTCGTGCTTCGCGCAAAGCTCGGCGAGCGTGCGCGTGGCGAGGCAGTTGTTGCGCACGTACTCCGGCGGATTCTCTTCGCCGAGCGGAACGTGTTTGTGTGCTGCGGCGTGCAGGACGATCTCGGGGCGCTCGCGATCGAGCAGCGCGTCGAGAATCTCAGTGTCGCAGATGTCGACGAGATTCGACGTAATGTCTGAGCTCGCCCACGCCGCTTCGCGGCCGAGGCGTTTGCGAACTTCGTAAAGCGCGTATTCGGAGCGTTCGACGAGCGCGAGACTGGCCGGCTCGAACTGCAGGATCTGGCTGGAAAGCTCCGAGCCGATCGTGCCGCCGGCGCCGGTGATCAGCACGCGTTTGCCTTTGAAGAGCTCGCGTACCGGATCGCCGGGAAGATCAATGCGCTGGCGGCGCAGCAGATCTTCGACGTTGACGGGACGAAGCTGCGTGACGTGAACTTTGCCGCTGACGAGATGGTCGATGCCGGGCATCGTCTTGAACTTCAGCTCGGCGGCGGCGAGGTGATGAATGATCTCGCGAATGCGTTTACCGGACGCGCTCGGAATGGCGATGAGCGCGTCAGTTGCGCCGAGGCCGTCGGCGAGCGATGCGATGTCGGAGATCGGGCCGTAAACCTTGATGCCGCGAATCTGCGAGCCCCACTTCGCGCGCTGATCGTCGACGAAGCCGACGACTTTCATCCCGAGCTGCGGACGATGCTCGAGCTCGCGCGCGAGCGTTTCACCCGCGTCGCCGGCGCCGATGATCAGGACGCGCGTCGTATCGGCGCCCGCGACCGGATCGCCGCCGCGCATGCGGTCGCGTCCGAGACGAATGATCACGCGCGCGCCGAAGAGCGAGAGGAGCACGAACGCCCAGTCGATCATCAGCACGCCGCGCGGCACGCGCGCGAAACGTTCTTCGACGCCGAACGTCGGACCGGCATACCAGAGCGCCAGCAGCACGATGGCCGCGGTGCTCAGGCCGAGGACGAGACGGATGACGTCGGCGATTCCGACATAACGCCACCAGCCGCGATAGAAACCGAAAAATGCGCCGGCCAGGAGTTGTACGCCGACGACCGTGAAAATACCCCAGCGGAAATCGATGAGGTGCTCGGGCGGTACGACGAACTCGAAACGCAGCAGATACGCGAACGCGTAACAGGCGACGAACGTAACGAAATGGAAGAGGAAAAGGATGACAACCCGCGCCGCGGCCACGCGGAGCAGGAAAGAGTTGACGAAAGACGTTTCCTGATTCTTCATTCAGCGGACGGAGCAAAGGAAGCGCGCATAACCTTCCGGCGTTATTGGCGAACCGATAATAAGTTTGCTCTGCTCTCGGATTGTAGCCGAAAGTGAGAGGGCCGCGGAACGAACTTTTGCGATGAGCTCGCATACTTTTTTGCAGGAAGTGAAAAAGCTGCCTCGACAGCAGCTCGCGGCGTTTGTCGCCGAAAACGTCAAGTCGCTCGCCGAGGACGAGGCGTTTGCCGTGCTCGACAATCCGTATTGCACGGCGGCGATTTGCCAGTCGATCGCGCAGAACTCGCGGCTCATCGGCTTCTATTACGTACGCCTGCGACTCGTTGCCCATCGACACACGCCGCAGGCGCACGCGACGAAGCTCGTTCACTATCTTTACTGGACCGATTTGCTGCGGCTTTCGATGGACGTCCAGGTGCCCGCGCCCGTGCGCCGGGCCATCGATAACCAGCTGCTCGTGAATTTGTCGAAGCTGTCGATCGGCGAGCGCATTACGGCGGCGAAGCGCTGCAGTCACGCGCTCGTTCGCGCGCTGCTTTTCGATCCCGATCCGCGCGTGTTCGCGTCGCTGCTCATCAATCAGCGCGTGCGCGAAGACGACCTGCTGCTGCTCGCGTCGTCGACGCGCGCAACGACCGAACAATTGCGGCTCCTCGGCGACGATCGCAAGTGGTCGTACCGTTACGCGATTCGGAAGGCGCTGGTGCTGAATCCGCTCACGCCGCGCGCGACGGCGGCGTCGCAATTACGCTTCTTATCGCGCCGCGATCTGCGCGATCTCGCGTCGAAGCCCGAAATTTCGGTATATCTGCGCCGGTGTATCGAGCGGCTGACAAATGACGCGACGTCTTAGCGTTGCGGTGATCGGCGCCGGCGCGTTCGGCGGCTGGACGGCGCTTCATCTTCGCAATCGCGGCGCGCAGGTCACGCTGATCGACGCGTGGGGAGCGGGCAATGCGCGCTCGAGCTCCGGCGGCGAAACGCGCGTGATCCGCGCGGTCTACGGTCCCGATCGCGTGTACGTCGAGCTGGTGAAGCGCGCGTTCGAGTTGTGGGCGCAGTTCGAGTCGCTTTACGTCGAGACCGGCGCGTTGTGGCTGATTCGCGGCGACGACGATTCGTACGTGCGCTCGTCGGCGCCGATTCTCGAAGAGCTCGGATTTCCGATCGAGCAGTTTTCGAGCGGAGACGCGGCGCGCCGTTATCCGCAGATCGATTTTGACGGCGTCACGTCGGTGTGGCTCGAACATCGCGCCGGTGCGCTGATGGCGCGTCGCGCGTGTCGCGTCGTGCGCGATGCGTTCATCAAAGCAGGCGGCGAGTTTCGGATTGCGGAAGTGAATCCCGATGCGCCGCCGCTCGACGCGGACGTTTACGTTTACGCATGCGGTCCGTGGCTCGGCCGGCTTTTTCCGGACGTCACCGGCGACGCGATTCGTCCGACGCGACAGGACGTTTATTACTTCGGCGCGCCGTCCGGCTCCGATCTCTTTCAGCCACCGCGCATGCCGATCTGGCTCGACTTCGGTGAGCGGATCATCTACGGCATTCCCGACGTGAACGGCCGCGGATTCAAAGTCGCGGACGACACGCGCGGCGAGCCGATCGATCCGACGACCGCGGAGCGCACGCCGTCCGCCGACGGAATCGCGCGCGCACGGCGTCTGCTGGCGGAGCGCTTTCCCGCGCTCGCGAACGCGCCGCTCGTCGCGTCGGAGGTTTGTCAGTACGAGAACAGTCCGGACGGGAACCTCATCATCGATCGCCATCCGTCGCGCGAGAACGTCTGGCTCGCCGGCGGCGGATCGGGACACGGCTTCAAACTCGCGCCGGCGATCGGCGAACTGCTGGCGCAGGCGATCGTGGACGGCTCGCAAATCCCTGAGGCGTTTCGGATGGATCGCCTCGGCAAGATTGCGAATCCGAAAACGCAGTTCGACAGGCGATAATGCGGGCTCACATGCCCGACCAGGAACCGCAGACGCCGCCGCATTCGGAGCTCGCCTCGTTCGGCGAAGAGCTTCGCCGCGAGCGCGAGATCCGCGGCATCTCTCTCAAAGAGATTTCGGACGCGACGAAGATCAGCAAGCGGTTCCTCGAAGCGATCGAGCGCAACGACCATCGCACGCTTCCCGCGCCGGTCTTCACCCGCGGTTTCGTCCGCGAATACGCCCGCTACCTCGGCCTGAACGCCGAGGAGATGGTGAATCGCTACAACTTCGCGGCGGCGGGTGACGATCGCATCGAGAAGAGCATTCATCTCGATCGCCTCACGCAGCCGCAGGCGCCGGTGAAACCGGTCAAGCCGATGAAGCCGCGCGGAATCCCGCCGGCGTACGCACGCATCGATCGCAACGTCGTCGTGACCGCGGTCATCGTCCTCGCGCTCATCGCGGTGGCGGTTTGGGCGGTGCGCAATCGCCGCGAGGTCACCGCGCGCATCGACGGACTCGAAGCCCACGACACGGTCGGAACCGTGCACGCGGCGACGACCGCGACGCCTGCTTCAGTGCCAGCGCCTGTTGCAGCACCGCAGAATCCTGCGACGGCCGACACGCTGCGGCTGATCGTGGAGCTGACCGGTGATTCGTGGGTCAGCCTCGATGCGGACGGCAAGTCTGTTTACAACGACGAAATGCATCAGGGCGACCGGCGCACGTTCGAGGCGAAAGATCGATTTCGTTTTCGCACGATCGGGAATGCTGCCGGCGTGTCACTCACACTCAACGATGTGAAAGTGCCGGCGCTTGGCCGGACGGGTCAGGTGCTGCACGACCGCATCTTCGATCGCGCCTGGCTGCAGAGCGCCGGAGAAGCGGCGCCGAATCCATGAGTGAGACCGCTGACAGCGTCGACACAGCCGGCGCGACATCCGCCGAGCTGACCGCCGCGATCGTCATCGAGAGAATCGCGGAAGGCGCGTATCCGCCCGAAGTCGTTTCTACGATCGCGCGCGGATTTCTGCCGCTCTCGCAGGACGATCTCGTCGCCGTGCTCGCGTTTCTCGCAGGCGGCGAAGATCAGGAGATCGCGTCGCTCGCGCGCACCTCGCTCGGCGAGCTGTCGTCGCGCACGGTCATCGGTTTCGCCGAAAACGAGCAGGCCGATCCCGAGCATCTTCGCTATCTCGCGCGCATCAGCGAAGACGAAACGGTGCTTGAGATCCTCATCCGCAATCGCGCCGTCTCCGACGAAACCGTCGCCGAGCTCGCGGCGCGCGGCGGGCCGATGCTGCAGGAAGTCATCGTCATCAATCACTCGCGCATTCTTCGCGCGCCGCAGATCCTCGATGCGCTGCTGTCGAACCCCGGACTGACTGCCGACGTCCGTCGCCGCGTCGACGAAACGCGCGAAGAGTTCTTCGAAAAGAAAGCGCGCATTCAGCAGCAGCAGGATGAGGAAGAGGAGCTTGGCGACGTCGCCATCGATGCGATCGCCGATCTGCTCGAGGAAGCGGGCGAGGAAGAGCTCGTGCCCGCGGCGAAGTCGGTGCCCGAGCTGACGGACATCGAAAAAGAAGACCCTGTCAAAGTCTCGCTCTGGACCCGCATCCTCGGCATGACCGTCGGCGAAAAAGTGCAGCTGGCGTTCAAGGCCGACAAGACCGGCCGGATGATTCTCGTCCGCGATCGCAATCGCCTGGTCTGCTCCGCGGTCATGCGCAACCCGCGAATCACCGAGCAGGAAGTGGAGATGATCGCGGGCATGCGCAACGTCGACGACGAGGTGCTGCGCCTCATTACGATGCGCCGCGAGTGGATGGCGAAATACCCGATCGTCGTGACGCTGGCGCGTAACCCCAAGGCTCCGCTGGGGGTTGTCCTGCCGTTGATCAATCGATTAACCTTGCGTGATTTGAAAGCCTTAAAGGACGATAAGGGCATCAGCGAGACCATCCGCACCCTGTGCCGAAAGGCGTATCAGCTGAAGAACAAAAAAAACTGAATGAAGGTCAATTATTACGAGGTTCTCGGGGTCGAGCGAGGAGCGTCGGAGCAGGAGATTCGCGACCGCTTCCGCAAGCTCGCGCGCGAGAACCATCCGGACCGCTACAGCGGCTCCGACAAGGCCGACGCCGAGCGCAAGTTTCAGACGCTCACCGAGGCGGTCAATGTGTTGACCAACACGACGCGGCGGCGGGCACACGACAACGAGCTCTCCAGCGGCACGTCGAAAGGACCTGCGGACTTCACGCAGGTCGCGAAGGCATATCTCGGCAAAGGCGTCAAGGCTTTCAAAGAAGCGGATTTCCGTACCGCCTACGAAAACTTCGATATGGCGGTAAAGCACAATCCCCAGGACGCCAAAGCCTTCCATTACCTGGCTTTGGCGGCGATGCGAGTGCCGTCGATGGCGCGTCAGGCGGTGCAGGCAATCGAGACCGCGGTCCAGCGGGAGCCGGTAAATCCAACCTATCTGAAGGACGCCGGCCTCATACTGAAGCGCGCCGGCCTCGTCGCCAAAGCAGAGAGATACCTCGACGAAGCCGCGAAGTGGGATCCGAGCAACATCGAAGTGCAGAGCGCGCTGGCCGAACTGAGGCAGGGCCGAGCGGACGCCCGGGAGGCTGGAAAGGGATTTTCCCTTTTCAAGAAGAACTGATCGGCATGCAAGTCACGGCTTTTGGTCTCACACATGTCGGCCGGCAGCGCCAGCACAACGAGGATTCGTACCTCGTTGCGGACGAGCCTGGTCTGTTCCTCGTCGCCGACGGGATGGGCGGCCACGCCGCGGGCGAGATCGCGTCGCGAATCGCCGTCGACTCCATTTCCGAGTTCATCCTTCACACGAAAGAAGACGACGGCACCTGGCCGCACGCCTACGACGAACATTACAAACGCTCAACCAATCGCCTGATGGCCGCGGTGCGGCTCGCGAACACGCGCGTGCTCGAAGCGATGCGCAAAGACGCGCGCCTTCGCGGCATGGGCACGACCGTCGTTGCGTGTCTCGCGGATGACGACATCATGTCCTTCGCGCACGTCGGCGATTCGCGTGCGTATCTCATTCGCGCCGGCCAGCTCTCACGCATCACGAACGATCACTCGTGGGTCTTCGAACAGGTGCAGGCCGGCATGCTGACGGAAGCGGAAGCGGAGAAGCATCCGCTGCGCAACGTCATCACGCGCGCGCTCGGCGGCGCGCTTTCGGTGACGCCTGACGCGTCCGAAGTCGAGACGAAGCCGGGCGATGTCTACCTGCTCTGCTCCGACGGACTCACTGGCATGGTTCCCGAAGACGAGATCCGCGACATCGTCGACAAAAACGCCGATGATCTCGAGAAGGCGTGTCAGGTGCTCATCGACACGGCCAACGAGCGCGGCGGACTCGACAACGTCACCGCGATTCTCGTGAAAACGACCTGACGTTCCCGGGAGACCTTACGTGCACGTTCGCATCGATTACTGCGGAGTTTGAAACTACCTTCCCCGAGCCTCCAGTCTGGCGGCTGAGATCAAAAAAGAAATCGGCATCGACAGCGAGATCGTGCGCGGCAGCGGCGGCATCTTCATCGTGACCGTCGACAACCGGCAGATCTTCTCGAAGAGGGAAGAAGGCCGGTTCCCGACGGAGCGCGAGATTCTGGACAAGCTCAGGGCGCTGTCAGCGGATCGCCCGCCTCAGCAGGCGTGACGCCGGCGACGTTTTTCCACGAGCCGTCCGCCTGACGAGCGAAGACGTAAGCGGACGAATAGTTCAACTTCGATCGGTGGATGCCGATGCGTACGACGGCGAGCGAACCGTCCGCGCTGAAACCCGGACGCGATACGGTCGCGCTGGCGACGATCTCCGGCTCCTCGGCGGAAGTGCCGAACACGACTCCCTCCGGCAGTTCGAACGCCACGGTTCTCCA
>Ga0070701_10000759_pt1 | contig 11500 bp, 10 predicted proteins | sample KBSK5102metaG_FD_65451 | JGI IMG/M metagenome (GOLD analysis project Ga0070701, IMG submission 65451) | Corn, switchgrass and miscanthus rhizosphere microbial communities from Kellogg Biological Station, Michigan, USA - KBS K5-10-2 metaG | ecosystem: Host-associated > Plants > Roots >... | reverse complement strand
TGACGAGCCAGACGCAGACGCTGCGCGAGGTGTCGCGCGGCCTGCTCGATCAGATCCATGGGCTCACTCAGCGCTTCGAGAATCAGGGCCAGGCGATCCTCACCGCTGCCAAGGCGCTCGACTCCTCGAACACCAAGATCGACTCGATCCTCGAGGGCCGGCATCAGGCGATCATCGCGCTTCTGCATACGGTCAACACCAAGGCGCAGGACCTCGACAACATGATGCGGTCCTATGCCGGCATGGTGGAGAACGCGATGAGCCAGGCCGAGCAGCGCGCCAAGCAAGTCGGCACGGCGCTTGCCCGCGATACTTCGAACCAAGCACAGCAGGCGCTCGCCCAAATCGAGCGGCTGCGCGAAGAGGCGCAAGCCCACACGCAGCGCGCCGTCAGCGACCTCAAGGGCAGCTTCGAGCAGATCATCACCCAGATCGGCCGGCAGCTCGAGCAGATGCGCGGCACGTTCGACAATACCTCGCGTGGCATGCGCGAGGTGGCGCAGAAGACCGCCACAGATCTCGACGGCATGCGCGCCGAGATGCAGAAGCGAATGGAGTCGCTGCCGGAGAAGACCGCCCAGGCCGCCGAAGCCGTGCGCAAGGCGTTGAGCGAGCAGATCAAGGAGATCGAGGCGCAAAGCGTAGCGGCTCAGCAGGCGGTGGCAGCGGCCGCACCCAAGCCATTCGAGCTGCCGCCCGCGCCCCGCGACGCAAGGCCAGTCTCCGGCGGATACGAAGCGTCGTCCCTCCCGGCCTTCGACGTGACGGGCCGCCAGACGCGGCCAAGCCATGACGACCTCGGCCGTGTGACCGGCGGGCTTGCCCAGCAATTGGCGAGCCCCTTGCAGCCGCGGACGCAAGCTCCAGCGGCCGACGACGGCCGGCGCGGCGCCGGATCCTGGTCGGTCGGCGATCTCCTCACCCGCGCCTCGGATGCGGACCAGGGCTATGCAGCGGGAGGCCAGGGCTTCGGCGCCCGCGCCGCCACGCCGCCTCCGCAGGCTGCGCCCGGCGGCCAGCTCAGGCTCGATGAAATCGCCCGCGCCATCGACTACCGCACCGCGGTCGACGTCTGGCAGCGCTTCCGGACCGGCGAGCGCGGCGTGCTCGGCCGCCATATCTACAGCGCCGAAGGCCAGGCCACGTTCGATGAGGTCTCGCGCCGCTACGACCGCGAAGCCGATTTCCGCGGGACGGTCGACCGCTATATCGGCGATTTCGAGCGCCTGCTCGGCGAGGCCGAAGCGTCAGATCCTGAGGGCCGCATGCTGCAGAATTACCTGACCTCCGAGTCGGGACGCGTCTATCTGCTGCTCGCGCATGCAAGCGGGCGGCTCCGCTAACCAGCCAAGCCCGCACGGCTAAGAGACTAGGCTTCCCCAGCCTCGGCCCCTGCCCTCCCTGACTGGACGGCGGGGGCCACATGATTCTTGGGACTCGCTCTGTGCTCTACGGGCAACACTCGCGCAGCATTTTCGTGGAAGCGCAAAAAGCCTGGCCAGGAGTGGTACTGTGGCTGAGTCGCCAAATCAAGGGAGGGTCGGATGTCATTCCTTTTTGCGATCATCGCCATTCCATGGCTGTCTGCCACGGGAATTTACAATCCGCAGGTCGTGGACCGTCATGGCCACTGTCTTGCCGAACCAGGGAGCTTTCACGCGCTTTATTGTTCGGGAGCTAAGCAAACGGCACCTCCTCGGGGCGGCTACAGATACAGGATGTAACAATAGGTTCGGTCAGGCCGGTTAAAGAAAGATCTTTTCCGGTTTTGCACGCGCGTCCCGAAGTCGGGACGCGCCTTTTCCGGTTTGCGGACGTAAGCGGGCGCCTCGCCCTAATCGACTAAAGCATTAGGATTCCTAGCCCGGCCCCTGCCTGCCAGCAAGTTCGGCCTGGCATCCCACGGTTTTGGCCGTCAACGGTCTAAGACTTGGATGGCCGGGACCAGCTCGGCCACGGCGAGGAATCAATGGAGAGGAAAGGGCTAGCCCAACCGGCGGGTGGCGACCCAGGTCGTAGTATCCTGCAGCACCTCGGTGAAGCCCTGGTTCAGCGCAGCGATGGCGTCGGTCGGCGAATCGGTCGTGGCAGGCACCCGCGCGCTGAAGCCCTTGGTGGCGATCACCTTGCCGGTGTTCAGATTGACCAGCTTGGCGAAGATCTCGATCTCCGCGGCGGCCTTGCCGGACGAAACGTCGATCTGGAACGAACGCAAATCGGTGACAAGGGCATACTGGCCCGTGGTCGCGCTCGCCGACTTGACCGCCCCGGAATTCTGGAAGGTCTCGATCATGCGCGCTTGCAGGAGGTGTGGCAGTCGATCGCTCCAGGCCACGCCCTTGTAGTAGGAAACTTGGTCGGCGGCCGGCCGCACCATCAGCCGGTCAGTGTCGAGTGCATGCACAGCGGTGGGCTCGTAAATGACGAGCTGCCAGGGTGCCGGACGCGGCGCGCCGGCGAAGGAGCGTGGCGCTACGAGATCGTAGGTGTTGGGAGGACGCTGGCCAATGGCGCAGCCGAGCAAGCCCAGGCATAGCAGGCCCGCAGCGAGCGCTGGCGCCGGTCGCAGCATGTCCGATCGCCCCCTGTTAGGAAACACTCCCCGTCCCTGCGAGGGTGCACTATTGTCCCCGAGGAGTGTATTCCGGGACTTGGTTTCCACCAAGTAAAAAACCTTTTGGATCAGCCTCTAGCTTCTCCAGAATCCGGTTGAGCGTGACCGCCGTGCGCCGGCCTTCCTGCATGAAAGAGCTGAATTGCTGAAGGCTATCCTTGGCTTGGCGGGTGAGCCCGTCCATGTTATCCCCGAGCGATACTTCAAGCTTGCTGGATAAAGTCTTGAAGTTGTTTGCCCCATCCTTCACATCGCTGATCGCGCCTCCGATCTCGTCTTTCTTGGCGTTCAGCATCGAGGTGAACTGCTCGACATTGGTCATCGTGGTGTGGATCGACTCCTGGTTTTCGGCGACGAGGTCGTTCAGCCGGGTGAGCAGCGCGTTGGCATTGTTCATCACCGCCGGAGCCGCATCGAACAGGCCCTGTCCGCCGCCGGGATCGGCCTTGATCGTTGGAATCGGGTCGTCGTCGCTGGCGACCAGGAAGGGCGAGTCCGGGGTGCCGGGAGTGATCTGGATGCCGGTGCCGCCGGTAAACCCCAAGGACTGCATGCTCGCCCGGGAGTTCTGCCGCACCGGCGTGCTGTCGCTGACGCTGACCAGAACGTGCACCTTCCGCGCGTCGTCGGGATCAAGCGAAAAGGACTGCACCTCACCGACCTTCAGCCCCTGGAATCCGACACTGGAGCCCGTGGTGAGCCCGGCCACCGAGCTCTCGAACACGATGTAGTAGCGTTTGCCGCCGCCAGCGAAGTTGCTCATCCAGAATACGAAGATGAAAGCGAATGCCAGCACGCCGAGAACGAAACCGCCGATCATCAGGTAGTTAGCCTTGGTTTCCATCAGACCGGTTCCTTACGCGGTGATGACATCAGGCAGGGATCCTCGCGCGTTGGCCGGGCGAAGCTGCGCGCGCACGTTCGCCACAGAAATATTCCTCGATCCACGGGTGGTTGGGATGGCGCTGCAATTCGGTAGGCGACCCCGTCCGCACGATCTTCTTGTCGGCAAGTACGGCCACCCTGTCGCACACGGTGAAGATGGTATCAAGGTCATGCGTGACCATATAGACCGTCAGTCCAAGTGTCTGTTGCAGCTTGCGAATTAGATGATCGAAGTCGGAGGCCCCGATCGGATCGAGCCCCGCCGTGGGCTCGTCGAGGAACACAATCTCGGGGTCGAGCGCAAGGGCCCGTGCAAGCCCGGCGCGCTTGCGCATGCCGCCGGACAGTTCGGACGGGAATTTATGCGCGGCGCTAGGCGGAAGACCGACCATCGTGAGCTTAAGGAAGGCGAAATCGTCCATCATCGCCTGCGGCAGTTCGAGATGCTCGCGCATCGGCACCTGGATGTTCTGAAGCACCGTGAGCGAAGAAAACAGAGCCCCGTCCTGGAACAAGATGCCCCAGCGCTTCTCGATATCGAGTCGATCCTGCGGCAAAAGCGTCTTGGCGTTATGCCCAAACAGCGAGACGTCGCCGGCCTCGGGCCTGATCAGACCGGTGATCACGCGCATCAGTACGGACTTGCCCTGGCCGGAGCCGCCGACGATGGCGAGGATCTCGCCGCGATAGACGTCGAGATTGAGACCGTCCCAAATCTGTTGACTGCCGAATCTCTTGGCGAGTCCGCGCACGCGGATCACGACTTCTCGGCCGTTCTCGACGATCACACCCCGATCCCCGACAGGAACATGGCGAACACCGCGTCCAAAATTATCACGAGGAAAATCGCCTTGACCACGGCGCTGGTCACATGCTTGCCGAGCGACTCGGCGCTGCCTTCGACTTTCATGCCTTCGAGGCAGCCGACCAGGCCGATGATGCCGGCGGCGAACGGCGCCTTGATGATGCCGGCCACGAAGTCCTGAAAGTCGATCGCCTCGTGCAACTTGTCGAGATAATTCGAGGTATCGAGGCCGAGCACGGCGAACGCCATCAGCCCGCCTCCGGCAAGCCCCATGATGTCGCCGAGAAAGGTGAGCAGGGGCAGCGCCACGACGAGCGCAAGCACACGCGGGAGCACGAGTGTGTCCATCGGATCGATGCCGAGCGTGCGCATGGCGTCGATCTCTTCGCGCATTTTCATCGATCCGATCTCGGCGGTGAAGGCCGAGCCCGAGCGGCCGGCGACCATGATGGCGGTCAGCAGAATGCCGACTTCACGCAGCGCAAGGATAGCCACCATGTTGACGGCAAACGGCTCGGCGCCGAACGGCCGGAGCTGCACGACGCCCTGCTGCATCACCACCGCGCCGATTAGAAAGCAGATCAGCGCGATGATCGGCACAGCCCTGAAGCCTGCATGGTCGAGGTGATGCACGAATGACGTGGTGCGGAAGCGCCAAGGCTGGCGGAACAGCCGGAAGAACGCAGACGTCACCTCACCCAGGAAAGCGGTGAGCTGCACCGCGTCGCTCGCGACGCCGGTTAGCGCCGTTGTCATATCTGCAGTGAATTGCTTCAGCGCGCTCGGCTTCTCGAGCTTCGGCCGCTCGGCGCGGCTCCTGCGCTGTACCTCCTCGATGAGCACGCGGAAACCCTCGGTCGCACCGGCATAGCGCGTGCGGAGTCCACTCTTCTCCCAGGCGGCAGCGGTGCGCTGCAACAGGAGCGCGCCCGCAGTGTCGATCTCGGCGATGCCGGCAATATCCATCTCGCCGGTGAAGTCTGGCGTCGGCGGAATGGGGACGCGCAAGCGCTTCAAGGCGGCGTCGAGCTTGGCCGCTTCGGCCACGGTCCAGGCGCCGGTCGCGACCAGGCGGAAGGTGGTGCCCCGAAGCTCCACGCGGAAACCGGGGGCGCGGGCTTGGGTCGGCAGGACAACCTGATGGTCGCGCTTGAGCATGGAACGGCTTAGCTTGTGACAGGCGAGAGTCGACGAGTTCGGAAGTCGCCTGTTTTTGAATGAAAATCCGGGAGAAAGAAAGGCGTCATGGGAGGGGCTGGAAGCGAGATTGGAAGGGTGCGCGCCGGAGCGCTTTATCGCCTCACCGTAGAGGTGGAGCAATGGCCGATCAGAGGCGGCTTCACCATCTCGCGAGGCTCGAAGCGCGAGGCGGTTGTGGTCGTTGCCACGATCAGTGACGGTACCTATTGCGGGCGCGGCGAATGCGTGCCCTACGCGCGCTATGGCGAGAGCGTCGAGGGCGTGATGGCTGCGATCCAATCTTGCGCCGGCGCAATCGCCTCTGGGGCGAGCCGGACCGACCTTGCCACGCTTCTTCCCGCCGGCGCGGCCCGCAACGCGCTCGATTGCGCCTTGTGGGACATCGAGGCCAAGCGATGCGGCCGGAGAGCTGCAGAGCTTGCCGGGCTCCCTCCCCTTGGCCCCGTGCAAACCGCTTTCACCATCTCGCTCGCGGCGCCTGAGATCATGGCGGAGCGGGCGCGCGAGGCGAGCACTTATCCTCTCCTCAAGCTCAAGCTAGGCGGCGAGGGCGACGAGGCACGGCTCGTGGCTGTGCGTGACGCGGTTCCTCACGCGCGCCTCATCGTCGATGCGAACGAGGCTTGGCAACCGCATGATCTCGAATCGCTTCTTGCCGCAACGTCGGCTGCGGGCGTGGAGCTGGTCGAACAGCCGCTCCCGGCCGATGCTGACGAGCTGCTGGCGCATATCGAGCGGCAGGTCCCGGTTTGTGCCGACGAGTCGGCTCACGACAGCGCGTCTCTCGGACTGCTCACTGGCCGCTATGACGCAGTGAACATCAAGCTCGACAAGACCGGCGGATTGACCGAGGCGCTGCTCGTCGCAAGCCGCGCCCATACCCTTGGGCTTAAAGTGATGGTGGGAAGCATGGTTGCGACTTCGCTGGCCATGGCCCCCGCCCTGCTCGTGGCGCAGGACACGGAGTGGGTTGATCTCGACGGACCTTTGCTGCTCGCCCGCGACCGCGTTCCCGGGCTTGCCTATGAGGGTGGAATAATTGCTCCGCCGCGGCCGGAGCTGTGGGGCTGATGCCCCGCCACGACGAGGCCGCCATGCCAGCGGTGCATGAGCAGAAAAGCACTACAAGCTCCCAAAAGGGCTAGCAGCGCCATGGCCGCATAGGCTTCGCCAGCGAACATGCGGTAGAGCGGGCCTGAGGCGATGGTCACCGCGCCGAGCACGAGGCCGGCGACGAAGGCGGCGTAAAGCCCTTGGGCCGTGGCGGCGCGATCCTCTGGCACGGCGTGGGTGAGGAAATGGATGGCGGCGATATGGGCCGCGCCGAAGCTCATGGCGTGCAGCGTCTGCAGCAGGGCCGTCGCCCAGAGCGGCGGGTCGATGGCCATGAAGCCCCAGCGGAACACGGCGGCAATCCCTGCGAACATGAGCAGCCTCGCCGTGCCGCAAAGTGCGATGATCCGGCCCGATACGGCAAACAGCGCGACTTCGGTGAGGACGCCGACAGACCACAGCACGCCAATCATGCCATCGGAGATGCCTTGCGCCCGCCAATTGAGGCTGCCGAAGCTGTAGTAAACGGCGTGGCTCGACTGGATTAGGCTCGCTACGAGCAGAAACAGCAGAAATAGCGGCGCGCGAAGAAGCTTGAAGGCGTCGGAAAGGCTTAAGCGCCGGAGCGCTGACGGGATGTGCGACGCCCGGGCGAGCGCCTGCGGCACGAGATGGGCGCCGACCACCATCAGTGCGGCGCCGCCTATGAGCAGCGGCAGCACGGCTTGCGAGCCGAGCCTGCCGATGATGAGGCCGAGCCGAGGCTCGCCACAATGAAACTCAGCGAGCCCCACAGCCTCACTTTGCCGTAGTCGAGCACCCCTCTCCTGATGCCGCTCACCGCCACGGTCTCGACCAGCGGCAGGATCGTGGTCCAGCTCGCGGCAAGCAGCAGGCTTGCGGCGAGCATCTGCCAGAACCCGTCGGACGCCCACAGCAGCACGAACGAAGCCAGCGAGGCCCAGGCCAGCGCGATCAGGATCGGGCGGCGGCCTCCTGCCCGGTCGGCGGCGAAGCTGATGGCCAGCGTGAACACGATGCGGGCGAAGGGCGCGGTGGCAGCAGGATGGAGATCTGGTCGGCGTTGAGGTCGCGCCAGTGCAGCCAAACCGGCAAATAAGGCAGGTAGCAGCCGCCAACCAGGAACACCGCGGCATAAAGGAAACCGAGCAGCCAAGCTCGCGGCCGAGGAGCGACGCGTGCTTCAACCTGTTCGGCCACAGGCTGTGACAAATGCCTATTCCTTCTGCTTAACACTGCCGCCCCGACCCCGAATCGCGGTAAAATTGCGATTATGGGGGAACTTGTCCCAGACGGCACAACTCCGCCGCAATCGGGGCGCTCGGGCGAATCGGCGCTGGAGGACTATGCTGCGCTCGAAACAGTGCTGAGCGCGACTCCGCGAGGCCGCTGGTTCCTCTCTGAATATGCTCGCCAAAATCGCAGAGCTGAGACCGCGATGCTGCTGGGAGCAATGAGCAAGCTCGAAGCGGTAGTGCTCGAGGAGCAGGGTCGCTTCGCATTTCAATGCATGCTCTCAGAGCTCGCCGAGATCGGCGATACGATCGCGCGGATGCGAGGTGAGATCGCTCACGGTGACGAGACGGTCGTGCCTAAAATGACCGAAACGCTTCGCTCGATCGAGCAGCGCATCACGACGCTGATCGAGGTCTGGACAGCTAGCGAGACCGAAGCGAAGACCGACGGTCCTGATCCGCCCCAGCGCGCTTCAAACGAAACGACAACCGCCGCAAATTTGCTCTGCTGACAAGCTTGACGCTCAGCCCAAGCCAAGTTTATTGATCAGCGAGATCAAGCAGTTACACCGGCAAGCCGAAGTTTTTAAGTCCGGCTCTTGAAACCAAACAGGTCCCTAACCATTTTTGGGAAGACGCGAGTTCCCCCAAAGCGTCCCCCAAACTGACGCATGAGAGTGAAACGGCCCGGTTCCCCCCCAACCGGGCCGTTTTCTTTTGCCTTCTGCGCTCTCTCCGCTGTTTCATTTGTTCGTTGCGTTTGTGCCGCCAGCGGCGAAATCGCGCCTGCCTTTCGGGCAGGCCCATGTTGTGGGCAACGAGCACGTTCTCGATGAACTGCCGCGCTGAATTTTCCCAGCTATAAAGCAGCGCGTGCTGCCGCGCCGCTTCGCGATCGAGGTCGAGCGCGCGTAAGGACGCTTCGTGCAAATTGGATCTGAGCACACCTGCGCGCGGATCGGTCAGCACATCTTTCGGTCCGCTTACCGGGTAGGCGGCTACGGGCACGCCGGAGGCGAGCGCCTCGAGCAGAACGAGGCCGAACGTATCGGTGAGGCTCGGGAATACGAACACGTCGGCAGACGCGTAAGCTTGAGCGAGCTCCTCGCCGTGCTTCGGACCGGTGAACAGCGCGTCGGGATAAGCCTTGGCAAGCTCTGTGGTTTGCGGTCCTCCGCCGACCAGCACCTTCCGTCCGGGAAGGTCGAGGTCGAGAAAGGCCTTGATGTTCTTCTCAACGGCGATGCGGCCGACATAGAGGAAGACCGGCTTCGGGCCATAGAGGCGCACCGGCCGCGGCCGGAACAGATCGACGTCGACACCGCGCGACCAAGGCATCAGGCGCTCGAAGCCACGGGCCTTGAGCTCGGCCGTCATCGATGGCGTGGCGACGAAAGTGCCGGCGGCGCCGTTGTGAAACCGCCGCTGCAACGCGTAGCACCAGTCCTCGGGCACCGGCAGGCGCGCCGAGACATATTCGGGAAAGCGAGTGTGATAGCTCGTGGTAAAGGGGTGCTTGGTCTTGCGGCAATATCGCCTTGTCATGAATCCGATGGGTCCCTCCGTGGCGATGTGGATGAAGTCAGGGCGCAGCTCCTCGATGTGGCGCGCGATCGCTCTTGGGCCAGCAAGCGCCAATCTGATCTCGGGATAGGTCGGACAAGGGAGCGTGCGGAACAGCGGAGGCGCGAGGAAGCTGACCTCGAAGCCAAGCTCAGGCGCTTCCTGAGCGAGCCGCTCATAGGTGCGCACCACCCCATTGACCTGGGGATGCCAGGCATCGGTCGCGACCAGCACCCGCATCAGGCGGCAGCCTCAAGCTCCTCGACAAGGGTTTCCGGCGTACTCATGCCTTGTGGCGGGTGCGTCCAGCGGATGATCTCGAAAATCCCCTCTTCGGTCTCGGCCACCGCCGTGCAGCTTTCGACCCAGTCTCCGGTATTGATGTAGATGATGTCGCCCACCTGACGCATGGCGGCGTGGTGGATGTGGCCGCAGATTACCCCTTGTGCGCCGTGGCAGCGCGCCTCCTGCGACAGGGCCAGCTCGAACTCGCCGATATAGTTCACTGCGCGCTTGACCTTGTGCTTGAGATAGGCAGAGAGCGACCAGTAGGGCATGCCGAACCAGCGGCGCAGCACATTGAAATGCGTGTTCGCCCACAGCGCGAGCTCGTAGCTCCAATCGCCGAGGAGCGCGAGCCATTTGGCGTAGCGCACCACGACGTCGAACTCGTCCCCGTGCATGACGAGATAACGCCGGCCGTCGGCGCCGACGTGCATCGTGTTGCGCTTAATGGCGATGCCGCCGAACCGCACCCCGCAATAGTCGCGCAACGCCTCGTCGTGATTTCCGGGAATGAGCACCAGCTCGGTGCCCTTGCGCGCCTTGCGGAGTAGCTTCTGCAGCACATCGTTGTGGGATTGCGGCCAGTAGATTCCGCGCCTGATGCGCCAGAAGTCGACGATGTCCCCGATGAGATAGATGCGGTCGGCGTCGTAGCAGCGAAGGAAATCGAGGAAAGTTTCGGCCTGACAGACCTTGGTGCCTAAATGCAAATCCGAGATGAACAATGCGCGGTAACGCCTCACCCCTGGATCATGCTGCACGTCGTCGTCTCGCGTTTTCAACACGATGCGCCGGGACTTAAAGTGATTTTGTATCAGGCTTGTGACATCTCGCGTGTGCGATGGGAGCGGAATCTTAACGGCTGAACGAGCACCGCCGACGCGCGGCGGCTGTGGCAGCAGCGCCACGGCCGTCGAGAAAATCTTCGCATCTGACCGGAGCGCGAGCGCTTTCGCCGATTCAGGTTTAAGCTTCCGCAGAGTCGTGTTGCAGGCATGCGGGCCTGATGGGGGAGTGTGATGCGGCTCCTCTCGGCATCCAATCGAGTCCTGAATTCAGTTTGTCGGCTTCTCGCAGCGACCTGTTGGACGCTAATGCTCGTCCTTGGAGCCGCAGCGCAAACAGCACCATCGGCCAGCGCTCAAACTCAATCCGATGCGGCAATCGCAACGTGGGACATAACCGGCTCGGCACCCCAGACGGGCTCAAGCACCTACACGAGCGGAAAGGCGTTCAAGGCTCCAGATGCCGAGCAAGGCGTCTCGACTTCCGAGTCTCAAGCGAAGCCAATCACGAGGAGCACGCCGGCAGAAAAAGCCGCAAAACCTGCCAAGCCACCGGCGTCCAAAATCCTCGTCGTGATCGACAAGCCGACGCAGGAGATGAAAGTCTTCGTCGACGACGTGGAGCGATATAGCTGGAAAGTATCGACTGGCATTCGCCGCTACGACACGCCTTCAGGACGTTATACGGCCCGTTCCATGAATGAGATTTGGTACAGCAAACAATGGGACGACGCGCCGATGCCGCATGCGATTTTCTTCACCAGAAAAGGACACGCCATTCATGGGACCGAGGAGACGAGGTGGCTGGGCAGGCCGGCCTCGCATGGCTGCGTACGGCTTGCACCGGAGAACGCGACCACTTTGTTTACGCTGGTTAAGGAGACCGGCCTCGATAAGACCGAGATCGTGCTGAACGGCGATATCCCGCAGAAAGAGTCGAAGGTGGCGAGTAGCGGATCGCTCAAGCAGCAGATCAAGCCGGTCAAGAAGACCGTCAAGATCGTACTGAACAAGAAAATGCCGAGCGGCAAGAACAGAGTTGTGCGTTCCGAAC
>Ga0070701_10000757_pt1 | contig 11501 bp, 10 predicted proteins | sample KBSK5102metaG_FD_65451 | JGI IMG/M metagenome (GOLD analysis project Ga0070701, IMG submission 65451) | Corn, switchgrass and miscanthus rhizosphere microbial communities from Kellogg Biological Station, Michigan, USA - KBS K5-10-2 metaG | ecosystem: Host-associated > Plants > Roots >... | reverse complement strand
GATCGTCTTTCAGACGAACCAGTCGCGCGTGTACGCGGTCGATCTGCGAACGATGACGCTGCGCGACGAGGTCGCCGTTCCCGCGAATCTCAGCTTCCTGCGCGGCCTGCGCGGCGGCGCCGTCCTCTCCGTGCACGCCGGCGGCATGCTCGCCTGGCGGATTTGACGAGCGCTGGCCCGCTTTCGGCAATAATCTGCCCCAGCCTTATGACTGACCGTCCGGTCCTGTTGATCGCAGACGACAACGAAGACGTAGTTGAGCTCCTGCGGGTCTACCTGAAACCGCTCGACTGCGAATTCCTCATCGCGAAAGACGGCGAGGAAGCGCTGACGGTCGCCCAGGCGCGGCTGCCGGACGTCGTCCTGCTCGACGTGATGATGCCGAAGCGCAGCGGCTGGGAAGTTTGCCAGGCGCTCAAAGCCGTGCAGCGCACGTCGCGCATTCGCGTCGTACTCGTGACCGGCCGCGGCGAAGTCAAAGATCGCCTGACCGGATTGCAGGTCGGCGCTGACGACTATCTCGTCAAACCGTTCAATCGCGATGAAGTGCTGAGACGCATCAGCGCGCTCATCGACAGCCGCCGCGCCGACACCGACACGATCGTTCCCGCCGGCACGCGCGGCGCGATCGAAGAGCTGCTGTTCAATCGCGCGACCGGATTACCAACGGTCCCGATGCTGCTCGATCGTCTGAAAGAGCTGCTCATCGAGCAGGGCGAGATGGGCGTCGTGTTCGTCGACATCGAACAGTTCGAATCGATCGAAGCCGAATACGGCTGGGCGTTCTTCGATGAGTTCCTGCGCCGTGCCGGCGAAATTCTCAGCGCGGAAGCGCACGACAGATTTCCGCGCGCGGTCGTTGCGTCGAACCTCGTGGGCGGTTCGAGCTTCTACATTTTCTTCGACACGCGCGGGCAGGATGCGACGCAGGAGACGGCGTTCGAATCGCTCGCAAACGACATGCGCCTCCGGCTCATCGACGGCATGCGCGAGCGCTTTCCGTCGATGCAGCAGGGGCAGATCGGATTCTTCGTCGGCGCGTCGCGCGTCGATTACCGGCCGCAAATCCGGCTCGAGCGTCAGGTCTATTCGGGCATGCAGTCGGCCGCGGACGCGGTGCGCGACGCCGAACAGCAGCGGAAGAAACAACTCACGCGCGAGCTGCGCGACATCATCCGCCGCAAGCGAGTCACGATCCTCTTTCAGCCGATTGTGCGCGCGCAGGAATCGACCGTCTTCGGCTACGAGATCCTCACGCGCGGCCCCGCGAATTCGTCGTTCCGCAATTCCGACATGCTCTTCGCGTTCGCGCGCGAAGCGAAGCTGGCGTGGGCGCTCGAAGCGATCGCACTCGAGGCGGCGCTGCGCCGATTGCGCGACGTCGATCTGCTCGATCGCAAGTTCCTGCTCAACCTCGAAGCGGAGATGTTCGAATCCGACGAGCTGCGCGTGCACGAAGTGACGTCGTACTTCGCCGAGCACCGCGGCAACTTCGTCTTCGAGTTGACGGAGCGCGCGGCGATCGAAGACTACGCGGTCTTCCGCCGTCTGCTCGACGAGTTCCGCGACAAAGGCATCGAAGTCGCGATCGATGACGCCGGCTCCGGCTACGCATCGCTCGAAGCGATCGCGGCGCTGGCGCCCGATTACCTGAAGATCACGAAGGGACTCGTCTCGACGCTCGCATCGGAGCCGATCAAGCAGGACCTCGTGAAGATGCTCGTGGAGCTCGCGGCGAAGATCGGCGCGAAGACGATTGCCGAGGGGATTGAGACGTCGGAGGAGTACGAGGCTTGTCGCGAGCTCGGCATCGACCTCATTCAGGGTTACTACCTCGCGCATCCGCAGGAAGAGCTGCGCGTCGGCGATGAAGAGGTCGCGCAGTCTCTGGCCGCAATCGCCGCCCGCTCCTGATGGACGACATCCGCATCACCTTCCTCGGCACCTCATCCGCGTCGCCGACACTGACGCGCAATGTCGCGTCGCTCGCCGTGATTCTCGACGGTCGCGTGCTGCTCTTCGATTGCGGCGAAGGGACGCAGCAGCAGTTGCTGCGATCGACGGTGCGCAGCGGCTCGATCGATGCGATTTTCATCACGCATCTGCACGGCGATCATCTGTTCGGATTGCCGGGATTACTCGCGACGCTCGGTTTGAACGCGCGCACTGCGCCGCTGACGATCTACGGTCCGCGCGGCCTCCATCAATTTCTGGACGCCGTCCCGTACCTCGGCAACCCGTACGAAATCTCGATCGTCGAGATTGCGGAGGGCGAGGTGATGCGCGGCGATGGATTTCGCGTCGTCGCGGCGCCGCTCGATCATCGGATCGAATGCTTCGGTTTCTGCGTCATCGAAGACGATCGTCGCGGGACGTTTGATGTGGAGCGCGCGCTGGCGCTCGGCGTGCCGGAAGGTCCGAAGTTCGCGGAGCTGCATCGCGGCGCTGACGTGACGCTCGCGGATGGACGCGTCGTGCGCAGTGCGGACGTCGTCGGCGCGACGCGTCGCGGACGGCGCGTTGCGTACTGCACGGATACGCGTCCGTGCGCGAATGCGATCGAGCTCGCGCGCGACGCGGAGCTGCTGATTCACGAGTCGACGTACGCGGCCGACATGGCGACGGAAGCGCACGAGCGCGGACATTCGACGACGACCGAGGCGGCGCGCGTGGCTGCGGATGCGCGATGCGGAAGGCTGCTGTTGACGCACTTCAGCTCGCGATACATCGACGTCGCGCCGTTAGTCGCGGAAGCGCGCACGGTATTTCCGGCGACCGATGCGGCGGCGGATTTTCTGACCGTGCGCGTGTGACCTTCAGAGCACTGCTGCTTACGGTTCGCGCCGCGATCGCCAGTCGTCGAACAGGCTGAGCAGGTTTCCGACGATCAGCAGGATCGCAAACAGCTTCGAATTGCTGGGACCAGTGAAAAGCATGACGCCTGAAGCCACGATGAAAAAAGCCGCTGCGATCTTGAGTGGGCGCAAGGCTGCCTCCGTTACGTGTTTCGGTCAGAGTACTGCTGCTTCATCGATCGTGAGCGTGCCTGCGTTCGCATCGAGCGTCGCCATCACGCCGATTGGCAGCGTCAGTTTCTGTTCGATGTGACCGAACGAAAGACCGGAGATCGCGGGCGCGCGGCCATCGCCGAAGCGATCGTGCAGCAGATCTTCGACGCTGAACGACGGACCTTTGATGAGGCAGTCGCTGCAGCGTCCCCAGACGAAGCCGGCGATGCGATCGAAGACGCCGCCGAGGGCGAGCTGGGAGAGCATGCGGTCGATGCGATACGGCTCTTCGTGAACGTCTTCGAGGAAGAGAATGCGGCCGTCGGCGACGACCTGATCGGGCGTGCCCATGAGCGATGAGACCATCGTCAGATTTCCGCCGACGAGCCGGCCGCTCGCTTTGCCGGGCGCGAGCCGCACGATGCGATTGGTGCGATCGACGAGCTCCGTCGATTTCTTCCCCGGCGCGCGCAGCTCGCCCGCGGGCTCGGCGTTCATGACGACGCGGCGCCAGTTTTCGAGCGAGTACGGCTCGATCGTAGAGCTGCCGCCGGGACCGTGAAACGTGACGAGTCCGGTGCGTTTGTGGATCGCGTTGAGCAGCGCGGTGATGTCGCTGTAGCCGATGATGACTTTCGGTTTGCGCGCGATCAGCGCGTAGTCGAGATACGGAAGGACGCGCGGCGAGCCCCAGCCGCCGGTGTAGCAGACGATGCCGGAGATGTCGTCGTCGGCGAACATTTTGTTGATGTCGTCGGCGCGATCGCGATCGCGTCCGGCGAAGTAGCCCCAGCGATCGAACGCGTGCGCGCCGATCCGGACTTTGAGTCCCATCGCTTCGAGCTGATCTTTCGCGAGCATGATCGAGTCGGCTTCGAACGCCGCGGAAGCGGGGGAGACGAGGCCGACGGTTTGTCCCGCGACGAGTCGCTTCGGTTTGATGATCGGCCGAGGCTCGGGATCTTTCGGCGAGGCGCCGATGGACGGAGCGATTGCAGCGACGGCGGCGAGCTTCGCGAAGTCACGACGATTCCACATCGCGCGATTCTACGGCGGTCGTTGACTCCGCGCGGGAAGGCCGTATAATCCGCCCCCGCTGCCGACGGAATGAAGTTGAAACGTGCGAAGTTAGCAGCGGATACCTGCCACGTGAAAGTGGGGCTGTAGCTCAGTTGGGAGAGCGCCTGAATCGCACTCAGGAGGTCATCGGTTCGATCCCGTTCAGCTCCACCACTTTCCGCGATTTCCGCATCAGCACTTAGCAGCTCTTCTCGTCCCACCAAAAACGCCGCGGTCGAGTGTTTACTCGCGTCCAGGAGCTTCGCCGACAGCGATGCGCGAAACAAGATTCCTGAGATTCATGCACCGCATCAGGTGCAAGAATCCTGGAACCTTCCCGCGACGACCGTTCCCTGGCCAGTCGGCACTCAGAGTGCGGAGAAACCTCAGTCACCACGCGTGGCATGCGACCGACGGTTGCACCGACGCTCCGGGTCAGCATACCTGCGTTGGTCCGTTTAACTGCTTGCTCCGATTGAATGTCATGAATGTGGCCGCTGGACGCGGGAACGCGGACGACGTCGCAGCAGGATCGCATCCCAGAACCATCGCTTTGGCGCTCGCGACCGACTAAGTACGCATTCGACGTAGCAGTCCGGAAAGAGGCCCTCGATATCCGCGACTGAGGAATATATCCGGGACACGTAATGGTCCGGTGAAACGTAGCCTCTCCGACTCGCCATGTACCTTTGCGCGCTTGGAGGTAACAGTACAAGACCTCGAATGCCGAAGTGCGGATCCGGCCGAAACGCATAGCGCCATCGCGGAGGCGTTGTGATTAGTAGTAACCCGCCATCGCTGAGCACGCGACTGATCTCTGCGCCGACCACCGGTCCTCGGCGCACATGCTCGATAGTTTCAAGGCATAGCACGACGTCGATTGAAGAAGAACGCACGGGCAGAGCATGGCCGTCGGCAAGAGCACGCCGGAGCGAAAGCCCTGCCGCTCGATGAACCGCTACTGCATCGTGATTCCACAGGTACTCGACGCTCATGGTCAAAAATCTGTCGTCGCTTGCGAACGCAAGCTCGACAGCGCCGTTCCCGCCGCCGACGTCAAGAACTCGCGCGCGCCTTGAATGGTCAAGGTAGGCGCCGACGACCGTCCTCCATCGGATACCTTCCTCGAAGCGGGCCAGAACGAACGGCTCTGTTTCGCCGCTTATCACCGCTTTATATGCCACCCGCAGCGGACCATCGTGTGAGGTCGCGACTGGCGTATCCATCAGAGGATGAGTGCGTCGCGGAAATAGTTTACGCGCCAGCACCCGCAGCCGTTTCAACATTTTCTCGCCACAGTACACCGACCAATGAGTGGCAGGAATTTTATTTGTACAAGCCGGGTTCCACGGATCTCTACCAAGTTTCCAACCATCCACATAACCAAGGAGTACATCGGGATGCGCATCCGTAATCTCTTAGCCATTATTGTATTCTTATCGTCCTTACCTCTAACCGCTCAGACGCGCCTCCCGGTAACTGGATGGTATGACGGCGATTTCTCCGTCAATGACGGAGTATCTCACGGCTCCATGGTCAGTCAGGACGGTCAGTTGGTTCCGAAAGGTTTCGCCGGCGTCGGCCCGGTTTTCAAAGATTGGCTGACATTAACGGAAACGGCAAAGAACTGGCCCTCCATTCTGACCGCGACGCCCATCGAAACGCCTTCGTCGCTATATCGGTGTGGCACGAGCGGCGGTCTGTATACCGGCAGCGTCCTGCCGATCACTGACCCGCAGAGCGATACGGCACTCTACGCGTTCGGCGGTAGCATGAACCAGTGCTGCAAGCCCTACCCCGGCGACGAAGTAGAACCTCAGTTTTCGAGACACGGATTAATGCAAGACCCTCTGGGTGCGGTCGCGCGGTATGCCGACGGCAACTATGATGCTCAACCGTATCTGTTGTACACGGACAACATCGGAGTCTGGCCGTATGACCCTAACCCGAACAGTAGGTTTAACCTCGTTCCGCCGGACGCGATGGACTACATCCGCGGGAACGGTCCTTTCTCTGCCGTTGTCCGTGGCCCCGAGTTTACGCCGACGTACTACATGTTCTTTGGCGTTACAGAAGAGAAGCAGGACCGTGGACGCGGCCCGCATATGGTCGGGGTCGCCCGCTCAACGGTGACATTTCAGCCAAATGAGTCAGGTACACCGCATGCCTGGGCGGCGACGTTCGATTTCCAAAACAATCGCTGGCACGATAACTCTTCGCCGAACTACACGAATCTGCAAGCCTCCGGGGTGCATATCGACGTTTTTCGGCCTTGCATTTTTGACGCTGAGTACACGACGTGCCGATCGGAAACGATTGTGGGCGGGGACATAACTCCGATTTTTGCGCGCATCGCCCAGCGTGACTCACCGGCCGGTTGCGATCCGTCGTCTACGTACGGTTGCAAGGCGGGTCGGTTCGCGGCGATGACGGGCATGTATGTAGACGGATATTTTTATCTCTTCATCGAGTTTACCGAAGGCGGCGCAGGAGCGATGCGAATCGCCTACGACGCGTCTCAGGATAATCGTCTGCGACGCACCGCCACGGGAGCAATCGACGTCGAACTGTGGTATCGCGACGCTGCATACCCACAAGGCGCATATAGGGCGATCCGCAGCGATCTTCCGATCAGATTTTCGGACGATCTCGGTGGCGGCAGCAATCCGGCGGTACCCATAGCCAACGCGATTCTTAGTGATACGGGTTCGAACGCCTCGACACCGACCATGGCTGCACGGTGGCCCGCTGGCTTCTTTCCATATCCGACCACGGGTACGCCTCAAAGTTACTGGCTTACCACTACGCCGTCATTCACGAGCGGCGATCTCGCGGTTCACCAGTTGAGGTATGACGCGACGAACAACGCTAATCCGTGGACGATAAGTACGCCGTATTCAGTTAAGTACGACGGAAGCTGCGCCAACTGCGGCTCGGCTGTCGGCGCCTACACGCGGCCTCCACGTTACGCTGCGGCGGACGGCAACAACTCGGCTTTCGTGTATCCGTTCAGTCCTGGTGTCGCGATCGGCTATATGCAGGTTTCGATAAAAAACGGGTATACCGATTGCGGCGGCACGGTTTCGGCCGACTCGGCGACAACGACGACTGGTTTGCTGCCATTCAGCGTCAGCAATGCCGACTTTTCGATTCTCACGGGTTGTCAGTACAGCGTGAGCCAGCCGTCGGTCTCCCTGTCTTCCGTGGCCACACAAATCTCAATTAATGTGTCTACGACGAGTTCCTGTGCGTGGCAGGGCGCGTCTCAGGTCAGTTGGGCGACGCTGCCGTCGACTGCGACATCCGGGACCGGCTCGACAACGGTGACGCTCGCGGCGAACACCGGCCCCGCACGCTCCGGCTTCATTAACGTCGCTGGAAGACAGATCGCGATCACTCAAGCAGCCGGTCAGGCGTCGTGCGTCGTGACGCTTTCGTCAACGAGCATGCTTCTCACAGCCTCCGGCGGCGCAGGGACTGTCACAGTTACTGCCTCGGGTTGCTCCTGGTCCGCAGTATCGGATTCCGCCTGGTTGACGGTGACGAGTGCTGCGGGCGCAAGCCCGGTAACGTTCAGCGCAGCGGCGAGCTCGCTTAGCGCTACTCGAACCGGCACGTTATCCATTGGCGACAAAACGTACACCGTTACGCAGTACGGTAATACGGCGCCTCGCCTGCGCGGTGATTTCAACGGCGACGGGCAACCGGATTTGTTATGGCGGAACGCCACGACGGGCCAGAATCGCATTTGGCTCATGAGCTACGCTACATTGAGTTCGGTAGCGACACTGCCGACGACAGCCGTGCTTGATTGGAAGGTGGGCGGCGTGGGCGATATGAACGGCGACGGTTATCAGGACATCGTGCTTCATAATCCGACGACTGGTGGCAACGCCGTGTGGTTAATGCACGACGCGTCTTACGTGGGCTCAACAGGCTTGACGTCGTGGAACGACGCCGATTGGCAGATCGTTTCTGTCTTCGACCTTGGCTCCGACGGCAAATATGACCTCCTGTGGCACAACGACAGTTCGGGCGACACCACGGCGTGGCAGATGAACGGAACGACGCAAACCGGTACTATCACGTATACAAAAGTCAATGACACCCACTGGCGCCTTGCGGGCACTGCGGATTTACGCCTGCTAAACCAGCCGGATCTCTTTTGGCACAATGCCGGTTCCGGCGGTAGCGGCGCCTTGGCCGAATGGTTCATGTCCGGCTCGGCCATTTCTTCGACGACAGTATTGCCTCAGACGGTCGCCACGTCATGGCGAGCGAGCGCGCTGGCGAGCTACAACGGCGATTCCGTGCCGGATGTTGTCTGGCAGAACACGGCCGATGGCTCTCTGGTGGTGTGGTATCTCAGCTCTGGCGGCACGCTCTGGTATTCGGGAACAATCAGCGGAAACGCCGATCCTGCCTGGTCAGTTGTAGGACCTCGCTGAATCGCGATGATTAGCTGTGGTCGGCGGCGTTGTGACGTCGCCGGCCACACTCACAATCGACGCCTCCAAACATCCCGTTGCGATTGGAGACCTTCTCGTGACTTCGGGCAAGACCGGCTACGCCATGTATTCGGAGCCGTTGATCATTCAGGGCCGCAAGTTCCACCAGCCGGGCACAGTGATCGGCAAAGCCCTGCAGCCGCTCGAAAAAGGCGAGGGCGAGATTCTCGTGCTCCTGTCGCTCCAGTAGCAAAAAGCGTTTGTCGGGGGGAAGCGGGGCGACGCGCAGCCAGCCACTGAAGTACTCTTCTCCTCCAAAAGGAGATTCCTATGATTCGTCCGCGTGGAATCCTCGTTGCCGCGACGCTCGCGCTTTTCGCCACCGGTTGCTTCGAAGTTGAAGAATCGATCGACCTCAAAAAAGATCTCTCCGGCACCGCGCATCTCAAGCTCGGCGTCGACATGGAGCCGATGGTCATCATCATGGCCAAGGTTCAGAAAGAGATGAGCGGCGACAAGACTCCGCTGACGAAAGCGGAGATCGCCGCCGCGAAGGCCGACTTCAAAAAGAGTCAGAAGAAAACGACGACGACTTCCGAGGATCCGCGCAAGGAAGCCGAGGCGGGACTGCCGCCGGGCGTGAAGCTCCTCGGCGTCTCCGTCGACGACAAAGAATTCGGGATGGTGACGAACATGCAGTTCGCGTTCGACAAACTCTCGAGTCTCGTCGGCATCAGGCTCGGCGACAAGAAGCCGGGCGAAGGTCCGTCCGATCCGACGAAAAAATCCGTCCTCGATTCGCCGTTTCAGGGACTCGAGATGTCGGAGACAGCGACGACGATCACCATCCGTACGAAGCCGCAGAATCCCGCCGAAAAGGTGAAGGCCGAGGCGAGTGAGCAGGGGCCGAAGATGGATGCGGAGACGGAGAAGATGATGAACGACGCGTTCAAAAATCTCCGCTTCGCGTGGAAGATCACCGCGCCGTTCGAAGTGCAGTCGAGCAACGCCACGCGCAGAGAAGGCAACACGCTGATCTGGGAGTACGACTGGGACAGGCTGCAGAAACTCGCCGCGTCGAAGAAAGCGCTCGATGACCTCGGCGTCAAAGTCGTCTACAAGAAGTAGCCGCTACAGGAGGTCGAGCTCCTTCATATCCACTTCCTGCTCGACCTCCTGAAACGCGGCGTCGCCGATCGTTCCGTTCTCGCGCAGCTCGACGAGCCGCCGCCGCTCGGCGGCCGTCGCGACGCGCACGACGTCCTGATCCGCGGGATCGATCTCTTCCTCATTCCGCTCGGCGCGCTGCAATCGCAATTCGTAACGGCGGCGAAGGAGGTCGACACCTTCGCCTCCGACGCATGACGAGACCGCATCGAGCGCCGCGCGCAGCGTCTCCACACGCGCGAGTGCGACTTCGCGCTGCACGGCGCCGTCATCGCGAACATCGAGCGCCGCGATGAGCGGCCGGAGCGTCATGCCCTGCACGACGAGTGTCACGAGCACGACGGCGAACGACGTGAAGAAGATCAGATCGCGGTACGGAAAGTGGACCGGCAGCGCGAGCGCGGCGGCGAGCGTGACGATTCCGCGCAGTCCGCACCAGCCGACGATGTACGAAGCGCGGCCGGAAAGCGCGACGACATCGCGCGGAGTCGTGGCTGCATTCGCGCGCGGCCGGCAGCGCCAGCGGCTCACCGCGGCGGCGGCGGAAACCCATGCAATTCTCGACACGACCACCGCGACGCAGACGGCGGCGGCGACGCCGAGGTAGTTGCTCCATGCGGTGCGCTCGACGATGTGACGGAGCTGGAAGCCGACGAGGATGAACGCGAGCACGTTCAGCACGAATACGGCGACTTCCCACACGGCGTACGACGACACGCGTACGCGCGCGCCGATCGTCAGCGCCGCGCGGCGCGAGACCCACATCGCGAAGATCACCATCGTCAGAATGCCGGAGAGATGCAGCCGCTCGGCGATCAGCCAGATCGCGAACGTGTTGCAGAACTGAAAGATGACGGCAGTGGCGACGTCGTGAATGCGGCTGCTGAGCGCCAGCGTCACTTGTCCGAGCACGATGCCGAGGAGGATGCTGCCGGCGCCGACTGCGATTGATGTTGTGACGAGCGAGAGCGGCGATGCGAATCCGACGACCGTCGCACTGACCGCGAAACGGTAGATGAGCAGCGCGCTCGCGTCGTTGAACAGACTCTCGCCTTCGAGGATGACGAGCAGCCGATGCGGCGGGCGGAGTTGCTTCAGCACGGCGGTTGCGGCGGCGGCGTCGGGCGGCGCGACGATTGCGCCGAGTGCGATCGCGGCCGCCCACGGCAGTCCGGGAACGAGCCAGTGCGCGACGACCGCAACGACGATGACCGTCAGTACGACCGCGCCGAGCGCGAGGCTGGCGACGGCGCGCCAGTTTTCGCGAAGGTCGCGCTGCGACGCATCGAATGCGGAGTCGAGCAGTACCGGCGCAACGAACAGTGCGAGCGCGAGCTCGGGATCGAGGACGAGCGTCGGGACGCGCGGAAACAACGCGAGCGCGGCGCCGGCGATCGCGACGAGAGCCGGATACGGCATCGAAAAACGGCGCGCCAGCGCGGCGAGCAGTGCGCCGCCGAGCAGCAGCCCGATGACGATCTCGAAAACCTGCATCAGCGAACCTTGTAGCGAAGCCAGATGATGTCGCCGGCTCGTTTTTCCATCGACAGCAGCTTCAGCTTACGCGCGGGCGAACGGCCGTCGGCGGCGTCGAAGAGCGTCGGCGTTCCGACGCTGCCGTCGGCGATCGGCGCGACGAGGATGCTCAGCTCGTCGATGACGTTCGCCGCGAGGAACGAGCCGTTGATTTTGCCGCCGCCTTCGAGCAGCAGCGTTTTGATGTTGAAGCGCGCGCGCAGTTTCCCGAGCACGTTCGCGACGTCGATGCGCGACTTCCCGCCGAACAGATACGAGACACCTTTTACCTGGAGGAAGGCGA
>Ga0070701_10000754_pt1 | contig 11509 bp, 10 predicted proteins | sample KBSK5102metaG_FD_65451 | JGI IMG/M metagenome (GOLD analysis project Ga0070701, IMG submission 65451) | Corn, switchgrass and miscanthus rhizosphere microbial communities from Kellogg Biological Station, Michigan, USA - KBS K5-10-2 metaG | ecosystem: Host-associated > Plants > Roots >... | reverse complement strand
TCGCGTACGCGGGCGGTTTTCGTCCGTTCATCGCGCCGTGGTTCCGGATTGCCGTCGGCGAGCACGGGACCTACATCGCCGACGCGATCGAAGCACTCGCCGCGGATGGGGCGCGGCCGATCCCGACGTGGGAGAACGTCACACCGGCAGCGATCTTTCACGCGTGCAATCTCTCTCCCCGCGCGACCGAGATCTACGCGCGCATCGCCGAACGGCACTCCGAAGCCGTGCTTTCGTTCACGCAGCCGCTGCTCGAACGAACATTGCGATTGAAATCGCCGCAGCCTCAGTACGCCATCGGAACGCTTCAGCCTCTGAAATACGAGCTTTTCGGCGCCTGCGGAGACGCCGGGCAGAGTGCCTTGGCGCACTGGCGGGACCTGCCGCGGCTTCGGAGTCTGCCGGCGCTCACGCGCCTGTTCGTCTTCGCAAGCCTGGATGCAGGCGCTCGCGCATCACTCCTGCCGATTGCCGGTAGTTCTTTGACGAACGACGTCGCCGAAGCGGCGATGGCGCGTTACTTCGAGCTCGTCGCCGAGCGCGTCCGCCAGGCGCCGCCGGTCTCGTGGCCCGCGCCTGCATTCCAGTGCGCTCCCGCGCCGCCCCCCGTCGTCGACGGAGACACCCTCCGCGACGCTGCCCGCGTGTTGTCGGACTACGAGCGGCGCGACACGTTCGCCGCGCGGGCCGCCTCGGCACAGAAGCCGGTCCGCCTGACGCTCGACGGTGTCGAATGCGACACGGTGCTTTCGATGGACGGGCGGCGCCCCTGCATCGACCTCGTCGCGGCGGTCGATGCCGATCTCGATGCGATCTCGCATCCGATGCTTCGCGTGCTGCCGTCCGTCGACGGCGAGCGGGGCATCCTCGACACGGCGCCGTGGCAGGGCGCGACGCTGCAGTGGGCCGATCCGCACCTCGTCGCCCCTCAACTCGGCGCGCTCTCGCGCGACGAGACCATCCTGCGCTACCTCGGCCGGGTCACGACGTCGCATCCGCCGCCCGACAACATGGGACAGCGCTTCGTCGAGCCCGGCGTCGGCCGCTCGGCGCTCGTCGACTTCATTCGCGTAGCCGGACGGCCCGACCTTCACGACTTCACCGTCACCGGCATCGGTCTCACACCGTACAGCGAGCGAGGATTCGTCGCCCTCGGCGTCGAGATCAACGGCCGCGCGGCGTTGGTGCGCGCGCGGCACCGGCGCCGCTGTGCCGAGCGGCTCGAGGAGGCCGGCGTCCGCGCGGCGCCGGTCGTGGCGATCATCGAGCTAACGGGCGACCCGATCGCGATGCCCGACGGATCGCACTCGCCGCCGGCCCTCGTCGTTCGTGGGTTCCGTAGCGTTCTACGGATCAAACAACTCGATCCGGTCGCGCCGTTTTTCCACAGCGTCGAGCATGCCGCCACGCTTCTGCCGTTTCTGCAGGACCGGCGGTGGGACACCCCGCCGGAGAACGGCGGCGACGAGATCGGAGCCTACGCGCACCTCCGGTACGGCGCCGTCGCCGGCGACCTGCGCGACATCACCGCGCCCGGACCGGAAGCGCCCGACGCGTTCGCGACGGCACGCGCGCGGCGGCGGCAGTTGATCAGCTCATTCGCGCCGCACGTGATCGGGCTTGCACGCGCGCGTCTCGCGCAGGAGCTTGGCGGGGACGAGCTCACCGGCCGCGAATACGTTCTCTGGTTCGCTGCGACGTTCGGCAGACAGCTCGCGGCCATGCGGCGGCTGCGGTTCCTTCACGACTACCACCATCCCGGCACGTCGCGAAATTCGCCTGGATGGGTCTACACGCTGGTCGAGAATAACGTCACGCTGCTGGCCGAGCTGGCCGATCTCGACACTGCCGTCTTCCTCGACGGTTCCGAGCCCGAGATCCTCGATGAGATTCAACTCACGCGCGCGGACATCCGCGTGCTGAACGACAACTTCGCGGCGTGCCATCTGCGCGACCTCGGCGCTGCGCGTGCCATCACGACGACGTTGGCCCGCGTCGCCACGCACGGCGACGAAGTGATCGTGTCCGAGGCCCTGGCGAAATTCGAAAACGCATACGACGAGGGAGTTCGCTCATGACCGTGAAGCAAGCCGCCACGACGCTCGACATCTGCGACCTGTGGCAGACGTGCCTTTCATTCGAGTACGACCGCCCGCGTCTGGTCGACGGCATCGCCGCCTGGCTCGCGACCGTGCCGCACGAGCGGATTCTCGATTGCGCATGCGGCACCGGTTTTCCGGCGCTCGACCTGATCGCGAAAGGCTTTTCAGTGACATGCAGCGACGGCAGCATCCGGATGCTTCGCGAGTTCGAGCGGAATGCCGCCGCGGCCGGCCTGCGCGTGACGCCGCGGCTGATGCTCTGGGAAGAGCTCGGCGCTTTCGTCGAGGCGTCGTTCGACGTCGTCATGTGCCGCGGCAGCTCACTCATTTACGCCGGGGGCTGGGACGAGCGCGCCGACCCTGACCCCTCGGGGATCGCTCGGGCATTGCAGAATTTCGCCGCGGCCGCGCGGCCTTCGGGCTTGGTGTACGTCGACACGACGTCGCTCGCGAATCTCGAGCGCGGCGACTCGGAGCGGCACCACTACCCCCCTCGGCAAATGGACGGTCGCACCGTGTCGCTGTCGGAGCTCGTCCGCACCGATCGCGCCCGGCGCATTCGCACGTGGTCGTCCCGCATCGAGATCGACGGCGAACCGTTCGAGTTCGAGCGCCACTCGTACTACCTGCCGCATGACGAACTCGTCGAGATGATGCAGGCTGCTGGCCTCGGCGACGTATGCCGCGTGCCGATCGACGGCGAACATTACGACGTCTTCGTCGGACGGAAACAGCCATGATCGGCAGCTTTGGATTGGCTCGCGGCCATCTGCTCGACCGTCTGCGGCGCCGCGGCGTGACGGAGAAGACGCTCCGCGCCGTAGGCTCGACTCCGCGGCATCTCTTCGTTCCCGCAGCGGCGGCGAATCTGGCGTACGGCCCTCATGAAATCTCGGCACCCGAGGGTGCCGTCCCGCCGGCGGAACGCGTTGCGAGGGTACTCGACGCGCTCGACCTCACCGACGGCCAAACGCTGGTCGTCCACGGCAGCAGCAGCGGATTCGAAGCAGCCGTCGCTGCGCGCGTGGCGCAATGCGTTGTCGTACCCGCCGCGAGCGAGCGCGCTCGTGATGCATGGAAAGCCTGCGGCATCGAGAACATCGAAGTCGGCAGCGATGCCGTTCGTGCCAGCGCGATCGCTGATTTCCGGCGCTCAGCGACGATCCCCGCTGACGTCAAGAACGCGGCCGCGCGCGGCATTCGCAGCGTCATCATCGCCGGAGAACGGATGATCGCCGTCGTTGCGGCAGCGGATGGAATCGCCGTCGAGGATCACGGAGCCGTCGAGCCGCCATCGCAGTGCGGCCCGATCGCCGGCTACGGCCCTCCGATCGAAGGGGACGTAGTGGAAGGGCCGCCGGAAGGAACCTATCGATGACCGTGTACGCCTCCTACGCCTCGACCGACTACCTCCGAAACGCAGCGCGAAATCCTGCGATCCAGCGCTTGAAGGCAAGGACGTACGCGCTGATGCAGCTCGACGCCGGCGGTCACGCTCTCGACATCGGCTGCGGGCCGGCGATCGACACAGTGCCGCTGGCGAAGATCGTCGGAGCCGCCGGGGAAATCTGGGGCGTCGACCACGATCCTGCCATGGTGCACGAAGCCGAGCGCGAGGCATTGCGTGCCGGCGTCGCGGCGACCGTCCATCATCGTCAGGCGGACGTCGCCGCGTTGCCGTTCGCCGCCGGCACGTTCGACGCCGTGCGCAGCGAGCGCGTCCTGCAACACTTGCCGATGGCGCGCGCCGAGGTCGCGGTCGCGGAGGCATGCCGCGTCGTGCGGCCCGGCGGCAGAATCGTGCTCGCCGATACCGATTGGGCAACTTTCTCGGTCGAAGTCAGCGAGCCGGCGCTCGAGCGCCGCATCGTCGCATTTCATTCCGCACGCTTCTACAACCCGTTTTCCGGGCGGCAACTCGGCCGGATGCTCAAGCTGGCCGGATGCGGCGGCGTGACCCATGAGTCGCACGCCATTCCTGTCGAAGCGGCTTCCGTGCGGTACCTGTTGAGTGAAACGGCGCGCTATGCGTTGGCCGCGGGCGTCGTCACTCAAGACGAGTGGTGGCGCTGGCACGCGGCACTCGCGGATGCGGAGGCACGCTCGCTCGCGTTCGCCCACCTCACAATGTGCGTGGCCGCCGGATGGCGCGGATGAACAGCGACAACGCGTTCCGCAGCGCCGCACGCGCCGCCAGGCATCACGCGCGCGCGTGGCTCGATCACCCTGGAGTAACCGCCGTCGGCGTCGGCCTGCGCCGCGTCGGCGGCACCGCGACGTGGCAGCCGGCGGCCAAGATTTTCGTCGCCGCGAAGCTGCCGGCATCCGAGCTCGCCCCGTCGGCACTTCTGCCTCGCATTGTCACCTCGCCGGACGGCAGCACAGCCGTCGTCGATGTCGAACAGCTCTCACCGATCACCGTGCCTCCCCCACCCGGCCCTCACGCAGCGACGCGGTCGCTGAGCGCATTCCCCTTGCGAGACTTCATGCGCCCGGCGGCCGGCGGAGCGAGCGTCGCGAACTACCTTTTTTCCGCCGGCACGATGACGATTGGGGTCTGCGATGCGTTCGGCTGGTACGCGTTGAGCTGCAATCACGTGCTCGCGCTGCTCAATCGCGCGCTCGCCGGCCAACCGGTTCTCCAGCCTGCTCCCGCCGACGGCGGCACCGTCGCCACCGCGCAACTCGGGAGTCTTGCGCGCTTCGTCCCACTCGACTTTTCGCCCGGCGCGACGAACTTCGTCGACGCCGCGTTGGCGCTCGTCCCTGCGGGCGCGGTGCTGGCGAGTGTGGCTTTGTTCGGGCACCCCATCGCCGTCGCTCCGCCGTCGTCGCTCTACATCGGCCAGCCGGTGTGGAAAGTGGGACGCACGACGGGTGTCACCGTCGGAACGATCGCCGCACTCAACGTGATCGTACCCGCCGACTACACGGCGCTCGGCGGACCGTCACGCGCGTTGCTCGCAGAGCAGATCCTCACAACCCCGATGGCGGAGTTCGGCGACTCCGGCTCGATACTGCTCGACGGCGCGAACCGCGCCATCGGCATGCTCTGTGGCGGCTCGTCGGAAGGTGCCGTCTACAACCGCATCGACAGCGTGCTCGCAGCACTCGGTGTCGCATTCTAAGTCGCGGCCTTTGCACCCGCCGGAGTCGAGCGTTTCATCCTGGTATCGTGATTGATCATTTATCCGCTGAGTCTTGAGAGGTTTATGGCAGATTAAGTTTGATGAGGTTCGGACCTCCGGCCTGTCACGCCGGAGGTCGCGGGTTCGAGCCTGTCGGCCCCGCCAAAATCTACGTCGATGATCAGCCGCCATTTGGGCGGCTTTCGTGTGTTTAGCGACGTCCACGAAGCGGAACGAACGACATCCAGCGAAGACCGCGATACTTTTCTGCCAGGCGAGTTTGTCATCCCCGCGCGCTGCCGCTTTTCGCAGACTCACTCCTCTCCCCGAAAGGCGGGCGCCCCGCGACTGCGGGCGCGATCCTCTCCGCCTGACACCCAGCCCGCCCGAGACCACGTTGGCCGAGCGCTGCTCAGTGGTGAGCGATCCCGGCGTCGGGCACGGGAAGGACCTCCACCAGCTGCATCATGCCGCGGTCCTCGTGCGCGAGAATGTGACAGTGCAGCACGTATTGGCCGGTGAAATCGACGAACCGGCTGCGCATTTTGAAGTGGCCGGGGATGGTCGTTGTGCACGAGCCGCTCGAACACGCTGTGAAGGGCTGAATATCAGCGGGGCACTGTTCGAGCTGTGTGCACACGCTGCTCGGCAGTTTGTCGGCGCGTGCCGTGGGAATGGCGAACGCATCCCACCACGCATACGGCGGCGTGATTGGAACGCACGGCTTCCAGGTCACGGGCTTCGTCGGGTCCGCGAAACAGGTGCTATTCGGGTTCTTTGCGTCCGCGCTGTTCGGCTGAAAAACCTCCACGATCTGAAATGGATTGACGTGGATGTGGAACGGGTGGGCGATGTCGACTGTGCCATTCGAGATCGTCCATTCTTCGGTCGCATTGAGGAAGATCGGTTGATCGACGTGGTGGCCGTCGAACAACGCGCCGTTGATCTCGTGGAGCGGCATCTTCCCGCCTCCGCGCTGTGATTTCGGAACCGTGTTGAAGTCCAGGTCGCGTCTCGTCGTGAACGGCCCGTTGATGTCGGCGAGGAAGTCGGGAAGTTTCGGAAAATCCGCAGATTGGGTGATGAAGTCCATCGGCGGATCGATCTGTGGACGGCGAACTGCAGCCGAAGGACGACTTCGTCTCCGCCGTGTTCAAGGACATCTTCACGCAGTGCGCAGCGGCAGACTCGCCGCAGCAGTGGACCGATCTGCCGGCGGGATGGCAGGCGAAGCAGCAGGAGCTCCTCCAGCGCTACGACACTACGGCGCCGTACAAGGGCGTTCCGGGCGCTTTGCCGGAGAGCATGAAACTGTGGCCGGCGAACAAAGCCCGCCTCGAGGCGCACAAGTGGCCGCAGTATTCGATCGGCGCGTACCCCTACTGCTTCCGCCTTCCCGAATACGATCCGGCGAAGATGAAGATGGGCCAGGCGCCGGGGACGCACTGGTACCACGCCCATAAACACGGCTCGACGGCGCTCAACGTCGGCAACGGAATGACCGGCGCGTTCATCATCGAGGGTGCCTACGACGACGCGCTGCGGACCTTCTACAAAGAGACCGCCGCGCATAAGAATTGGGGGCTCACCGAGCAGGTCCTGGTCATCCAGCAGTTGGACAGCGCCCTGAACCTGTTCAGCCCCACCAATCAGCTCAGGCCCGCGCCGCTGTCGGGTCAACGGACGATTGAATCCGGTCATCACGATGAAGCCCAACCAGGTGCAGCTCTGGCGGATCATCAACGGCGCGCACCGCAGCTTCATCGAGTTCGACAGCTTCCCCGCCCATGGCCCGCAGGCACAGACGGTTCAGTGGCGGCAGATCGCGCAGGACGGCGTGCAGTTCGCGTTCAGGAACTACGAGCGGATAGGAGCCGTCAACGCAAAATTCAACATGGCCACGGCGAACCGCGTCGACCTCCTCATCAAGGCGCCTGCGTTCGAGGCCGACTACGCGCTCCAGGTCGTGACGTCAGTAAGCGACGTGCCGGCTGGCACGCCGATCACGCTGCTCACTGTGCGCGTTAAGGGCGACGGGGTTCAGGAGCCCCGGCCAGTGAGCGGTGGCGTCGTTGTTCGTCCAGAAAATCTGATCGAACACTCTCGCGCTAAGCGGGTCAGGGTCGAAACGGACTGCGGGCGTGCCGTGGGCAGGGTTGATGTTGATTTGCCGCTGAATCGCCATCGATCTCTCCTTCCGTAAAGATGCGTCCAATTCGCGCGATGTCAAGGAAGTCAATCCGTGCGCATACGGCAATCCGGCTTCGCGAATCAGCTGCCGGGGCGTCGCGTAAGTGGACGGAGGTCGAGCGAGATCGATGGCCTTGGGCGTTCGCCTGCTCACCGCGACTCCGTCGTGCGACCTGTCCGATCAACACCCGTCCCGCCGCCGCGATGGGCCGCTCCGCTCGGAACGTGAGCGAGAGCCGAGGTCAGCCAGTTTTGCACGTACGTGGGGCGCTGGTTCAGCTGCTCAGCCCCCGGCCTGTCACGCCGGCGGTCGCGGGTTCGAGCCCCGTCGGCCCCGCGAAAAACCGCTTCGCTCAACAGCGCCACTTGGCGGCTTTCGTGTGCGTAGGAATCGGTTGGGGGCGGACTGAAGCCCGCTCCTGCGTCGGGTCGTGGCTACTTCCCGCCGAAGTTCAGCAGATCCTTCTCACTGACTTCCACTCCGCGATCGCCTTTCGGTCGCGCGTCGCCGCTTCGGGCGACGGTGACGTCGGTCCGCCCGTCGCGGGAGTCGACGCGGACGACCACTCCGTCCGCGGCCACTTCGCCGAGGGCACGCGCGGCATCGAGCGCGTCGACTTTCCCTTCGAGTGTGTAGCGATAAAACTTGTGCGCCATGTCTTCCTCCTTCCTTAGAACAGGCAGCTGCGGGCGCGATCCTGCACCTCGATGTACTCCGCCTGAGCCGAGACGACCGCGCCGGCCGGCAGGTTATTGAGCGTGAAGAACGTCGCGCCATTCCCCTGCTCGAGCGTCGCCGACGGGAACTGCCAGGTGATCGGCTGCCCGGGCGGGCGGAGAAACAGCACGAATCCGCCGCTTCCCGACGACGCGCCGATGAGGATGCGGGTGAGTTGCAGGATGTTGTGGCCGGTGTTCTGAAGAAACAGGGTCGCCGTCGAGCCGACATGGTTGATCGACACGACGAGATTCTGATTCTGGTTATAGACCTGCTGCGGAAAATCGCAAGCCATGGAAATCTCCTTTTGTCCCCGAATAATCGGGGCGCCAGGTATTTACTCAAAGGCGACTGGCCCAGTCAGATCAGATATAGGTTTAAGAAATGCAAAAAGCAATATCCGCCCTTAAACACGTGTCAATCGAAGTCGCGGGTTCGAGCCTCCGTCGGTCGCTCCAAATCAAGTGATTCACAAGCCGCCATTTGGGCGGCTTTCTTGTGCTGTATCAGATCCAGGCAACGTTTCGGGTCGCAAGGTTGGGCATTTTCGTGAGAAACGAAAGCTTGCATAACGCGGCATCGCGCGTCTCCCTCCTCGAATCGCCGACTTTCTGTTCGATCCGCTTCACGCCATCGACCGAGCCGCCCGCTGCTGAAGTCGTCTTATTAAACCTCGCACCGCTGCAACGAGCGCAGCACGAACAAGCTCCGCACAAAATCAATTCGAAACGACTGCAAAGCACTGCAATGCGCCACCTGCGTCCTGAACTTCGTCACGTCAGATCGCGCCTTCGTTCCACCCTGACTGCTCTTCGTCCCGCGTCACAGATCCGTGTGCGCCGGCTGCTCCAGCCGGCGCGTATAACGGATCGAAGCAGTCAAATTCACTGAAGGAGAGCGATATGAAACGAGCAGTGTTGAGCGTAGCAGTGGTGGCGCTTTGCGTCGCGGGATCGGCAGTGGCGCAGGACCGCAGCGGCGGCCTGATCGGCAGTGGAACGCGGAGCGATGGCCAGATGATGGGCAGTGGCAACGCGCTCGATGTGTTCATGGGGAGCGGCGGATACCTGGGCAATGGCGGACGGACCGAGGAGAGCGGTCAGGTCGTCGGCCAGATGATGGGCAGCGGCGGGTTCGTTACGTCGCTCAGCGGCCAGTACCTGGGCAGTGGCGGTCGGACCGAGAGTGATGGTCAGGCGACTGCGAGCGACGGTCAGGTCATGGGCAGCGGTGGGCTCATCGGCAGCGGAACGCGGGCCGAGGACAGCAGTCCGCTCATAGGCAGCGGCGCCGGCGTGACCAGCCAGGAGGGCGGCTTCCTCGGCAGCGGCAATCTGGTGATTGAGCTCGAACGGTGGGACGGATGGAGTGTGCTGGTGGTGAGCTCGCACGCAGGCATCTTCGTCATCCCGATCGAAGAGTAGGCGCGCTGGTTCGTTGCGATGGATCCGGGACCTCCGGCTTGTCAGCCGGAGGACTCCGGCGCGACAGCTTTAAACGATCGCCCCGAAGGATTCCCCCCTCCCCGCCCGTCCAACCCGGTGCATGCGAAAACTCATCGTCATCACCGCCGCCCTCATTTCCATCGCCATCTCCTTACATGCGGAAACGACGCGCAGGCGATATCTCGTCGCAACGAAGCGGCCGTTTCGCGAGGAAGCGCTCGGGAAGCGGGATTACGCCAGATTCGAGGGCGGCTACGCCGTCGAGCTCTCCGACGATGAAGCGCAAGAACTCGCGGCGACGAGCGGGGTTCGCTATGTAGAACCCGACGTCGAGCGTTTCGTTTTCGCCGCGCCCTCACCTCACCTCGACGTCGCGCAGATCACACCGTGGAGTGTGAACAGCATCCGCGCGCCGTCGGTGTGGCCGCTCACGCGCGGCGAGGGTGTTCGCGTCGGGATCATCGACACGGGAATCGACCTCAGGCATCCCGATTTGCACGCGGCTTATCGCGGCGGGTATGACTTCGTGCACAACGACTCCATGCCCGAGGAAGAGGCGGAAGGCGGCGCACTCGGTCACGGCACGCGCATGGCCGGCATCATCGCGGCGTCCGACAATGGCTTCGGTCTCGTTGGCGCGGCGCCAGGCGTCGAGCTTTATGTACTGAAGATCTTTCCGAAGAGTGGCGGCGCGTTGACTTCGAACGTCATCCGCGCGGTGGAGTGGGCAATCGAGCAGAAGCTCGACGTCCTCAGCTGCTCGTTCGGCGGCGATACACCGTCGAAGCTCGAAGAAGAAGTTTATGCGCGAGCCCGTCGCGCGAACGTGCTCGTCATCGGGGCGGTCGGCAATGACGCATCGTGGGTTCGTTATCCCGCCGCGTATCCGTCAGTCGTCGGCGTCGGAGCGACGGATCGCGCGCGCCGCATCGCTTCGTTTTCGAATACGGGTGCCGAGGTGGATTTCGTTGCGCCGGGTGTGGATGTGGTGTCGACGATGATCTCCGGCAGAGGCGGCATCGGCAGCGTCACGCTGGACGACGGGACGTCGTTCTCCGCGCACCCGTTCATCGGCTCGAAATCGGGAACGGTTGCGGGGATGGCCGTCGATTGCGGATATGGCCGCGTGACCGATTTTCCGTCCGACGCGTCCGCGAACATCGCCATCGTGCAACGCGATGGAATGTCGATTCCCGCGAAGGCCGTGAATGCCGTCGCCGCGCACGCGGCCGGCGTGGTCCTCGTCAATTCCGCGCTCGAGGACGGGCCGGTGCGCGGATCGCTGGGGCTCGGCGACGTGGAATGGCCGGTCGCCGTCAGCGTGTCCGCGCAGACGGGCGAGATCATTCGCGAGCGCGCAGCGAGCGTCGTTGTCGACGCGTACGTGACCGATTACGAAGCTGCCGACGGCGCGTCGATGTCCGCTCCGCACGTCGCGGCCGTGGCCGCGCTCATACGCGCGCTGCGTCCCGATCTCAGTGCAGACGAAGTCGTCGCGCTTCTCGCATCCACCGCGGTCGATCTCGGCGACGCAGGCCGCGATCCGCTCTTCGGCTATGGTCTCGTCGACGCGTACGCTGCAGCGGCAGCGGCGGTGCCCGAGAGAATCCCGGCGACGAAGCGGAGAAGAAGCGCCGGGCATTGATGATCGGAGCGCGACGCACATGACCATCGAACACAACGATCGCTTTCTCGTCGCCCGGCTGCTGCGCGGCAATGAGGAAGCATTCGCGGAGTTCTTCGACCGGAACTTCGCGCCGCTGTATCGCTTCGCGCTGCCGCGCGTTGCGGACGAGGACGCGGCCGAAGAAGTCGTGCAGACGACGCTCTGCCGCGCGGTGCGGAAACTGGCGAGCTACCGCGGCGAGGCAGCGCTGCTGACGTGGCTCACGACGATCTGCCGCCGCGAGATCGCAACGTATTTCG
>Ga0070701_10000753_pt1 | contig 11517 bp, 9 predicted proteins | sample KBSK5102metaG_FD_65451 | JGI IMG/M metagenome (GOLD analysis project Ga0070701, IMG submission 65451) | Corn, switchgrass and miscanthus rhizosphere microbial communities from Kellogg Biological Station, Michigan, USA - KBS K5-10-2 metaG | ecosystem: Host-associated > Plants > Roots >... | reverse complement strand
ATGCTCGGAAACGCCGCGATGCCGAGGAGGATGTTGATCGGTTTGTCGGGCGAGGAGACGTGCTGAATGACGCGCTGATAGTTCGTCATCAGCATCGACTGCAGGTAATGCGTGTGCGCGAGCAGCGGCGCGTATTCGAGCCACACCTGCGGGAAACGGTACGCGGGACCGAGCGAAGGAATGAGCGTGTAAAGCCACGCGCCCGTGATCCACATCAGCGTGTTGCCGTCGTTGAATGCGACGCGCACGCGGCGGCTCGGCGAGGAGAGGAAGTAGACGAACGCGATGTTGATGCAGGCGACGAAGATGTACGCGTACGTGAAGTCGACGAAGCGCAGCGTCGCGCCGTTCGAAAAGATGCTGAGGAAGAAGATCGTCGGCGACATGCCGAAGAAGAGTTTCTGATCGAGATCCCACAGCTGCTGATCGAAGAGCGGCGGATGCACAACCGGGATCACGAGCTTGATCCACGCGTACGTGTGAATCGTGAGCGTGACGAAAATCGCGAGCCGCAACGAATCGATCAGCCACTCTTTCGAGCGGATGACGCGCAGGTAATCGCGCAGCTCGCCGCGCTTGCGAAAGTAGAGCACCGCCGCGCGGATCGCGACGCCGGCCGCCATCTGAATCACGGCAGCGGGACCGAGCTGCCGCATCATTTGCGGCAGGCTGGCGAGCGCGCCCGTCATGTCGTGATAACGCGTGAGAATCGCGTGCAGGATCAGCAGATTCGCGATTGAGAAAAGCTCGAAAAAGTACGGCCGGTAAACGGCGCGATTAGTCATGGGGAACGGCCGCCGGCAGGAAGTACAGCGCGACGGCAATGATCGCGTAGACGGCCAGCAGCTGAATCCCTTCGTACCAGTTCGTCTCGCCGTCCATCACGAGATACGCGAAAATCGCGACGGCGAGTCCGACTGCGAGCATCTCGAACGGCGTGAAAAGCAGATCGAGCGGATGCCCGAGCGGATACGACAGGAAGACGAGCAGCGGCGTCACGAAGAGCGCGATCTGCACGCTCGACTGCATCGAGATGTTCAGCGCGGTGTCCATCTGATTCTTGCGCGCGAGCATCACCGCGGTTGAATGTTCGGCCGCGTTGCCGACGATCGCCAGGACGACGAAGCCGAGGAAGATTTCGTTCATGCCCCAGGCGCGGCCGGTTTCGCCGACCGCGTGCACGAGGCCCTCCGCGACGACGCCCATCAGTGCGCTGGCGAGAAGCAGCAATCCGATCGCGCGTCGCTTCGACCACGGATCCGCGAGCTCATCTTCTTCGGGCGGAGCGACTGCGCTCAGCCGTTCGCGATGCGTTTTGAAACTGAAGAGCAGGCCGAGCGTGTAGGTGATGATGAGAATGATCGACGTGCCGATCGAGACCTGGTGAATGAGCTCGGGATGATGAGCGGACAGCGCCTGGCGAAAGAAGAGCGCGGGGACGAGAAACGCGCTGACGGCGAGGATGAGCTGTCCGGCCTGCGACTCCGCGGCGAGCGCGTTGAACTTCAGCGTTTCGCGATTCCAGCCGCCGACGAGCATCGAGAGTCCGGCGACGAAGAGCAGGTTGCCGAGGATGGAGCCGGTGAGCGAGGCGCGGACGACGTCGGGAAGTCCGGCGCGAATGGCGAAGATCGCGATGATCATCTCCGCGAAATTGCCGAACGTCGCGTTGAAGAGCGCGCCGTACGTCGGTCCCATGCGATGCGCGAGCTGTTCGGTGCTCGCGCCGATCCACGCAGCCAGCGGCAGTACGGCGAGACACGCCACCACGAATTGCAGCACGAGGTTGTGTCCGAAAAACTGCAGATAGATGGCGAAGGGAATCGCGGCGTAGAAAACCCAGGTGGCGGTGCGCTTCATGCGCGCGAAAGTCTACACTTCCCGTCATGCCGTTCATCGAATCAAACAGCGCGCAGTCGATCACTACCATCACGCTCAATCGACCGGAAAAACTGAACGCGTTCGCGGGGACGATGCGCGAAGAGCTCATCGCCGCGCTGCGTGCGGCCGAGGCTGATGCGACGTGCCGCGTGGTCGTGATCACCGGCGCGGGACGCGCGTTCTGCGCGGGCGGCGACGTCGAGTACATGTCGGGACTGCAGAAGAACGGCGACGTCGCGGCGTTTCAAAAACTGCTCGACGCCGGACGCGAAGTGGTGACGTCGATCGCCGCGATGCCGAAGCCGGTGATCGCTTCGGTGAACGGAGTGGCCGCCGGAGCGGGATGCAATCTCGCGCTGGCGTGCGATTACAGGATCGCGTCGGACGCGGCAAAGTTCAGCGAGTCGTTCGTGAAGATCGGAATGCATCCCGACTGGGGCGGAACGTGGTTCCTGCCGCGCCTGATCGGACGGAGCCGCGCGATGGAATTGCTGATGACGGGACGAATGGTCGAGTCGGCGGAAGCGCTCGCGATCGGACTCGTCGATCGCGTCGTCGCTTCGACAGAGCTCGCGACGGAGACGGAGAAACTGGCGCAGGCGTTCGCGTCGGGACCGCCGCTGCCGATTGCGGATATCAAACGTGCGCTGAGTCTGTCCGCAACGAACGATCTCGCCGCGCAGGTCGAGCTCGAAACGCAACATCAGCTGCGCGCGTTCGCGTCGACCGACGCCGCGGAAGGCATGGCCGCGTTCTTCGAACGACGCGCGCCAGCATTCCGCGGCGAGTAGCGTTCAGAGGTCGTCGCCGAAGTCTTCGTCGAAGAAGAACGTGAACGCGCGGCCTTTGCGTTTCTCCATCGTCGCGCCGTCCACCGGGCACTTGAACGAATCCGCATCGTTCCCTTCCGGCACGCGCAGCATTGCGTGATCTTTCGGGCAAACGAACCACGTCTGATTGCTGCTGCGCGGACGGATCACGTGATGGTCGAGCAGATCGCCGAGCGGCGTGCCGTTGATGATGATGCGGCGTGAGTGATGGCGACCCTCACCATCGCCTTCGACGATCACCTTCACGCCATCGCCGTCGCGCGTGATCGTGATCGTCTTTCCATCATCGACGACCGTCTTCGTCTCGCCCGCTTTCAGATCGGACGCCTTCACCGTGATCGTGCTCGACGCGTAAACAGCGACGCCCGCGCACAGCAGAATCGTGAGTACCAGCAGAAAACGAAATCGCTTCATGACACGTCCTCCGGAGGTTGGACGACGGTGGAAAGCGGCGGTTAGCAGGCTATACGCGCGAACCCGATGAGGTTGCTCACGATCCCGATAACGGTTAGATTGAACGCCGTCCAGTAACGTTCCCGACAATTAAGTAACTTTTTCAAAGGGAGAAGTGTGTGCGCAAACTCGCCGTTGCCGTAGTGGCGCTGTGTTCAATGAATCTCCAGGCGGCGAATAGCGGAGCGGACTATCTCGCGCTTCTGCTGCGCCCGCCGAAGCTCGTGCTCGCCGGAATCCAGTCGGATCCGCGACTCGCCGCTGATCAGGATCCTCAACCCGACAGCGCCGACCAAATGGCCGAATGGTGGGCCAGGGCCTTACGTGACGACAGAGGCCGTATCGATCCGCAGGGACTCTACCGCGCAAATCTGCAGCGGCAGGCATACCTGCACTCGCGCGAGAAACATGTCGCCAGTGACGATTTCACCGCCGCGTTGCTGTCACCCTCGACGTGGACTTCGCGCGGCCCTCAGAATGTCGGCGGCCGGACGCGGGTCATCGTGGCCGATCCTGACAATCCGTCGACCATCTTTGCCGGAGCCGTCAGTGGCGGGCTCTGGAAAACGACGGACGAAGGCAAGAACTGGGCGCATGTCACCAGCTTCATGACGAATATCGCAGTGAGTGCGCTCGTGTTTGATACCAACAGCGTGCCGCCAGTGATGTACGTCGGCACGGGCGAACGCGCATACGGAGAAGCCAATCAGGGCGCCGGCGTCTTTAAGAGCACGGATGGCGGAACAACATGGACGCGACTCGCTACCACGTCGACGTGGCGCTTCGTCGGTCAGCTCGCAGCCGCGTCCGGAGTGATTCTCGCGGCAACTGACACGGGCATCTGGCGGTGCACCGACGGAACGACTTTCACACGCGTGTACGCGACGGACTCCAATGGATTCGGGCTGAGCGTCGCGTTCGATCCGAACGATCCCACGAAGGCAGTCGCATCGATCATCAGCTCGCTCGGCACCGCGCCTGATTACTACACGAAGATCATCTACTCATCGAATGCGGGCGCTGGTTTTACCGTTGCCGCGCAACCGACCACGATCGTCGGCAGGACTGCGCCGACCATCAAACTGGCGTACGCAAAATCGGCGACGCACACCATTTATGCGAGTGCCGGAGGCGTGACCGCTCTTGGTACGGGCGAGGTCTGGAAGTCGATTGACGACGGCCACAACTTTTCGAAGATCAGCAGCGAGGGCGATTGCAAGAATGACATCTGCTCTTTGTGGGTCAATCCTTTCAACGCCGACAACATCATTCTCGGCGGAGTAGGCTTTCATCGCAGCTTCGACGGCGGCGCGTCATTCGATCATTACGAGGGACAGGAGATCCTGTCCGGCAAGCTCCACAAAGACATTCACGTCATCTACACCCCTCCGGGTTACAACGGTTCATCCAACCAAAGGGCGTACGCGGGAACCGACGGCGGCGTCTTCTTCACCCTGAGTCTTTCCACCGCGGTGCCGCTAAACGGAGACTGGCTGGATCGGAACACGGGCTATCAGACGACACAGTATTTTTTCGCCGCCGGTGACGCCGGCGGGACCGGAACAAACGGAGACGTCATCGGAGCTTTCGTCGGTGGTCTGCAGGACAACGGCACGCTGCTTACTTCGATGGTGAGCGACCCACCCAGACCCGCCACGTCCGCTCGGTTCCTCTACGGAGGCGACGGCGGCTCTGTCGCCATTGACCCGATTGACAAGCAGTACATCTACGGTGAGGCGCAGCGGATGGAACTCGTGCGCTCGACGGACGGCGGCATTGCACTGATGACGAAGTTCCCGGCTCTTCCCCCTGACGCCGGCTCCGATGCGACCACCGAATTCATTGCTCCCTTCCTGCTGGATCCGAACGAAAGCACCACGATGCTTGCCGGCGGATTGAGGTTGTGGCGCAGCCGCGACATTCGTGCAGCGACGCCGACGTGGGATGCCGCAATCCGCCCGGCCGGTGACGCGCCGATCTCCGCAATCGCGGTCGCAAAGGGCAATTCGAACATCATCTGGGTCGGGCAGAACGACGGCACGATCGCGAAGTCCATCAACGGGAAAAACGTCCTTCCGGACTGGACGACGATTCATCTCAAAGGAGCCGATTCGATCCTTCCGGACCGCCGGCCGACCAGCATTCTCATCGATCCGGACGACTCGGACGTCGTGTACATCACGTACGGCGGTTACCTGCCCGGAAACCTCTGGATGACGACAAATGGCGGAACGTACTGGTCCCTGATCTCCGGCAGCGGCCTCAATATCCTCCCATCCGCTCCACACAGAAGCATTGCACGGCATCCTCGAAATTCGAAAGCGCTTTACGTCGGGACAGACGTCGGCATTTATGAATCGCAGGATCGCGGAGCAACATGGTCGACGTCGCAGCAGGGACCCGATAATGTCGCCATCAACAACGTGAGCTTTGTCGTTGGCGCGGACCTTCTGCTGGCCGCGACGCACGGCCGAGGACTGTGGACGTCGGATACTTCCGATGTTGCGACGTATGCTCCGAGCAATCTCAGCGCGCTCGCAACGTTTTCAGGTGCGTGGTCAGTCGCGGTGAGCTGGAACGCCTACCCCGGAGCGACCTCTTATCAGCTTCAGAAAAAAGCCGGCAGTGCGGACTGGATCAACATTACGGTCGGCGGCGCCGGCTACACCGACACGAACGTAACCGCGGGCGTGACTTATCTCTACAGAGTCCGCGCAATTCTGAGTGTCTCCGAGAAAACAGGCCTCAGCAACATCGATCTCGCGACGACTACGACCTTCAATCTCGATTCTCAGCTGGACAACACGCTGTCGCTGGCGCTGCAGCTCAGCGAGCTTCGCTCGGCAACGAACATGGTGCTCACCGCGGTCGGGCTGCCGACGTTGTCGTTCGCGGAGACGCCCACCGCGGGAGTTACGAAAATCAACGCGTCGAATCTGAACGAGCTGCGTCTCGCGCTCACTCGCTCATACAGAGCCATCGGGAAACCGGATCCGGCGTTCACTGAGGGCATTACCGCAGGGACGACGAAAGTCAAAGGCTCTCAATTTCAGGAAACGAGGAACCTCGTCAAATGACCGGGATCTCCTGCCAACAAACATCTTTAAGGAGCCTTATCGTGCGCTATTCGTCTTTCAGGTTCATTGTCTTCGTCGGATTGTTCATCAGTGTCAGTGCTGCGAGGCTGGACGCTCAGTGCTCGCAATCGCAATGGTCGTTTGCGACTGCGATCACCGAGACGTGCGGAAACGTCGGCATCAAGACGACCACGCCGCTGGCGACTCTGCACGTCGGACCAGGAGCGGATTCGCCTACGCTCGGCACGAACAATTCCATCTACGCGACCAACAACGGCCCGACGTTCATTACGGCACGGGATTCGTCGGCCCACGCTGAACTGTCGATCGGTGTTGCGTCGCTCGGAGGCCTGCTTGGGAACGCCGGACTATTCGGCACGCGCACACCCCACGATCTCTACCTCCAGGCAAACGGGCAGAATTACGTAATTCTGAAGACCGGCACCGGCCGGTTCGGAATCGGAACTGATAACGCGCAGGAGCTTCTGCACCTCGAAACGTTTGGAACGCCGGGCGGATCCGGGCTGAACATGCGGCTGGGATCGATGGCAAATCTCGGTACGACGCTCGGCTCACGCATGACGATTCTGGGAAGCAACGTCCATGCGGCGCAGTCGACGGACGACATGCGAATCGTCGCTACGACGACGAGCAACGGTGCCAGCGCCATGACCATCAACGGCAACAGCGGCATCGTCTTTCATACGATTTCCGGTGCAACGACAGCGGAAGCACAATTCTCGTCTCCGCGGATGACGATCGCGCCGAGCGGTCTCGTAACGATCGGCACCGATATCTCCAATCAGACTGACCTGCTCGTCGTAAACGGCGGAATCACGGCGAAAGGCGTGATCGGCTCCAAATGGCAGGATGTCGCCGAATGGGTCGCCGCATCCGGTGACGTGCCGCCCGGTACCGTCGTCATCCTGAATCCGGAAGTCAGCAACGCCGTGATTCCATCGACGAATGCCTACGACACGACGGTTGCCGGCGTGATCTCAGCGCGTCCCGGCATCATCCTCGGCGAAGGCTCGGCTTCGAAGGCGCAGGTCGCAACGACAGGCCGCGTCAAGGTTCGTGTCGATGCCACCAAAGAAGCGGTTCACATCGGCGACCTGCTCGTGACGAGCGATAAGCCGGGCGTCGCCATGAAATCCATTCCGATGCAGATCAACGGCCGGTCGTTTCACCAGCCGGGAACTGTGATCGGAAAGGCGCTCGAGCCGCTCTCGGGCACCAGCGGCGAGATCCTCGTACTTCTCTCGCTGCAGTAAGCGACCAACTCGATCGCGCACGGCTCGCTGCGTTAGCGAGCCGTGCGTGCGATCACCAGCGTCTGATCATCTTTCTGCGGCGCCCCAACCGTAAACGCATCCACCGCTTCCGCGATGCGATCGCGCAGCACTTCCGGCGATTCGTTCCGGTACTGCTCGAGAATCTGCTCCAGCCGCGCATTCTCGAACTCCTCGCCGTTCACATCCTCGGCCTCCGTAATGCCGTCGCTGTAAAGCACGACGGTGGCGCCGGACGGGAACGATCGCGTCTGCGTTTTGTACGTCGATGAGCTGAGGATGCCGACCGGCAATCCGTGCGAACGGAGTTCGTCGATGCCGAAGTCGCTGATGACGTAGGACGGATTGTGGCCGGCGTTCACGAAACGGATCGTCTCCGCTTCGCGATCGATCTCGACCAGCACCATCGTCACGAACTTGTTCTCCGCCGACCAGCGATGAATGTGTTTGTTCAGCTCCGTCGCAATTTCCGCGAGCTCGCGCCCTTCTTCGAAGAGCAGATGAATCGCGGCGTGCAGCGCGGACACGAGCAGCGCGGCGGGCATCGACTTTCCGGCGACATCCGCGACGATCATCGTCAGCACGCCGTCACGCTCGAAGAACACGTGATAGTCGCCGCCGACCTGGCGCGCCGGACGCGCGAGCACCGCGAGCTCGATGCCTTCGACGACCGGCAGCGACTTCGGAAGAATGTCGCGCTGGATCGTTGCCGCGAGCTCGAGCTCGCGCTCCATCGCCTGCTTCTCGAGCGCTTCGCGATGCAGTCGCGAATTTTCGAGCGCGATGCCGACCTGACTGGCGAACGATGAGAGCAGCCGCAGATCGTTCGTGTCGAATGCGCCGATGCCGCCGTCGCGTGTTTCGCGATCGGCCGCGGCCAGCACGCCGATCGATTCGTTGTTGCCTTTGATCGGCAGCGCGACGAACGCCATGCAGCCGGGGAAGATGCAGTCCGCGCCTTCCTCGAAGCTCATCGGCGTGCCCTGCTTCACGACTTCGTTCGCGAGCTCGTCGTCGAGAAAATCGCCGCGCACGTCGCCGAACGAGCGATAGACCTTGAAGCGCGTGCCTTCGCGAAGGAAGAGCGCCGCACGGCGTGCGTTCGTCAGCGAGATCGTGCGAAAGAGAATCTCGTCCGCGAGCTCGTCGATGTTCAGCGTGGCGGCGATCGACAGGCCGATGTCGTAAAGCGACTCCAGTTCCCACAGCCTGTACTTCAGCTGGAAGTCGCCTTCGCGCATCTCCTGCGCCATGCGCTGATTCGTGATGACTGCGCCGAGGAGCGCGCCGGCGACGCGCAGGGTTTCGAAATCTTCTTCGGAGTGTTGTCCGCCGTCGGCGAGAGTGACGGCGCCGTGGCATTCGCGCGGCGTTCGCAGCGGGACGAAAATCAGGCCGTTCGACGGCGTGACGTCATTCGGCGGATCGGCGTCGAGAATTTCCGGTGCGATCCACTGCGGCGTTTTCGCCGAGAGGCGGAACGACGTTCCCTCGCGAAGATAGACGGCGCCCGATTCGAACGGGGTGTGCCGGGTGAACGCCTGGAGGATTGCTTCGCCGCGCGCCGCGCTCTTCTCGATCTGCTGGATTTCGTGGAGGAAATCGCTGAATCGACGGCCGGGGGGCATGGGGCGCCGAGGATACTACAGGGCCAGATCCTGGATGGCGGCTTCCTCGTTCTCGTAGATCGTCGCGTAGTTCGCCAGTCCCATGATCTGAAACGTCTTATGGATGACCGGCGTGAGGCAGCAGAAGGCGATCTTGCCGCCTTTGTCGATCATCTTCTCGATGATCTCGATGAGGATCGAGATCCCGATCGAGTTCACGATCTTCGTTTCGCGAAGATTCAGAAGAAGCGTGCGGACGTCGGCGTCCATCAACTCGTACGCGCGGTTTGCGATCTCCTCGCCGCCGACGTTGTTGATGTAACCCTTCGTATAGAGGATCGCGCCGTTCGTTCGCCGGTCGACCGCCACTCGTAATTCCTCGTTCATGATTTCTTCTCGTATTTGACCATGTGGATCGTCGTCCCACCACCCTGTTCCGTGGTGATGTCGACCTCATCCATGTGTGCCTCAATTAGTTGCAGACCGCGTCCGCGCTTGTGAGCCATTCCCGGCGCCGGGCGGCGGGAGCGTGCTTCGCCCGGATCGAAACCGCGGCCGTGATCGGTGACCCAGACATCGATGCGCGGACCTGCGCCGATGGAAGTGCCGACGAATCTTAGGTAGATCCGATTGTCGGCGCAACCCGAGTGTTCGCGAGCGTTGATGCACGCTTCGATGATCGCGTGCGTCATCTCGTCGATCTTCTCGGAGCTCATCCCCAGTTCGCGAGCGAGGTTGCCGGCTGCACGAGCAGCGGCGATCTCGATATCGTCCACCATCGGGAGAGTCAGCTCCATCTGCCTTTCGGCCGCCATGGTCATTTCACGGTTGTCCTGAGGACGGATGCGATTAGAAAGAGAGGAAAACGGCAACTGCCGACTTGATCCACACCGGGATGCCGCCGAGACGCTCGAGCGCGATCAGCGCGAAGGTATTCACTGCCAGCAGCATCGGCAGCGCATACGGAACGGTGACCGTGTCGATCTTTGTGCGGGTCTGTGCGATGTTGTTCATGATTGCCCCCTTGTGTCGGGGCCATCCCTGAGCAACGCGACTGCCACGGGTGCCGGATCAGCGAAATCTCTCCTAATCCTCTGACGCTGCGTAGTTTACACGATGAAGTCCGAACGGGAAGCCAAACTGCAATCTGTGGCATTTTGCCTCACATTGCGGAAGCGCCTGACATTCGCGTCCACAACATGCCTGTTTTGAACAGCTTATCAGTGAATGTCCCAAAGCTCCACAGGTGTGGCATCTTGGGACATGGCCCGCATCCGGTAGAGCGTCTTCCGGTCCACGCCAAGGATCTTTGCTGCTTTTGACATGTTTCCCTTCGTGAATGCGAGCACTCGCGCGACGTATCTCCGCTCCAGCTCCCCAAGGCTCGGCAAATCCCCCGAAAGCTCCCGATCCTCGGCACTCACACTCGTCTCGGGCAACAGCAGATCGCCCGGATCGATGACCGGATCGGTCGTGAGCGCGAGCGCGCCTTCGATCAGATTCTCGAGCTCACGCACGTTTCCGGGAAACGGATAGCGCATCAGCTTCTGCAGCGCGTCCTGCGTGATCCGGACGTCGTGCAGCCCTTCGCGTTTGCCGTACTTGTCGAGGAAGAACCGAACGAGCTTCGGAATGTCTTCTTTCCGTTCGCGCAGCGGCGGAAGCACGATCTCGACGACCTTCAATCGATAGTAGAGGTCCTGTCGGAACTCCCCTTTCTCGATCATGTCTTCGAGGCCGCGGTGCGTTGCGCAGAGGATCCGGACGTCGATCGGGATGCGTCGCCGGCCGCCGAGCTTTTCGATCTCGCGCTCCTGCAGTACGCGCAGCAGTTTCGCCTGCAGGGTGACCGGGATGTCGCCGATCTCGTCGAGGAAGACGGTGCCGCCACGCGCCAGCTCGAACTTGCCGGGACGCGCTTCGACGCCGGTCGCGACGCCGCGCTCGATGCCGAACAGCTCCGATTCGAGCAGCGTTTCCGGCAGCGCCGCGCAGTTCAGCGCGACGAATGGTCCGTCTTTGCGCGGCGAGTTGCCGTGAATGAGTCGCGCCACCATTTCTTTGCCGGTGCCGGACTCGCCGCGAATGAGCACGTTCGCCTGCGAATCGGCGACGCGCGCGACGAGATCGATGACGCGCTGCATCTTCTCGGACTCGCCGACCATCAGGCGGTCGCTGTACTCGCGCTGCATGCGGCGTTTGAGATTGCGGTTCTCGTCTTCGAGCGATTCGCGGACGAGGTTGAGGTGATGAAAGTTGCGCGTGTTGTCGATCGCCGCCGCGCCGATCGCGGAGAGCGATGCGAGGAAGCGGAGATCGTCGCCCGCGAAGCTGCCGGACTTGGCGCCGCGCTCTTCCTTGCCGCCGACGCCGATCA
>Ga0070701_10000740_pt1 | contig 11584 bp, 7 predicted proteins | sample KBSK5102metaG_FD_65451 | JGI IMG/M metagenome (GOLD analysis project Ga0070701, IMG submission 65451) | Corn, switchgrass and miscanthus rhizosphere microbial communities from Kellogg Biological Station, Michigan, USA - KBS K5-10-2 metaG | ecosystem: Host-associated > Plants > Roots >... | reverse complement strand
GGCCGTCTTGCGTCACGCCAGCCAGCGTCTGGGGCACTACCACCGCCGCGTGGTCCTCTGGCAAAGCCATTTTCGGCGGCAATTGGACAGCGTGGCCAATCAGGTGGCATTGCTGGAGACGCGCCTGCTGGATGCGAGCCCGGCCGCGGACCTTGCGCCGCTGCTGCGGGAACGTCTGGCCGCCCTGCGCGAGCGCGACCAAAATCTGCTGCGCGTGGTGCGCCGTCTCGAGCGCGGCGACCGGCTGCTCCAGCGCCTGGAGGAAGGATTGAATGAAGCCGCCCAAAACCTCCCGATGCTGAGCCGGGTGCGCAATGCGTTCTCGGATTCCGGCTCCTTTCTCAGCCACCTTTGGAACCTGGAGCTGTTCGTGGCGCAAGACACCATCACGGTCGACGGCCAGGCGATCACCGGCAAACGCAGCATCACGCTGGGCAAAATCATCTCGGCCATCCTCATTTTGGTGGTGGGCTTTTGGCTGACAGGCCTGCTCGCGCGCGTCCTGGAGCCGCTCTTCATCAAACGATTCAAAATCGAATCCAACCAGGCCAATCTGATCCGCCGCTGGCTCCGCGTCGCCCTCGTCTTTTCGCTCACGCTGTTCAGCCTCGTGTCCGTCAAAATCCCTCTGACGATCTTCGCCTTTGCCGGGGGCGCGCTGGCCATCGGTCTGGGATTTGGACTGCAGACGATGCTCAAGAATTTCGTCAGCGGCATCATTATTTTGTTCGAGCGCCCGTTTCGGGTGGGCGATGTGCTCGACGTGGCCGGCCAGCGCGGGACGGTTTCGAGCATCGGCATTCGTTCTTCCGTTCTCCAATTGTGGGATGGCACCGAGACGCTGATTCCGAACAGCGCGCTGCTGGAGAATAATCTGACCAACTGGACCTATTCCACGCGGCTGGTTCGTTTCAATGTGCAGGTGGGCGTCGCCTATGGCTCGGACACGCGCCGCGTCATCCAGTTGCTGGGTGAGATAGCGGAGCGCCACGGGTTGGTGGAGAAGGAACCGAAGCCGCAGGTGCTTTTCACCAATTTTGCTGAGAGCGCCCTGGAGTTTGATTTGCGCTTCTGGGTGGACGTGGTCAAAGCCAACTCGGCGCAGGTGGCCAGCGATTTACGTCAGATGATCGCCAGCACCTTTGCCGAGAACGGAATCGTCATCGCGTTTCCGCAACGCGAGCTGCATTTGAGCGCCACCCAGCCGCTGGAAGTGCGGGTCAAGCCGTTCGCGGAGCCACCGCCGCAGAAAGGGAAAGGGGAGGGGGCGCTGCCGCTGCCCGACCTCAACAACGCCAATGCGCGGGAGCTCAAGCGCGAAACGAATCCCAATCCGAATCCCAATCCGAATCCGAATCGTCCCACCGGCGAATCCAGCGTCGGGAATTGAAACTCTAGTGTGACCGCGCATGAAACTTTCGTAGACCACCACCAACAACCCGGCCCTCCATTCAATCGAGAGCCACCTATAATGGCGCCAACGTCATTGAACTCGGCACGAAATACCGGACCGACAAAAAACTCAACTAACACCGCCATGAAATCCATTCTCTCACTTCTCTCCCGTTTCGGTGTCGCGGCGGCCACGTGTCTCGCGATGCTGACGCTGATGGCCCCGGCCACGCATGCGGCCGAAGTCGACGACAACATCATCAATTACCTGAAGTTGCTTCGTTCGGATTTCAACTCCGCCAAGATCGACCTCGTCAACCGCATCATGAAGCTCTCGGCTGAGGATGCGCAGAAGTTCTGGCCAGTGTATCGCGAATATGAAAAAGAACTGGGCAAGCTGGCCGTGGACCGCGCCGAATTCATCACCGAGTTCGTCCAGGCCCACAAGGATGGCACCTTCGACGATGCCAGGGCCAAAGAGATGGCCAAGCGCTGGTTCAAAGGCCAGCGGGCGCGCCTCGACCTGCTCGAGAAAACCCACAATAAAATCCAAAAAACACTCTCGCCTCTTCGCGCCGGACAATTCCTCCAAATCGAGAACCAACTCGGCATTTTCATCGATATGACCATCGCCGCCGAAATGCCGTTGGTCGGAGAAAAGTAACCAACACGAGTGATCCGTATTCCACCTGCTCCGGCCAAGGCCTGCGCCACTTCGCGTGACGATTCCAAGGCCGGTCGCCCCTTGATGAGGGCAAAGCGTCATCGTTGCCCACTTGTGCTGCGCCGCGCGTCGGTTTGGGTCATCGCCGTCGTCGCCGTCCTCCACAACGGTCAAGGCTTGGCGAATGTCCGGGGGGCCGATTCGACCAACCTGCCGCCCGAGTTGCCGCCACCCGACTTCATGGCCCGGAAAAAATCTTTGCCCGACTTGCTGCTGAAGGATAAACGCACCGGACGCTACATCACCGGCTTTCCTGCCATCGGGTGGGACCCGGAGACGGGCTTCAATTACGGCGCGGCGGTGCAGTGGTTCGACAATGGCCCGTCGGACAGCCGCTACTTCCGTTACACCCCTTATCGCCAGCGTTTGGCCGTCGCGGCCACGGGCAGCACGGGCGGTTCGACGCGCGCGCTGCTCGGTTACGACCGCCCGTATGTGGCAGATACACCATGGCGCCTGCGGGCGGCGGGAATCTTCGAGCAGAACAAATTCCAAAATTATTTCGGGGTGGGCGAATCCACGCTCGGCCCCTTGACCTATCCGGGTTCCACGCGGTCGTTTGATAATTTCGACGAATACACCGAGGCATTGGAGCAGAAGACGGGAGGTCAGACCTGGGCGCGTTACAATGAGTATCGGAAGACACAGGCAGGCGGGGTGGTGACGGTGGAACGGGATTTTTGGGGCGGCTGGCTGCGTCCGCAAATCGGGTTTCAATTCACGCACATCGATGTCGAGGATTACACGGGCGAGCACATCGACGGGGCGGTGATGCAACCGACCCGGTTGTTGACCGACGAGCAAGCCGGGCGCGTGCTGGGATTTGGCGGCGGCTGGGACAACGCCTTGAAGGTGGGTATGACCTTCGACACCCGCGACTTCGAGCCGGACCCTGCCTCGGGCGTCATGCTTCAGGTGGTCGGGCGGATCTCGACGGAGGCGCTTGGCTCGGAGTTCGATTACCAGCAGGTCACGGTCAGCGGGCGCGGCTATCACAATCTGCTGGGCGACGTCGGACGGCTCATTTTGGCGGGGCGGCTTTGCTACGTGATGCAGTTCGGCGACATCCCGTTCTATTCCGCGCCTACCATTCCGTTCACCGACGGAGATGCGGACGGTTTGGGCGGGCACGCGACGCTGCGAGGGTTTGTGACCGACCGATTCGTCGGGGAAGCGGCTGCCCTGGCGGACGTGGAGTTGAGGTGGGCATTCGCCGAAAGGACGCTCTGGGGTCAACACCTCCGCTTCATGCTCGTGCCGTTCGTGGACACGGGCCGCGTGTTCGATTCCATCGGCGACACTGTCCTCAAGGATTGGAAGGTGGACGGAGGCATTGGCTTCCGCCTGGCGTGGAATCTATCCACCGTGGTGAGTTTCGATTATGCCCGGTCGGGCGAGGGCACGATGTTTTACATGGAGTTGGGCCATCAATTCTGAATGGGTGTTGAGCGTTGCGCTGAAAGTTGAACGTTGAACGTTGAACGTTGAAAGTTGAAAGTTAAAAGGTCCGGTGTGAATCCCGTCCCTTGGTCTAAACCTTCAACATCCAATTAACGTTCAACGTTCAACGTTCAACGGGATCATTATGAGAAAGACCGCATCCACAACACTGCAAAAGAATCGAATGAATCGCTTTCGCCGGGTCGCTCCTGATGAATGGGAGAAACGCTGGCGGGAGCACTGGAGCAAGGTCGGCCTGCCGGGTTACGAGCTGCCCGTCGGTGGCCCCGGCGGCGATGAACGCGAATTTCTCAAGACGGCGCGAACGCCGGAAAAAGAACGAGCGCGGTTGAAACGCATCCAGGACGAGTTCATTCGCGGATTCAGGGGGTTGCTTGACGTGGGTCCTGCCGTCACGGTATTCGGTTCGGCCCGATTCAAGGCCACGCACCCCTACTATCAGCTGGCACGAGCCACGGGGGCGGAGTTGGCCAAAGCCGGCTTCGCGACGCTCACGGGGGGCGGGCCCGGCATCATGGAGGCCGCCAATCGCGGTGCGCACGAGGCCGGAGGCAAAAGCTACGGCCTTAATATCATCCTCCCGCACGAGCAGAGTGAAAATCCTTACGTCGACAAGAGCATCGAATTCCAGTACTTCTTCACCCGCAAGGTCTGTCTCGTGAAATACTCGTGCGCGTTCATTGTCATGCCGGGTGGGTTGGGAACGCTGGACGAATTGTTCGAGGCCGCCACCCTGATTCAATGCCAGAAAATCGGCCCTTTCCCGCTCATCTTGATGGGCTCGGAGTTTTGGGAAGGGCTCCGGCGCTGGGGCGAAGCCATGATGAAATTGGGGGTGTTCGCTCGCGACGAGATTGGCTTCGGTTATGTGACCGATTCACCTGCGGAAGCCGTGGATCGCGTCATCCGCGGTCTGCCCCCCGCGGTGCGACGACGCCTGAATCCGCCGTCGCGTTAAGAAAGCGTCGCGGCGCGCCGCCTGAGCTGCTTGAACAAAAACCGTAAACCGATGGGGGGAGCGTGCGGCCATCCGATTTTAACGGGCGTTGCCTTGCTGGCGCTGGCGGCAGGAAGCGCGCTGGCCCAAACGGCCATTGACGAGGAAGCTCCCTGGCCCCGCGTCCGCACCACCAATGGGCACACCGTCACGCTGCACCTGCCGCAGGTCGAAACCTGGACGAGTAACTCGTTCCATGCGCGAGCGGCCGTCGGCTTGAAGCTCGCCGGCGCGAAGACGGAGTGGCTCGGCGTCGTGTGGCTCGCCGCCCATGGCCGTGTCGATTATTCCAATCGCCTCGTCACGCTGGACCGGCTTGAAATCACCAAAGTGCGCTTCCCCGAGGCGCCGGATAACGGGAGCAATGCGCTCGCTATCCTGCGCGATGTCGTTCCCCAGGGCGCCCGCACGGTGTCGCTGGATTACCTCGTCACTGCTCTTGGCTTCGCGCAGGCTGCCGCGCGCCAGGGGACACGAGGACTTAAACACACACCACCCGAAATCATCTGGGTCACCAATCGCGCGGTGCTTGTTCTGCTCGATGGCGAGCCGGTGTTGCGCCCGCTGTCGGAGCCGACATCGCAACGGGTCATCAACACGCCCGCCCTGCTGCTCTACGACAACATCGCTGCCCGCTTTTACTTGAACGGTGATGGACTCTGGTTCGTGGCGTCCGCCCTGCGCGGACCTTGGGCCCTGGCCCAATCCCTGCCCGCGGCCGTGGCCCGTTCGACAGGCTCAGGGCAGGCCGCGCTCGCGCCGACGACGGATAAGACCGGAGCAGCGCCGACGCCCGCCGGCGGGCCGACACCGCGCATTTTGGTGCGCACGCATCCGGCTGAGTTGCTGATGACCGGAGGTCTCCCGGATTTCAGACCCATTCGGGGAACGGCACTGCAATATGCGGCTGACACGGACAGCCAGCTCTTTTTCCACACCACTGAGCGTGAAGCGTATCTGCTTTTGTCCGGCCGCTGGTATAAGGCTCAATCTTTGTCGGGTCCGTGGAGCTATGTGGCTCCGCGCGATTTGCCGGCGGACTTCGCGCGGATTCCGCCCGGCACGGCGCAGGGGGTTGTCCTGGCTTCGGTGCCGGACACACGGCAGGCGGAACTCGCCGTGCTGGCCAATTCGGTGCCCACGACGGCGACGGTGAACCGGCGGGAGGCAACGCTTCAACTCGCCTACGATGGGGAGCCGGTCTTCAAGCCGATCGAGGGCACGGCGTTGAGCTACGCCGCCAATGCCCAGTTACCGGTCATCCGCGCCAGCGGCGCTTATTACGCCCTGGATAACGGCGTTTGGTTTACGGCGCCATCCCCGACCGGGGCGTGGCAGGTGGCGAGCGAGGTGCCGGAGGAGATTTACACGATTCCACCCAACTCGCCGGTTTATTACGCCACCTACGCGCGTATTTACCAGGCCACCGACGACGAGGTCGAAGTCGGCTGCACGCCCGGATACGCCGGTGCCTACGAAGAGGATGGCACCATCGTTTATGGCACCGGGTGGGAGTACGAGCCTTGGTACGGCGATGACTATTACGGCTGGGGTTGGACGTGGGGCTACAGTTACGTCTACGTCCCGTGGTACCAATGGTGGGTCTGGCGCAACTGGTGGGATCCACCGGGCGGCCTCCGCTCCGCCTTGCTCGAGAACATCTACGACCGTTGGCAGGGCCGGCCCGGAGTGGCACCCCACGACCGGACGGAGGCGCCTTCAGCGGCTCGCGCCGCCACGGCCCCATTTCGCGGTTATCCGGCTGTCTACGGCCGATTCCGCGGGGCGACACGGCCGGAGCCCCTGGCGCCGCCACCCAACACCGTCGCGCTCAACCCTTACTCACGTCCGGCATCGGCGCTGCGGCAGGGCGAAGTCCCGCACGGCGCTCAGTTGCTTTCCGCGGTGCGCCAATCTCCCGGGGCGGGACGCGATTTGTACGCGTCGCCCGATGGCGGCGTTTACCTGCGCAAGAGCGATGGCTGGTATCGGCGCGAGACGGGTGGCCGCTGGCAGTTGGTTGCGCCGACGCAAGGCACGGTGGAGCGAAACCAACTGGCTGCCGGGCGCGGCACCGGCGGTGGGCCGGGCGCGAGTGTGTATCGCGTGGCGCCGGGTGCAGGAGCCGGACTGCAAGGACGGGCTGGACGCGTGCCGGGCGCCGGCTTCGAGGCGCGCGCGTTTGATGTGGCCGCACTGGAACGCGACTACTATGCGCGGTCGCTGGCCCAATATCGGGCGCAAAACTGGCGGGCCTCAGGAAATGTCAGGCGTTCGGTTCGTGGTGGAGGGCGCCGGCGATGAAAGCAACAAAACAAACAGCTCCTTCTCATGTCTGACGAATCCATCAAAACGTCAAAACGGGTCCTCGAGCCTCACGAACGAATCTCTGAAGTGCTCTTTGGCTTGATCATGGTTCTCACCTTCACTGGCTCGCTCAGTGTGGCCGAAGCGCAGCGCGAAGATGTGCGCACCATGCTCGTTGGCGCGCTGGGCTGCAATTTAGCTTGGGGCATTATTGACGGGGTGTTGTACCTCATGGGCTGCCTGGCCGACAAAGGCCGCAGCCTGATTACGCTGCGCGCGGTGCGCAAAGCCACCGATCCCAAGAAGGCGCAGCAACTGGTCGCTGGCGCGCTGCCGCCGCTGCTGGCCTCGGTCCTCCAGCCGTCCGAACTGGATTCCATGAGCCAGCGGCTGCGCGAATTGCCGGAACCGCCCGAGGCCGTGCACCTGGGCAAACATGAATGGATGGCCGCACTGGGCGTGTTTCTGCTGGTATTCCTGTCTACCTTCCCCGTAGCCGTCCCGTTCATGTTCATCCACAAGACATCGCTGGCCATGCGCGCGTCCAACACCGTCGCCATCATCATGCTGTTGGTCGCCGGCGTTGCTTACGGCCGGTGTGTTGGACGTTCGCCGTGGAAATTTGGCCTGGCGATGGTGCTCCTGGGCGGATTACTCGTCGCGCTCACCATCGCGCTCGGCGGCTGACCTTGATTTCCGATTCCTCCCTAATTGTAACTCCAACGACATTATAACTATCCCATGAGGATTACCATCATCGGTGCCGCCGGCGGCGAAGTGACCGGCTCGGCCTACTACGTCCAAACCAAGCAGGCGAGCATTCTCGTCGACTGCGGCCTGTTTCAAGGCGGCAAGAAGTCCGAAGCGCTGAATCGTCCGCCCGCCGCGGCGAAGCAAAAGCTCGACGCCGTGCTGCTCACGCACGGACATCTCGACCACACGGGAAGGCTGCCGTTGCTCGCCACGCGCGGCCATTCCATGCCGGTCTATGCCACCCCGGCCACCATCGAGATGACCTCGCTCATCCTGCGCGACTCGGCGCGCATTCAAATGTCCGACAACGAACGGCAGAATCGCCGGCGTCTGCGGGCGGGCGAACCGCCGCAGGACCCGCTCTACACGACCGAAGATGCCGAGAAGATCATCCAGTGCCTCCGCCCCGTCCCGTATCAGCAGCCGTTCCGGGTCGCGCCCGGCATTCAGGCGATCTGGGCCGAATCTGGCCACATGCTCGGCTCCACCAGCATTCAATTGTTGGTCGAAGAAGACGGCAAAACGAAACGGATCGTTTTCTCGGGCGACTTGGGGCCCAAGGGCGCCCTCATCCTGAAAGACTTCGAGCCGTTCAAACAGGCGGACCTCGTCTTCCTCGAATCCACCTACGGCGACCACGACCATCGGCCGTTCACGGAAACCGTCCAGGAATTTGTCCGCATCGTGAAGGAGACGGTGGCGCAGCGGGGCAAAATTCTCGTGCCGACCTTTGCGGTGGGGCGGGCCCAACTCATCACCGGCCTGTTAGGCTGGATGTTTCGCACGAAGAAGGTGAGCCCGTTTCCGTTATTTCTGGACAGCCCGATGGCCATCGAAGCGACGAACATCTATACCCGCCACCGCGAATTGTTCGACGAAGGCATGGCCAAGTTCGTGGCCGAGAAACCGCTGCGGGCAGACCTTAAGAGCCTCAAAGTCTGTGTCACGGCGCAAGATTCCATGAAGATCAACGAGCAGCCTGGCCCGTGCCTGGTCATGGCCGGCGCCGGCATGTGCAATGCCGGACGCATCCTTCATCATCTTAAAGCCAATTTATGGAAGCCGGACACGCACGTGCTGATCGTGGGCTACCAAGGCCACGGCTCGCTAGGCCGGCGGTTGGTCGAGGGCGAAAAACTCGTCTCGATCCATGGCGAAAAGATCGCCGTGAAGGCCAAGGTCCACACCCTGGGCGGCTTCAGCGCTCATGCCGGCCAGAGCGACCTGCTGACCTGGTTCAGCGCGATCGCCCCAAGCCGGCCGCGTGTCATCCTCACTCACGGCGAAGATGAACCTCGGCAAATCCTGGCGCAGAAGATTCAGCAGCGGTTCAAACTCAGTTGCACGATGCCGAAGATGCAGGGAGTGATTGAGGTTTAAAAGTTGATCCCAAAGATCAACCGCGTCTCGAACGTTTGGTGCTCGGTGCGGTTGATCCCGCCGTCCGACGGATGGCCGGTGATCTGCGGCAGAACCGTCAGGGTGGCCCACCAGCGCGAGGAGCCGTAGTGAACGTTCGGGCCTAAAAACCAGCCCGTGCCCAGATGCTCGTCGAAACCGAGCCCTGCATAGACAGAATGGTAGCGGCCTTCCAATCCCACGGCCCAATGCGGGGTGAGGCGATACGACGCGCCGGCCGTGAATTCGAGCACGGACTCCTTCTCCGTTGTGCCTTCCTCGTGCTCCCATTCCTGCTCGTAAACGGCGTTGGCGGCAAAGACCCAGCGGTCGCCGAGGTTCTTAGAGAGGAGAAGTTTGTATTCCAGTTCCTGTTCGTTGCCGTTGTAGGTCGGTTCAAAGTAGAGCGCCAACCCGACCGGCTTCGTATTGGGGTTGAGCAATTGATACTTCAGCTCGGCCGAGATGCCCTCGAATTCAAAATCGCTTGAGTCTTCCACCGTGTCGTTCCGCGCCACCAGTTGCTCCGCGCGAAGATTGAGGTAGCCGGCCAAGGAAAGACGGTCCGTCACACCGTATTCGATTTCCTCCCGAAAATCCCAGAGGTGCTGGGCGAAGTTGCGGTCGCCTTCCGGGTAGCCTTTGCGATAGGTCAACCATTGCTCGAATTCCCATTTGCCCTTGGGGAGCACCTCCGCTTCATACACGTACGTAAAAAAGCGTTCGTCCGCCTGGGCGGTCAGGACCGTGGCGGCGAGCGCAAGACAAGTTAATCGAAACGAATTGTTCATGTGCGCGACATCCTACCGCAGGCCGGTTCCGGCCCGCTTGCGATGACTTGCCATTGTCTGTCGGCAGCTTGCGCCTGGCCGTCGTGAAGCGCGGACTTCAGCCCGCTTGATCGTCCGACCGCCATGAGCACTGGGCAATGCTCACAAACATCCCATAGAGAAGAAAGGGTTGGCTTGCGTGCGTCTTAGTTTCCTGCCACACGGCAGGTATGAAAAAAACAGAACAACACAAACCAACCCGGGGGAAGTTTTCGGTCTTCCGTCAGCTTTGCAATCTGATTCCTACACATTTAGTCAGTGAGCTAGCGCGCGAGACGAAGGTGCAAGCGCGGAGCTTCAAACCGTGGAGCCATGTGGTGGCCATGATGTATGCGCAGTTCATCCATGCGGTTGGGCTCAACGATGTCTGTGACAGTCTTCGTTTACTATTGCCGAAAGGCGGCTGCCAAATGTCATGTGCGGCTGAACTTCCGGGATTTCCTTCCCAGTTTTATATGCATCGGCTCGACCTATGATCACGATGCGCGTCGGGCGCCGGAGGTTTGCGCCGGCTTAAAAGCCGGTGAAATCGTCATATTTGACAAGGCGTACGCTGACTTTGGACACTTACACGATTTGGAGAAGCGAGGAGTTTATTGGGTCACACGCCAGCGCACAAACCTCCGGTGCAAGGTGACTAAAAAACGATTGCGCAAACCGGAAGGCAAAATTCTGCGAGATGACGTAGTACGGTTGAAAAGTTTTCGCACTCACCGCAAGTACCCCAAAACGCTTCGGCGGGTCGTCGCCCTTGTGACGGTCGACGGGGTGGAACGGGAAATGACCTTCCTGACCAATAATTTTGATTGGGCGCCCAGCACGGTGGCTGAGCTTTACCGCTGTCGATGGCAAATCGAGGTGTTCTTCAAGCAGATCAAACAAACCCTTCAGCTCACCGACTTTTTGGGCAATTCGGATAACGCCGCGCGCTGGCAGGTGTGGATAGCCCTCTTGGTGTATGTGCTGTTGCGCTACCAAGCCTTAGGCCTCCGGGCGCGGCCCCAATCGATAGCGCAAATAGTCGCGCGACACCCCCAGCCGGCGGGCGGCGGCGGAGACGTTGCCGTTGCATTGATGCAGCGCCACCTGGATGAAGCGATTGATCGCTTCTTCCAGCTGGAATCCTTCGGCGGGCAGCTTGAAACCGGGCGCGAGCCAATCGAGCGTCGGCCCGCCACCGAGCGCCGGCGAAGCTGCCCCGGCGAGCTGCGCAAACGACAGTTGTTCTTCGTCGCTGAAGACGAGGGCCCGTTCCAATTCGTGCGAGAGCTCGCGCACATTGCCAGGCCACGCGTGAGCCATCAGCGCTTTGCGGCCATCCACGGTCAATGTCCGGCGCGGCAGCCGATGGCGCCGGCAGAGTTGTTCCATCAGCAACTCGGCCAGCGTCACGATCTCTTCCCCGCGCTCACGCAGGGGCATCAAATCGACCCGATACAAATGCAGCCGATGATACAAGTCCTCGCGAAATTGTTCCGCGGCGATGAGTTGTTTCAGATCGCGATGCGTGGCGGCGATGACGCGCACATCGATCGGGATCTCGCGGTTGCTACCGAGGCGGCGGATGCGATGGTCTTCCAGCGTTTTGAGCACTTTGGCCTGAAGCGCCGCGGACAGGCTGGGCAATTCGTCGAGGAAAAGTGTCCCGCCATGGGCGGCCTCGAATAATCCGATGCGGGCGGTGCGCGCATCCGTGAACGCCCCGCGCTCGTGGCCGAAGAG
>Ga0070701_10000736_pt1 | contig 11606 bp, 8 predicted proteins | sample KBSK5102metaG_FD_65451 | JGI IMG/M metagenome (GOLD analysis project Ga0070701, IMG submission 65451) | Corn, switchgrass and miscanthus rhizosphere microbial communities from Kellogg Biological Station, Michigan, USA - KBS K5-10-2 metaG | ecosystem: Host-associated > Plants > Roots >... | reverse complement strand
ACGAAACGGGATGCGCCGTACGGATTTTTCGGATCACCGATCGTCTGCTCGGGGAAGTGGCTGCGCTTGTAGTCGTAGCGGACGCCAAGGTTCAGCGTGAGGCGATCGACGGTCCAGCGATCCTGCGCGTAGATGCCCGGCTCGGCGTCGAGCGTCCACAAGTCGTGGTACGGCCGCACGCGCATGATGACCTGATTCGGAATGCCGCGGTTCAACCGGTAGCGAATGGGCTGCAGCGCGAACACGTTGTAATCGGCCATCGCCCACGAGTTGACGACGCCGCCCTTGAACGCGTGCGCCCCCGTGACATAGGACATCGCGAACCGGTAGCGCAGCGTCTTGTTCGTCGCGTCGCGGTAGTCGGCGGGACGCGTCTTCAGGTTCATGCCGTTGGACTGCTCGACGAGCCCGATCAGGTTCGACGGCTGGCTGGCGCGCGGGAAGAATCCCCAGTTGTTCACCTGGCTCAGGATGCTCGCGTCGAGCAACAGCCGGCTCGTGAGCGGCGCGGTCCAGTCGCCGGTGATGATGCGCTGCGGATGCCCCCAGCGATTTTCGGTGCCGCCAATCTGCGTGGGCGAAATCAGCGACGGGCACTTGCACGAGGTCTGCTCGGACCACGAGAACGCCAGCTTGTGGGTGCGGTTGGCCTGCCACGTGACGCGCCCCTGCGCATCCTTCCACGTGCCGTTGTTGATCGCCTTGCGAGTGAGGTCGGGCGTGTAGGCGAAGACATTCGGGTCGTCCTGCGTCGTGTCCACGTAGATGCCAGCCACGTAATTGTCGGCGCGCAGGTAGCGCGCCGCGGCGTAGAACCACACCTTGTCGCGCTTGATCGGCCCGCCAAACCCGGGATTGAAATCGCCGTTCATCCTCACCGAGTTCGCAAACGGCAAGCCGCGCGAGCGCAGATTGTCATCGACGTTGTTGCTGGTCAGGTGCTCGTTGGTGTAGCTGCCGTAAATCTGCCCGGCGAAGGTGTTGCCGCCATCCTTCGGGATGATGTTGGTGCGCACGCCGCCGACCTCGTTCTCCACTGAGGCCGCGGTGTCGACGACGGTCTCCTGGATGGCGCTCATGTTCGGCGTGAAACCGGTCTCGAAGGCTTCGTTGCCCCACCCGGTCGACAGCCCGTTGATCGTCATCCGCGAGTCCTGGAACGTGCCGCCGTGGATCGCGAAGATGCCGACGATGTCGCCGACCGAGCCGCCGACGTCGTGCGCGCCGAGGCCGTACCAGTTGCCGGCGCCCTGGGTCACCGTAATCCCCGGGATCAATTCGACGAGGCTCGACGGCATGCGGCTGGTCGGGATGGCGTCCACCACCTCGCTGCCGAGCACGCGCTGCTGCGTGGCGCTCTGGATATCCACGAGCGGCGTCTCACCGGTGACGGTCACCGTCTCGGACACGCTGCCGACGCGCAGCTCCGCGTCAACGGCCGCGGTGAACGTGCCGCGCAGCTCGATGGCTTCGCGCCGCACCGTCGAGAAACCGGCGAGCGTGAACGTCACGCTGTAGAGGCCGGGCGGCAGCGTCACGATGCGGTACTGGCCGCTGCCGTCGGTGACGACCGAGCGCGCCTTCTCGATCAGCGCAGGACTGCTGGCTTCAACGGTGACGCCCGGCAGCACCGCGCCAGACGGATCTCTCACCACGCCGGTGATCGATGCCTGGGCGAACACCGCCGAGGGGACGAGCAGCGTAACGAGCCATGCGAGAACGAGACGTGCCGCGGATCGGTCCATGAAGGCCTCCCATCGTCTTGCGTCTTGGCGCTGTCTACTTTTTGTTCCGGCCGGATGCTGCGAGCGTCAACGTGAACGTGTCGCTACAGATGCCTTCCCCGATCTTCTGCACGCCGGGTGTCCGCCGTGCGGTCACGAGCGGCGTCGTCCACGGCCCCGACAGCATCTTGGGATCCTCGACGACCGCCTGGTATTCGATCGTGTTGGCATCGACGACGCGCCACCGCTCGGTGACGTGCAGGGCGTCGGAATGCGGCCAGCGTCCCTTGCTCTGCGGCGTCGGCTTGTCGCGGCCATCGGCCAGCCACGTCTCGTTGTTGAAGCCGGTGACGTCGACGACGAGCGTGTCGCCGTCCCAGCGCGCGACCGAGTCGCCGAAGTAGGTCGGGATGATGTCGGGCGAGTGTGTGAGCCCGTCGCCGTAGGGGATGATGCGGAACGAGTGGTAATACTCGGTCAGCACGACGACGTAGCCGGGGTGCTGGATGATCTGGAACGGCCAGGGCGAGCTCGCGGTGGAGCGCGGCACGCCGTAGGGCACGCAGCGCAGCAGCGGATCGTCGGGCTCGGCGAGGTCTCCCATTTCCTTCACCGCGGCCGGCGTGTAGAGGCTTTCGAGCTTCGCCAGCGCCTCGCGCTCGATCTGCCCGCCGGGGCCGCGCGGGGTAAAGACGCCGGTCATGTCAGGTTTGCCGTCGGACAGCCGCGGCACCTGCGCCGACGCGGCCATCGGAACCGCGATCAGCAGGACGACAACGATGAACGATAGACGGCGGGTCATGGCTTGATCGTCTTTCCGTCGGCGAAGGTCACCTCGATCACCTCGCCGGACTTTTCCGCTTCGTTGCGTGCCGGGTGGCCGCTGATGGTGACTTCGAGGCCGGCCTTCAGCACCGACGGCGTGATGCCGCTGCGGACCAGCAGGTTCGGCACCTTCCCTTCGAATCCCCATCTGACGGTCTTGCCGTCGCTGTCTTTCGTGTCGACGAAGATCCACGTGTGCGGGTTGACCCACCGGACCTCCGAGATCACGCCCTTGACGGTGACGGTCTTGTCGAGGTCGTAGGCGACCGCCGCGGAATGGTGCGCGTACGCGGGGATGGTGGCGAGCAGAACACCGGCGGCGACCACGATGCGTGCGAGGCTGGCCTGCATAGCTTTCGTCTCCTCCTGCGCCTGTGCGGGACGCGCGGATTGTGGACGCGTCGCCGCAACGTGTCAATGACCGTGGCGCCGGCGTGCGCCCACGACCAGGCGCGGGCTGCAAATGCCTCATTTCCCCTATTGAAAACGTTTTCTTGACAGATCGGCGCCGCGGCGGTATACCTCTCCCGTACGCACCCGGTGGCAGGCTTCTTCGAAGGAAGGCATACGTCCATGACGCGTATTCTCGTCGTTCTGCTGGCGGCAGCCGCCGGCGTGCTCGCGCACCCCGTCGTCGCGTCGGCGCACCATTCATTCGCGGCCACCTATCTCGAAACCCAGTCGGTCACCATCGAAGGCGAAATCGTCCAGTTCCTCTTCCGCAACCCGCATTCATTCGTGCACGTGAACGTGAAGGAAAAGGACGGCACGGTGACGACCTACAACGTCGAGTGGGGTGGCACCGGGCAGCTCGGCAACACCGGCGTCAAGCGCGACAGCCTGAAGCCCGGCGACGTGGTCGTGATCACCGGCGCGCCGGGACGCAACGCCGCGGACCATCGCATCCGCATGGTCACACTGAAACGGCCGACCGACGGCTTCACGTGGGGTCAGCAGCCCGGACAGACCTTCGACTAGCACGACCTTCGTTCCACACGTCCAGCCTCCACCGTCCAGCGCCCGCAGGTTCCCGGGCGTTGCTGGTGGGAGCGTTGGGATTTCGTCGTAATCGTTTTCAAGACCCGGAGGTTCGGATGAATGCGCTTCGGCGTGGAAGGGTTTTCGGCCTGGCGGCGCTCGCGCTCGCTCTCGCCTGCGGATCGGCCTTTGCGCAGGCGACCGCCACCATCAGCGGCACCGCCCGTGATCAGAGCGGCGCCGTCCTGCCGGGCGTGACGATTACCGTCACCCAGCAGGAGACCGGCCTGGTGCGTACGACCGTCACCAACGAGACGGGCTCCTACGTGCTGCCGAATCTGCCGCTCGGGCCGTACCGGCTCGAGGCGGACCTCCAGGGATTCGCGACCTTCGCGCAAAGCGGCATCGTGCTGCAGGTGAACGGCAATCCGGTCGTGAATCCGACCATGGGGGTCAGCGCGATCGCCGAAGAAGTGCAGGTCACGGGCGAGGCGCCGCTCGTCGACACCCGGTCCACCGGCGTCGGCACCGTCGTCGAGAGCGAACGGATTGTCGAGTTGCCGTTGAACGCGCGCCAGGTGACGCAGCTCATCACCCTGTCCGGTCTCGCCGTGCAGACGGCAACCTCGCCCGCCTTCTCGATGAACACCGGCGTGCGCATCTCGGTCGCCGGCGGCAACGAATACGGCGTGTCGTACTCGCTCGACGGCGCGCCCCACCTGAACAACTTCGACGGCACGGGCATGCACCTGCCGTTCCCCGACGCCCTGCAGGAGTTCAAGCTCGCGACCGGCGCGCAGGAAGCGGGTGGCACCATCCGCGCGGGCGCATCCGTCAGCGCCGTGACCAAGTCGGGAACCAACGCGGTGCATGGCGACGCGTTCGAGTTCGCGCGCGACGGCCGATTCAACGCCAACGACTTCCTCTCGGGCCGCAACGACGGGTTGAAGCGGAATCAGTTCGGCGGCACGATCGGCGGGCCGATCGTCCGCAACAAGATCTTCTTCTTCGCCGGACTGCAGGCGACGACGACGCGCCAGAATCCGCTCGATCAGGTGGCGTATGTGCCCACGGCGGCCATGTTGAGCGGAGACTTCAACGCGTTTGCCTCGGCGGCGTGCAACAGCGGCCGCGCGCTCGCGCTCGGCGCGCCCTTCGCGAACAACCGGATCGAGCCCGGCCTCATCAGCCCGGCGGCGCTCAACGTCGCCCGCCGGCTGCCCAAGCCGATCGATGAATGCGGCAAGGTGTTCTGGGGCGCCCCGGTGCACGAGAACGAGTCACAGATCCCGGTGCGCGTCGATTTCCTGGCCAACCCGCAGCACTCCTTCGTCGTCCGCTACATGCTGACGACCGACAACCGCACGATTCCGTACGACGATGCCGGCAACAACGTGCTCGTCACGAACCTGCCGGGCTCCGACGACCGCGCGCACAACATCACGCTCGGGCACACGTGGGTCATCAACTCGAGGATGGTCAACTCGTTCCATGTGCTCGGCAACGACATCTATGCCGACAAACCCGGCCCGAGCTTCTTCGGCGCGCCCGATGTCGGCATCAACGCGTTCACCTACGTTCCCGGCTACATCCGCCTGATCGTGAACAACGGGTTCAGCATCGGGAGCGGCTCGTTCAACTCGAACACCTATACCAAGGTGCAGAACGCCGGTGCCAGCAACGATTTCACGATCGTGAAGGGATCGCACCAGCTTGGCCTCGGCGGTCACTATCTGTGGACGAAGTCCGACTCCGTCGCCAATGCATGGTCGGTCGGCGGCTACACGTTTACCGGGCAGTTCACGGGCAACGCGATGGCCGATTTCTTCACCGGCCGCATCGCCCAGCACCGCCAGGCGAACCCCAATCCGGTGCGCGTGACGCAGCCGGTGTCGGCCGCCTACGCACAGGACACGTGGAAGCTCAATCGCGTCACGCTGAACTACGGCGTGGTCTGGAACCCGTTCCTGCCGATGAATTTCTACGATGCGGACGTCTACAACTTCAACGTCGATGCGTTCAACCAGGGCATCCGCAGCCAGGTGATGAAGAACGCGCCCCCCGGATTCAGCTACCCGGGCGACCCCGGCTTCGAGGGCAACTCCGGTGTGAAGTCACACTACAAGGAATTCGATCCGCGGGTCGGCTTTGCCTGGGATATCAACGGCGACGGGCGCACCGCCGTCCGTGCGGGCGCCGGCCTGGGGCACGACTACATTCACCATTACGTCCACCTGAACACGTCGTCGGTCGCGCCGTTCCGGCTGACCGTGAACCTGCCGCCCGGCGCGAGCCTCGACAATCCGTGGGCGACCTACCCGGGTGGCAACGCGTTCCCGTACGTGTTCAACCCGGCGAACCCGTCGTTCCCGGTCTACAGTTCGTTTCTCCCGCTGCCGTCGGATCTGGCGCCGACGGCGCAGTACTCATGGGACGCGGCGCTTCAGCGCCAGCTCACGCGCCGGTGGTTCGCGTCGGCGACCTATCTGGGCTCGAAGGTCCTGCACCAGCTGAACGCCGAAGAGATGAACCCCGCGCTCAATCTCGGGTTCGGACCCTGCCGGCTGTACGACGCGACGATAGGCGCCGACCGTGATTACCCGGTGTGCACCACGGCGGCGAACCGCGATCAGCGCCGCCTGCTCAACGTGCAGAACCGCGGCACCGCGCTCGGCTACGTCACGCAGTACAGCGACGTGGGCTACCAGAACTACAACGGCATGCTGCTCAACACGCGGTTCGACGTCGGCACCAACGTCAACGTCAACGCCAACTACACGCTGTCGAAGTGCGTCGGGCTGTCGCCAATTGGCGCCGTGCTCAACGTCGGCGCCAGCCATATTCACCAGCCGTATCAGAACAACGGGCCGACCGACAAGAAGCTGGATGAAGGACCGTGCCCGGCCGATCGGACGCACCTGTTCAACCTGACCTCGGTCCTCCGCACGCCCGATTTCGGCGGCGTGCTCGGCCTCATCGCCTCGCACTGGACCGCGGCGAGCGTCCTGCAGGTCCGCAGCGGCGCCCCGGTCAACATCGTCGCCGGCGGCGACCCGGCATTCAACGGGTTCACCGACAACGCGCCGACGCAGCGTCCGAACGTGGTGCCGGGCGCCGATCCGTACGGCGATCGCGGCGCCCTGGCGGGCTACTACAACATCGCGGCGTTCAGCCAGCCCGCGCCGGGCACGCTGGGCAACGCGCCGTACAACATGCTGCGCGGTCCTGGCTTCTGGCAGTGGGATCAGTCGTTCGTTCGCGCCTTCGAGCTGGGGAGCGGCACGCGGATCGAGCTGCGGGCCGAGGCCATCAACCTGACCAACCACTTCAACCGCGGCAATCCGAGCGCCACGCTGAACAACCCGGCGACGTTCGGACGGATCACGTCGCTGGCGCTCGGCGCGACGCCGCGCATCTGGCAGTTCGCCGCCAAGTACGTGTTCTAAGCCCGCGGGCGCACGCACGGATCACTCCCAACCTCCAACTCCCAGGACGTCCCTGGGAGTTGGTGATTGGCAGTTGGGAGTTCGATTGCGGGGCCGGCTTCAGCCGGCCCTTCGATATGATTCCTCCGTGGCAAAGATCAACGACGTCGCGAAAAGTGCCGGTGTGTCCACCGCCACCGTCTCGCGCGTGCTGTCGAACGCGGCCGTCGTCGCGCCTGCCACCCGCCGCAAGGTGATGGCGGCCGTGGAACGGCTTGGCTACGCGCCCAATGCCACCGCCAAGAATCTCCGGATGCTGCGGACGCGCCGCCTGCTGGTGACGGTGCCCGACATCTCGCGTCCGCTCTTCTCGCTCATCCTCCAGGGCATCGAGGAAACCGCCAATGCGGAAGGCTACGCGGTGCTGCTCGGCGACACGCAGTACGACCAGGGTCGCGAGGAGCGCTACGCGCAGATGCTGCAGGCGAAAGAGGCCGACGGCCTGATCTTCCTCGGGCGCAAGCTGTCGAAGGGGGTCGAGGCCCTGGTACGAGCGAGCGGGTCGCACCGTGCCCCTGTCGTCAACGCGCTCGGCTTCGTGCCGCAGCTCGGTATCCCCAGCGTGCAGATCGACAACAGGGCCGCGGCCGTGGAGACGATGGATCACCTCTATCGTCTCGGGCATCGGCATATCGGCCTGGTGACGGGTCCGGCCCTGAGCTACGTCAGCGATCAGCGTCTACGCGGCGCCGGCGAGCGCGCGAAGAAAGAGGGGGCCGAGCGTCATCTCGTCGTCATGAACGGCGATTTCTCGGTGGACTCGGGCGTGGTGGCCGGCGAGAAGCTGCTCAGACGCAAGCATCCGCCGACGGCCATCTTCTGCTTCAACGACGAAATGGCGATGGGCATCATTCACACGGCACGCCGCCGGAAGCTTCGCATTCCCGACGACCTGTCCGTCGTCGGCGTCGACGACATCCGCTACGCACGCTATACGGACCCGCCCCTGACGACCGTGGCGCAGCCGATGCGGCAGATGGGAGAGATTGCGGTACGGGTGCTGCTGGACGTGCTGAACAACGGCAAGACCTCGCCGGAGCACGTGACGCTCCCGCACACGCTCGTCGTCCGGGCGAGTACGGCGCCACCCGGGCGGTGGTAATTCACGGGAACGCACCCCACAAACCTTCGGATCTTTGCCGCAGAGACGCAGAGAACCCAACTTCTCTATGTTTCTGGGGTGACCAAGGCTTGTGATCTCAGTGAAAACAAGTGCTCTGTGTCTCTGAGTCTCTGAGGCTCGTGATCAGCGGCTCTATTGTGGAAATCTCGGACCGAGGTAGGGCTGGTATCCGCCGAGCACGAAGCCCGCGGCGTCGTGGTCGCCCTCGTGGCAGGCTTCCTCCATCTGCTCGTACCCTTTTTCCTTGATGCGTTCGAGCGGGAACGCCATCGTCCACGGGCGCGAGTAGACCTTCGGATCCTCCATCGTGGCCTGGTAGTGGAGCGTGTCGGCGTCGACGAGCGTGAGGCGCTCGGTCACTTTGAGCGCGTCGCTCGCGAAGTGGCCCATCGAGTCGTACCACCAGCGCCCGTTCAGGTTCGTCGTTTCGATCACCAGCGTATTCCCGTCCCAGCGCCCGAGCGAATCGCCCATCCAGAGCTTGAACGTCGGGCTGAGGTGCGGGCGTCCGTCCATGTAGACGACGCGGTAGATGTGGCCGCCGGCTTCGTTGACGATCGAGATCATGTTTCCCGATTGCGTGATCTGGCGGGTGCGGAAGTTCGCCATCTGGCGAGGCACGCCGGTCGGCAGGCACTGCGCGTACGGATCGATGTACTTCGCGACGTTCTCGTCGCGTTGCGCGCGCGCCCACGGGAAGTACGGCACCTTGCCGTCGGCCGGGTCAACGATCACGCTCACCGCCGGACCGAACCCGCCCGGTGCCGGGTTGCCTGGATAGTCCTCGATGTTCTGAAATCCCATCGCGAGCGGCGCGTCCCAGATGCCCTGCAGGTTCGGGGTGCCGTCCGGCATCCGCGGGGGCGAGAAGGTCTTCGCCTTTTCGAGCGCGCACGGATGAAACTTCGCCGACACCGACGGACAGCCCGCGACCACCGGCCGGTTCTTCGACGCCTGGCCGGAGACGGAGGGTGACCAGATCAGCGTGGCCGTCAGCGCGCCGGCGGCAAGCATCATGGATCGCAACAGTGCTGAGCGCATCGCGGGTTCCTCGAGTCGGGTCAATTGGAGAAGCACTCGTATTCGAGCAGCCTGAAATTTTTTTCCGTGTGCCGGTTCAGGATCATGCTCATCTTCCACGGGCGCGTGAACACCTTCGCGTCCTCGATGGTCGCCTCGTAGTTGATGTGATCGGCGTCGACGAGCGTGTAGCGCTCGACCACGTGCAGCGCGTCGCTGTGGAAATTGCCCGCGCGATCGAACCAGGTCTCGTCGTTGAAGTCGGTGACGTCGACGACCAGCGTATCGCCGTCCCAGCGGCCGCGTGAATCGCCCATCCACCAGTACAGCTGCCCCTCGATGTGCGGCGTGTTCATGAAGACGTTGCGCACCGCGTGCGCGTACTCGTAGAGGAAGGTGACCTGCGCCGGCGTCTGCACGATCTGAAACGGAAACGGCATGTAGGTAATGCGCGGCACGCCGGGCAGGAAGCACTTCGCTTCCGTGTCCGCGGTCGCGCGGTTCTCGAAGTTCGCCTTCTTCTTCTGCGCGGCGGCGGGCGTGTACGGCAGTTCGCCGCCCTCGACCACACCGAGCCCCGCCGGGATTCCCTTCTCCGCGTTGTGATCCTGGATGTCCCACACCGCGGTGTTCATCACCTGCCAGACGCCTGACAGATCGGGCTTGCCGTCCGGCGTGCGGTGCATCGCGGCCTGCGCGTACGAGAGCGTGGGGACGAGCGTGATCGAGACGAGTGCGAAAAGGATCTGCTTCACGGCGATTGCGCGGGACTATACTACGGCCGCTCGGAGGGCGTCTCGATGAAGGCCGGATCAGTGTTCGCGTTCGTTGTCGTCGCCGCGGTACTCGCGGCGGTTCCTCTCGCGGCGCATCATTCTTTTGCCGCGCAGTTCGATGCCAACAAGCCGGTGACGCTCACCGGCAAACTCACGAAGATGGAGTGGACCAACCCGCACGGCTGGATCTTCATCGACGTCACGGGGCCAGACGGCAAAGTGGTGAACTGGGGGATAGAAGCAGGGAGCCCGAATTCGCTCATCCGCCGAGGACTTCGCCCCGCCGACTTCACGCTCGGCGCCACCGTCGTCGTGAAGGGCTATCAGGCGAGAAACGGAACGCCGACGGCCAACGGCACGACGGTCACGATGGCAAACGGCAAGAACTTCTTCCTTGGGTCACCGGACACCGGAGCTCCGGAGGAGCAGGCGAAATGAGCATCGGACGAGTTCGGGTACTCCGCGCGGCGCTGATCGTCAGTGCGGCGCTCGTGTGCGCATCGCCGGCGCTGGCGCAGGAAGCGACGCTCAGCGGCACTGTCTCCGATCAGACCAACAGCGTGTTACCAGGTGTCACCGTCACGGCGGTCCATCAAGCCTCGGGCAACACCTTCGTCGGCGTCAGCGACGATCGCGGCTTCTTCCGTCTCCCGCTTCGCACCGGTGTCTACCGCGTGGCCGTCGAACTCGCCGGTTTCGCCACCGTGAACCGCGCGGTGGAGCTGCTCGTCGGGCAGCAGGCGGTGATGAACCTGCAAATGACGCCCTCGGCCGTGCAGGAGTCGGTCACCGTCACCGCCGAAGCGCCACTCCTGGACATGACCTCGTCCACGCTCGCCGGCAACGTCGATCCGCGGCAGATGCAGGATCTGCCGGTCAACGGCCGCAACTGGCTGGATTTGACGATGCTGACGCCGGGCGCGAGGACGAACGCGGTTGGTGAAGCGCCGGTACTCGGCGATGGCCGCGGGACGTATCAGCTCAACGTGGACGGCCAGCAGGTCACCAACTACGTGCAGTTCAACCGCGCGAACCCGCGCTACAGCCGCGACGCCATCGCGGAGTTCGAGTTCGTCGCCAACCGCTTCGACGCCACGCAGGGGCGGTCGATGGGCGTGCAGGTGAACGCCATCACGAAGTCCGGCACCAACACGCCGGGGGGCACCTTCTCGGGCTACTTCCGCGACGACCGGTTCAATGCGCCCGATTTCGTGGCGCACAAGCGCCTCCCCTACTCGAACCAGCAGATCAGCGGCACCTTCGGCGGTCCGATCAAGAAGGACCGCGTGCACTATTTCGCCAACTACGAATACGAGCGGGAGCCGAGGACGTCCACGTGGACGACCCCGTACCGGGCGTTCAACATCGACCTGACCGGGACACGCTGGCAGCGCGAGACGGGCGTGCGAGTGGACGTGCAGTTCTCGCCGCGCACGCGACTGTCGATGCGTGGCACCAACTGGCGCGAATTCATCCCCTACGCGGCAGGAAGCGCGACGTCCACACCGTCGGCAAGTGTGGAGACCAACAACAAGAGCAATCAGTTCAACGCGACGCTGACGCAGGTGCTCGGCACCAATGCGGTGAACGAAATCAAGGGCGGGTTTGCGGGGAGCGGATGGGACCAGACAACCCCAGTCAAGAACCCGAAGGCGACGGTCACCGACGGCTTCGG
>Ga0070701_10000730_pt1 | contig 11637 bp, 5 predicted proteins | sample KBSK5102metaG_FD_65451 | JGI IMG/M metagenome (GOLD analysis project Ga0070701, IMG submission 65451) | Corn, switchgrass and miscanthus rhizosphere microbial communities from Kellogg Biological Station, Michigan, USA - KBS K5-10-2 metaG | ecosystem: Host-associated > Plants > Roots >... | reverse complement strand
CCACGCCCGAGACCACTATCAGCTCGAACGGGAACGGCGCCTCCTGTCGCAGTACCGACGCGATCGCCCGCTCCGCATCGCCGCCGACCCGTTCGACCGGCATGATCACAGAGACTTTCACCGCATGAAGCTTATCGTTCAAATTCCTGCCTACAACGAAGAAACCACCATCGGACAGACACTTCGGGACCTCCCGAAAAAGATCGACGGCATCACCTCGATCGAAACGCTCGTCATCGACGACGGCTCGACCGACAAGACCGCCGCCGCCGCGCGCCACGCCGGAGTGACGCATGTCGTGCAGCTCCGCACGCATCGCGGACTCTCCGCCGCCTTCACCGCCGGCATCGACGCCGCCCTCCGCCTCGGCGCCGACATCATCGTCAACACCGACGCCGACAATCAGTACGCCGGCGCAGACGTCGCCAAGCTCGTCGCACCGATCGTGCGCGGGACCGCCGAGGTCGTGATCGGCGATCGCGAGGTGGCGAAGTCGCCCTACATGTCCGGCTTCAAACGCATCCTCCAGCGCCTCGGCAGCTGGACAGTCGGCAAAGCGTCAGGCGTAGCAGTGGCCGACGTCACCAGCGGCTTCCGCGCGTTCTCACGCGACGCGGCGATGCAGCTGAACGTGTTCAATCCGTTCACGTACACGCTCGAAACGATCATCCAGTCGGGCAACCGCAACCTCGCCGTGCAGACGGTCGCGGTGAAAACGAACGCGCCGACGCGGCCGTCGCGTCTCTATCGCGGCATCGGGTCGTACCTCCGCAAATCGGCGGCGACGATCTTCCGCATCTCGACGATCTACCGGCCGCTGAAAACGTTCTTCACGATCGGCGCGGTGCTGATGCTCGCCGGCATCGCAATCGGCGCGCGGTTCCTGTGGCTGTTGGCCGAGGGGAATCGCGGCGGGCATGTGCAGTCGCTGATTCTGGCGGCTGTGTTTCTCATCATCGGATTTCAGACAATGCTCATCGGGCTGCTCGCCGATCTGATCGCCGTCAATCGCCGCATCAGCGAAGAGACGCTCATTCGTTTGCGCAAACTCGAACAGCCGGAGACGGCGCCGCGCAAACAACAGCAGCCGCAGATGCAGCAGCCCGCGCGCGATCAGCAGCGCGACGCGCGTCCGCCGCGACGCGAACGTCCGCAGCGTCCGGAACGTCCGGCGGCAGCGCCGGCAGCAGCAGCACCGGCCGCGCCTGCAACGCAGTGGGTGTGGCTGCTCGATGAAGAGAAACTGCAGACGCGCGGCATCACCGAAAAGCCGGAGCGAGTCGAAGAGCCGGATGATGACGATGATGTCGAGACGCCGTCAGCCGATGATGCGAAAGGTCCGCGTCCGGCCGGCCCGCGTCGCCGTCGTCGTCGCGGACGCGGCGGCGTGCGCCAGCACACGGAGCTGCCGGGCAATCGCGGCAAGCATCTCGCGGGCGACAACGAAGAGTAAGTGAACGGATGGCGGGCGCTCAGTGCCCCGCCACCCGCCGCTTCGTGTGCGTCGGCGCCGCCAGAATCGTGATCGTGCCGCTGCTTTGACACGACGCGCCGTTCGCGTTCAGCGTCACGCTCCAGTTGTATGTTCCCGGCGCGCTGAACGTATGTGACGTCGCGTCGCCGGACGCCGTCGTGTTGTCGCCGAAGTTCCACTGCACGTTTGCGCCGGGACACGACGGCAGATTCGTGAGCGCGAAACCGACCGGCGTACCGACCGTCGCCGAGGCCACGACCGTCGCGCCGCACTCTGATGAACAGCTGTTCGCGCGCACGGTGATCGCATCGCTGCGCAGCGTGTCGTTCGACGTGTTCGACTGCGCGAGGATGTGATCGTCGTCGACGGTGATGAATAGGTAATAGGTGCCCGGTGTCACCGCCGGCACCGTGATCGTCGTCGTCAGCGGCGTCGATGCGCCGGCGTTCAGCGATGGCGTCGCGAGCGCCGCGACGATCGTCGAGCTGAGCGAGCTCGTGCCGAAACGAACGCGCGTCGTCGTCGCCGACGCGGTCGCGTCACCGTTGTTTGTAATCGTCACCGTCAGCGAGATGCGCTCGCCCGGAAGCACGCTGAGCGGCGCAACGATCGCGTCGCTCGGCACGAGATCGGGGACGCCGCTGCTCGCGCAAACATCAGACGATGGCGTAACGCTGACCGAATTCGAGCTCGTCGTGCCGCCCGCGCCATTCGCGCGAACCGTGTAGCTGTACGAGCTGCCGGCGGTGACGGTGGTGTCGACGTACGTGAGCGTGCTCGCGAGCACGTTCGCGATCGATGCGCCGTTGCGAACGATTCCGTAGCCGGAGACGCCGCTCGACGCCGTCCACGTCAGTCGCACGGCCGGCGCCGGTGTCGCGCCGCTGCGATCGCAGAACGTCGTCGCGGACAACGTGAAGTCTCCGGGCGGACGCTGACACGTTCCGACGGGAATCGCGACGGTGATCAGATTCGAATCGGTCGAGCCGGACACGTTCGACGCGCGCACCGAGTACGAGTAGTTCTCGCCGGCGCTCACCGACGTGTCGTCGAACGACAGCGTCGACGAAGGCAGCAGTCCGCTGTACGCCGCGCCGTTTCGGAAGACCGTGTAGTTGCTCGCGCCGCTCGCCGCGGACCACGACAATTTGATGACCGGCGCGCTCGGCGTACCGGCGCAGGCGATCGACGATGAAAGCGTCGGCGTCGCGGGACGCGGTGGTGCACAACTCGCGGAAGTCGTCGCACTCGCAGCGGTCGACGTGGTGCTGCCGGTGACGTTCGAGGCCGTAACGGTGTACGTATAAGTCGCTCCGCCGGCGACGCTCAGATCGTCGTACGAAATCGTGGCCGACGAGAACGCGCCGGTGATCGGCGTGCCGTTGCGATTGACGACGTACGACGCCGCATTCGTCGACGCGGTCCACGTCACATGCACGCCCGGCGCGGACGGACTGCCGTTCGTGCAGAACGCGCTCGCGGACGCGGAGAAACCGCCGGGCAGCGGCGTTTGCGGCGCGCACGAGCTCGCGGCAGTTCCGTTCGCGCCGGTCGACAACGTGCTGCCGCCGGCGTTCGTCGCGGTGACCGTGTAGTTGTACGTCTGGCCGGGCGCGACGCTCGTGTCGTCGTACGACGTCGTCGCCGCGGAGAGCGTGCCGCTGATCGGCGAGCCGTTTCGATTGACGACGTACGAGCTCGCGTTCGACGCCTGCGACCACGTCACGCGCAGCGCGGGAGCCGGCGACGCGCCGCTCGTGCAAAAGGGCGTGACTCCGTTCACGACGAACGCGCCGGGCGGTCCGCAATTCACGCCGTTCACGTTCACGTCGATGCTGTTCGACTGCGTCGTGCCGGACGCGTTCACTGCGGCGACGCGATACGTGTACGTGTTCCCGATCGTGAGATTCGAAGCGTCGTCGTACGACGTCGCGGTCGTCGGACCGGCGAGCTGCACGTTGTTGCGGAACACGTTGTAGCCGGTCGCTCCGCTCGACGCCGTCCACGTGAGATGCACGGTGCCGCCGCCGTTCACGCACGACGCGCTGCCGCTGAGCGTGAACGAGCCGGGCGGCGTCCCGCAGATGTTCGTCGCGACGGCGACGTTGATCGTGTTCGAGTCGGCCGAGCCGCCGTTGTTCGTTGCGCGAACCATGTAGCTGTAGCTCTGCCCGACGCTGACGTTGTTATCGGTATAGTTGGTTCCGGTTGCCGCCGCGTACGACGTGCCGTTGCGGAAGATCTGATACGCGGTCGCATTCGTCGACGCGGTCCACGTCAGATTCACGATCGCGTGCGCGGGATTCGTCGAGGTATCGCACGCCGCGCTGCCGCTCAGCGACGGCGGCGTCGGCAGCGGCGGACAGGCGTTGCTCGTGAACGTGATCTGCACCGTGTTCGACGGCGTCGACGTGCTGCCGCTGTTCGTCGCGCGAACCGTGAACGAGACGGTGCGCCCGACGACGAAATCGCTCGCGGTGTAATCGAGCGAGCGCTGCGAAGCGGCGAGATGCGCGACCATCGATGAGTCAACGTAGACGTCGTAGCCGGTCGCATCCGCGGACGCCGTCCACGACAGTCGCGCGCCCGGCGTGCGCGAACCGAGCGCCGTCGAGCAGAACTCGCTGCCGCTGAGCGTGAACGGACCGGGCGCCGGCGTGCAGTTCGGCGCGGTAACGGAGATCGTGTTCGAGTCGGTCGTCGTCGCGCCGTCAGAAGCGCGAACGAAGTAATTAAACGAGCCGAAGAGGACGGAGTGATCTTCGTACGCCGTCGTCGACGCACTGAACGGACCGGCCAGCTGCGCGCCGTTTCGATAGACCGTGTACGACGTCGCGCCGCTCGACGCGGTCCACGCGAGTGAGATCACGGCGGGCGAGGTTCCATTGCACGGACCGGAGCTGCCGGTGAGCGTGAACGTGCCTGGCGCGGCTATCAACGAGCCCGCGGAAAGCGTCGCGAAGAGAAGAACGAGTGCACAGAGTCCGGTCGGTCGCATCGTCTTCGGAATTCAGCAATCACTACGCCATCGGCGGCCGCCGGATCGTTACAGACGTATGTACGAGCGCCATCTGCGAACTTCGAAAGTTCTTGCAGCAGCCGTTGTGCTCGCCGCGATTCCTGCCGCTCGGGAACTAATCCTTCTCCCTCCGGGAGAAGGTGCCGCGGAGCGGCGGATGAGGGGCGTGGCGAACGCGATTGCGCATTCGCCACGCCCCTCACCCGGCCGTTGGCCACCCTCTCCCGGAGGGAGAGGGATGAGCGTTACGCCGTTAACTGCCGAAGCACGAACGGCAAAATCCCGCCGTGCTCGTAGTAATCGACTTCGATCGGCGTATCGATTCTCACGCGCAGCGTCGCTTCTTCCGTCGAACCATCCGCGCGACGAATCGTCAGCTTCGCGCTCTGGCGCGGACGAATGTCGCCGCCGATTCCGGTGATGTCGAACGTCTCCGTTCCATCGAGCCTCAGCGTCGCCGCGTTCGTTCCTTCCTCGAACTGCAGCGGCAGCACGCCCATGCCGACGAGGTTCGAACGATGGATGCGCTCGAAGCTCTGCGCGACGACTGCGCGGACGCCGAGGAGTTTGGTGCCCTTCGCGGCCCAGTCGCGTGAGCTGCCGGTGCCGTACTCCTGCCCCGCCAGAATCACGAGCGGCGTTCCTTCTTCCTGATACTTCATCGCCGCGTCGTAAATCGGCAGGCGCTCGCCCTTCGGCTGATGCACCGTCACGCCGCCTTCGACGCCCGGCACCATCAGGTTCTTGATGCGCACGTTCGCGAACGTACCGCGCGTCATCACGCGATCGTTGCCGCGGCGCGACCCGTAGCTATTGAAGTCTTCAACCGAAACACCGTTCTCCTGCAGGTAGCGTCCGGCCGGTGAATTCGCTTTGATCGAGCCGGCCGGCGAGATGTGATCGGTCGTCACCGAGTCGCCGAAGATCGCCAGCGGCCGCGCACCCGTGATGTCGGTCGCCTTCGCCGATCCCGCGCTGCCGTTCTCGAAGAACGGCGGCTCCTGGATGTACGTCGACTCGCGGTTCCACTGATACACGGTGCCGGTCGATGACGGGATCGCGTTCCAGAGCGGATTCTTGTCGGCGAACTCGCCGTACAGATGACGGAAAGCTTCCGGATCGAGCGACGCTTCCATCACGTCGCGGATTTCCTGCATCGTCGGCCAGATGTCGCGAAGGTAAACAGGTTGACCATCCTGACCTTCGCCGAGCGGCTCGTTCGCCATGTCGATGTCGACGCGTCCCGCCAGGGCAAATGCCACGACGAGCGGCGGCGACATCAGGAAGTTCGCGCGGATCGACTGATGCACGCGCGCTTCGAAATTGCGGTTGCCGCTGAGCACCGACGCGGCGACGAGATCGTTCTTCGTGATCGCATCTTCGATCCGCGGATCGAGGGGACCGGAATTGCCGATGCACGTCGTGCAACCGTATCCAACGGTATAGAAGCCGAGCCGGTCCAGGTAAGGCTGCAGGCCGCTTTTCTGATAGTAGTCGGTGACCACGCGAGAGCCCGGTGCGAGCGACGTCTTCACGACCGGCGACACCGTCAGTCCGCGCTGCACGGCTTTCTTCGCGAGCAGTCCGGCCGCGATCATCACCGACGGATTCGACGTATTCGTGCACGACGTGATGGCCGCGATGAGCACATCCCCATGATGCAGCTCGAAATCGCCCATCGACCCCTCGGCAACCGACTGCGCATCGACGCGATCGGGGGTCGGACGGTTGTTCACCATTTCCGATTCCGTGAGCTCGCTCGTGTTCATCGTCTGCTGCGGATGCGGCACGCTGCCAACTGTCTGTTCGCCGCCGCCGGTGACTTCACCGCGAAGGTGACGGCGCTCTTTGATCTTCGCCTTGCGCTCGATCTCGGTGGCCGGCTTGCCGTAGCCCATCGGCGCCGCCGCCTGCAACTCGTTCACGAACGCGCTCTTCAGCGAATCGAGCTCGATCCGATCCTGCGGGCGCTTCGGTCCGGCGATGCTCGCGCGCACGTTCGAGAGGTCGAGCTCGAGCACGTTCGTGTAGTCGACCTCGCCCTTGCGCGGGATGCCGAAGAGTCCCTGCGCCTTGTAGAAGTTGCGCACGGTCGCGACCTGTGCTTCGTCGCGGCCGGTCATCAGCAGGTAACGGCAGCTCTCTTCGTCGACCGGGAAGTAGCCCATCGTCGCGCCATACTCCGGCGCCATGTTGGCGATCGTCGCGCGATCGGCGAGCGACAGCGATTCGGCGCCTTCACCGAAGTACTCGACGAACTTGCCGACGACTTTCGCTTTGCGCAGCAACTCGGTCAGCGTCAGCACGAGATCAGTCGCGGTCACGCCTTCTTTAAGCGAGCCGGTGAGATGGACGCCGATCACATCCGGCGTCAGAAAGTAAACAGGTTGACCAAGCATCCCCGCCTCGGCCTCGATCCCGCCGACGCCCCAGCCGAGGATGCCGAGGCCGTTGATCATCGTGGTGTGGGAGTCGGTGCCGACGACCGTGTCGGGGTAATAAACGCCGTCGCGCTCGATGACGCCGCGCGCGAGATATTCGAGATTCACCTGGTGCACGATGCCGATGCCCGGCGGCACGACGCGGAATCCGTTGAACGCCTGCGTTCCCCACTTCAGGAACTGATAGCGCTGCTGATTGCGCTTGAACTCGATGTCCATGTTCAGCTGCAGCGCGTCGGCGCGATTCGCGTAATCGACCTGCACCGAGTGATCGATGACGAGGTCGACGGGAACGAGCGGCTCGATGATCTTCGGATCTTTTCCGCCGCGCTCCGCGGCGCTGCGCATCGCTGCGAGATCGACGAGCAGCGGCACGCCGGTGAAGTCCTGCAGCAGGACGCGCGCGACCATGAACGGGATCTCATCGGTGCGCTCGGCGTTCGGTTTCCAGTTCGCGAGCGTGCGGACGTCGTTCTCGTTGATCTTCTTTCCGTCGACGTTGCGGAGCACCGATTCGAGGACGATGCGAATGCTCACCGGCAGGCGCGAGATGGCGCCGATTCCGGCGGCCTCGAGCTTCGGGAGCGAGTAGAACTGACCCCGCTGACCGGAGCCGAGCTCGAACGAATCGAGCGTGTTGAACGTGTTGTGCGGCATGGTTTTGTCCTTCCAGGCGTGACGTGGCGCAGGTGCGCGAAGCAGCGGCCGGAGTTTATTGCGCGGTTTCCGGAGACGCAAGGCGCTACGAAGGAGTTACGCGAAGCGAAACATCCTGTCACCGGTTACATCGCGCGCGGTTGCCGCGTCTAAGCTGCAATCGGAGGTGCCGCATGTCCCGCTTCGTGCTGTCGCTCCTCGTCTCGCTCGCCGCCTGCTCCGCGTTCGCGGAGGATCGTTTCGCCGCTGCGTTCAAAACGAAGGACGACCCGGGCTTCTACTGTTTCGAGACGAAGTACTTTCACGATCCGCTGATCACGATCTGCAATGCGGTGAAAGGAAATGCGACGGCCGACGCGGCCGCGGCCGAGATCGCGAAGAACTTCGGCGTGTCGAAATCGACCGCGCGCGAGCTCGGCGCCGCCGCGATGCTGGTGTTCGCGTACGAGCACGACGATTCCGCTGACGCCGGGGCGCAGACCGCCGACGCCGAGCAGCGGCGTCTGACTGCGCTCATCCCGCAGGAGACGAAACGAGCGCCGATCATTTACGTGATGTGCACGCTCGCCGCGCACTCGGAGTCGCGCGCCGCCGCGCTGGAACCGATTCGCAAGTTGCTGCGCAACGAGACGAGCGCCGCCGCGTACATCGAATCGGTCAACACGGATGCGTCGCCCGAAACCGTCGAGCTGCTGCTCGGCGACGCGTTCGCGCGATGGCCGGACGATGCGGAGCTCATCGACACGATCGGCGAAGCTACGTACAACCACCTGGCCAACGCAACGTTCGGTCCGATCGCGATCGCGAAAAACGGCGCGCACCTGCGAACCCGGACGACGAAGATCGCCGCCGACAAACTCGCCCACCGCGTGATCCGGCAGCTCGATGCGATCAATAAGCTGGCGCTTCCCACCACGCTGCTCACCGCATACGAAGCGCTGCCGGCAGGTATGCGCGCCGAGATCGCCGAGAAGCAAAACGGCGGTGAGATTCTGCTGGCCGTTTCAGCGGCAGAAGTGCTGGCCGGCAGGACGACGGACGCGATCGCGCATGCAAATGCGGTCACGCCAAAGGACCATGAGGAAGAGCAGCTGGCGACGAAACACCTGGTGCTCGCCGCCGCGTCAGGCGACAGGCGCGATCCATTCGATCTCGCCATCGAAGCATTTTCATCGATGCACGGCGGCCCGACGGCCGGAGTGCCGGGACGCCTCTTCGCGACGCTGCTGGAAACGGGCGGCTATCAGAAGCTCGCAGGGGAAGTGCTCGCGGGTCTCGGCCTGCAGCGATCGCTCGACCGCAGCGCTCCGACGTCTCGCTTCGCAGCGCAACTCGAGCCGTTGCGAACGATGACGGAAACGGCACTCGACGCCGATCGCGCGCGCATCGCGCTGCTCGATCCGCCGACGACGCAGACGGCGACGCTCTCGAAACTGCTCGAAGCGAAGCGGATCGTCCCGTTCACGGAACGTGCGTTGCCCGTCACCGCGACCGGCGCATCGGTCACTGTCATCGACTGCAGCGATGCGGCGCGCGTCGCGGCGACGACGAATCTGCCCTCGTTCGTGACGCCGATTCGCATCGAGCGCCGCGGTCAGGAAGTCGTCGCCATCGGCATCTCCTCCGCCGTCGATCCCATTGGCGAAATCGGCCTCGGCGGCTACTGGGTGCTCCGCTCGCAGGACGGCGGAAACTCGTGGCGCGAGTACTACACCGGGCTGCGCCAGAACATGCCGTACGTCGTGGTTCCGGCGTCGCGCCTGCCGCTGCTCGCAAACGATCGGCTGCAGATCGAAGTCGAAGTGAAAGAGCTCGACACGACGTCGATCACCTTCCCGCCGGTCGACTTGCGGCTTCTTCGCAGCGAGAGCGGGCGGTATCTCGATTTTCCGATCGCGGAGCTGACGCGCGATTCCGACGGCGACGGCGTCACCGATCTGCTCGAAGAACATCTCGCGATGAATCCGCAAAATGCCGACACGGACGGCGACGGCGCGGATGACGGTCACGATCCGCTGCCGCAGGTCGCGTTCAACGCGTTCCCATCGCCGGAAGCCGACATCCTTCGCGGCGCACTCGCCCCCTTCAACCTCGGCGGCGGCCGCATCGTCACCGGCATCGCGGATGAGAAAGCGGCGGCCGAAAGCTCGTGCGACATTCGAACGAGTCTCATCGGCGATCCGGTGTTGTTCGTCGTCGCCGATCGCGCGATGTTCGCGCCGATGGCGATCGATCGCCGCGTCGTCGTGCTGTCGGAAGAGGAGCTCGAGGCGTACACGAAGAAATTCGGACCGACGTACGCGGCGCGCATCGCGCACTTCGTCATCGATCGCAGCGGCACGCGCGCAATCCTCGAGCTCAATCAGTCGTGGACAGGCGTGACGTGGCTGCTGAAGAAGACGAAGGACGGCTGGGTGATCGCTGAGGCGCTGACGAACTGGATCAGTTAGCGCGTTTCAGCGACGCGATCCATTCGCCTTTCGCGCTGACGTCGATGAGCGTCGCGAGCCGCCGCGCGCGCGTCTCTTCTTTCTTCGCGCTCATCACCCACCACGATGAGGTGTGGCGATACCACGGCGGCTGCGCTTCGAAGTACTGCCACGCTTTCGCGTTCGCGCGGAACTGCGCTTCATAGTCGGCGTTGAGTCCGCGCGTGCGGTTTTCGTATGAGTAGAGTTTCGTGCGCGCTTCGTCGCGGGCTTCGAACGCGCGCATCCCTTCCGGCTTCACGAGGTCGAGCGCGATCAGCTCGTGCATGCGGCGAATGTTCACGGCGCTCCAGATGCTCCGTGCGCGCCGCGGCGTGAATCGAATCGAGTAGCTCTCGTCGTCGATGCTGCGCCGCACGCCGTCGATCCAGCCCGCGCAGAGCGCTTCATCGACGGACTGTTTGTACGTCAAGCCGACCTTGCCGGTACCGACTTTGCGCAGGCCGACGAGGAGCTCGTCGGCGCGATCGTGATTCGCGTCGAGCCACTTTCGAAACGCGGCCTGCGAGGCGAAGAATCGCGGCTTCATGACGACATTGTGAGCGGAGCGAGGACGATCGCGGTATCCCAGATGAGATGCGCGATCAGCGCCGGCACGATGCTGCGACTTCCTTCGCGCAGCAGTGACCAGTAGACGCCGCAGATGAATGCGACGATCACGAGCAGAAGCGAGCCGCGCGATGCGTGCGCGAGCGCATACACGATGCCGCACGTGAACGCGGTCGCATAACGGCGCGCGCCGATCCACTCCTCGAACGCGCCGCGCCAGATCACTTCTTCAGCGACGACGATTGGCAGCACGTACACGAGCGCGTGCAGCGGAGTGCGTCCGCCGCGCATCATTGAAGACGTCGCGATCGCTTCCGCGAAGAAACCGGGAAACGCGCGAATGAACATCGGAACGATGCCGTACGTGACCGCGAGCATCACCGCCGCTGCCGCAATTCCGAGCGCAACGAGACGCGGCGAAATACGAGACAGCGATCGCAGCAACGGCGCTTCCGTCGCGACGAGCCACGACGTGAGGATGAGCGATGTCAGACCGATGGCGATGAGCGGATCGAATCGCAGCGACGCCGCGATGCCGGCCAGCCACGCCAGCGGAATCGCCCACTTCTTCATGGCTCGCGCGGAAACGGATTGCGGCACCACTCGCTCCAGCTGCCGACGTACAGCGACGCGCCGCTGATGCCGGCTGCTTCGAGCGCGAGCAGCGTGTGACATGCGGTGACGCCGGAGCCGCAGTGGACGACGACGTGGCTCGGCTTGATGTCGCCGAGGAGGTCGTCGTATTGGCGGCGGAGCGCGTCGGGCGATTTGAATCGGCCGCCGTCGAGATTTTCGGAGAACGGCAAATTCACGGCGCCCGGGATGTGTCCGGCGATCGGATCGATCGGTTCCGTTTCGCCGCGAAAACGCGGTGCGCTGCGAACGTCGATGATGCGCCAGTCATCGCGAACGCGGAGCTCGTCGACGCGCCCGGAGTCGACGGTCGGCAGCTTCCAGACGGCGTCGTTGATTGCTCCGCCGTCTCGCTTCCCGGTCGTTGCGGCACGC
>Ga0070701_10000726_pt1 | contig 11659 bp, 8 predicted proteins | sample KBSK5102metaG_FD_65451 | JGI IMG/M metagenome (GOLD analysis project Ga0070701, IMG submission 65451) | Corn, switchgrass and miscanthus rhizosphere microbial communities from Kellogg Biological Station, Michigan, USA - KBS K5-10-2 metaG | ecosystem: Host-associated > Plants > Roots >... | reverse complement strand
ATCGCGGCTGACAAACCGGTCGCGCGCATGGCGACGTCGATCAGCAGTGTGGAATGGCAGGTCAGCACCCCGTCGGATCGCGTCACGCTGAGCGTGACGGGACCGGACGGCTTCGTCTTCTCGAAGACGTTCCCGGCGGGCACGAACCCGTCGCTGCGCCTGCAGGACATTACGTCCGAGGATGTGAACGGTTCGTACTCGTACGAACTGCGCTTCCTGCCGCGCATCTCGAAAGACGTGCGCGAGCAGCTGAACAAAGCGCGCGAGATGGGCGACGATCAGGAGATCGCGCGCATCCAGAAGGCCGCCGGCATCACTGCCGCCGCGGTGCAGTCAGGCGCGTTCATGATCCTGAACGGCTCGTTCGTCTCGCCGGACCAGCAGGAGCCGGCCCACAAGAACGTCGTCGCGTCGAGCACTGCCACGACCGCGTCCGCGACCGTCGGCAACCCGCACGGCACGCCGATCACCGCGATGGACACCGTCATCGCGGACGACCTGATCGTGCAGTCGAGCGCCTGCGTCGGCTTCGATTGCGTCGATGGTGAGTCGTTCGGCTTCGATACGATCCGTCTGAAAGAGAACAACCTTCGCATCAACTTCCTCGACACCAGCTCGTCGGCCGGATATCCGGCGACCGACTGGACGCTCGAAGCGAACGATACGACGAGCGGCGGCGCGAACCGCTTCTCGATCGTCGATAACACGGCGGTCACGACGCCGTTCACGGTGACCGGCGCGGCTCCGACGAACTCCATCTTCGTCGCGTCGAACGGCAAGGTCGGTTTCCGCAACAGCGCGCCCGGCCTCGACCTCCACGTCACCACCGGCGACACGCCGGCGATCCGACTCGAGCAGACTGCCGCCAGCGGTTTCACGGCGCAGACGTGGGACATCGGCGCGAACGAAGCGAACTTCTTCGTCCGTGATCTGACCGGCGGCTCCAAGCTCTCGTTCCGCATCCGTCCGGGCGCGCCGACGAGCTCCATCGACATCGCCGCGAACGGTAACGTCGGCGTCGGCACGGCGTCGCCGGGCACCTCGCGCATGAACGTCAGCGACACCACGCAGCTCGCCGCGCGCGTTGCGCTCACCGGTCAGGAGTTCCTCGCCGCCGGCAACACCGCCACCGACGGCATCGGCCTCCTCCTCGGCGTCAACCGCACCGGCAACCGCCAGCTCTGGATCGGCGACACCGCGAACCTCACGCAGAACACCACGAACAAGATCATCCGCATCGGACCCGACAACGGCGACATCTCGGTGCTCACCACGAACGGCACGGCGACGAACATGATCCTGAACGCCGGCGGCGGCTTCGTCGGCATCGGCGTCTCGCCGACGGCTCCGATCACTCACAGCAACGGCGCCACGCTCTCGACGGGCGGTGTTTGGACGAACGCCTGCAGCCGCGCGCTGAAGGACAACATCGCCGACCTGCAGACCGACGCCGCGAAGAAAGCGCTCGCCGACCTGCAGCCGGTTACCTACACGTACAAAGCCGCGCCGAGCGAGCATCACGTCGGCTTCATCGCCGAGGATGTGCCGGAGCTCGTGGCGACGCAGGACCGCAAGGGCCTCAGCCCGCTCGACATCGTCGCAGTCCTGACGAGCGTCGTGAAGGATCAGCAGAAGACGATCGACGAGCTGAAAGCGCGCGTCGACGAAATGGAAAACCAGAAGTAAAACTCCGCACTCAGCTTCAACTCGAAACGGCACCGTCTCGCGACGGTGCCGTTTTTGTTTTGCGAGGAGAAAAAAATCCGGGGCACGGCGGAAGACCGTGCCCCGGGGAGCAGTGGTTCAGGGTCCCTCGCCCCTGAACCGCCGGCGCACTGAGGGGTGCGCCATCGAAAGTTGCTGCTTTGAAAGAGCGCCGCCGGTTAGTCGCTAAGGTTGCGAATCACCGTCGGAATATCGAGGTCATTGCCGAAATCACTCGACGCCATCGGGCCGAATCCGCCCGAGCCGTCGGGGCGGCTGAAGCCGCCTTTGCGAAAAAAGGGCGGATCGTAAATCTCACCTTCCGCGCCGATCTGCGGCGGCGGCGCGGTTTCTTCGTGCGGAACTTCATGCGCGGCCGCGAGTCCGCGCGCCGTCATCGGAATGCCGGGCTGCGTCGGTGCATGCGACGAATGCGCGGCGCGAGAATTCGTCGACGCCAGCTGCTCGCCGCGCGCGTTGAGGAAACCTTTCGTCGCCGAATCGAACCCGGTCGCGATGACCGTGACTTTGATCTCGTCCTTCATCTTCGGATCGATGACCGTGCCGAAGATGATGTTCGCTTCCTCGTCCGCCGCTTCCTGGATGATCGACGCCGCTTCATGCACTTCGAAGAGCGTCATGTCGCTGCCGCCGGTGACGTTGATCAGCACGCCCTTCGCGCCTTCGATCGATGCTTCTTCGAGCAGCGGCGAAGAGATCGCGCGCTGCGCGGCTTCGACCGCGCGATGTTCGCCGGAGCTGACGCCGGTTCCCATGAGCGCCATGCCCATGCCGTGCATGATCGTCTTGACGTCGGCGAAGTCGAGGTTGATCTCGCCGGGTACGGTGATGAGATCGGAGATGCCCTGCACCGCCTGGCGCAGGATGTCGTCAGCGATCTTGAAGGAGTCGCTGAGCGACGTTGCGCGCTCGACGAAGTTCAGGAGCCGCTCATTCGGAATCGTGATGAGCGTGTCGACCGTATCGCGCAGCGCGCGAATGCCCTGCTCGGCCTGCACGCGACGACGCTTGCCTTCGAAGTTGAACGGCTTCGTCACGACTGCGACGGTCAGCGCTCCGAGTTCCGCGGCGAGCGACGCGATGATCGGCGCCGCGCCGGTGCCGGTGCCGCCGCCCATTCCGGTCGTGATGAAAATCATGTCGGCGCCGGACAGCGCCTCGAGAATGCGATCGGTATCTTCGAGCGCGGCCTGCTTCCCGACTTCGGGATTCGCGCCTGCGCCGAGACCTTTCGTGAGCTTGCCGCCGATCTGCAGCTTGGTCGGCGCGAGCGAATGGCGCATCGCCTGAATGTCGGTGTTCGCAACCAGGAACTCGACGCCCTTGATGCCGGCCTGGATCATTCGGTTGACGGCATTGCCACCACCACCACCCACTCCCACGACTTTGATCTTCGCCGGAAGCTGATCTTCTTCCATCATCACTTTCAGCTTCCCGTCGCCGGGCAATTCGTCAAATGTGATCATTTATTCGTTTCTCCGGATGCTACGCCTATTGATGCACGTTTTCAATTGCTTCTATTAAGACGTCGCAAACCACTGCCGGAAGCTCTGCGCGACTTTCGCCAGACCCTTCACCGGACGTTTGCGAACCTTCGTGCGCGTGCGGAATCCCCACAGCAGCAATCCCGCCGTCGCCGCCCACTCCGGTCCCGCCACGGTGTCGGCCAGTCCGCCGAATCCGCGCGGCGTTCCTTTGCGCGCCTGCTGGTTGAACACCTGCTCGACCATCTCGACCATGCCTTCCATCTCGGCACCGCCGCCGACGAGCACGACGCCGGAACGAATCTCTTTATCGAGTCCGACTTTTTCGAGATCGCGGTAGACGAGCTTCGCGATCTCCGCCGCGCGCGGCTCGAGGATGTTCGTCAGCTCGTGTTTCGAAAGAATCTTCGGCGCGCGTCCGCCGACGGTCGGCACTTCGATCGGATCGTCTTCGGTGACGAGCGAGCCAAGCGCGCAGCCATAACGCTTCTTGATGCGCTCCGCGTCTTCCATCGGCGTGCGCAGCACGACGCTGATGTCGCTCGTGAAGTGTCCCGCGCCGACCGGCAGCACGTTCGTGTGCACGACGTTGCCTTCAAGGAACACCGCGTAGTCGGTCGTGCCCGCGCCGATGTCCATCAGCAGCACGCCCATCTCGCGCTCGTCGTGCGTCAGCACCGCTTCCGCGGCCGCGAGCTGTTCGAGCACGATCTCCTGCACCGCGATGCCGGCTTTGTTCACGCACGTCAGCACGTTCTGGTTGTGCGTGCGCGCGCCGGTGACAATGTGCACGTTGGCTTCGAGCCGCGCCGCGGTCATGCCGAGCGGATCGTGAATGCCGTCCTGTCCGTCGACGACGAACTCGCGCGGAATCACGTGCAGCAGCTCGAGCTCGGTCGGGATGTTGATCGACTTCGACGCTTCGATGACGCGCTCGATGTCTTCGCGGGCAATCTCTTTGTGCTTGCCCATCACCGATACGACGCCGCGCGAATTGACGGAGCGAATGTGATCGCCGGCAATCCCCACAAACACCGACTCGATCTGCAATCCCGCCATCACCTCGGCCTCATCGACCGCTTTCTTGACGGCGTCGATGGCCTGATCGAGGTTGATGATGTTGCCGCGGCGCGTCCCCTTCATCGGCGACGTTCCCTTGCCGATGATCTCGAGCTGACCGCGGTCGTTGACCTCACCCACCAGCACGCACACTTTCGAGGTCCCGATGTCGAGCGCGACGATGTACTTCTCTTCGGTTCGGGGCATGGCTTTCTCCTGCTAATTCGTGATCTGCACCGCGACGTTCGAACGAGCGCTCGCGGTGGCGGCGGTAATCGGACGGACCGGTTTGACGACGATCCGGTCGTTGAATCTGAGATCTGCGTATTCGATGTCGGAGCGGCCGAGATGCTCGGCTTCGACGATGCTGTAGAGGTTTCGCCACTTGGCGGAAAGGTCGTCGCCGTTGGCGTAGACGAACGCGCCGAGCTGGCGATCGAAAAGCGCGAAGCCGTTCGGCGCGATCGGACGAATCTCGGAGATGCGCGAGAAGACCTGCGGATCTTTCGCGCGCAGCTGATCGACGAGCCGCACGCTGCGCACGAGCTCTGCGCCGGTCGCATGCGTGATGACCGGCAGATCGGAATCGCCGACGGTCGGCGAGAGGTCGGCGAACGCGACGCCCTGCAGATCGACGTAGCGAAGCGCGCCGTTTGTCGCCGCGAGCGCGACCGGAGTGCGCTCGACGATGAGGATGCGCAGCGTGTCGGGCAGTTTCTTTTCGATCGCGATGCGGCTCACCCACGGCAGACCGCCGAGGTCGTGCTGCACGCGCGCGATGTCGATGCGGAAGAGATTGAGTCCCGCGTACTGCTTCGTGATCGCGTCGAGTTGCGCGCGCGGCGTGTGTGTTGCGCCCGCGATCTCGATCGCTTTCACAGCGAAGCGCGAATCGGACTGCGTGCGCCGATACGCCCAGAGCGCGGTGAGCGCAACGGTCGCGACGACGAGCACGTTGAACGCGATCATCAACACGCGCTGCGCCTGAATGCGGCGCTGATTGCGGCGAATGCGTCCGACGTCGGGCGGACGGAGGAAGCGCGCGGATTCGTAGCCGCTGCTCATGCGCCTCCTTCCACGAGCGCTTCCGCGATCTCGTGCACGTCGCCCGCGCCCATCGCGATGAAGAGATCGTTGGCGCCGAGGCGATTGCGCAGGTCGGCGACGATGCCGGCCTTGTCGTGATCGATCAGCTCGATGCCGTCGACGGCGTCGATGATCAGCCGCGCGGTAATGCCTTCGATCGGCTCTTCACGCGCGGCGTAAATCGGCGCGACCAGCGCGACGTCCGCGGTGCGCAGCGCGTCACCGAATTCTTTCGCGAAGTCGCGCGTGCGCGAGAAGAGATGCGGCTGGAACAGCGCGACGATGCGGCGATTCGGATAGCCGCCACGCGCGGCGTCGAGAGTCGCGCGCACTTCGGTCGGATGATGCGCGTAATCGTCGACGACGATCGCGCCGTTGTAGTCGCCGAGGATCTGGAAGCGGCGGTCGACGCCAAGGAACTTTGCGAGACCGGAGGAGATCGTTGCGGCGTCGAGGCCGAGCTCGCGGCCGACTGCAATCGCGGCGAGCGCGTTGCGAACGTTGTGCTGTCCGGGCACGAAGAGCTTGAAGAATCCGAGCCCGTCGACTTCGAACGACAGTCCGCGCTCGTCGAACGACAGATTCATCGCGCGCACTTCCGCCGCGTCGGAAAGACCGTAGCGAACGACGCGGACGTTGACGCTTTCGAGCAGCTTCGCGACCGCGGGATCGTCGACGCAGCCGATGACGACGCCGCCCTCTTTCAGCCCGTTCGCGAAGATGCGGAACGCTTCGAGGATCGCGTCGAACGTGCCGTAGTACTCGAGGTGATCCGCTTCGATGTTCGTGACGACGGCGATCTCGGGATGCAGCTGATGGAACGTGCGGTCGTATTCGTCGGCTTCGACGACGAGGAACTCGCCGTGGCCGGTCTTCGCGTTCGTCGCGAAATTGCGGAGCATTCCGCCGACGATCACGGTCGGATCGAGACCGGCGCTTTCGAGCACCGTCGCGATCATCGCGGACGTCGTCGTTTTGCCGTGCGTGCCGGAAACGCCGATCGAGCGCTTCTGATTGACGAGCGCTCCGAGCATCTCCGAACGGCGAATGACGGGAATGCCGCGATCGCGCGCTGCATCGATCTCGGCGTTCTTTCCTTTGACGGCGGCGGTGGCGACGATGGCGTCCATGCCGTCGAGATGCGACGGGTCGTGGCCGATCGAGATCGGCACGCCGCGCGAGGTCAGGAGCTCGGTCGCGGCGGAGCGACGAAGGTCGCATCCGGAGACAGCCACTCCCGACTCCGACAGGATCTCGGCGATACCACTCATTCCGATCCCGCCGATGCCGACGAAATGAATCTTTTTAATATGTTCGAAATTCATTTCTCGAAGTGGTGTCGTAAAAGAAAGTTTATTCACTTCTCTGAATTTTTTCGAGCAACGAGGCGATATTTTTTGTGGCGTCGGGGACGGCGAGCGAATGCGACGCCGTTCCCATGCGAGCCGCACGCGGCGGATCGTTGATGATTTCGCTGATCGTGAGGCCGAGCCGTTCCGGAGAAAGCTCGCTTTCGGTGATGACGACGGCGCCGCCGGCGCGCTCCACGACGCGCGCGTTCAGCTCCTGGTGATTGTTCGTCGCGGCGTCAAACGGGATGAGGATCGCCGCGCGTCCGACCGCCGCCAGCTCGCCGATCGTCATCGCGCCGGCGCGGCAAACGACGAGGTCTGCGGCCGCGATCTCATCGACCATCGGATCGAGGTACGGCACGACGCGCGCGTTCGAGAACGCCGACGCGCGATACGCCGTCTGCACTTTCTCGAGCTCGTTCGGTCCCGTCTGATGAACGATCTCGATGCGATCTTTCAATCGCGCCAGGAACAGCAGCGCGCCGGTCATCGCGTCGTTGATGATTCGCGAGCCCTGACTGCCGCCGAAAATCAGCAGGCGCTTGCGATCGACCGGTGTCGCGAGCTCGCGTCGTCCGGCATCGAAGAACTCGCGGCGAATCGGATTGCCGGTGACGATCGCGTCGTTGCGTCCGAGCCGCGGCGCGGCATCGGGAAAGGCGATCGCCACCGACTTCACGAACTTCGCGAGCATCCGATTCGTGACGCCGGGGAACGCGTTCGCTTCGTGAATGATCGTCGGAATGCGGCGCATCCACGCGGCGGCGAGCACCGGCCCCGATGAATAGCCGCCGACGCCGAGCACGACGTTCGGGCGATGTTTGCCGAGCAGCTGAAACGCCTGGATGAATCCGAGCGGCAGTCGCGCGATGTTGCGGATCGTTTCGCCGAGGCCTTTGCCTTTCAGTCCGCCGACGGAGATGAGCTCGAGCGGATAACCGGCTTTCGGGACGATCTTCGTCTCGAGACCTTTCTCGGTTCCGACGAAGACGACGCGGCGCGAGCGCTGGCGCGCGAGGTACTCCTGCGCAATCGCGATGGCCGGATAGATGTGTCCTCCGGTGCCACCACCCGCGATCATCAATGTCTGCACGCCCGTCCCGTCCATGTGATCCTCAGGTCGATTGTTGTGAGAGATTCAGCAGCATCCCGATCGCGATGAGGCTCGTGATCAGCGACGAGCCGCCGTAACTGACCAGCGGCAGCGGCAGGCCTTTCGTCGGCAGCAGGCAGAGCGCGACGCTGACGTTGATCAGCGCCTGCACGCCGATGAGCAGCGTGAAGCCGAGCGCCGCGTAAAAGTCGAAGCGCTCCTGCGCGAAACGCGCGACGCGGAAGCCGCGCCACACGAGAAATGCGAACACGCCGATCAGCGCGATTGCACCGATGAAGCCGAGCTCCTCGCCGATGATCGAGAAGATGAAATCGGTGTGCGGCTCGGGAAGGAAGAAGAGCTTCTGGCGGCCGTTGCCGATGCCGAGCCCGTTGAAGCCGCCGGTGCCGATCGCGATCAGCGACTGCATCGCCTGAAAACCTTTGCCGAGCGGATCGGCTTCGGGATTGAGAAACGTGAAGAGTCGATCGCGCCGATACGCTGCGCTGAGTGCGAGCGCGGCGGCCGCCGGAATGGCCATCATCGAAAAGAGCGCGACGCGATTCCACGCGATGCCGGCCGCGAAAATCATCCCTGCAGAGACGACGACGATCGTCGACGCGGTGCCGAAATCTTCGAGCACGATCAGTCCTGTGAACAGAGCGATGACGCACGCGAGCGGCAACAGCGTCGTCGTCAGCTCGTTGATTCGCTCTTCGCGTTTGGCGAGGAACCACGCGATGAAAACGATCATCACGGGCTTCGCGAACTCCGACGGCTGCACCTGAAAACCGGGGCCGACGATCCAGCGATGCTTGCCGTTGATGGCCGGCTGGAAGAGCGCGACGATGAGGCCGAGCAGTACCAGTCCCATCGACGAATAGACGATGCGCCGGTCGCGCAACCGCTGCAGGTCGATATGCATCAGCGCGAACATGACCGCGCTCCCGGCCAGCAGCCACACGCACTGCTTCGTAATGAAGTAGTACGGGTTGTCGCCCGCTTTCTTCTGCATCGTCATGATCGCGGAGGCGCTGTAAATCATGACGAGACCGACGACGACGATGAGCATCGCCGCGCCGAACAGCCACGTGTCGTAGGTGAGTTTTCTGCTCACAGCGCCCTCACCAACTCTTCGAAGTGGTCGCCGCGATGCTCGAAGTTTCTGTACTGATCGAAGCTTGCGCACGCCGGCGAGAGCAGCACGGTCTCGCCGCTTTTCGCGTTCGCTTTCGCCCAGCGAATGGCGTTGTCCATGTCGCGAACGGACACGACTTCCGTCGATTCGCGCAGCGCGCTTTCGATTTTTTCCGCGGCGCTGCCGATCGTCAGCACGACGCGCGCTTTTTCTTTGACGAGCTTGCGCATCCGCTCGAATTCGCCGGCTTTGTCTTTGCCGCCGAGGATGAGAATCACGCTCGATGGTGCGAAGGACTCGAGCGACTTCAGCGTCGCGTCGACGTTCGTTCCTTTGGAGTCGTTCACGTAACGCACGCCGTCGACTTCGCGTACGAACACCATCCGATGCGGCAGTCCCGCGAAAGAGCCGAATGCGATCTGCACGTCGACGTCATCGACGCCGACCGCGCGCGCGGCGAGCCACGCCGCGAGTGCGTTCTCGACGTTCGCCTGTCCTTCGAGCCTCAGCGACGAACGCGGAATGCGGCGCTCGTTTCCGTCGACCGCCATCACGAGCTGATCGCCGTCGATGTACGCGCCCGGCTCGACTTCCTGTTTCGACGAGAAGCGCCACACTTTCGCGAGCGAATCGCGCGGCGCTTCGCGGCGATCGCTCGCGTTGACGATCGCGGTATCGCTAGTTTCCTGATTGCGGAAGATGCGGTATTTCGCGGCGCTGTACGCGTCGAAGCTCGGGTAGCGATCCATGTGATCGGGCGTGATGTTGAGCAGCAGCGCGACGTTCGCGCGGAAGCGATCGACGCTCTCCAGCTGAAACGACGAGAGCTCGAGGACGTACGTGCGCGGACGTTCGCGATCGACAGCGCGAATGAGCGGCTCGCCGATGTTGCCGGCGACGATCGGCTGCCGGCCGGCGATCTTCAAAATCTCGCCAATGAGCGCGGTCGTCGTCGACTTGCCGTTCGAGCCGGTCACCGCAATCACAGGACCCTGCATGTAACGCGACGCGAGCTCGATCTCACCGATCACCGGAATGGCGCGAATCGCCGCGCGCGTCAGCAGCGGCACATTCAGCGGCACGCCCGGACTGACGACGATCTCGATGACGCCATCGAGCAGCGACTGCTCATCCTGTTCGCCGAACGCGCGCGTCACGCGCGAATCGAGCTCGTACGGCAGCGACGGTTCGCTGCTCGAATCGGCGAGCACGACACGCTCGCCCTCGTTCGCGAGGAAGTTCGCCGCCGCAACGCCGGACTTGCCGGCGCCGACGACGAGCGTGCGCGGCGAGTTGTCGCGCTTTTCTGAGCGGCGGTCGGTCATCGGAGTTTGAGTGTGGCGAGGCTGAGGAGCGCGAACATGATCGCGATGATCCAGAAGCGGACCACGACCTTCGTCTCCCTCCAGCCCGAAAGCTCGAAGTGGTGATGGAGCGGCGACATCTTGAAGACGCGCCGGCCGGTGATCTTGAACGAGAGCACCTGGATGATGACCGAAAGCGCTTCGACGACGAACAGTCCGCCGACTAGCACGAGCAGCAACTCCTGTTTGATCATCACGGCCAGACAACCGATTGCGCCGCCAAGCGCGAGCGAGCCGACGTCGCCCATGAAAATCTCGGCGGGATGCGCGTTGAACCAGAGGAAGCCCAGCGACGCGCCGACCATCGCGCCGCAGAACACGGCGAGCTCGCCGGTCTGCGGCACCCACGCGATGCGCAGATAGTTCGCAACCGTGAAGTTGCCAGCCGCGTACGTGAGCACCGTGTACGTCACGGCCGCGATCAGCGTCGAGCCGATCGCCAGTCCATCGAGTCCGTCGGTGAGATTCACCGCGTTCGACGCGCCGACGAGAATCACGACGATGAACGGAATGTAGAACCAGCCGAGGTTCAGGTGCATGAACTTCAGGAACGGAAACGTCAGCACCGTCGAGTAGTTGTTGTGAATCGTCGGCAGGTACGCGATGCCGAGGCCGGCGATGAGCGCGACGACGATCTGCGCGCTGAACTTTTCCTTCGCGGTGAGGCCGAGGTTCTGCTTCTTCGCGAGCTTGCGATAGTCGTCGATGAAACCGATCGCGCCGTACGCGAACGTCACGAACAGCACGATCCAGATGTACGGGTTGTAAATGTCCGCCCAGAGAATCGTCGGAATCAGGATCGCGATGTTGATGAGGATGCCGCCCATCGTCGGCGTGCCCGCCTTCATCTGATGCGACTTCGGACCTTCTTCGCGGATGAACTGGCCGAGCTTGATCGCGCGCATGCGGTCGATCAGCCACGGGCCGAGGATGAAGGAGATGACGAGCGCCGTCAGCGCGGCGAACGCCGTCCGGAACGTGATGTAACGGAAGACGTTGAAGCCGACGAACGTGTTGCGGAGCTCGTACAGAAGTCGGTACAGCATCAGCGCTCCTTCTCCAGCATCGCAACGATGCGGTCCAGCCCGATTCCGCGTGACGCTTTGATCAGCACGAGATCGCCCGCGCCGATGAAGCCTTTCAGGAACTCGCCCGCCGACTGCGCGTCGTCGAAGTGATGCAGCGCGTCGTCGCTGAAGCCGGCTTCGCGCGCGCCGTCGAGCAGCGCCTGCGAACGTTTGCCGACGGCGACGACCGCGGCGACGCTCTTCGGAATGGCGCGGCCGGAGTCGCGGTGATAGTCGAGCTCTTTCTCGCCGAGCTCCAGCATGTCGCCGATGACGGCGATGCGGCGGCCG
>Ga0070701_10000724_pt1 | contig 11682 bp, 10 predicted proteins | sample KBSK5102metaG_FD_65451 | JGI IMG/M metagenome (GOLD analysis project Ga0070701, IMG submission 65451) | Corn, switchgrass and miscanthus rhizosphere microbial communities from Kellogg Biological Station, Michigan, USA - KBS K5-10-2 metaG | ecosystem: Host-associated > Plants > Roots >... | reverse complement strand
GTCATGGCCGTGCATCCCAACCAGATCACCAATGCCGTGAGGAGCACGACGGCCACGACCACCACGACTCCGCTGCGACGCGCCTCGGCGCGTTCGAGACCGCGTCCGGTATCCCAATTCATGTGCCGGATGCCGTTGCAGAAGTGGTAGATGAAGGAGAACGCAAAACCGAACAGGACAAACCGGCCGAGTGGCGACGACAGGATCTTCATCGCGTTTGCGTATGCTGCCGGCCCGGAAGCGAGCGCCATCAGCCACCACACAAAGAGCAACAATCCCACTGTCGCCACGCATCCGGTAATGCGATGCAAGCCGGACAACAACATCGTGTACCCAAGCTTGTAAATGCCGAGATGTGGTGACAGGGGACGCTGGTTCATCGGTTACTCAGAAGTCGATACAGCGGCCGTTACGTTCCCAATCGCCGAATCGCGTCGGTTCTGGGCCGGGAGGACCACCGACTTCCGCCGCCGCGGCCGCTGGCTTGCGCTCTGCAGGCGCCGCGAGAGGCTGTGCGTTGGTGTGGGCAGTGGAGAGACGCTCGGTCTCTACGTCGGAAGGGGCATTCGGCACGGGCGCAAAGTCTGCCAGAATCGCCCTCGTACGGCCATATGAAATTCGAGCAAAAACAAAGATGAGCGTGCCCGACGGTGTCGATCTCTCCACGGGGAACGACGGCCTCGGTGTGATTGCGTTCCGCGGCGCGGATACCGCGCGCTACCTGCAGGGCCAGTTGTCGGCGGACATCGAGACACTCGCGAACGGCGCGAGCACGCTCGCCGGATTGCACAACCCGCAGGGCCGGGTGGTCGCCATGCTCGCGCTCGTGCGCTCGGCGGCGGAAGAGATCTTCGCGGTGCTGCCACGGGAATTGACCGGCGCGGTCACCGCACGACTCCGCAAGTATGTGTTGCGCGCCAAGGTGACCATCGAAGACGTATCGGCGGTTCAGCGTGTCGTCGGCGTGCGCCACGAAGCCGCGAGCTCCGCGTGGCCGGCGATCTCCTGGGGCGAGCGGCGCCTTCTGCTCGTGCCTTGCGAAGCCGGCAATCCCGCACCGGCCGATAGCGTCGCGCTTGCGCAATGGGAGAACGCGGACGTGGCGGCCGGACTGCCGCAGGTATACGCCGCCACCAGCGAACAATTCGTCGCGCAGATGCTGAATCTCGACTTGTTAGGTGCCATCGCCTTCGACAAGGGGTGTTACACCGGCCAGGAAGTGATCGCACGGGCGCATTACCGCGGACGCGTGAAGCGCCGCATGCAGCGTTGGCACAACGCGAGCGGCACCATGCTCGAGCCTGGCGATTCGGCGCGTGGCACCGATGGTCGCGCGCTGGTCGTGGTGCGCACCGCGCAGGCCGGCGGCGGGCGCCAGGAAGTGCTCGCCGTGGGCACGTTTGGCGCAGCCGAATCCGGCGAGACCGGCGCGGCCGACACCGCGGTGCGCCTCAGCGGCCCGCTGTCCCTTCCCTACTCACTCCCCGAATAATGGGGACATTCCTCATTTCGTTGTAACAAATGGGGCCGGAAGCGATCTGAGCGCCGCTGCGCGCTGGCATCCTGTGGAACTCTCAGGGTGCGCGTGCTTCAAGAATTTCTGCGCAAATGCACGAAATTTTTGCCGTTCGCTTGCGCTCGGCTGCGCGGCCCGGATCTGTCAGCGCTTCGCTTGAAGTTGCGCTGAACGTACTACTCGTCCCATTTGTTACAACAAAATGAGGAATGTCCCCATTACCGGCGGGCGAAGGTCACGAGCAGCTGCGCGTATTCCGCCGCGCGCGCCGGCGTGAGCACCGGATGATTGCCGGCGAACTTGTGACCACGCGAATTGCGGGCACGTTCCAGGGCGCGGTTATAGGCAGGCGCGAGGTTGTCGGTGTCCGAGGTCATCACCAGCACGCGCTGCGACACTTCGCCCAGGCGCGCGAGCACGTCGTAGGCGGGTTTGCCGCTGCGCGCGTCGGGCTCTGCGCCGGCCGCGATGACGTCGTAACCGAGCTCCAGGTAGTCGCGCATGAATTCGTAGACCAGCGGCAGTGTTTCCTGCGTGAGCTCGAAACCCGGATCCCAGTCCTTGAGCGTGCGCACCGTGACGTCGAACGCGAAGCCGCGATGCGCTCCGTCGCCGGATAACTTTGGCGACAGGCCCGTGGTGGGCAACGTCATCTTGCGCAGCTCTTCCGGCGCGAGGCCGAGCACGCCGTCGAGCACCGCGCCGGTGACCTGCGCGGGCGCGGCTAACAACATTTCGACCGCCACGGACGCGCCGAAGCGCCCGCCAATGACGGTATAGGGCACGGTGTGCAGCGAACCGCAAGCCTCGAGCACGTCGGTGGCATATTGCTGGACCGTCCAGTTCTGGCACTTCTTGTGTGAACGGCCGGTGCCCGCGAGGTCGAATGCAATGGCGCGGAAGCCGGCACGCGCCAGGTGCGGCATCAGGTGGTCGTACATGCGCCCGCTCGCCGGCGACCACGGCAGCAGGACGATGTCGGGTCCGGCGCCGCAGGCGCGGAAGTGAAGCTGACCGGAAAGCGTGTCGGCAAACCCGAATCGCAATGGCATCACGGCTCGATCGTGTGCCACGCCAGATCTTTCTCGCATCAAGACCATCCCTTCTGTTGAGCCTTGCCGTAGCTGCCGCTACGGGGCGCCAAGTGTACCCGCCTTATGGAAATTCTTTACAAATCGATGGCTTCGATCGACCGTGGGGCAATCGACGAGCCGAGGAAGCGTGCGCCCACGCGTGCGAAGCGCTCGGGACTGTCGGTGGCCATGAGCCGGAGCGTCCCGGCGCGCGCCGGATCCGCGGCCAGCCCGCGCTCGGCGAGCATGGCCGCGACCGCTCGCGCGGTCGTGGCCGCCGAATCGACAATGACTCGCGATGGCCCGATCTGCCGGGCGATGCTGCCCGCCAGCAGCGGGAAATGCGTGCATCCCAGCACCACGGTGTCGACGCGCGCATCGAGATGCGCGAGATATCGCTCCGTGACGGCATCCACCGCCTCGCCTTCGCTCCAGCCTTCCTCGGCGAGCGCGACGAATATCTGGCAAGCGACCTGGGCGACGTGCGCATCCGGTTTCAACCCGTGGATGGCGCGTTCATAGGCGCCGCCCTGCACCGTGCCTTCGGTGGCGAGCACCGCAATGCGGCCGCTCTTGCTCGCCTCGCAGGCCGCGCGCGCCCCCGGCTCGATCACCCCGATGACCGGCAGGGTTGGAAATTGTTCGCGCAGCCACGGCAGTGCGGATGCCGACGCGGTATTGCAGGCGACCACCAGCGCCTTGATGCCGCGTGCCACCAGTGCTTCGGCGGCGCGCACCGAGTAGCGCGCGACGGTCGCCGGACTCTTCGTGCCATAGGGCAGTCGCGCCGTGTCCCCGAGATACAGGAAATCTTCGTGCGGCAGACTGGCCGCGAGCGCGCGTAATACCGTGAGGCCGCCCACACCGGAGTCGAACACTCCCACCGGTGCATCTGCGCGCGGACCGGTCATCGTCAGGCGCTCTCCGGCCGCATGTGCGGGAACAACAGCACGTCGCGGATGGAAGGCGCATCGGTGAAGAACATCACCAGGCGGTCAATTCCTACACCGAGCCCCGCCGTCGGCGGCAAGCCGTATTCGAGCGCGCGCACGTAATCGGCGTCGTAGTACATGGCCTCATCGTCGCCCGCTTCCTTGCGCTCCACCTGGGCGCGGAACCGCGCCGCCTGGTCCTCGGCATCGTTGAGCTCGGAGAAGCCGTTGGCGATTTCGCGGCCGGCGACGAAGAACTCGAAACGATCCGTGAGGAACGGGTCCTTGTCGTTGGCGCGTGACAACGGGCTGACCTCGGTCGGGTACGCGTACACGAACGTCGGATCGAGCAGCGTGTCCTCGACGTACTTCTCGAACAGTTCGATCTGCAGCTTGCCGGCGCCGTCCGCCGGCTTGTACTTGAGCGCGGCCTCGTCACACAGTCGACGTAGATAGGCCACGTCGCGCGCCTTCGCCATCTCGAAACCCGGCACCTTCTCCGCCACGGCGTCCACGACGGTGATGCGCTTGAAGGGCTTCGCCAGGTCGTACTCGCGCCCTTGATAAGTGACGGTGCGCGAACCCAGCACCACGTCGGCCAGGCCCTGCATGGCGCGCTCGACCATCACGATGAGGTCGTTGTAGTCGGCGTAGGCGACGTACAACTCGAGCATGGTGAATTCGGGATTGTGGCGCGTGGACACGCCCTCGTTGCGGAAGTTGCGATTGATCTCGTACACGCGCTCGAGGCCGCCGACCGTGAGGCGCTTCAGATACAGCTCCGGCGCGATGCGCAGGTACATGTCCATGTCGAGCGCGTTGTGGTGCGTCTTGAAAGGCCGTGCTGCCGCGCCACCCGGGATGGTCTGCAGCATCGGCGTCTCGACTTCCAGGATGTCCATGGAGTCGAGGAAATCGCGCAGGTACTTGATGATGCGGTTGCGGACGATGAAGACCTGGCGGCTCTTCTCGTTGACGATGAGATCGACGTAACGCTGCCGATAACGCGTGTCGACATCCGCCATGCCGTGCCACTTGTCCGGCAGCGGCCGCAGCGACTTCACCAGCATGCGCAGCTCTTCGACGCGCACCGACAACTCGCCGGTCTTCGTCTTGAACAATGTGCCGGTGACGGCGAGGATGTCGCCGACGTCGTATTTCTTGAACGCCTCGTAGGCGTCGCCGAGCGTGTCGCGCTGCAGGAAGATCTGCACCTGGCCAGTACGGTCCTGAAGCTTGGCGAAACTCGCCTTGCCCATGATGCGCTGGAACATCATGCGACCCGCGACGTGCACGCGAACCGGAGGGTTTGTGTCAAACCACTCGGCCGGCTTCGCGCCGTATTCGGCGGCGAGCAAGGACGCGAGCACGTCGCGCCGGAAGTCATTCGGGAACGCGGCGGTACCGGCTGCCTGCGCCTGCTCGCGGATCAAGGCGAGCTTCGCTCGCCTTTCGGCAATCAACCCGCCTTCTTCGGATTTCTTTGGGTCGTCACTCACAGGCCCGCCTTCAATGATGCTTCCATGAATGGATCGAGGTGACCGTCGAGCACCTTGTTGGTGTCGCCGATCTCGACGTCGGTGCGCAGATCCTTGATACGCGACTGGTCGAGCACATAGGAGCGTATCTGGTTACCCCAGGACACGTCGCTCTTCGAATCTTCGAGTACCTTGGCCGCCGCATTGCGCTTGTTGAATTCCAGCTCGTACATCTTGGCCTTGAGCATTTTCATTGCCGTGGCGCGGTTCTTGTGCTGGCTGCGCTCGTTCTGGCAGGCCACGACTATGCCCGTCGGACCGTGCGTCAGGCGCACCGCCGATTCGGTCTTGTTGACGTGCTGTCCGCCGGCACCGCTCGAGCGATATACGTCCATCTTGATGTCTGCCGGGTTGAGATCGATCTTGATGTCGTCGTCGACCTCGGGCGAGACGAACACGCTCGCGAACGAGGTGTGGCGGCGGTTGCCGGAATCGAACGGCGACTTGCGCACCAGGCGGTGCACGCCGGTCTCGGTGCGCAGCCAGCCGTAGGCGAATTCGCCCTTGATCTCGATGGTGGCGCTCTTGATGCCGGCGACTTCACCCGCCTGGGAATCGAACACCTCGGCTTCGAAGCCGCGCGAGGCCGCCCATTTGAGATACATGCGCAGCAGCATCTGCGCCCAGTCCTGCGCCTCGGTGCCGCCGGCGCCGGCCTGGATGTCGAGGAAGGCGTTGTGCGAATCCATCTCGCCGCGGAACATGCGCTTGAATTCGAGCTTGCGCACGTCGGTCTCGAGCTTGGCGGCGTCACGTTCGATCTCGCGCGCCATGCCTTCGTCGTTCTCCGCCTCGGCCAGCTCGAGCAATTCGGACGCGGAGGTGACGGCACCCGTGGACTTGTCCATGTCGGCGAGTTCGGTGGTGAGGCGCGCGCGTTCCTTGCCGAGCTCCTGCGCCTTCTCCGGCTTCTGCCAGATGGCCGGGTCTTCGAGCTCGCGCGTGACTTCTTCTAGCCGCTCTTTTTTCTGGTCGTACTCAAAGAAACCCCCTCAAGGAGTTCATGCGCTCCTCCAGGTCTTTGAGTTGACGCTTCAATTGGCCGAGTTCGAGGGGCAAGGGCGAGTCTCCGTGGGGCCGCGCATCCTACCTGAGCGGGCGCTCCATGAATATCGACAGCGGATCGGGCTTGTAAGGTGGAAACGCCGGAATTTCCTTGAATCCCGCGCGCCGGTACAACTTGAGCGCCCCGACGCTGACGTTGCCGGTTTCGAGTCGCGCCAGCGGCAGCTTCTGCGCCCGCGCCCAGTCGAGCAGCCTCACCAGCATCGCGAGAGCAATGCCGCCACCGCGCGCCTTGGGCTTGAGGTACATGCGCTTGAGCTCCGCCCAGCCGCCGCAGTTCTTCGCCGCACCGCAACCAACCAGCTCGCCGCGTTGCTCGACCACGAGAAAGATGCAGCCCGGACCGGCGAGCGCCTCGGGCGGATCGAAATGATTGCTCTCGGCGGGATACAACGATGAGTTGAACGCGTCGAGCTCGGCGATCAACGCGCGAACGCCCGACGTGCGCGGGTCGCCCTCGCGGATCAGGTAGCTTTCGGTAGTTTGGGCACTCATCGCAGCACGTGATCCACGAGCAGCTGCAGCCGCCGTTCTCCCTTGTATTCGTTGATGTCGAGCCGGTAGACCAGCCGCACCTCGCCATCCGGCAGCGGCGTGTCTTCCTGGGCTCCCTTGAAGTTGAATGCTATCGCATCGAAGGCCCGCGACTTGTCAGCCGTGGTCACCCACATCTTCAGGTGTTTGTCCCCGATCACGCGCGCATTGCGCACCGCAAAGATGCCGTCGAAGCATGGCTCGGGGAACGCCTGACCCCAGGGTCCGCCGTCGCGCAGTGCCTGTGCGGTTTCGAGGGCGATTTCGTCGGCGGCGAGCTCGCCGTCGGTCTCGACACGGTTCGACGGAACCGAGGGATCGCGCCAGCGGGCGACCTCCTCGTCGAAGGCCACGGCGAAGGCGTCGAGGTGATGCTCCTCGAGCGACAGGCCCGCCGCCATGGCGTGGCCGCCGAAGCGGCTGATGAGCTCGGGATGACGCGCCGCGATGCCGTCGAGCACGTCGCGGATGTGGATGCCGGGAACGGAGCGCGCCGAGCCGCGCAAGGTGCCGTCGCCGGCGCGCGCGAAGGCGATCACCGGCCGGCGCACGCGATCCTTGATGCGGCTGGCCACGAGTCCGACCACACCCTGGTGCCAGTCGGCATTGAACAGGCAGACACCATGACGCACCGGGCCATCCGGCTCGCGCAGACTGCTCACGGCTGCGAGCGCCGCACCCTGCATCTTCGCCTCGATCTCCCGGCGTTCCGCGTTGAGTTGATCCAGCCTCGTAGCCAGCGCCAGTGCTTCGGTCTCCGAATCGCTCAGCAGGCAGCGGATGCCGATCGACATGTCATCGAGACGCCCGGCGGCGTTGAGGCGCGGCCCGATGGAAAAACCAAGGTCGGCGGCCGTGAGCGACGGCACGCTGCGTCCCGCGATGGCCAGCAGCGCGCGGATGCCGGGAACCGAGCGGCCGGCGCGAATGCGGCGGATTCCCTGCGCCACCAGCACCCGGTTATTGGCATCGAGCGGCACCAGGTCGGCCACCGTGCCCAGCGCCACGAGGTCGAGGAAGTCGGCGACCGGCGGCATGACCACGGAGCCGCGCGCGTCGAGTTCGCGTCGCACGGCGGCCATCACGTAGAACGCCACGCCGACGCCGGCGAGTGCGCGCGAGGCGAATTGGCTGCCGGGCACGTTGGGGTTCACGATGACATCCGCGGCCGGTAGTACGGCGCCCGGCAGGTGATGGTCGGTGATCAGCACCTGCATGCCGCGCTCGCGTGCGGCCGCGACGCCGGCAAGGCTCGAGATGCCATTGTCCACGGTGATGATCAGCGACGGCGCGCGCAGCGCCGCGAGTCCCACGATCTCGGGCGTGAGGCCGTAGCCGAATTCGAAGCGGTTGGGCACCAGGAAGTCGACGTTGGCGAAGCCCCAGGCGCGCAGGCAGCGCACGATCAGCGCCGTGCTGGTGGCCCCGTCGGCATCGAAGTCGCCAATTACCAGGATGCGGCGCTCGCGGTGCTCGAGGATCAGGCGCACCGCCTGTTCGATGCAGTCGAGCGAACTCACCGGCACGAGCCGGTCGAGCGTCAGGCTCAACTCGTCGCGCGTGCGCACGCCGCGCGCGGCGTAGGCGCGGCGCAAGACCGGATGCAGGGTCGCATCGGTGATTTCGTTTCCGAGACTTGCGCGACGTTCGACGATCAATTCCATTGCGGCCGATTATGCCTACGCCCCGCCCGTCTCGCTCCCCAGCCGCGCGAGCCACGAGCTGCGCCGGCGCCAGAATTTCCATCCCGGACGTGCGTGGGTGCTGAACCAGAGGTCGTTGGCCACGATGTCGCAGGCTTCAAGTGCGCCATTCGTGAGTGCCGCGCGCACCGGTGCGAACCAGTTTGCTTCGAGCGAGTGCAGAGATTGTTCCGGCGGCCCGGTCATGGGCGTGAGCTCGACCACGGCATGCCCGGCGTCCGGCGCGATCTTGCCGAAGGACGGCGGCGTCGGCGCCGGTGATTCGGCGAGCGCGCACAGGAATGGGTCATCGCCGTGGATCCGGACCTCGCTGGTTGCCGCGATGCTTTCCGCCGGAATGTCGCCGGGCGGAAGTCCTCCGCCCCACAACCACAGCGCCGACACCCGCAACTCCCGCGCCCGTTCGCGCCGCGCGTTGAGCGCCGCCCGATGCAGCCACATTTCGATTTCCGCGCCCAGCCGCCGCAGTTCCGCCGCCTCGGGACCTCGCGGCAACGAGGGCGCGATGTCCGAGCCAAGCACACGCACTGGGTCCCGTGTCTGCGCCGCGGTGGGCGTGATGCCCGTGAGCAGGAACGTGCGTTCGCCAATGTCGTGCAAGGCGTACTGGGGCCCGAAAATCTGCGCGAACTCTTCGCACCACGCCGCGCGCTGATGTGCCTCGATTCGCAAAACACCGCGATCCACCAACCGAACGTGATCGAGTCGCGCTTCGAGGTGCACCGGTGTCGCGAGCCACGCGTCGCCGATGCCACGATTCCGCAATTTCATTTCACAGGCCAGGGCCACGGGCAGCCGCGCAAACCGGGTTTTGCCGAGTTGTCCGGCGAGCCAGGTGCGCCAGTCGTCGATGCGTCGCGGCCGCTCTGCGAAACGCAGCAGCCAGTCGAGACCCGGCAGATCGACGGGCGGCGGAGACGACGCGCTGCCGGCAGCCTCCTCCGGCAAATAAAGGTCGGAGAGGATCAGCGTGAGGCGGCGCATGCCGGTATCGTATCGGACCGATGAAGTTCACTCAGCAACGCCGCGAAGGGGCCAACCTCATCCGCCGGTACGGCGCCGATTACATCGTGGTCGGCGAGCGTGAGATCCGCGAGAGCTGCATCGTCAGCGCCACGACGCTCACGCCCTGGACGCCTCGCAGCGTGGAGGAGTTGGGCGTGGAGCATCTGACGGCGTTATTCGAGCTTGCCCCGGAAGTCGTGGTGCTCGCCACCGGCGCGACGCAGAAGTTTCCACGCGCGGCGCTGCGCGCGGAATTCGCGACGCGAAAGATCGGGCTCGAGGTGATGGAGATCGGTGCAGCCTGCCGGACTTACAACGTATTGGTCGGCGAGGAGCGGAAGGTGCTCGGGGCTATTCTTTTGCCCTCACCGGAGGGCACATCCACACAGATCCCATGAGGCGCGTTGCGACGCCAACGCGCAAATGCGAGGCGCGCGCCGCAGTGAATGGTTGATTCCCTTCACAAGGCGCGCAACGTGGCAGTTGCGCGTTAGCGTCGCAACCCGAAGGGACCGGGCTCTGCTTGCCTCTGGCAGCGTTGCGAGTCTTGTCGGTATCGACATATCGACGGCGACTCGCGCCTTGCCAGAGGCAAGCGGAGCCACGGTCGCGCCCATGGATCTGTGCGGATGTGCCCTCAGGAAGCGGTCCGAGTGAAGGCACAGGGGGAGAAAGTTATCTAGCGAGGCCAATGGTTCGAAGCTGACAGACTCGAATAACTGGCAAAATTTCTTTTTCTTCTGTTCGGCTTGTTCTTCTTGTTACCGCGACTTCCCCGTTCTCCCCTGTGCCTTCATGCGGACCGCCTCACGGCAGTTTTACGATGTCGGCGAGCGGCGACATGAAAACATGTTAAATCCTGACTGACAAGCCTTAGCCTTAAGAGCCTGACAACCCACCCCCAAAATGGGGTCCCTGTTGTTAGATAAAACAATAACTTATCTAACAAACCGGATACGAGGATTTACTCGAATTCCGGAGCGCAGCGCAACAGCAGCACCTTCAGGCCATACCACCGAGTAAGGGGACGAAAGCCACCGCGCCTAACACCTCGCGGTCGATTTTTTCGTCGTTGCGCGTGAAGCGCACCAGCTCCTGCGCGCCTTCGGGTCCGACGGGAACGATGAGCCGCCCGCGGTTGGCGAGCTGCGCAAACAGCGCTTCGGGAACGGCGAGCGGCGCCGCTGCGACCAGGATTCCGTCGAAGGGCTTCTGGGACTTCCATCCCTGCGTTCCGTCACCGTGCTTGAGCATCACGTTGCCGATGCCGAGCTCCTTGAGCGTCGCTTTCGCGCGTTTCGCGAGCGGCGCGATGCGCTCTATGGAGTAGACCTTCTTCACCAGCGGCGCTAGCACCGCAGTCTGGTAACCGCAACCCGTACCAACCTCCAGCACCTTGCCGAGCTTGCGCCCGCCTTCGATCAGCGCCTCGGTCATGCGCGCCACGATGTAGGGCTGCGAGATGGTCTGCGAGAAACCGATCGGCAACGCCGTGTCTTCGTACGCGCGGCTCGACAGCGCCTCGTCGACGAAGATGTGCCGGGGCACGTTGCGGATGCGGTCGAGCACCGCGAGATTGCTGATTCCCTGGTCCTGCAGTCGCTGCACCAGCCGGTCGCGCGTGCGCGCGGAGGTCATGCCGATGCCGGTGAGCCGGTTTTCCATCATTCGCCGATCCACGCGCGCACGCTATCGAGCGCCGCGTGGTTGGTGAGATCGACGGTCAGCGGTGTCACCGACACGTAGCCTTCCGCGACCGCCTGAAAGTCCGTGCCCGCGCCCGCATCCTGCCCGGCGCCCGCGGGCCCGACCCAGTAGACCGGGCGGCCCTTGGGATCTTCGGCGCGGATCACGGCTTCGGATCGATGCCGGTTGCCGAGCCGCGTCACCTTGATGCCCTTCACTTCATTGATCGGAATATTGGGCACGTTGACGTTGAGGATGGTGGCCTTGCCGAGCGGCGTCGCCTGCAACCGCTCGACGATGATGCGTGCATAGTGCGCGCCGGTTTCGAAGTGGCGCATGGCGTCGCCGCGCAGTCCGTCGGTGTTGAGCGAGATCGCCACCGCGGATTTGCCGAGAAAGCGTCCTTCGGTAGCGGCGGCCACGGTGCCGGAGTAGAGGACGTCGTCGCCTAGATTCGAGCCGTCATTGATGCCCGAAACCACCATGTCGGGCTCGAAGGGAAACAGACCCGAGATCGCCAGGTGTACGCAGTCCGTGGGTGTGCCCTGCACGTAGTACACGTCCGGTTCGGACTGGTTCACGCGCAGGGGCACTTCGAGCGTGAGCGAATTGCTGGCGCCGCTGCGATTT
>Ga0070701_10000723_pt1 | contig 11685 bp, 14 predicted proteins | sample KBSK5102metaG_FD_65451 | JGI IMG/M metagenome (GOLD analysis project Ga0070701, IMG submission 65451) | Corn, switchgrass and miscanthus rhizosphere microbial communities from Kellogg Biological Station, Michigan, USA - KBS K5-10-2 metaG | ecosystem: Host-associated > Plants > Roots >... | reverse complement strand
CATCACCACGCACATAAGCACAAGTGCCACAGTCACCCAGAAAGGCTGGCTGCGAAGCATCTCCCGCAGAGCGCCCTTGTCCTTGCGGTGCGCAATTTCTTCCAGCGATTCACTCATTCGCCGACATCCTCATGTTCAGGCGGTTTCGATCGCACCGGTGATCAGGCCGGTGACTTCCTCCGGGGAAGTCTGCTTGATCGGTTTGTCGGCGACCACTTTGCCACGACGCATCACCGATACATGGTCGCATACGGCGAACACGTCCGGCATGCGATGGCTGATCAGGATGACGGCGATATTCTGATCGCGCAACCGGCGGATCAAGTCCAACACCTCGGCGACCTGACGCACGCTGATCGCCGCGGTCGGTTCGTCCATCAGCACGATGTCGGGATTCGATAGCCGCGTGCGCGCGATGGCCACTGCCTGGCGTTGGCCGCCGGACATCTGCCTCACCAGGTCGCGCGGGCGCGTTTCCGATTTCAGCTCGGCGAAATGGCGCGCGGCTTCCCGGAACATGGCGGAGTAGTGGATGAGATTGAATGGGCCGAATTTGCGCTTGGCTTCACGCCCGAGGAAAACGTTTTCCGCCGCGGTGAGGTTGTCGCACAACGCCAGGTCCTGGTAGACGACTTCCACGCCTTTGTTGCGCGCGTCCACCGGGTTGTGAAATTCCACCTTTTCGCCTTTGAGCCAGATCTCGCCGCTGGTGGGCAGGAAGTTGCCAGCCATGATCTTGATCAGCGTGGACTTGCCGGCACCGTTGTCGCCCATCAGACCGAGCACCTCGCCCGCATCGATCTTCAGATTGACCCCGGTCAGTGCCTGGATGGCGCCGAAATTCTTGGAAATCCCACGCAGCTCGAACAGGCGCACGATGCTCTCCTTAGTCGGGCCGGACAATGCCTTTTTTCAGAATCAGGTTGCCGTACAACCGGCGTTCACCGGTAGCAACCACGGCATAACATTTTTTCACCCGCTCATAGAACGCGAAGCGTTCGATCCCCTCGAGCTTCGCCATTCTCGGTTCGTACTTGCGCAGCAGGGCGCGGAATTCTTCGAAGATCGGCATCTGGCCGCCAGGGTTGTCCACCACTTGCATATGGAAAGCCGCGCAGGGCACAAATTCGTCAAGCGGCATTAGCGAGAGCACCGCTGCCGCCACTGCGGGCACCTGCGAACCATCGGCGCGGATCACTGGACGTCCGCTCGACGCGGCGGGGTAGTTGGCATCGACTATCGCCAGTTCGTCGCCATGCCCCATCGCGCGCAGCGTGGACAGCAAATCCGGCGACAACAGCGGGTCGATGTTCTTCAGCATCGCAACTGGCTCCTCCGACATTCTTGTTCTAGTGCGCCGGCTAGCATCCCCTAGTTGCCCGCCCCGGAGCAAGTGCATTTCTGGTTGCGCTGCAAAAAAACCGGCGCGGGAGCGCACAAACCTGCGTGCTACCATCGAACGGGATTGATTTGCGGAGGGAACGATGGCTTTGGGTCGCAAAACGCTGGGCCGTTCACAGCTCGCGCTCTCGGTATTCGGGTTCGGCGGTACGGGCCTCGGCAACATGTATGTCGCGATGTCAGAGCGCAACGTGATCGATACCTTGACCGCTGCCTATGCCGCGGGGATCCGTTACTTCGACACGGCGCCGTTATATGGACATGGACTTTCCGAACGACGCCTGGGCGGCGGACTGAGGCTGTTTGCGGATACTGGCGTCGTGGTGTCGACCAAGGTGGGTTGGCGCCTGCGGCCCGCCTTCGGAGCAGCGACCGACGCGGGCTTGTTTCGCGACATTACTGCCTTTGCCCGCTTCAACGATTACAGCTACGACGGCACGATGCGTTCGTTCGAGGACAGCCTCAATCGCCTCGGCACGGACCGCGTCGACATCCTGCTTATCCACGACGTCGATCGCCGCAACCAGGGCGACCGCTTTGCGGATGTGTTCCGGGAAGCAATGGCGGGTGCTTACAAGGCGCTGCTTTCACTGCGCGATCAGGGTATGGTCAAGGCAATCGGCTGCGGACTCAACGAATGGGAAGCTTGCGAGGCATTCGCGGAAGCGGGCGACTTCGACTGTTTCCTGCTGGCAGGACGCTACACGCTGCTTGAACAGGAAGCGCTGAAGTCATTCCTGCCTCTGTGCGAGAAACGGGACATCGGAATTATCCTGGGGGGACCTTACAACTCCGGCATACTCGCCAGCGGAGCAATCAAGGACGCATGGTTCAACTACGCGCCCGCGCCGGGCGAAGTGTTGGCGAAAGTCGCGGCCATTGAAAAAATCTGCGCGTCGCACGGCGTGGCGCTGAAAGCAGCCGCACTGCAGTTCCCGCTGCATCATCCCTGCGTTGCCAGCGTCATCCCCGGAATCAGCAGCGCCGCGGAACTGCAGGAGAACCTGCTCATGCTGGATAAGGCGATTCCGCCCGGTCTGTGGGGTGATCTCAAGACCGCGGGATTGATGAGCGCTCAGGCCCCAACGCCGTGATCGATGCGCACCATCACCTCTGGAAACTTTCTCGCGCCGACTACGGTTGGATAGGCGATGGGCGCAATCCCGCGTTGGCGCCGATCGAACGGGACTATCTGGTCGAAGATTACCGGTCGCTCGCAGCCGAAAACGGCATTTCGGGCAGCATCGTCGTGCAGGCGGCGCAGACCGTCGCGGAGACGCGCTGGTTGCTCGACCAGGCGCGCGCCAGCAATGGGCTGATCAAGGGCGTGGTCGGCTGGATCGACATGGCGGCGGGCGACGCGCCCGACCTCTTGCGCGATCTGGCGAACGAACCCCTCCTGCGTAGCATCCGTCCCATGCTGCAGGAAATCGCCGATGTAGAATGGATTCTGCAGCCGAAGATCGTTCCGGCATTGCACGCAGTCAAGGAACTCGACCTGTCGTTCGATCTGCTGGTGCGCCCTGCCTATCTAAAGGCGGCGCTTACCTTCCTCACCCGCAATCCGGACCTGCGCGCCATCGTCGATCACGGCGGCAAACCGGATATAGCCAACGGCATGTGGCAGCCTTGGGCCCAGGACATGGGCCATATCGCGCGTGAAACGCCGGCGTACTGCAAACTCTCCGGGTTGGTGACCGAAGCGCGTCCGAACTGGAAACCCGGGGACCTGCGCCGCTACGCCGAGCACCTGATTGAATGCTTCGGCGCGGATCGCCTGGTTTGGGGCAGCGATTGGCCGGTGATGCTGCTCAATGCCGACTATGATGGCTGGCTCGCCGCAGCGAGACAATTCATCGCCTCGCAAACTTCGGCAGATCAAATGGCAATCATGAGCGACAATGCGATCCGTTTCTATCGACTGCCGGTGAGAACGCCATGAAAGACAAACCGGTCATCAGCATCGCCGCCGGCACACTTCACCTTGACCTCGCGCCCGCCATCGGCGGTTCTATCGCACGCTTCTATGGCAAGGAAAAGGGACAGACCGTCGAGTGGATGCGGCCCGCCAGTCCCGAGGGGTTGACTGAAGCCAATCCGCAGATGATGGCGAGTTTTCCGCTGGTGCCATTCAGCGGACGCGTACGCGACGGCCGCTTCGTGTTTGCCGGACGGCACATCTCGTTGCCCCGAAATTTCGGCAACTCGCCACACGCAATTCATGGCAACGGATGGAAGTTACCGTGGAAGATCACTGCGCATGACACCTCTTCCGCCAGCCTCGTGCTGGAACACGAACGCGGCGACTGGCCGTTCGCCTACCGGGCCGAGCAGCACTTCTTACTGACGCCTCGAAGCCTGGAAGTAGAACTCATCGTAGCCAATACCGATGCGGCCGCGATGCCCGTGGGAATTGGCCTGCATCCGTATTTTCCCTATACCCCCGGCATGACGCTGCAGGCCGAAGTTTCGCAGATGTGGGAGGCGGAACACGATATGCCGGTACGGCTGACCCGCAACGACACCGTCGAATCGCTCGCGCGCGGATTGAAAATGGGCTCCATCACGCTGGACAACAATTTCATCGGGTGGAAGCACGTGGCCACGATACGCTGGCCGGAAACGGGGCGCCGCCTGCGCATGAGCACGCAGGCGCCGCTATCCTACCTGGTCGTCTACACGCCCCCTACGCGAGCGTTCCTGTGTGTCGAGCCGGTCAGTAATACCGTCGACTGGCTGAATCTCGGAGATCTCGAATCCGATCAGATCGGCGGCGCGATCCTTTCCCCCGGCGCCTCGATTACTGGCCGTGTGCGCTTCGAGCCCGACTTCGGCACCGGCTAGACGGTGAATGGTGAATGGTGAATGGTGAATGGTGAATGGTGAATGGTGAATGGTGAATGGTGAATGGTGAATGGTGAATGGTGAATGGTGAATGGCAGGAGAATCCCGGAATCGCGATTACCGTGCAAGTTTCTTGACCAATTTGTTTGTCCTTGTCTTCACTATTCACTATTCCCTGTTCACTATTCACTGTCTCTAGGTCCATCCCGCGTCGACAACCAGATTCTGCGACGTAATCATCTTCGCGTCGTCTGAGGCAAGGAATAACGCCATGTTGGCAAGGTCTTCAGGTTGCAGCCGGCCTTTGAGACATTGCCGAATGTCGATCTGCTTCTCCCCTTCGGCATCGAGCCAGAGTTTCTTCTGGCGTTCGGTCATGACCCAGCCTGGGGATATCGTATTGGCGCGGATATTGAACGGCCCAAGGTCGCGTGCGAGTCCCCGGGTCAGCCCGTGGATGGCCGCCTTGCTGGTGGTGTAAGCGGGCATGCCACCGGTCGCAGTCATCCAGGAAGTCGAGCCGAAATTGATGATCGAACCGCTGCCCAGGCGCTTCATCTGGTCGACAACGGCCTGCGATGCAAAGAACTGGTGGCGAAGATTGACTGCAAGGCGCTCGTCCCAATACTCGACCGTCACGTTCTCGATCGTATGACGGTCGTCGCGCGCGGCATTATTGACCAGCACGCCGATATCGCCGAGTTCTGATTGCGTTGACCTGATTGCGTCGCGCAACTGGCCGATTTCGCGCACATCGCAGCGCAAGAACCGTGGCTGCGTCGCGGCGCCTTTGAGGTTCTCGATGAGTTTTTCGCTCGCTGCCTCATCAATATCCACGAAGCCGACCTTCGCTCCCTGGCGCGCGAACGCTTGCACTATCGATGCGCCGATTCCGGAACCTCCGCCGGTGATGAACACGACTTTATCCTTGAGGCTGGGATAAACGGCAAGCCGCTCTGGCATGGGACTCCCAATTAATGGTGACAACTGCAACGTGCGGGCATTATGCGTCGCGGGCGCCCCGCTAGCCAGGGGTCAGCGCTGAGGCATCAGGGACACGCTATATCCTCTGGAGGCTAAAATCGACGATGACCGAGGATTCGACCCAGCTCGCGAGAGAGCGGCCGAGGTCGAACAAGGCACCCCGCGATTGGGCTGCCGACAGAGCGGCGACCAGCGTTGCGCCGCCGTGTGCGGCTGCAAGAAACGCCGCCTCAGCATCATTGATCAGCGCAACTTCGACCTTGAATCCAGGCCGGAGCACCAGTGCATGGCCCGGCCCCCGAGAAAAATCGACTTCGAATTCGCCGCCGAAGGTGTCCTGGTGCACTTGCCAGAGTCGGGCGAGCGGGTAAGTGGAATGAAGGACCGCGCAGGCCGGATGCAACAGCGGGCGCAGTTCAAGCTGGCGCTCGAGCGGCACCGACGCCAGCCGCGCGGCATCAAACGGCGCGACATCGGCGGCGTAATGTGCGCAGTGTACATGCCACTCCAGACGCGCAACATCCGGCAGGTAAGGCAATTCGTGGGCAGGCGCAAAATCAGCCAGGAAAGCGGCGAAAAATTCGCCGTATTCGTTGAGATCTCCGTCGTGCGATGGAAAACGCAACCGGTACTCCCTGGCCAGCCCCGAGAAGAATTCAGTGCCTACAATCCTTGCAATGACCGGATAGGCGGCTTCCAGCGCCTTATGGGTACTCGCAGTCGTGTTGCCGCGATAAATGTCCAATCGATGCCGGATCTGCGCGAAGTCACCGACGAACATTTCCAGCGCACCCGTCTCGCTGTCGCGCGCATCCAGCGCGGAGCCGAAGCGCCCCTGCAATTCAGCCAGTTCACGCATACTCGCGCTCCGAAATGCGTGCCGCCATGGCCGCTTCGTCCAGCAGCACTTCAAGAGGCGGAAGGTGAGTGTCCCATTCGACGAGTGTAGGCACCGGACCCAGACAACTGCACGCTGCGACGTAAAGATCCCAGACCTCGGGCGCGACACGCGAACCGTGATCGTCAATCAGAAGGTCTCCAGCGGCGGAATGTCCGGCAAGATGAATCTCGCTCACCGCGTGCGCAGGAATTGCGTGCAATGCGTCCGCGGGATCGAAACCATGATTCACCGAATTTACATACAGGTTGTTGACGTCGAGCAGAATGCCGCAACCGCTGCGGTCGGCAACCTCTGCCAGGAAGTCGAACTCCGGGATTTCGGACGCGCGGAATTGCAGGTAACTCGACACGTTCTCGACGAGGATCGGCCGCTGCAAGATTTCCTGCACCTGGGTGATATGCGCAACGATCTGATCGCGTGCAGCGCGCGTATAAGGCAGTGGCAGCAGATCGTTGAAATGGCGTGGACCGAACGCGCCCCAGCATAGATGCTCCGAGACCAGCGCCGGCTCGATGCGATCGACCAGCCGCTTGAGCTTTGCCAGATGTGCCTCGCGCAGACCGTCCGCCGAGCCGAGCGACAACGCTACGCCATGCAGGCTGATGGGATAGTCAGCGCGCGCCTGCTCCAGTACATGCAGATCGTAGCCCCCCTGGCCGAAATAGTTTTCGCTGTGGACCTCCAGCCAGTCAACCCGGGGACGCGAATCGAGAAACTCGCGGTAGTGGCGGGCACGCAGACCGATGCCCACCCCGCGCAATGCGTCATTGCCACCGCAAACGCCAGGCGGGCTCATGCTTGCGTTATCGTCGACACGATCCTCCTTCGAGTCGTACGCGCCGACAAATTGAGGCCAAGGGTTTACTTCTTATACGACAGCTTGCCGCCAAGCTTGTCGCACGTACCTTTGGCAACGTAAGCCCATTCCTCGGGCGCATTGTCAGTGCTCGCCTTTCCTGCGCAGGAATGTGTACCGGTAGCACTGGCGCAGTCGTTGGCGCCGGCTTTGGCAACCCCGTAGCACTTTTCCTTGCCTTTTTCATCGGCGGCCACGGCGTTCACAGCCGAGGTCAGGGCAATGAGGCCGGCCAGCGCCGAACCGATTACGAGTTTCTGGTTCATGTGATCTCCTTGGGTTGTTGTGATGAAGCTGCGTTGAAAATAGATCCACCATTGTCTATCGAACCGGCGTCAGAACCTTACAGCAGTTAGGATCAGCCAAGAGGTCTGTTCACCGTTAACGGTTCACCGCTCAGCGTCCACCGATTTACTGCGGCCACTTCCTGTGCAGTTCCGCCACCTGCTCGGAAGTCAGAATCTTCATGCGATTACCCCGCAATAACAGGTAGAGCCTGGCGGTTTCCTCCAGTTCCTCGGTTGCATAGACCGCGCTCTCGAGGTCCTTGCCAGCGACGATCGGACCGTGATTTGCGAGCAGGATGGCGTGATGCTTACCCGCGACTTCTTTTACCGCATTGGCAAGCGTCATGTCTCCCGGTGCGTAATAAGGCAGCAGAACGAGGTTGCCAATCTTCATTACATAGTAAGCGGTAATCGGTGGAATGGGCTGCAGTGGATCCACTTCGGCGAGACAGGAAACCGCGACCGAATGCGTGGAGTGCAAATGCACGATCGCTTTCGCCGATGGCCGTTCGCCGTAAACGGACAAATGAAGAAAAGATTCCTTGGTCTGCTTGTCGCCTGAAAGCAGGTTGCCCTTCGCATCCACCTTCGAAAGCTTCGCCGGGTCGAGCCGGCCGAGGCAAGAATTGGTTGGCGTCATCAGCCAGCCATCGTCCGTGCGCACGCTGACGTTGCCGGAACTGCCAACAGTCAGTCCGCGGTCGAACATCGACTTGCCCAGCATGCAGATTTCTTCCCTGAGATTGTTTTCGTTCATTTTTCGCTTTGACAAAAACCTATTCTCACCACGAAGTCACGAAGACACGAAGGAAACCCGGAAGTTTTCGAAACCGAGACATCCGGGCTTGTTCGCCGAAGCAGGACCGCTGGCGATTACCCGTATCCCACAACAATTATGCAATTCGGATTCCTTCGTGTCTTCGCGCCTTCGTGGTGAGCGGGCCTTCAAGGTTGAAGCTTGAAGGCTTTGGTGAAGAAATCCGGCGTGCCGAAGTTGCCGGACTTGAGCGCCAGCGCCAAAGACGGCTGGCCGATGGAAAACGTCCACGGTACGCCAGGATCGATTTCAGGTCCGATCGCGAGGCCTTCTACACCCAGTGCACCGACCACCGCTCCGGAGGTCTCGCCGCCGGCGACCAGCAACCGGCGTACGCCATGGGCGACCAAGCCCTTGGCGATCTTTCCCATGGTTTCCTCGACGAGCGATCCCGCGTGCTCGCGCCCGAGCTTTTCCTGCACGGACTTTACCTGTTCTGGCGTTGCAGTCGAATAAATGAGAATCGGTTTTTCAGAAAGTCTTTTCGCCGCCCAATCGAGGGCATCCTGCGCAACGTCGCGCGCCGATGCGATGGCCATCGGATCGAGTTCGAATGCCTCATGATCCTTTTTCATGAGCGCAACCTGGCCTTGAGTAGCAACCGAACACGATCCCGCAATGACGACGGTCGACCCGGTCACCTTTGGCAATTCCGCTAGCTGACCGGCCTTCATGAGGCCTTTGCGGATGAAATTGGCGGGCAGACCCATCGCCATGCCGGAACCGCCCGTGACGAGCTTCATGTCCGCACAAGCTTCGCCCAAAGACATGAGATGGTCATCGGTGATGGAATCCAGCACGGCATGACGGACACCTTGCTTGCGCAGGTCGTCGAATGCACCGCGAATGGCAGCTGCGCCTTTGACGACGGTCGGGTATTGAACCAGACCGACCTTGTGTCTGGTCTGCCGCTGCAGCACGCGCACGAGCGACGGATCGGTCATCGGCGTAAGCGGGTGATGGCGCATCCCCGATTCGGACAGCAATTCATCACCGACGAACAGGTAGCCCTTGTAGACCGTGCGCTTGTTGGTGGGAAAGGAAGGATTGAATACCGTGAAATCAGCACCCAGCGCATCCAGCATCGCATCGGCCACCGGGCCGATATTGCCCTGATCGGTGGAATCGAAGGTCGAGCAATACTTGAAGTACAACTGCTTCGCATTCTGTCCACGCAGCCAACCCATCGCGGCGAGCGACATCGTGACGGCTTCGGCGGCGGAATTGCTGCGCGACTTCAACGCAATGATGATGCAATCCGCTTCGGGAACCTGCAGACCCTTGCGCGGCACGCCGAGCAACTGAATGGTACGCATGCCGGCTTTGACAAGAGTGTTGGCCAGATCGGTGGCCCCCGTGAAATCGTCGGCGACGCAACCGAGCAGAATGCTCATGCGCGCGCTCCCGCCTTGATTGAATGGTTCACGGAATCTCCTCCCGGCAGCCTGTTTGGTTGTTTGTGCATAATGTTACCGAAAGCCGGAGCCGAAAGCCTGCAACCGCGCCATGCCCGAAGTCATTGGAATAGACCATATCTACATCACGGTAGGCGACCTTGCCCGCGCCGAGACCTTCTACGACCGGGTCATGACTGTTCTGGGATTCAGGAAAAACACGTTCACGATTAACGGCGATCCGCACATTCAGTATTTCAACCGCCATTTCGGATTCGTGTTGCGGCCGGCCAGGAATACGTTCCCGCACGATCCCTATTCCCCTGGGCTGCATCACCTCTGCCTGCGGGTGGATTCTCCGCAGGACGTTGCGGATGCCGCAAAGAATCTGCGGGCAGCCGGAATCGAGGCGTCACCGCCAAAGCTGTATCCGGAGTATGCACCTGACTATCATGCGACCTTTTTCCAGGATCCGGATGGCCTGCGTTTGGAAGTGAGCAACTATCGGACGGAGCGCCGCCAACGACACGATGAGTGGGATGGGCAAGGGGCTAGGGGCTAGGGGCTAGGGGCTAGGGGCTAGGGATCTGAGCCTAAATTGTCTTGAGCGTTCGGGAAAAAGTATTGCGTTCGCTTTTTTTATTTCCCCTAACCCCTGTTTACGGCTTCGCCTTCCAATGCGGCGGATAGGTCTTGTCGTAGTACGGCAGTGCTTCGATGCGCTTCATCCATGCGGCCATGTTCGGGCCGATTGCGCCCCTTACGTTCAGGTCGGCTTTCTTCTTCTCCATGCGTAGGCACAGCGCAATGATCGGATAAACAGCGAAATCCGCCGCGGACACCTCGCCGCCGAACCAGTCTTCATGCAGATAGCCTTCGAACCTGTCCAGCTCCGCGACGAAAGCTTTGCGCCCGGCGGAAATCTCCTCCTGGTTCCATTTTTCCTGCTTGGTGAACAAGACCTGATCGACCAGACGCTCGAGCCCATGCGCCAGGTATTCGTCCGCTTCGCGCACCAGCCTGCGAGTTTCTGCCCGCTGCCTGATACTTCCGGGAAAAAGCATCTTCCCGGTTGAATACTGCTCATCCAGGTATTCGACAATCGCGGCCGACTCATAGATTGCGAAATCGCCATCGACTACGGCCGGCACCTTGCGCCGCGGGTTGATCGCCAGATATTCCGGTTTGGCAAGATCGCCCGCGGAGAACGAAATCGATTTCAGTTCATAGTTGACGGCCTTGTGTTCGAGCGCGAGCCACACCCTCCATGCATAAGGCGATCCCGAGCCGTAATAAAAAGTCAGAGCCATGGCAATTCCCGTGATTGTTGATCGTTGAAGGATGAGGTGCAATCCAGTTCCGGGCAGCGCGTACAATTTTGACATGTCGTCAACCCGCGTCAAATTCGCCGTCGTATGGACCCCATAGTCATCCAGGCGATGGCCAAGTGGCCCGCTGTACCCAATGTCTACGGCTGGCTCACACTCGATCGTCGCGGCAACTGGCTGATCAAGGGCGATCGGATCGCCAACGCGGGCGTAACAGGCTTTATCGGACGGAACTACGCCGCCGATGAGCGCGGACGGTGGTTTTTTCAGAACGGCCCGCAACGGGTATTCGTTGCGCTGGAATATGCGCCCTTCGTGGTCAACACCGCCGGGGACGGCTCGATGGCGCTGCAGACGCACATCGGACAACCCATCGGGAAATTGTCAGGGGCGTGGATCGACGAAACGGGTTCGCTTCTGCTGCGTTGGGGAGGCGGGCTCGGCGTGTTGAATGATCGCGATCTGGCGGTGGTGACTGGTTTGTTCACGGACTTGCATGGCAAACCGGTCGGCGACGCCCTGCTGACCCGCGCTTTCGATCCCGCATCTCGCCGTCACGGCACCGGCATATACGTCGACTACACGGACAGCCGTGTACCCGTCGGCCGCATCCAATCCGGCGAAGTCGCCCAGAAATTCGGGTTCGATCCGGCTCCGCGGCCGGCGCCTGGAGAACCCGACTGCTGAGATAATCGTCAGCCTCAAACCGCAAAGGCCCTCCGCATCACCATCCGCCACAGAGTCCGGCACGCGAAAGCGGACCTGTGCCGCCAGCCCGGATATTTCATCAGGACGCGGAATTATGGCGGAGGACTGGGCGAGACAGATTGGGCTCGACCGGCGCAGCCAATAGATCATTCTATTGGCAAGACG
>Ga0070701_10000716_pt1 | contig 11738 bp, 7 predicted proteins | sample KBSK5102metaG_FD_65451 | JGI IMG/M metagenome (GOLD analysis project Ga0070701, IMG submission 65451) | Corn, switchgrass and miscanthus rhizosphere microbial communities from Kellogg Biological Station, Michigan, USA - KBS K5-10-2 metaG | ecosystem: Host-associated > Plants > Roots >... | reverse complement strand
CGATCTCCGCGTTTGCGATCGCGCGCGACGCCGGCGTCACGTACTTCATCGCCGCGTTCTTCGCGCTCGCAGCGGAAGCGGCGTGGTCGGCGAAGTATCTGACGCATGAGCGCGTGCTCACGGCGCTCCTGCTCTACTTCGTCTTCGCGATCTTCTTCCTCGGCGTCCCGCTGCTGGCGCGACGTCGCGGGCATCCGCTCACGCCCGCGAACGGCGTCAGCGTCGTGCTGATCGCATCGATCGCTTTGCTCTTCTTCCTCTCCGGCGGCAGCATCGCGAACGCATCGCTTTGGGGCGTCGCGCTGCTGCTCGCGATCCTCAACGCGGGCGCACTGCTCGAAGCGCGGCATCGCGCGATGGCGATGATCGCCGGAATCGCAGCGCTGCTTTCGTGGCTCGTGATCGCCGTGTGGTGGGGCTCGGCGTCGGTTGAAGTGCAGCTGATTCCGGCGCTCACGGTCGTTACCGGATTCGCGCTGCTGATCGTCGGCGGACATTTGTGGGCATCGCGCGGCAGCGACGAATCCGACGAAATGCGCGCCGGCGTCTGGTTCGGTCTCGCAGGTCACGCGTTCCTCTTCTACATCGCGACGCAGATGGCGCTCTGCATTCCGCCGTGGCCGATGCTCGCCGTCCTCTTCGTGCTGCAGCTCGCGTTCGGCGCGACGGCGTTGTATCTGCGCGCCGGAAAACTGTGGATCACCGCGACCGCCGCGTCGCAGCTCGTATTGCTCGCATTCGCGGCGACGACGGAGACGCCGTGGTCGACGACATCGATCGTTTCGACGATCGCTCTCGCCGCAATCGTGCTCGGCTGGATTCCGCTCGCGCGACGCCGCGGCGCGGACGCGGGTGCGTTCATCACTGCGGCAGCGGTTGCGCTCTACGCCGCGCAACTCGTCGCGATCGACGCGCAGAGCGCCTCGCGCCCACTCATCATCGTCGCGCAGACGCTCATCCTCCTCGCGATCATGGCGCTCGCCGCTTACTCCGAGCGCCATGCGCTCGTGCCCGGCGCAATCCTGCTGACGGTCGTCGCGGTTGGTACGCAGAAAGTCAGCCTCGACCATGGCGCTCTCGAACGACTCCCGTTCGCCGCAATCATCTACGCGGCTTTCATCGCATACCCGCTGATCCTCGGCCGCCGCGCAAAGCAATCATTCGCGCCGTACCTCGGCGCCGTGCTCGCGAGCATCCCGTTCTTCTTCTTCGCGAAAGACGTCATCGATGAAGAGCACCTCGGCTACGCCGCGGGCGTTCTGCCTGTTTTCCAGGCGCTGCTGATGGTCGTGCTGCTCGTCCGCTTGCTGCGCATCGAGCCGCCGTCGGAACGGACGCTGAATCGCCTCGCGCTCGTTGCCGCCGCTGCGCTCGCATTCGTCACGCTCGCGATTCCGCTGCAGCTCGAAAAGCAGTGGATCACGATCGGCTGGGCGCTCGAAGGCGCGGCACTCGTCTGGCTCTTCACGCGCATTCCGCACCGCGGTCTGCTCGCGTGGGCGGGCGCGCTGCTCGCCGCCGTGCTGATTCGACTGACCGTCAATCCCGCGATCTGGCTCTATCACCCGCCGGGCGCGATGAAAGTCATCAACTGGTATCTCTACACATACCTCGTCGCGGCCGCCGCGTTCTTCGCCGCAGCGTGGTTCTTCCCGCGCGAAGAGCGCACGCGAATGCCATTCGTGCTGCCCGCGCTCAACAGCTGCGGCGCGCTGCTGCTCTTCTTCCTGCTCAACATCGAGATCGCCGATTTCTACTCGACCGGTCCGACACTCACGTTCAACTTCCTCTCGTCGTCGCTCGCGCAGGATCTGTCGTACACGATGGGCTGGGCGGCGTTCGCGGTCTCGATGCTGATCATCGGCATCGTGATGCGCTCGCGCGGCGCGCGTGTCGCGGCGCTGGTCCTCCTCGTCATTACAATCCTGAAATGTTTCCTCCACGACCTCGGCCGTCTCGGCGGTCTCTATCGCGTCGTGTCGCTGCTCGGACTCGCGATGTCGCTCGTGCTCGTCGGCATCCTGCTGCAGAAATTCGTGATGATGCGGCCGCGCGAGGACGAGGTGGCGCCCTGAAATCCGCGCTCGTCGCTGCGCTGATCGCGACGGCGGCGATCGCGTCGCCGTTCAAATCGCAGCGCACGATTCATCCCGGCGCGAAAGGTCCGAATCGACTCGTTCCCGACGCCGCGCTGCTCGCGAATGCGAAGCCGGGTCTCGAAGATTTGCGGCTGTACGACGCCGCGGGCGCGGAGGTGCCGTATCTGTTGCTGGCGCCGTCGGTGGCGGAGGAGAAGTGGAAAGGCGCGACGCTGCTGCCGATCGCGCCGACGAAAACCAATTCCGGTTTCGAAGCAGACCTCGGCGCGCCGACGCTCATCGATCGCATTCGCATCGACGGAATCGCGGCGCCGTTTCTCAAACGCGCGCGGCTCGAAGGCAGCGGCGATCGCGCGCGATGGACGGTGCTCGCGGACGACACCACGGTTTTCGATTTGCCGGACGAGCAGCTTCGCAACGTCGAGATCGCCTTCACGCCGGGCACGTATCGCTATCTCCGCGTGACGTGGGATGACCGCGCGAGCGCGCGGGTGCGTTCCGTCGGACATGTCGAAGCACGCGTGCGCAGCGATGCGGCGCCAACCGAGCGCGTTGCGATTCCGGTCGCGTATCGCGTGCGCGCGAGCGAGCCGGGAAAGAGTCGCTATCGCATCCTGCTGCCTGGTCCGCATCTTCCCGTCGACGCGATCGAATTGAACGTGACGAACGGCAATGTCTTTCGCGATGCATCGGTAACCGAGGGGCGATTGACGGATGGGGAGATCGTGCAGCTGCCGCTCGGGAGCGCGAAGTTGCGACGTGCGGAGCGCGATGGCGCCGTCGCCGCACAGCTCGCGATTCCGATCACGTTTCCGCAGGGCGCGGAACTCGAGCTCACGGTCGACGATGCGAACAATCCGCCTCTGCAGTTGGCGGGAATCGTTGCGCGATTCGCGCCGCTGCCGGCGATCTATTTCGAGAGCGCCGACGGCGCGACGATCACCGCGCGCTTCGGCGATGCGAAGCGCGAGGCCGCGCACTACGACCTCGAAGCGTCGCGAAAGTTCGCGATGAAAGCGAATGCCGCAACCGCGAAGTGGGAAAGCGCGAACGTGACGCAACTCGACGGCGGCCACGAAGAGGAAACGATTCCGACCGCCGGCGCTCCGTTGAAGTCGAGTGACTTTCGTTATCGGCGAGCGGTGCCCGCCGGCGCGCGCACGCTGACGTCGCTGCTCCTCGACGCCGATGTGCTCGCGCGCTCGAACGATCTCGCCGATGTGCGGCTCGTCGACGACAAGGATCGGCAGGTGCCGTATGTCGTGGAGACGCGGCCCGATCCGCTGAAGATCGCACTGACGATTGCGCCGCCGCGACGCGAAGGCTCGACGTCGATCTATCGCTTCACGCTTCCGTACACGACGCTGCCGTCAGGAACGTCGCTCGCGCTCACGACGCGCGCGCGTGTGTTCGAGCGTCACGTGACACTGCGCGCCGATCGCGGCGAGAACGAACGCGAGAATCCTGTGTCGCTCGACAACACGTGGTGGCGCAGCACGTCGTCACCCGCGCCGCCGCTGACGTTTCACGTCGATTTGCGCGGCGTGCGCGCGCTGGAGCTGGTGATCGATGAAGGTGACAACGCGCCGCTCGAGCTGGCGAGCGCGGAGCTGCTCGTGCCGTCGCAGGCGCTGCGGTTTTTTCATCCCGGCGGCGCGCTGCGGCTGTTGTACGGGAACGCGGCGGCGAGTACGCCGCGATATGACCTGTCGCTGCTCGCGCCGCGGTTGTTTGAGCAGCCGGCGGTTGAGGTTGGGCTGGGCGCTTCCGTTGCTCCCGCGACTGCCGCTGAAAAGAGTCGCGAACCGTGGGTGTTTGGGGTTGTGATCGCGGTTGCCGTGATTGCGCTACTCGCGGTGATTGCGGCGCTGGTGAGAGAGAAGGCTTAGGCGCGCGGCGTTATCGCAGCCGCGCCTCCGTAAACCAACCTCGCTCATCCGCGTTCCACGTCGATGCGACCTTTCGCGCTTTCCACCGCGGGAGCGAACGCGCGAACCACACATACGCGATCAGAGCGGCGTTCAGCGCGAGGAGAATCATCAGCGAGTTGCCGCGTCCGAGGAACGGCACGTGCGTGTTCGGGAAGCGGACGAAAAGCACGTCGACCGCGACCAGCAACGCGAGATCGAGCACGTCACGAAGAAGCGCGCGCCGCCGCGCCCGCACGACTACAGCGCGTGAATGAAACACAACGTGGGGAGGAGACTCGGCGTGCTTCACGCCGGGCAGCAACTCGCGACGCGCGGTCTTCTTCATGGCATCCGTACCGACAGCGGGACGACCGCCTAAATTCCGAATAACTTTCACGAATGCGACCTATCGGACACGGATCACCTGCGCAATATAGTTCCCCGCAACGTCGCGATAAGCCTTCACCGTCACCGTGTCGCCATCCTTCAGCGTTTCCGCCGAAACGTATGCGCCGGTCCGCGACCGGACCGCGAAATCGTCGAGCACCCAGATGCGAATCGCGCGGCCGCTCTGCGTCTCGCGAATCGTCAGCTGCGGCGCCACTTTCAGCGACTCCGCAACGCTCCCGTAGATCGTCACCGACACGAGCTCAGCCTCGCGATCGCTCGGCAGCGACGCCGACGCACCAGAGCTGGGCGCCACATCCGCGCCGTTGAAACGAACGGTGCTCGCGATGAACACCTCGCTCGTCGTGCCGTACGAACCGCTCACTTCCAGCTGATCGCCAACCTGCACGTCGCTCGCGTGCACGCGGCGGCTCGACGGATCGACCGCCGACGCGAGATCGATGCGAACTTCGCCGCGGCCGGTGTCGAGACGAACCATGTCGGTGTTGCGATCGACGCGCGTCACGCGTCCCGTGATCGAGGCGACGGAGCGATTCGTCGTCGGTGTCGACGGCGCATCGCCGATGCTCTGCAGCACATCGATGGAACGCGCGCGCAGATCGTTCGTCGCGCTCGTCGTCTCCGGTTCCACGCGAATCCGATCGCCGACTTCGATATTGCGAATGCGATACGTCTCGCCCTTGAAGTAGACAGGCGTCGATGACGTGCCGCGAATCGTGATCATCGCGCGGCGATCGGTCTCGAGCACGAGACGAAAATCGTCCGGCGAGATCTGGCGCACGACGCCTTCAACGCGACCGATCGGATCGTTGATCGACGTTGGCGGCGCGGAAGTCGGAGTGTTGATCTGGCCGGTCGGACGCGTCGTACCGACGCCGACCTGCGTTGCAGGCGTGGTGCGGCCGAGCAGCGTGATCACGTCCGCGCGAACCGCGGCGCGTCCGCTGCCGATGCCGCGCACTTCGACGCGGTCGCCGAGGCGGATGTTGGGGAAGCCGGTCGAGCCGGTGAAAATCTCCGGCTTGCCGTTGATGACGCCGCCGAAACCGCTGTACTGCGTCGAAACCGAATCGGCGGTGACGAGCAGCGAATCATGATTGTCGGCGTCGGGAATGATGGTGATCTGATTGCGGCCGGCGTTGATGTCGGTCACGGTACCGACGATGCTGCCGCGCGAGCCCTGATCGACGTCGCTCGCTGTCCGCCAGAGGCTGCGGTCCTGTCCGAAAGCGGTGACGGCACAGAGCGCTGCCAGCACGGCAATGCGGTGAATGCGGTTCATAAACTGCCTCCTGAAGGCAGTCGTGCTGCGGTTCGCGTGCCTTAAGCGCGCGCCGAGACTTGCCGGCCCGCGATCCAGCTCGCTTTTACGATGCGGTCGTCGCCCATGAAGATCAAACCCGCGAGCAGATCTTCGAGCGATGACGCGCGATCGCTCCGCATCGAGATGAGCGGCGTCGCGTGCAGATCGAGCACGAGGAAGTCAGCCGATTTCCCCGCTTCGATGCTGCCGATCTCCGCATCGAGCGACAGCGCTTTCGCGCCGCCGAGCGTGGCGAGATACCAGAGATGAAACGGGCTGAGTGACACGCCCTGAACCTGCTGGACTTTGTACGCGTCGGCCATCGCGTTGAACATCGACGGCGTCGTGCCCGCGCCGATGTCGCTGCCGAGACCGACGATGACTCCCGCATCGAGCACGTGATGCAGTCGAAAGAGGCCGCTGCCGAGGAAGAGATTCGAGTTCGGGCAGTGCGAGATGCGCGAGCCGCGCCGGCTCAGCAAATCGAGCTCCTCCTCGGTCAGATGAACGCCGTGCGCGAGCACGGTCTTATCGTCGAGCAGACCGTAGTGATCGTAAACGTCGGCGTACTCCGGGAACGAGAAGAGCTGCTGCACCCAGAGCACTTCATTGCGGTTTTCGGAGATGTGCGTGTGCACGTACGCATCCGGAAATTCGCGTTTCAATTCGCCGGCGCGCTCGAGCAGCTGCGTCGTCGACGTCGGCGCGAAACGCGGCGTGATCGCGTAACGCAGCAGTCCGCGTCCGTGCCATTTCGTCAGCAGCGCGCGGCTCTGCGTGTATGAATCGTCGGCCGTCTCGGTGAGGAAGTCGGGCGCGTTGCGATCCATCATCGTCTTTCCGATGATTCCGCGAAATCCGCGACGCTCCGCTTCGGCGAAGAAGATGTCGGTCGCTTCCTGATGAATCGTCGAGAAGATGAGCGCGCACAGCGTGCCGTTGCGCAGCAGCTCATCGTAAAAAATCTGCGCAACCGCCAGCGCGTGCGCCGGCTCGCTGAACTTCCCCTCGGTCGGAAACGTGTAGCGATTCAGCCACGCGAGCAGATCGCCGCCGTACGAGCCGATCATCTCCAGCTGCGGCGCGTGCAGATGCGTGTCGACGAATCCGGGCGTGATGAGCGTGTCGCGACCGAGCTCGATGACTTCGCCTTCGGCGGGACGCTCGCTCCAGTCGCCAATGCCGGCGATGCGGCCCGCGTCATCGATGGCGAGATAGCCGTCGTCGAACGAGCGGTGTGATGACGCGACGTCGTTCGCGAACGGATCCGCTGTCGGAGTGAAGATTCGCGACCGAAGAATACGCACGCGCGAATTGTACGAGACGCACGGATGCGCGCACGTATTACCAGCGCGAAAATGGCTTGCAGCCTCGCGTTTTCGGCAGGATCATCGCGGCCGGAGCGATGGTTAAAACGCGCAGCGACGACCCGCAGCAAATCGATCCGCTCCTCGAGCCGCTGCTCGAATTGCAGGATCGCGCTGCGCGCGACGAAGCGCTCGGAACGCTGCTCACGCAACACGCCGATCCGGTCATCCGGCGAGGACTGCGACATCGTTTCGGTCCCGCGCAATCGCCGGAGCTCGAAGACATTCGCAGCAGCGTGATCGTGCGTTTGCTCAATCGGCTGGAGCGCATCGACGATCCCGAAGCGGATCACATCGAAAGCTTCGCCGACTACGTCGCGATGGTGACGTACAACACGATCGACGATTACGCGCGGCGCCGGAATCCGCAGCGCACGCTGCTCGCGAATCGCGTGCGTTACGTGCTGACGCACGACTCGCGATTCGCGTTGTGGCGTCGCGATCGCGATCTCGTTTGCGGATTCGCGGCGTGGGAAGGAGAGCGCGCGCAGACGCAGACGCTCGACACACACGACGTCGAAGAGCGCGCGCTCGCGGATTCACTCGATCGCGCGTTTCGCCGCGCCGGCGTTCCCGCCGATTTTCACGACGTCGTGCAGGCGCTCGCCGTCGCGACCGGGCTGAATGAGACGACGACGCCGGTGAACGACATCGATCTGGTCGATGCGACGCCGTCCGCGTACGAACAGCTCGCGTCGCGCGAGGCGGCTGACGCGCTTTGGGGCGAGATCCGGCAGCTGCCGGTGCGACAGCGCGTGGCGCTGCTGTTCGGCGCGCGCGATTCGTCGGGACAAAGCGCGGTCGCGATGTTTCCGGCCGCGGGCGTGGCAACGATCGAGCAGATCGCGGTCGTGCTCGAAATGCAGCACGACGAGCTCGCCAGGATCTGGCCCGATCTTCCGCTCGACGACAACACCATCGCCGCCCGCCTCGGCGGCTCGCGCCAACAGATCATCAACCTGCGAAAATCGGCTCGCGACCGGCTGGCCCGGCGCCTGAAAAGACGGTAATAACCGCATACTGCCGCTGTCTCCGCACATGAGGATGGAATGTCCCCGAACCTGACTGACGACGAGATCGCGCGCGCCCGGCAGCGGATTGCCGCGGCGCTGATCGGCAATGCCGAGGAGTGGCATCCGGAGCCGGAGCTGCTGATTGCGCGCGTCGATGGCACGCTGAGCGCGATCGATCGCGACGTCGTCGAGCCGCATCTCGCCGACTGCATGCAGTGCCGGCGCGAGGTTCGCGATCTCGAAACGTTCGCCCGCGGTGCAGTAAAACCGCGACGTCGCGTTGCGATTTGGATCGCTGCGGCCGCGGCAGTGCTGCTGATCGCGATTCTGTATCCGGCGTTCAATCGGCCGACGTCTTCGTCACCATCATCGGTGACACTCGTCGACAGCGGACGCAGCGTTTCCGTTTCGAATGACGGACACATCGACGGGCTCGGCCTCGCGGCCGATGCGGAGTCGCGGCTCGCGGTTGCGCTGACACGCGGCACGATCGCGGAGCCGGCGCGCGCCGCGGCGCTGCGCCGCGAAACCGAATCGCTGCGCGGTGCGTCATCAACAGGTGCGTTCTCGCCGCTCGTTCCGATCGGCTGCGTCGTCGTGACGCAGCAGCCGACGTTCGAATGGACGGCGGTGCCGGGCGCGCGATACAAGGTCGAAGTGTTCGGCGATCAGTTCCGGCCGGTCGCGCAGAGCGAGCTGCTGGATGTGAATCGCTGGACCGTGCCGCAGCAGCTCGCGCACGGCGAGATCTACGCATGGCAGGTCACCGCGTACAAACCGAACGGCGAAACGACGACGTCGCCGGCGCCGCCCGCGCCGGAAGCGCGCTTCGCCGTGATCGACGTGAACGAAGCGGCGCGCATCGACGAGCTGCAGCAGATGCAGCCGCGCTCGCATCTCGCGCTGGGCGTCGCGTACGCGGAAGCGGGTGCGGCGGCCGAGGCGGAGCGGGAGCTCGAGGCGCTGAGCGCGGAGAACCGCGGGTCGGAAGCGGCCGCGCGACTGCTGCGCACGATTCGCACGCGCCGCTGATGGCGAGGATCGCGCTGGCGATCCTGCTGTGCTTCGCGAGTTCTGCGGCGGCTGCGACCGACGATGCGCGCACGCTCGCGCAACGCGCGATCGATCTCTCGAACGAACTGAAACTCGATGATGCAGCGCGCGCCGCGGAAGCAGCGCTCGCGCGTGCTCGCGAGTCGCGCGACGACGTCGAGCTCGCGCGAGCGCTCGATGCTTCCGGCGTCGTCGCTCGCATGCGTGGCGACGCGGATGCGGCGATGTCAGCGACCGAAGAGGCGCGGCAACATGCGGAGGCCGCGAACGACGCGGACACGATCGCGCGCGTGCAGAACGACCTCGGCCGCATTTACGCCGACCTGCTTTTCGATGCGACTCGTGCGCGCGAAGCGTATGAACGCGCGCTCGCGCTGTCACCGCGCATCGACGACCGCACCATCGTCGCGCGCATTCTCAACAACCTCGGCAACCTGCAGCGTCGCGAGAACAACTTCGTCGCGGCGGTTTCGTTTTATACGCGCGCGGCGGCGGAGGCGAAGAAAGCGCACGATCGCTGGGGCGCGCTGACCGCCGAGCACAACATCGGACTCGTGTATTCACAACAGAACGATCCGGCGCTGGCGCTGACGCATTTGCGACGCGCGCTCGCGCTCGAGCGAGCGCTCGGCAGCAACGCTTCGGCAGCGCGAACGTTGCTGTCGATTTCGGAGGCGCGGCGTGCACTCGGCGATGCGTCGGGAGCGGCGGATGATTTGCGGCGCTCGCGAACGCTTGCAACGCGCGCCGGCGATCACGTGACGGTCGCGACTGCGTTGCTGCGCGAAGGCGAGCTGCAGCTGAATGCGCGCCAGTCGGCCACTGCAAATGCGACGATCGATCGCGCGATCGCGACGTTTGAGCAGCTCGGCGCGTCGGCTTCGCTTCCGCTCGCGCTGACGTTTCGCGCGCGCGTTCGCGTCGCGCAGAAGCGATTCAACGATGCGATCTCGATCGCGAACGATGCGGGCGCTCGCGCGGAAGCTGCGGGACAACTCGACGTCGTCGCACAGGCGCGCACGATCGCAGGCGAGGCCTATCGCGCGACGGGCGATTTGACGCGCGCGCGCAGCGCGTTCGTATCGGCGATCGAAGCGACGGAACGGGAGCGTGCGCAAATCGCGGGCGGCGCGGAGTCGCGGCAGCAGTATTTCGAGCGCGCCGTGTCGCCGTACCTCGCGCTCGTCGAGCTCGATGCGCGCGCCGGTCATGCGGAGTCGGCGCTGGAGTTCGCCGAGCGCGCGAAGGCTCGCGTGCTCTTCGATGTGCTGCGCGGCGGGCAACGCGATCTGCTTTCCGCGATGTCGCCCGCCGAGCGAACGCGCGATGCGCAACTGCGGCGAGAGATTGCGACGCTCGTGACGGCGGCGAACAACCCGCAGAAGCTGCGCGACAAGCGCGACGAGTACGCCGCGTTTCGCGCCGGTCTCTTTACGGCGCATCCGCAGCTGCGCGTGGCCGCGGGTCAGCCGCCGCGCTTCACGCTCGACGACGCGAAAGCCGTGCTGCCGTCGGCGAGCGATGCGATCGTCGAGCTCGCGGTGACGGATTCACGCGTGCTGATTTTCGTCATCACGCGCGATGCGATTCGCGTGTTCGACGCTGCCGCTTCGCGTGCGCGCGTGCTCGCACTTGCGAAGCACCTTGCGAACGAAGTCGCGACGCGCAATCTCGCGTTTCGCGATACGTCGCGCGCGCTGTACCACGCGATCCTCGCGCCGGCCGCGGCGATGCTGTCGTCGAAGAAGCGGCTCTGCATCATTCCCGATCAGGAGCTGTGGCGCGTTCCATACGCCGCGCTCGTAACTGAAAACGATCGCTACCTCGCCGAGCGATTCGCGTTGTTCCACGCGCCGTCGCTCGGCGTGCTCGTCGACGCGATGCATGCGCCGCCGCCGAAGAGCTCACCGCGATTGCTCGCGGTTGCGAACACGCAGGTGCGCGAGGCGTTCGGCGAAGTCCATGAGCTGCAGGCGCTGTACGGAGAGGCCCGTTCGCTGCTGCTCGTCGGCACCGCGGCGACCGAAGCGCGCGTCGAAAGCGCGGCACCGAATGCGAACGTGATTCACATCGCGACGCACGGCGTGTTCGATGACGCGCGGCCGCTCGAATCGCATCTCGTGTTCACGCCGAGCGGAAACGACGATGGCATTCTCGACGCTCGCGAAATGATGCAGCTGCACATCGACGCCGATCTCGTCGTGCTCTCCGCGTGCGAAACCGCGGCGGGACGACCGGCGGCAGGCGAGGGGATGATCGGCATGTCGTGGGCGCTCTTCGTCGCCGGCTGTCCGACGATGCTCGCGAGCGAGTGGAAGGTGGAGTCGTCGAGTACGTCGACGATGATGATCGCGTTCCATCGCGGCATCGCGACGTCGAAGCTCGCTCCGTGCAATGCGCTGCGCGACGCGCAGCTCGCGCTCATGCACACGGCGCGGCGGGAGCATCCGTTTTACTGGGCGAGTTTCGTGGTGCTCGGCCGCGGCTGGTGACCAAGTTAAGTAGGGGTCACATCTGGAAACCGCTACTTAACGGGCGGCGGCTGGAGCGTTAAGTAGGGGTTTCCAGATGTGACCCCTACTTAA
>Ga0070701_10000709_pt1 | contig 11798 bp, 9 predicted proteins | sample KBSK5102metaG_FD_65451 | JGI IMG/M metagenome (GOLD analysis project Ga0070701, IMG submission 65451) | Corn, switchgrass and miscanthus rhizosphere microbial communities from Kellogg Biological Station, Michigan, USA - KBS K5-10-2 metaG | ecosystem: Host-associated > Plants > Roots >... | reverse complement strand
CAAGATTCGCGTGAATGCGATTGCGCCCGGACCGGTGCATACCGAGGGAGCGTCAAAGCGTCTGTTTCCCGATCCGATGATCGAGGAAGGGATTCGCAAGACGATTCCGCTGCGGAGGTTTGCGACGCTCGAGGAGATCGCGAACGCCGCGAGCTACCTGCTGTCGGATTACGCGTCGTATGTGACGGGTGAAGCGTTCGTAATTGACGGCGGCCAGTGGCTGTCGGGCGCGGATTACTGGACGCGTTTGCGGCAGATGATGCCGAAGTAAAAGGTAGGTAGGGTTGGGGTCAGGTCTGTACTTTTTACTTTGGTCAACTGCACCGCTTCGTCGCAGCTGCACACCAAAGTTAAAAGTACAGACCTGACCCCAGCCCTACCGCAGGTAATCGACGGCCACGTTTGCCAGCGCGCGAATGCCGAGCAGCAGACCGGATTCGTCGATGTAGAACTTCGGCGAGTGGTTTGACGCGGCGTCTTCGGCGCTAACGTTTTTCGGGCGGGTGCCGATCCAGAAAAAGAGGCCCGGCACTTTCTGCTGGTAGAACGAGAAGTCTTCGGCGCCGAGGACGGGGTTTACGACCAGCGTCTTGTCTGCGCCGGCGACGCGGCGAAGCGTTGGTGCCATTCGCTCCGTCAGTGCGCGATCGTTGAACGTGATCGGATAGCCGGGCGTGATCGTCACGGTTGCGGTCGCGCCTCCGCTTACCGCGATGCTCTCCGCCGTACGACGAATGCGCGTGTGAATTTCATCGCGCATGTGCGCGTCGAGCGAGCGGATCGTGCCGACCATCTCCACTTCATCGGGAATGATGTTGTTGCGCACGCCGCCGCGAATCATCCCGACGGTCACGATCGACGGCGCGAGCGACGAATCGACCTGCCGGCTCGGAATGGTCTGCAGGCCGAGCACGATCTGCGATGAAATGACGATCGGATCGACGCCGAGCCACGGATATGCGCCGTGCGTCTGCTTTCCGTGCACGACGATTTTGAAGGCATCGACAGCGGCCATCATCGACTCCGGCCGATACGCGAGCTCGCCAACTGCGAAACGCGACGTCACATGCAGTCCGAACACGGCGTCGACTTTCGGGTTGTCGAGCGCGCCTTCCTTCACCATCAGCGCCGCGCCGCCTTCCTCCCCTTCCGGCGCTCCCTCTTCGGCCGGCTGAAAGAGAAAAACGACGGTGCCCGCGAGCTCGTTTTTCATCGACGCGAGCACTTCGGCGACGCCGAGGAGGATTGCGACGTGGGCGTCGTGTCCGCAGGCGTGCATGACGCCGACGTCCTGTCCGTTGTACGTCGTGCGCACCGTCGATTTGAACGGAACATCGACCTGCTCCACGACCGGCAGCGCATCCATGTCGGCGCGCAGCGCGACGACTTTCCCCGATTTCGCGCCGTGCAGGATTCCGACGACGCCTGTGTGCGCGATCGGCGTCCGCACTTCGATGCCGAGCGATTTGAGCCGATTGACGATGAGCTCCTGCGTCCGGAACTCGCGGTTGCCGAGCTCGGGATGCTGATGGATGTCGCGGCGCGTTTCGATGACGCGCTGCTCGACGCGCGCGGCGGCGGCGTCAATTTGTGTGGTCATGACTGCTCCCAGAAGGATCGCGGCGAACATCGCGCGAGTTTAGCGCGCGGCTACGGCGGCGCGGAGCTTCTCGGCTTTGTCGATGAGCTCCGTGAACCACTCCGCAAAGTGCGGTTCGTTGCGCTCATCGGCGACGGCTTTGACGCCGGACGCCATGGCGATGAACTGATCGATGAAGGTGCGCAGATCGCCGCCGCCGCCGAGGGCGACGAGCGTCGCCGCCTGATGCTCGATCGCTTTGAACGCCTGCAGCGCCTGCGCGTACTCGTTGCTGAAGTAGTCGAAGTTTGCGCGCGGGTCGGGCGGTGCGCTTTCCTGGTCGTCGGCCATGGCGAGTGCAGTCTAAAGCTACTTCGCTGCCAGCTCCTCAATACCCCGAACCACGCCGGCTCTCACCACATATCGCAGCTTCCGAAAGTTCGCGACGTCTCGCGATGGATCGGCGGTGAGCACGACCAGATCCGACGCTTTGCCTTTCTCGATCGTGCCCGTTTCTTTGTCGACGCCAAGTGCGCGGCTCGCGGTTGCGGTCGACGCGACGATCACCTGCATCGGCGTCATGCCCGCGGCCTGCATCGCATCGAGCTCGGCGTAAATCGCGGGGCCGTGCAACGTGAACGGATTGCCCGCGTCGGTGCCGGTGGCGATCGGGATTCCGCCATCGACGAGCTTCTTCAGATTTGCGGCGGCGATGCGTTCGCGTTCGGCCGTGCGCTGATCGCGCGTAGCGACCTGTTCGCGCGTCAGCTTACCGGGATCGAGCGTCGCCGTCTCCGCGATTTTCGCGAGCGTCGCGGAATCGACGCAGCGATTCGGATCGTCGAGCTGCGGAGATTTTTTGTCGATTAGCGACTGAAACATCCGGACGTAACCGCGCGCGACGGTCAGCGTTGGCGTGAGGATCGTCCCGTTCTTTTTTGCGAGCGCGATGAACTCGTCATCGATCGGCTGATCCCAGACGCTGTGCACGAGCAGCGTCGCGCCGGCGCGCAGCGCGGCTTTCGCTTCCGCCAGTCCCGTGGCGTGGACGATCAGCGGCAGTTTGTGCGCGCGTGCTTCTTCGCCGGCCGCCGCAACGAACGGCTCCGTCGTTTCGATCGGCAGCTCTTTGTTGACGATGTACCAGACCTTGATCGCGTGCGAGCCGTGCGCGGCGAGATACCGCACGCCGCTGCGCGCCGCGTCTGCATCTTTCAGCGCGACGAACTGCCGCTCGGCGGGAAGGTTCAGCCAGTGATCGAGCGTCGACAGCAGCGGACCGGCGGCGACGACGCGCGGCGCGCGCGTATCGTTCGCGAACGCCTCATCGAGTTTCAGCGTCCAGGGAAAACCGCCGACGTCGAACACGGACGTGACGCCGGAACAGATGTACGAACGCGCGAAGCGCTGCGGGTTCGCTTTCAGATCGGCTTCCACTTCTTCGTACGGATGTTTCGCGCGAACGTCGAGCGCATCCGGCCGCGCATCCGCCCAGCCGGTTTGCGAGAAATGGACGTGCGCGTCGATGAGTCCCGGTGCGATCCACATCCCTTTCGCATCGACGACCGTCACGCCTTCCGGCAGCGCGCAGTTCGCTCCCGCGCAATCGATTTTTCCGTCGCGGATGATGACGTTCGCGTTCGCGACCGGCGCGCCTCCGCGGCCGTCGATCAGCGTCGCGCCGACGAGCGCGCGCGGCGGCGCCGGAGTAGCGGGCGGCGCATCGATCGCGCCGGTGATGGCGATCTTCCAGCCATTCGGCGTGCGCAGAAACAGCCGCTCCGAAATCCCCGAATGCTCGTCGGTGCCGTAGCGCACGCGATAGCGATACGTGCCGTAAACGACGCCGTCCTGCACGCGCAGCAGATGAATGTCGGACGCGTCGATCGTATCGGGCCAGCCGCTGCCGACGCCCTTCGCGAAATCGGCGAAGCCGGTCGTGAATCCGGTCGCGCCGCCGCGCGCGAGCCGTTCGCTCTGCAGATAGCACGACAGATACTTCTCGCGGTCGCGCTGGCGAATCGCTTCGATGTTTTGCTCGAACACCGAGCGCGCGGCGGCGAGATCCTGAGCTTCATCCGCAGCGAGCGGAACAGCGACGAGGAGCAGCGTGAGAACGAGACGGCGCATCCGCGCAGTGTACGAAGAAGTGTCGCCCGCTGACGACGGGTCGTCCCCGAAAGTGGAAAATCGCGCCGCTGGTAATATCGCAAACAATTGAAAACAAACGCGGAATAGGCTTGCGGGAATAGGCACGACCACCGCACAGGCGACGCAGCGGAGAGAAACCCATGAACGCCACGATCAGGTCAGTCATCGCCGCACTTCTCGTCGCCGTTACTGCCGTCGCAGCCGTGCCGCAATCCCAACCGCCGCGTACGTCCGTCGGCGAGACGCTCGACATCTCGATCGTGAACGTCGACGTCGTCGTCACCGACCGCAGCGGCAATCGCGTTCGCGGTCTGACACGTGATGACTTCGAGTTGCTCGAGAACGGCAACACGCGTCCGATCACGAACTTCGCCGAATATCGTTCGCGGACCGGCGACAGCCGCACCGGCGTCGTCGCCGACGCGTTCGGCGCGCCGATGGGCGAAGGCTCCGCGCCGCCTCCGCGCTCGATCGTCCTCTTCGTTGATTCGTTCGCGCTGCCCGGTCACGACGCCGATCGGATGTTCAACGCGCTGAAGAAAACGATTCACGACGCGGTGCGCGCCGGTGACGTCGCATCGATCGTTCGCTGGAATCCGATCTGGTTCCGTCCCGAAGTCGTCGTCCCGTACACCTCCGACAATCGCAAACTCACGCGCGCCGTCGAAGACCTCCGCGACGAAATGACCCTCGGCGGTCCGCGTCGCAATTACACGAACGTTCGCGGCACCGGCATGGTGTCGCCCGACACCGCCAGTCTCATTGGCGGACCTCGCAATCCGCAGGCGCGAAACACCGCGATGCGCGAGGAAGGAATCAGGGTTTCCAACACGATGCAGAGCCGCGTCAGCGGACCGCGTCACGTCGTGGCGGCGACGGACGACGCTGTGCTCTACGACGCACGCGCCCAAGCCACGCTCGCGCTCTGGGAACAGCGCCGCAAAGTCGGCGTCATCAACGCGCTCATCTCATCGATGGCGACGATGGAAGGCCGCAAAGCGCTGATCCTCGCCACGCATCGCATGGGCTACTACGCCGGCGCCGAGTACTTCTACGCGTACGGTTTCAATGACGTGCCGCCTCACGATCGCGCCGCGTTCGACACGCGTCCGCTGATGGATTCGATGATCGACACGGCGAACGCCGCCGGCGTCACGATCTATCCCGTTTATCCGGAAGGACTCGGTACCGACGGCGCGCTGCCGAATGCCTCGGCGAGCTCGTCGCAGCTGAACGCGGCGTACGACCATCTCGTGCTGACGAATGAAACGTCGGCGCTCGCGAACGTCGCGCTGAAAACCGGCGGCATGATGGCGTGGGGCGCGAGCGACGTCGCGACGCTGCTGCCGCGCATCAACGACGATCTCGACAGCTACTACTCGCTCGCGTATCGGACGGAACCGGCGACGAAAGACACGCAGCGCGCGATCTCGGTGAAGACGAAGAATCCGGATTACATCGTGCGCGCTCGTCGCGAATACGCCGCGACGACGGAAGAAACGAAGATGCGCCAGCGCGTCACCGCGGCGGTTTTTCGCGAGCCTGAAACTGCTTCGCGCATCAACGTGAAAGCAACGTTCGGCCGTCCCGAGAAAGAAGGAAAGGACAAATGGCGCGTGCCGCTGTCGCTGCGCATTCCGATGTCGCAGCTCGTCGCGCTGCCGTCCGCATCCGGAGAGAAAGCGGGCTCGATGTCGATCTACGTTGCGAGCTCCGCGACGCTCGGGACGAATGCCGAGGTGACTCGTCAGACGCAGCCGTTCACGTATCCTGAGGCGAACGCGGAAACCGTCTCGAAGCAGTACGTGACGTACGACGTCGACGTGCTCGTCGACAAAGGTGCGGAGTTCATCGCAGTCGGAGTCGTCGATGATGTATCGCGCGACGCGTCGGTGATGCGGCTGCGCCTGCCGCGCCGTTTCTGAAAATCGGGAAGGTAATCAACGATGCGTACGATTGCAGTCGTTCTCGCGCTGCTCGCTGCAACGCCGCAACAACCAAAGCTGCCGTTCATCGGCGAGTCGATCGAAGTGTCGATCGTCAATGTCGACGTCTTCGTCACCGACAAAACCGGCAAGCGCGTGACCGGTCTGACGCAGAACGACTTCGAGATTTATGAAGACGGGAAGCTGCGGCCGATCACGAATTTCGCGGAGTACGCGAACGCGCCGGCCGCCGCGCGCGTGTCGGTCGACGGCATCGCGGAGCCGGCCGCGGCAGCGCCGGCGGCCGCCGCACCCGAAGTGGCGAAACGGCAGCAGCGCACGATTGCCGTTTTCGTCGATCGCATCGAGATGCGCCCCGATCAGGAACGCGAAGTCTTCGATCGTCTGCGCGACACGCTCCACGGTCTCGTCGATGAAGGCGATCGCGTTTCCATCCTCACGTGGGAGCGAACGCGCTCGCTGCGAATCCGTCAGCCGTACACCGGCGACATGAATCTCATCGACGAAACGCTCGAGAAGATTGCGAAAGATCCGACGCTCTCATCGTCGTCCGACATCGAAGAAATTCGCAAAGCGGACGAAGCGGAAGAAGAGCGGATGGCTATGCTGAAAGCGCGCGGCGCTCCGAGCGGCGGCAGCGGCGAAGCGTCGCTCGAAGCGATCATGTTGTGCGACCGCGCGCTCGCGGAGATGAAGTCGAAAACGGCCGCGCTCAATGCTTTGCTGTCGTCGATGTCGGGCGCCGAGGGGCAGAAGGTGCTGGTGATGTTGTCGCATCGGTTCTCGATGAATCCGGCGCACGAATATCTGACGCCGAAGCGGACGCTCGGCGGACCTCCGGGACGCGTCGAGATGCTGTACGACACTCGGAAAGAGGTCGAGTCGGTGGCGCGCACCGCGAATGCGAACGGCGTCAGGATCTACGCGATGTTTCCGGCCGCGCTGCCCGGCACCGTCGTGCAGCTGCCGGAAGACAACAGCATGCCGAACGGCGGCGAGGCGGGCGTCAGCGGTTACGAATTCGAAGTGCTGCACAACGAGCTGAGCGCACTGCAAATCGTCTCCGAGCGGACGGGCGGCTCGATGACGTGGCATCCATCGGAAACGATCAAGCTGCTCGATCGCCTGCCGGACGATTTCTCCTCGTACTACTCGCTCGCGTATCGCGCGAGCACGTCGGGAGCGGACAAAGCGCACAGCATCAAAGTGAAGGTGAAGACGCCGGGACTGAGGGTCCGCTCGCGCACGGAGTTCGTCGAGAAATCGGCCGACACGAAAATGGGCGAGCGCGTCGTCGCGCAGCTGCTCGGACTGCCGACTCCGCCCACGCACGTGCGACTCCTCGCAACCGCGAACAACGTGAAGCGCGACTCGAAAAAGAAAGTTCGCTTTCCGCTCAACGTGCAGGTGCCGATCGGCGCGCTAACGACGCTGCCGGAAGGCGCGGCGAACCGCGGCGCCTTCTCCGTTTACGTCGTGTCGATGAACGGGCGCGGCAACATCAGCGAAGTCACGCATCAGACGCAGGTCTACACGATCCCGGCGGCCGACCTCGAGCGCGCGAAACAGGGACATTTCACGTACGAGATGAACTTCGTCGGCGATGACACGACGAAGAAAGTTGCGGTCGGCGTGCTCGACGAAGTGTCGAAAGAATTCGGACTCACGCAACTCGACGTGAAGGTGCAGTGATGCGCGCGCTGGCGTTGTTGCTGGCGCTTCTCGCAGCGGCTCCGCAACAGCCGCAGATTCCGTCCATCGGCGAAACGATCGAGGTGTCGATCGTGAACGTCGACGTCTTCGTCACCGACGCCGCGGGCAACCGCGTCCACGGCCTGACGCGAAACGATTTCGAGATTTACGAAGACCGCAAGCCGCAGCCGATTACGAACTTCGCCGAGTACACGAAGGAAACGCGCGCGACGTTCGGCGTCGAAGCGGCGCCTGTCGCAACCGCGCCATCTGCCGATTCGCAGCGCCGCGTAATCCTGGTTTTCGTCGACCGCTTTCGCGCGCCCTCTTTCAAAGTCGAGCCGGTCTTCGCCGGTCTGCGCGACATGCTCCACAAAGTCGTCCGCCCCGGCGATCGCGTGCTCGTCGCGTCGTGGAGCGGACGGATGCACATTCGTCAGGAACCGACGGGCGACCTCGCCGCGATCGACAACGTGTTGACCAACATCGCGAAGGAGAGCGTCGGCGTCACGCCGCATCCGCTCACCGACACCGTCCTGACGTACGCATCCGCCGCCGAGTTCGAGAAGCAGGTTTACGGCTCCGCCGGCTCCGGGCCGAAATTCGCAATTCCGTCTGCAGAACTGTCGCAGCCGTTCGGGCCGCTCGCCGCCGCGCGCGAAGTGCTGATGGAGCTGCGCGCCAAAACGGACGCGCTCGAATCGCTCATCACCGCCGCATCCGGCCTCGAAGGTAAGAAGATTCTCCTCATGTCGACGCGCAGCTACGGCACGTACGCGGGCGTGGAGTTCTTCGGCGGAATGGTTCCTCCTCGCAACAGGCAGGAGCTCGAAACGACGGAGCTGCGCAAACGGCTCACGCGCACCGCAAACGCGAACGGCGTCACCATCTATCCCATCTATCCGCTCGGCCTCGGCACAACATTCGGCATGAGCGCCGAGATCAGCGGCGGAGATCACATCGCGACGATCAGCCAGCGCGGATCGGCCGACGCGACCAGCGCGTTCGACAACATGATTCTGATGAACGAGACGACGTCGCTCTACGACATCGCACGCGAGACCGGCGGCGCGATGGCGTGGGGCGAGCGCGACATCGTCAAATTGCTCCCGCGCATCGCCGACGACTTCGATTCCTGCTACTCCCTCGGCTATCGCGCAACGTCTTCGAGAAGCGATCGCGTGCGCTCCATTCGCGTCGTCGCGAAAAACAGGGCGTACACGGTTCGCTCGCGCAAAGCGGTCGTCGAAAAGTCGCCCGCGTCACGCATGAAAGATCGCGTGGTCGCGACGCTCTTTCAGGAGCCGGAAGGACGCGATGCAATCCCGTTCACCGTCGAATACGGCAAGCCGTCGAAGCTCGGATCGAAGTGGCTCGTGCCGCTGACAGTGCGCGTACCGATCGAAGCGCTGACGACCGTGCCCGATGCGGGCGGAAACGGCGGCGGCTTCTCCGTCTTCGTCGCAGCCGGCGGCGACTTCGGCGTCGTCAGCGACGTGTCGCAGAAAACACAGCCGTTCAACATTCCGCAGGGCGATGTCGAGCGTGCGCGCGAGTCGTACTTCACCTACGACATGGATCTCGAAACTGACGGGCGCGCCGATCACATCGCCGTTGGCGTGTTCGACGAGCTCTCGAAGGAATTCGGCCTGCAGCGGCTCGCGCTTCCGCCCGCTGTCACGAAGTAAGGAAGGCGCCTTGCAACGTCGCCCGGCAGGAGGTACGCGATGGACATTCAATGGAAGACTGATGTGAACGCCGCGCTCGACGAAGCGAAGAAGAGCGGACGGCCTCTGCTGCTCGATTTCACCGCCGCGCCGATGTGAAACGGCTGCGCTCGGCTGGAAGCCGAGGTGTACCCGGAGGCGCGTGTCAGTGAGTTTGTGAGCAGTAACTTCGACGCAGTGCGGCTGCACGTGAAGTCGAATGCGGAAGCGATGGAGCGCTTCGGCGTGAACTGGACGCCGACGGTGTTGATTCTCGATTCGAACGGCACGGAGCGGCATCGCATCGAAGGCTTCCTCGAAGCCGACGACTTCCTCGCCCAGCTCCGCCTCGGCGCCGCACACGTGGCGTTCGCGGACAAGCGTTTCGACGAATCGGAGAAACAGTATCGAGCGATCGTCGACGAGCAGCCGAAGTCGGACGCAGCCGCGGAAGCGCTGTACTGGACCGGCGTCTCCAAATACAAAGGAAGCGGCGACGCCGCGGCGCTCGGCGCAACGGCGAAAGCGTTCAAAGAGCGCTACACCGATTCGAGCTGGGCGAAGAAATCGTCGATCTGGGCCGCATGAAGATCGGCGTGATCAGCGACACGCACGGCGTCGTGCACGAGCGCGTCGCGGAGATTTTTCGGGGCGTCGATCACATCCTGCATGCCGGCGACATCGGCGGCAGCGATGTGCTCGACGCGCTTCGTGAGATTGCGCCGGTGACGTCGGTCGAAGGAAACGTCGACGATGGCAGCGGCACTTCGATCGTGCGCACGACGATCGGCAATCTGCGCGTGCTGCTGACGCACGTGCTGCCGCGACCTTCAGCGCCCGATCGCCGCGTGCTCTCTTCGCTGCGCGATGCGCCGGCTGACGTGGTCGTGTTCGGCCACAGCCATCTGCCGCACGATGAAGTGCGCGACGGCGTGCGCTTCTTCAATCCGGCGAGCGCGGGACCGCGAAGATTCGATTACCCGCGATCGGTGGCGATGTTCGAGCAGCAGAACGGCAAGTGGACGGCGTGGCACATCGCGCTGGATGAACGTTCGATCGGCGCGCTGCAGGTGCGGATGAACCAGCTGTAGCCCGCGAGCGCGTGCTTATAATCCGCGCCGTGCCGTTTCTCCACGCCTCGTCGCTCTCGAAAACGTATCGAAATGCCGAGGTGCCGGTGGATGTGTTTCGTGCACTCGACATTCAGGCGGAGCGCGGCGAAATGGTCGCGATCGTCGGCCCGTCAGGCATCGGTAAATCGACGCTCCTCCATTTGCTCGGCGGACTCGATCGGCCCGATTCGGGAAAGATCACGGTCGCCGATCGCGATCTCACCGCGATGTCGAACGACGAGCTCGCGCGCTTTCGCAATCGCAGCGTCGGCTTCGTCTTTCAGTTTCACCATCTGCTGCCCGAGTTCACCGCGGCCGAGAACGTCGCGATGCCGGGGTGGATCGGACGGATGCCGAAACAGGAAGCGCTCGCGAAAGCGTCGCAGCTTCTCGGCGAGCTCGGCCTCAGCGATCGCGCCGGCCACTTTCCGAATCAATTGAGCGGCGGCGAACAGCAACGTGTCGCGATTGCGAGAGCATTGCTCACCGATCCGGTGCTGTTTCTCGCGGATGAACCGACCGGCAATCTCGATCTCGAAACGAGCGAGCGCGTGTTCGAACTGATGCGGCGCTGTCACGTTGCGCGGCAGCTGACGTCGATCATCGTCACGCACAATCCCGATCTCGCCGCGCGCTGCGATCGCACGATCGAAATGCACGCGCGCCGCTGACGGCACCCTCGCGCGTCACAGCCAGAATGACCGCACGTCACAGAACGTTGCGTGTAACCGGCGTTACACTACCTGGCAGGCCATGTTCGAAAAATACAACGAGAAAGCACGCCGCGCTCTCTTCTTCGCCCGATACGAAGCGTCGAAGCTCGGCTCAAGGGTCATCGAGTCCGAGCACATCCTCCTCGGCGTACTCCGCGAGGGGGAGGAAATCATCAAAGAAATCTTCAGCCGCTTCAATGTGAAGCCGGAACAGATTCGCCGCGAAGTGGAAGGCGACCGTCTGTTCGTCGACCGCATTTCTTCATCCGCCGAACTGCCGCTTTCCGAGGAGTCGAAAAAGATCCTTGCGTATGCGGCGCATGAAGCGGAGTCGATGCTCCATCAGTACGTCGGCACCGAGCACCTTTTGATTGGAATCCTGCGCGTCGAGTCGTCGACCGCCGCGCGCATCCTCACCGCCAAAGGCTTGAACGTTTACGGCGTGCGCGAGGAAACGATCTCGATCCTCAAAGAGCGCGAGGCCGACAAGCAGAAAAAAGAGCTGCCGTTCCTCGCCGAGTACGCGCGCGATCTGACGCAGATGGCGCATCAGTCGCAGTTCGATCCGCTGATCGGACGCGAGAAAGAGGTCGAGAGAATCATTCAGATTCTTTCGCGCCGCACGAAGAACAATCCGATCCTTCTCGGTGAGCCGGGTGTCGGCAAGACGGCCATCGTCGAAGGACTGGCGCAGCGGATCGTCGATGGCAACGTTCCGCTGTTCATCGCGAACAAGCGAATCCTTTCACTCGATCTCTCGCTGATCGTCGCGGGAACCAAATACCGCGGCCAGTTCGAAGAGCGGCTCAAAGGCATCATCAAAGAGCTCAAAGAAAACACAGACATCATCATCTTCATTGACGAAATTCACTCGCTGATCGGAGCAGGATCGGCGGAAG
>Ga0070701_10000707_pt1 | contig 11814 bp, 13 predicted proteins | sample KBSK5102metaG_FD_65451 | JGI IMG/M metagenome (GOLD analysis project Ga0070701, IMG submission 65451) | Corn, switchgrass and miscanthus rhizosphere microbial communities from Kellogg Biological Station, Michigan, USA - KBS K5-10-2 metaG | ecosystem: Host-associated > Plants > Roots >... | reverse complement strand
TCGTTCTCGCATTCGCGACCGCCGCATTCGCCCAGCAGGGTCCGCCGCCTCCGGGCGCGCCGCCGCATCCGGCCGGCGATCCGCTCGCCGCGTATCTGAATCTCACCGCCGATCAGAAGGCCGCGTGGGACGCCGCGCATCAGGCATTCGACGCAACCGTGCAGCCGCTGTTCGAGAAACAGCGCGCGGCGCAGGAAGCGATCGGCGCGGCACTGGAAAACAAGTCGGCGGACGCATGCAGCATCGGCACGCAGATGCTCGCGATCCGCGCGATCGGCGATCAGATCAAAGCGGCGCACGAAGCGTTCGAAGCGAAACGCGAGTCGGTGCTGACCGCGGAACAGAAAGCAAAGCTCGAAGCCTTCGAGGCCGCGGCGCAGTTCCTCCGCGACCACGAAGGCGGGCCGCGGCCGCCGCGATAAGTTTTCCGTACGCGGCTTGAGTGCCCTCACCCGGCCTTCGGCCACCCTCTCCCGCTGCGGCGGGAGAGGGATGACGCCGATACAATGCGCGCCCATGAATCAGCCGGACATCACGCCTGACGTCGTCGCGTCGCACGGCATCACCACCGACGAATACCAGCGCATTCAAAACATCCTCGGCCGCACGCCGAACTACACGGAGCTCGGCATCTTCTCCGTGATGTGGTCGGAGCACTGCTCGTACAAATCGTCGCGCGTGCATCTGCGGAAGTTCCCGACGAGCGGACCGCGCGTCGTGCAGGGCCCGGGCGAGAACGCGGGAGTCATCGACATCGGCGACGGCTGGGTCGCGGCGTTCAAGATGGAGTCGCACAATCATCCGTCGTACATCGAGCCGTATCAGGGCGCGGCGACGGGCGTCGGCGGCATCCTGCGCGACATCTTCACGATGGGCGCGCGGCCGATCGCGTGTCTGGATTCACTGCGTTTCGGCGCGATCGACGCGCCGCGAATGAAGTACCTCGTCGACGGCGTCGTGCGTGGCATCAGCGGCTACGGAAACTGCATCGGCATTCCGACCGTCGGCGGCGAGACGTCGTTCCACCGTTCGTACAACGGGAACATCCTCGTCAACGTGTTCGCGCTCGGCGTGACGAAGAAAGAGAAGATCTTCAAAGGGACCGCGAGCGGCGTCGGCAATCCGGTCATTTACGTCGGATCGAAGACGGGCCGCGACGGCATTCACGGCGCGACGATGGCGTCGGCGGAGTTCGATGAAGCGTCGGAAGAGAAGCGGCCGACGGTGCAGGTCGGCGACCCGTTCACGGAGAAGCTGCTGCTCGAAGCCTGTCTCGAAATCATGGATACCGATGCGATCGTCGGCATCCAGGACATGGGCGCGGCGGGACTCACGTCGTCATCGTTCGAGATGGCGGGGCGCGGCGGCACCGGCGTTCGGATGGAACTCGATCGCGTGCCGGTGCGTGAGAGCGGCATGACGCCGTACGAGATCATGCTCAGCGAGTCGCAGGAGCGGATGCTCATCGTGGCGAAGAGAGGGCGCGAGGAAGAAGTCGTGCGCGTCTTCGAACGGTGGGATCTGAATGCGGCGGTCGTCGGCGAAGTGACCGATGACGGATTCGTGCGGCTGATCTGGCACGGAGAAGAAGTCGCGGCGATTCCGGTCGATCCGATTTCGACGGAGGCGCCGGTATATGAGCGGCCGATGGCGCGACCGGAGTATGCGGATGCGGTGAAGCCGCTGCTCGATCGTCAACGTGTTGACGATGGCGATCTGACGAATGAGCTGCTGCGGTTGATCGCGTCGCCGAACCTCTGCTCGAAGCACTGGATTTACGAGCAGTACGACACGACGGTGCGCACGAACACGCTGGCCGGTCCGGAGCGGCGCGACGCGGCGGTCGTGCGCGTGAAAGGAACGGGTCGCGCGCTGGCGATGACGTCGGATGTGAATCCCGTCTACTGCTATCTCGACCCGTACGAAGGCGGCAAGCAGGCGGTCGCGGAAGCGGCGCGGAACATCGCTGCGAGTGGCGCGCGGCCGGTCGCGATCACTGACTGTCTCAATTTCGGCTCGCCGGAGCGGCCGGACATCATGTGGCAATTCAGCGAAGCGATTCGCGGCATCAGCGATGCGTGTCGCGCGCTCGAGACGCCGGTCGTTTCGGGGAACGTATCGTTCTACAACGAGACGGAAGGGAACGCGGTGTATCCGACACCGACCGTCGGCATGGTCGGCATTCTCGAAGACGAATCGGTCGGCCGTGGCGTCACCTTTCCCGACGCAGGTCTCGACATCATCATCCTCGGATCAACGATTGACGAGCTGGGCGGATCGGAGTGGCAGCAGGCGACGATACCGGACGCGCTCGCGGCTCCACCGCGCGTGGATCTCGAGCGCGAACGTGCGCTGATCGAGCTGCTGATCGCACTCGCGGAAAACAAGCTCGTGCGCAGCGTGCACGACATCGCCAACGGCGGCCTCGCAATCGCGCTCGCGGAGTGCAGCGTCCACGGCGTCGGCTGTCACATCGACCTTTCGAATTACGCGCAGGAGCTCGACGCGATCGCGCTGCTCTTCAGCGAATCGCAGGCGCGCGCAATCGTCTCGTGCACGAACGATCAGACCGACGCGCTGCTCAGCCGCGCGTACAAAGCGGGCGTGCCCGCGCGACAGATCGGACGGACGGAAACGGCGATGTTCCTCGTCGAGCGAAACGGCGTGCCGCTGATCCGCACGACCACGCCCGAGCTGACGCGCATCTGGCGTTCGGCGTTCGCGCTGTTGCTCGGCGGCGACACACCGGACGACGTGATCCGCGGCGTCGGCGAAGAAGTGCCGGAAGTCCTCGCGCACTGAGCGGCGTTACACTCGGGTAGTGAAGAAGATCGACGTGTCGGAGTTCCGCGAACGAATCGTGGAACTGGTCGGAGAAGTCCAGGCGACCGGCGAGACGTTCATCATCTGGGAAAACGACAAGCCGATCGCGCTGCTGCGGCCTCCGACGAAGAAAGCCGAGCCGTCGGTTGAGGAGCCAGCGAAGTGACCGCCGAGATTGCCGAAGCCCGACGAAACGTGGACGACCTGCTCGAAGAGGTGAAAGCCGGCGAGCCGGTGGAGATCGTCGTGCGCGACGAGGCGGTGGCGGAAGTGGCGCCGATGCCGAAGCATTACGATCTGCTCGAAGACGGCACGATCATCGATCAGGACATCGCATATGCGCGCGTCGAGCAACTCGTTCGCGATGGCGTTCTCGAACACGGGTTTCGGCCGTTCCCGCCTGAGTTCTTCACGAGCGAGCTGCCGAAAGCAGAAGGCATCGGTCTGGTGGAAGAGCTCCTCCAGGAGCGGTACCGTGAAGACGATTTCTGATGAAGTTCTGGGATACGTCCGCGTTGTTCCCTCTGTTGGTTTTCGATGTCCACTCGCATCGATCGCGTGTGATTCTGAACGAGGACAGGGAGATCGTTGCGTCGTTCATCACGCCGGTAGAGATCAACAGCTCGATCTGGAGAAGAAGGCACGCGAATCTGCTCGACTCCGAGCGGCACCGCACAGCCGATGCGCACTTCGCTGCTCTGACTTCCAACTGGATCACGGTGGGACACGTACGCGAAGTCGTCGACGCTTCGCTCTCCGTAGTGTCACGACACTCGCTTCGAAGTGGTGACGCGATCCAGCTCGGAGCCGCGGTTGTGGCGCGACGTTTCCTGGGCGCCGACCTCCGCTTCGTGACGTTCGACAAACAGCTCGCCGCCGTAGCCACCGCCGAAGGATTCCACGTCGTCGCATGAACATCCGTCCACTTGCCGCGAACGATTTCGAAACCCTCCTCGCCTGCTTCAACGAGTCGTTCTCCGACTATCTCGTCCCCTTCGCGCTCGACGCCGCGCGCCTCACTGAAATCATCGCGCGGCGCGGCGTGCAGCTCGACCAAAGCATCGCAGCGTTCGACGGCGATCGCATGATCGGCTTCACGCTGAACGGCATCGACGGCAACCGCGCATACGACAGCGGAACGGGCGTCGTCCCGTCGCACAGACGGGCGGGGGTTGGGCGGGAACTGATGCATGCGTCGTTCGAGCTGTTGAAGACGGACACGTACGTCCTCGAAGTGCTCGAGCCGAACGTCAAAGCAATCGCGCTTTACAAAGCGCTCGGATTCGAAGAGACGCGGCGCTTTCAGTGCTGGACGTTCGAAGCGAAAGAGCGAGCGCACGTACGAGAGCTGGCCAATGTTGACCTCGACGAAGTCAGACGCTGGGCCGACGTCGACCCTTCCTGGCAAAACGACGTCGCATCAATCCGTCGCGCACGCGAACCTCACGTCGCGCTCGGCGACGAACACGGCGCCGCGATCGTGTTCCCGAAAACCGGCGATCTGCCGCTGCTCGCGGTCGAGCAGGGCGGGCGGCGGGAAGGGCGCGGCAGGAAGCTGCTCAACGCCGCGGCAACGCGCGCCGCGAAGCCGCTGCGCATTCTCAATATCGATGACCGCGACGCAGGAATTGCGGCGTTTCTCGACAACGTTGGCGCGACACGAACGGTCCGCCAGATCGAGATGATTCGCTCGCTGCGTTAGACTGCAATCTCCCTCATGTTCGACAAGTTCCACGACGAATGCGGCGTCTTCGGCATCCTCAATCACAAGGACGCCGCCAACCTCGTCTACCTCGGCCTCTACGCGCTGCAGCACCGCGGTCAGGAGAGCGCGGGCATCGCATCGGTCTCGCGCGATCAGACGCGTTCCGAGACGAACATCGGCGAGTCGATCGGCTCCAGCGGCGCCGGCGAACAGATCATCAATCCCGGCACGCCGCAGATCCACGTCGAGAAAGAGATGGGCTACGTCGCCGACATCTTCAACGAGACGCGCCTCTCGCGGCTGCCCGGCGACACCGCGATCGGTCACGTTCGTTATTCGACGGCCGGCGGATCGATGCTCTGCAACGCGCAGCCGCTCGTCGCATCGACAAACAAAGGTCCGCTCGCGCTCGCGCACAACGGCAATCTCGTGAACGGCGCGGAGCTGCGCCGCCAGCTCGAAGCGGAAGGCGCGATCTTCAACACGATGTCGGACACGGAAGTCATCGTGCACCTCATCGCGCGTTCGAAAGAGCCTGATCTCGAACGCGCCTTCATCGATGCACTCTCGCGCGTGAAGGGCGCGTACTCCGTCGCGCTCCTTTCGCCCGGGCGCATCTTCGCCGCGCGCGATCCTCATGGTTTTCGCCCGCTCGTTCTCGGCCGCCTCGACGACGCAATCGCCGTCTCATCCGAAACGTGCGCGTTCGACCTCATCGGTGCCGACGTCATTCGCGAAATTCGCGCAGGCGAAGTCGTCGCCATCGAGCCTGCCGGCGTTCGCGTCGCGCATCAGTTCCCGTCGACTCGCGAAGCACGCTGCGTCTTCGAGCACGTCTACTTCGCGCGGCCCGACTCCGTCATTTTCGGCAACAACGTCGCCGACGTTCGCAAACGCTTCGGCGCGCAACTCGCGCGCGAACATCCCGTCGCGGCTGACATCGTCGTGCCCGTCCCCGACTCGGGCGTTTTCGCCGCGCTCGGCTATGCACACGAATCGGGCATTCCGTTCGAGTTCGGCATCGTCCGCAATCACTACGTCGCGCGGACGTTCATCGAGCCGAAGCAGTCGATCCGTCACTTCGGCGTGAAGGTGAAGCTCAATCCCGTGCGCGAGATCGTCGCGGGCAAGCGCGTCATCCTCGTCGACGATTCGATCGTGCGCGGCACGACGTCGAAGAAGATCGTCCGGATGATGCGGCAGTTCGGCGCGACCGAAGTGCACATGCGCATCTCATCGCCGCCGACGACCGGTCCCTGTTACTACGGCATCGATACGCCGCAGCGCCGCGACCTCATCGCGAGCTCGAACTCCATCGAAGAGATCCGCGCGTTCATCGAAGCCGATTCGCTCGGCTACCTCTCCGAGAACGGCATGCTCGAAGCCGCGAAGCGGCCGGATGAAGATCCGCGGAAGGTCTATTGCACCGCCTGCTTCACAGGCCGATATCCCGTATTGAACGAGGAGAAGGCAGCCGTGGAAGCGGTGTCAGCGCACGCGTGAGGGACGCGTGCTGCGGGACCGGCGAGCGCCGGCCCCGCGTAGTGCGCGTTACGCTTTGAGGTGCTTGTTGACGAGGGCCGTCATCTCGAACATCGAGACCTGGCTCTTGCCGCCGAAGATCTTCTTCAGCTTGTCGTCGGCGTTGATCATCCGCTTGTTGGTCTGATCCTGCAGACCATTCGCCTTGATGTAATCCCACACCTTCTTCGTCACCTGACTGCGCGGCATCGGCTCATTGCCGATGATCGCGCCGAGATCAGCGCTGGGCTGCACTTCGGCGGCGAGACCTTTACCGCCGCCTTTGGATCCTGTCGTGGAAGCTGCTTTTTTCGAAGTCGCCATGCATCCGTCCTTAGTGTTCTTTCAAATGGTTTCGCGGATTCTGCTCTCGAACGCCGGGGGAGTCAACGCAGGCTGCTCTACGGCAGCCTGACAAAACGACCCAGGAACGAGCGCGCGGAATCCGTGTCGAGACGATAAATCACATTGGTTGCTTTGCAGAGTGAATCGCCGGTGATGGTCGTGCCGCCGACGATGTTCGTTTCGGTCGCGCCCGCGCCGACGAAATTCGGACCGCCCGAATCACCGTAGCACGTGCCGCCGTCGCCGGTCGCCGCGTTCTGCGACAGACGCAGCCACGCCGGATTGATCGCGTTCAAAGTCGACACCGCCCATTCACGAGTGTCGAGATACGCATTAATCGGGCCGCCCGGCTGATTGACCGCTTCCTGTCCGCCGTAACCGACCGCCGTGAAGGGATCGTTCACGCGCATCAGCCCGAGTGAATTCGCCGCCGGCAGCCGCGCCGGCACGAGATTCTTCACAGGCGAATCGAACACGACGACCGCGATGTCATGCGGATCGTTCTGCGCCTGGTCGTAAAGCGGATCGGCGTAATACGTGCCCGCGATCAGCTTCGAATTCGCATCCGCATGCGCGTCGAACGTCACGTAAACGCGGGCGGTGCCGAGATCGCAATGCGCGGCGGTCAGAAACACCGTCGGCGAGATCAGCGTGCCGGAGCAATACGGAAACGTTCCCGAGGTGAAGTGGCCGACGAGCGCGCCGACTTCCGGATGCTTCTTCCCGTCGTTCTGACCGTACGTAATGGCGGCGGCCGGCAGCGCGACGAGCGCGAGGATCATGACTGCAAAAAGAGTCCGAGAGCGAGACATCAATCCCTCCTGAATTGTTTTGGTGGGCGCAGTCTACCCGAGGAGGTCGGCGTATTCGTCGTGGCGTTTGATGTAGGAGGCGATGAACGCGCACTGCGGCAGCACTTTGAGCTTTCGATCGCGCGCGTATTCGAGCGCGCTTTTCGCCAGCTGATTCGCAATCCCGCGCCCCGACAATTCCGGCGGCACCTCGGTATGCGTGAAAACGATCTTCCCGTCTTCCATGTCGTAAGCGGCCAGCGCGACGTGGTCATCGACGGTGATCTCGAACTGCTTCGCGTTTTCGTTGTGGACGACGTTCAGTGCTTTGTCAGTCATGGCGCGTCATTCTTCAGGAACCGTTCCACTCATTTCGCGCAGAAGAGCGCGTCGTGCAGCCGCGTCGCGCGCGGACACTTCGATTGTGCGTACCAGCCGAGGGTCGTGCTGAGCGCCGCGATGACGAGGAACGGCAGGATCGTCGATTTCACGATGCTGCCGACCCAGTTGCCCGACGCGGCGCTTCGCGCTTTCTTCAGCAGCGCCGCGCCGAGTGCGGCTTCGAACGCGGCCTCCGAAAGAATCGCCGGCGCGGCGTAAATCAGATAGACGCAGGCGATGACGATTCCGACGACGACCACGATCGCAAGCAGCAGCACGCCGTCGTCGATGTCGAGGTCGAATCCGAAGCCGCCGCCTCCGCCACCGGATGGCGCGGGAGCGGAAATCGGTGACGATGCAGATTCCGCCCAGGAGCCGCTCGAGCCGCCGCCGCCGAAGCGGCCGCCGGCCTCATCGAGCGCGGTTTCGACCACGTCACCGAAGTCGCCGAGGTGACAGACGGCGTCGAGCATGTCGACGGGACAATCGATCGCGAGACGGTCGCGCTCGCGTTGCGCGCGCATGCCGAGGTAGAAGAGCCAGAATTTGACGAGCAGGAGAAAGGCGCCGTACGCGAAGAGCACCGCGATGGCGTACCGCAGCCAGAGGCGGTTGAGGTGCACCTCGACCATCAGGTTCGTCGCGACGACGCCCGCGGTGATCGTCGCGAGCAGAATCAGCGACATGTGAATGCGCAGCGAGAACCGCTTCTGCAGCCAGGTCCGGAAGCGTCCGCGCTCGCGCGCCGCGACTGTCAGCGGCGACGGCGGCGGCAACGTGCCGCTTCGTTTGTTCGCAGAGCGTCCGCGCACGGCTTCGCGGCGGATGGTGGCGGCATTCGCGTTCAAGAGTGCACGAAAGCATAGCGCGCCGGCGGTTGCATCGCGATTGCACTCATAATCCAGCGCCATGTTCGTGCACGACGAAGGTTCAGGTTTTCCGATCGTCTGGATTCACGGTTTTCCGCTGTCGTCCGCGGTGTTCGAGCGGCAGACGAGCATCGCCGGATTCCGCCACATTCGGCCCGATCTTCCCGGTTTCGGCCGGACGCCGCCGGACGGTACCGACGCGAGCATGGAGTCGTACGCACGCGAGATCCTCGCGATGCTCGACGAGAAAAAAATCGATCGCGCCGTGATCGCCGGACTGTCGATGGGCGGCTACATCGCGATGCAGCTGCTGCGCGATGCGCCGCAGCGCGTCGCCGGTTTGCTGCTCATCGACACGCGCGAAACGCCGGACACGGAAGAAGGTCGCGCCGGACGACTGAAGAGCGTGGCGGACGTCGAAGCGAACGGCATCGGCTCCGTCGTCGAATCGATGCTGCCGAAGATGACGTACTCGGAATCGCTGCAGCCGGAAGTGCGCGCGATCATGGAGACGTCGTCGAAGGAAGGCGTCATCGCGGCGCTGAAAGCGATGGCGTCGCGCCCTGATTCATCCCACACGCTGCGCAACGCGCACGTCGCCGCGCTGGTCGTCGTCGGCGATCGCGACGTCATCACGCCGCCGTCTGACGCGGAGCGAATGGTGGCGACGATTCCGAAAGCGGAAATGGCGCCGCTCGCGCGCGCCGGACATCTCAGCAACTACGAAGGCGCGCAGCAGCTCAATCCGATCATCACCGCGTTTCTCGCGCGCCACGTGCTGCGGCCCGAGCACGAAGCATGACGCGACTTTTCGATCCGTTCACGCTACGCGGCATCACGTTTCGCAATCGCGTTTTCGTGTCGCCGATGTGCCAGTACTCCTCCGACGACGGCCTCCCCGTTCCATGGCATTTCGTCCACCTCGGCAGCCGCGCAGTCGGCGGCGCATCGCTCGTGTTCGTCGAAGCGAGCGGCGTTTCGCCGGAAGGACGAATCACGTTCTGGGACAGCGGCATCTGGTCGCAGCGCCACGCGGACGCGTTCCGCCCGATCGCGCAGTTCATCGAAGCGCAGGGCGCGGTCGCCGGAATTCAGCTCGCGCACGCGGGACGAAAAGCGTCGACCGACAAGCCGTGGCTCGGCGGACGCGTGATCGCAGAGGGACCGCATTCGTGGACGACGCTCGCGCCGAGCGCGATTCCGTTTCGTGAAGGCGAGCCGGTTCCGCACGCGCTCACGCTCGCCGAGATCGACGAGGTCGTTGCGCAGTTCGTACGCGCCGCGCAGTACGCGCTTGATGCCGGATTTCGCGTCATCGAGATTCATGCGGCGCATGGATATCTGCTGCATCAGTTTCTGTCGCCGATGTCGAACGCGCGCGATGACGAGTACGGCGGCTCGCTCGAAAATCGGATGCGGCTCACACTTCGAATCACGAAAGCGATTCGCGAGGTGATGCCGGATGAACTGCCGCTGTTCGTACGCATCTCCGCGAGCGACTGGGTGGACGGCGGCTGGACGATCGATGATTCGGTCGTCCTCGCGCGCGAACTGAAAACGCTCGGCGTCGACCTCATCGATTGCTCGAGCGGCGGTAACGTGCCGAACGCGAAGATCGAGCTGATGCCCGGCTATCAGGTGCCGTTCGCGACGCGCATTCGGCGCGACGCGGAGATCGCGACGGGCGCAGTCGGATTGATCACGGAGGCGGAGCAGGCGGACGAGATCATTTCGAGCGGCCGCGCCGATGCGCTGCTGCTCGCGCGTGCGCTGCTGCGCGATCCATATTGGCCGATGCACGCGGCGAAGAAGCTCGGCGCGACCGCGCCGTGGCCGCCGCAGTACGAGCGCGCGGTGAGATAGGAGGGCGGGCTTCCAGCCCGCCCACTCTCGTCGTGGTTTGCCCCCGCCCCGTCCGAGTGGGCGGGCTGGAAGCCCGCCCTCCTCAAAGCGCAGCGCGCAGCATCTCGCGCGGTGTCGTTCGTTCGACATGAATCCCGAGAAATTCGAGCGCGGTCCCAAGCGTCTCCACCACCCGCCGCTCGTCGAGCGTCGGCAACGGCAGCGCGCCATCGCGCTTCCCGAGCTTTTCGCCGGACGCGGTCAGCACCAGCGGCAGGTGCGCGTACTCGGGCGTCGGCAAATCGAGCGCGCGCTGCAGCGCGATCTGACGTGCGGTCGACGACAGCAAATCATCGCCCCGCACGACCTGCGTCACGCCCTGCTCCGCGTCATCGACGACGACCGCGAGCTGATACGCGAACAAACCATCCGCGCGCTTGACGACGAAATCGTCGACGGTCGACTCGATCCGTCCGTGCCGCAAATCGTCGAACGCGATCAACTCATCCGACGCGCGAAAACGCACCGCGCGTGCGACGCGTCCAGGCGGCAAGCCATCGCGACACGTTCCCGGATAAATCCCCTCGGCGCGCGAACAACCGCAGTCGTACGCGAGTCCGCCCGCGCGCAGCGTCGCGAGCGCATCCTCGTACAAACGCGTGCGCTGCGACTGCCACACGATCTCGCCGTCCCACTCCAGTCCGTATCGCGTCAGCGCCGCAAGAATCTCGTCCGCGGAACCGGGCACGACGCGCGTCGTGTCGACGTCTTCGATGCGCACGAGCCACCGTCCGACGGCGCGTCGTGCGTACAACCACGAACCGACCGCCGCCACGAGACTGCCGAGATGCAACGGACCGGTCGGCGACGGAGCGAAGCGACCGGTGATCACCGCCAGCTGATGTCGAACGTGCAGCTCGGATCGCCGTAACACTGACATTCGATCTCGACGACGTTCGGCGACGCGCCGCCGTGCGACTCGACGCAGCCTTCGTAGTAACCGAGCGCGCTCGCGCAGAACTGCGGGCTGAGCGTCTTGTACTTCGTATGCACCATGCGCCCCGAGCTGTCGCCGGTCTGCTCGTACGCGACGCTGCCGAAATCCTGAAACTGCGAATGGAGCAGCGCGGAGTTGCGGAAGAACTCGTGATTGGCTTTGCGATCGAGCAGCTTGTACGTCGTCGAAAGATTGATCGTCGCGGAGTAGCGGCCGAGCTCGCGATACAAATCTTTCCCCGCGCCGAACAACTTCACGATCGAGCGATCGAGCTCGATCAGCCACGCGAACGGAAACCACGACGTCGCGAGAATCGTCCCCGCCAGCGCCTTGCGAACGTCCGGCGAGAGCGTTTCCATCAGCCGCTGAAAATCTTCGGGCGATCGATGGTCGCGCACCCACTGCAGGTGCGATCGGAAGATGCCGCCCTTGAGTCGTCCGCCTTCGAGAACTTCGCGCGCCTGACCTGATTTCGGCATGCGCGCAAGTCTATCGCGGCTATTTCAACGCTGCGCGAATCGTCCGTGCGCGGTCGAGATG
>Ga0070701_10000701_pt1 | contig 11860 bp, 13 predicted proteins | sample KBSK5102metaG_FD_65451 | JGI IMG/M metagenome (GOLD analysis project Ga0070701, IMG submission 65451) | Corn, switchgrass and miscanthus rhizosphere microbial communities from Kellogg Biological Station, Michigan, USA - KBS K5-10-2 metaG | ecosystem: Host-associated > Plants > Roots >... | reverse complement strand
CGCCGGGACCGACACCGAACAAACCGACTTTCCGATTCCGCGCGGACGCAATGAGCGGGTGTTGTTGGTGGAAGACGAACCGCCGTTGGCCCGAGTGGGAAGCCGGATGTTGGAGTCGCTGGGTTACTCGGTGGTGGCGTTCACCGATCCCGTGCAAGCGCTCTCAACCTTCCTGCAGCGCCCGGAGGAATTCGATTTGGTGGTGACGGACCTGACGATGCCGGGGCTGGACGGATTAAAGCTGACCGAGGAGATCCTGCGGTTCCGTCCGGCCACGCCGGTGGTATTGACGACGGGCTTCGAGGGTTTGATGACGGCCACTCGCGCGCAGGCGCTGGGGGTTCGCGAATTGCTGCAGAAACCCAACAGCATCGAGTCTCTGGGGCTGGCCTTGCGCCGGGCGTTGGAGCCGCCAGAGCCGCCAACGGACTCGTGTCTTTGAGTGAACCCTTTCCTGGAGCGAAACCGACTGGCTTGGGACGAGCGCGTGGCCCGCGGACAGTTTCATACGGAGATGGCGCGGGAGTGTGATTTCGTCGAACCCCTGGCGGCGATTGACCCGCTTGGCTGGTTGGGGGGAAGCGTGCATGGGCGGCGAGTGCTTTGCCTGGCGGCCGGAGGCGGCAAGCATGGCGTGCTGCTGGCGGCGGCGGGCGCGCACGTGACGGTGGTCGACCTCAGTCCGCGCATGTTGGAACTGGATCGGCGCGCAGCGGCCGAGCGCGGCTTAAACGTTCGTCTGGTGGAAACCTCGATGGAAGATCTGTCGATGTTCAGCGACGCAAGTTTCGACGCTGTCATCCAGCCCGTCAGCACCTGTTACGTGCCGGAAGTAGGGCCGGTGTATCGCGAAATTGCCCGCGTCACGGCCGCCGGAGGTATTTACTTCAGTCAGCACAAACAGCCCGCCTCCCTGCAAGCCGAAGCGAGGGCCAGCGGCCAAGGTTACCTCATCCAGGAGCCGTACTGTCGCGCCGGTCCGTTGCCCGTGGCCCCGGAAGGCTTGCTTCACCGCGAAGCGGGCACCGTGGAGTTCCTGCATCGCTGGCAGGATTTGTTGGGCGGCCTCTGCCGGGCCGGCTTTGTCATCGAGGATCTGCTCGAGCCGTGGCACGGTCAGGTCAACGCCACGCCAGGCAGCTTCCAGCATCGCAGCGCCTTCCTTCCCCCTTTCGTCACCATCAAGGCCCGGCGCAACGCGCTGGGCACAATCGACACTCCAAAAATATGGGTGCCCGGATGAGCCACGACCGTCCATGCGCCTTGAACCCGGCTCGGCAAACCCGTTAGGCTCCCATTATGGCTTTTCGTCTCCAGGACGACACGCTGCCGGCGGGCGATGACGGGCGGAACGCGCAAATCCGGCGCTGGCAACGTCAGTTATTGCAGGGCGCCCCTCCGGAACGACCGACCGCCGCCACTGAACTGACCAAGCTCGGCGCCGAGGAAGCGCTATTGGAATGTGTGAAATCGGGAGATGACCTCACTCGGCGCCTGGCCACGCACGGCCTTTGGGAGTGCTGGCTGAATGAACGAGGGCCGGCCGCTCGCAAAGAAATCGAGCGCGGCATCAAGAAAATGGAGCAAGGCAATTTGGAAAGCGCGCTGGAGACGTTCGGCAAGCTCGTGAAGAAGTACCCCGACTGGGCGGAGGCGCAGAACAAACAGGCCACCGTGCTTTACCTGCTGGGCAATCCGCGTCTGAGCTACCAGGTCTGCCAGGTGGTGGTGGAATTGAAGCCGAGCCATTTCGGGGCTTGGAATGGGCTGGCCCTTTGCGCCGCGCGAATGGAGCGTTGGCGGGATGCCTTGCGGGCGGCGCGTCAGGCGCTCGCGCTCCAACCTGGAGCACAGTCGAATCTGGACCTCATTCAGCTGGCCGAGTCGAAGCTGCGGGAAGAGGCTTAGCGGATTTTGGATTTTCGATTTTGGATTTGGGATTCGCGACCGATGGCGCGGCCGCGGAAGCCGCTGGAGGCTGCGAAACGATCGGGGCCGCCGAAGGGGGAGCCGCGATGCGCATGGAACCGACGAGCACCGCGCCGCTTTCGACCTCCAAGCCGGCGGCTTCGATGTTGCCAAAGAGCCGGGCCGTGGAGCGTAGTATGATCAGCCCGGTGCTTTTGATCGAAGCGATCAGCTCCCCGGCGATGTCGGCGCCGCCAATGCACAACGGCTCTGGCCAACGAAACAAACTGCTGGCCGGAATGACCAGTTTGCCGGTTTTGAAAGTGCCTTTGATCTCGGCGGTGCGATGAATCTCGAGGAAATTCTCCGCCACCAGCTTGCCCAGGAAACGGCCCTTGAGGACCGCCTCCGCTACCACCGATTCGGTATTGAAGACATAGCCGCCTTCCTCAACCACAAAACGACCGCGCGTGCGAAAGTTTTTCGATACCGCACTGTTGATGATGTAATCGCGCAGATCGAGATGGCTGCTGCAGCGTTTGCACATCGTCGACTGCGCGGAAGGAGAAACCTCCAGCTGCGTGCCGCACTGGAAGCAGGTGACGTGGCGAAGGTCCTTGACCGGCGGGGGCACCGTAGGGCCAGCCGCCCGTGCCTTGCCGGGGTCGGCCGACGTGTGCCCCGACTTTCCGGGCGGGACGGCTGGGGCCGGGGGAACGGGCGGCACGCCCGTGGCTCGGCTGGGCTTGGCCGCCGGTCGAAGAACGTCTTCGAGACGAAAATAGTGGCGGCACTTCTTGCAATTGGAAGAGTAGGCGGCCGCCGGTTCATGCTGGTTGTGTCCGCACTGCGGGCACACCACCAGCACTTTGTCCGCTTTCATGGCGGGCGTTCAAGCGGCCGAGGCCGGGCGCCACGCGCCGCTTACGGCGAACGCTTGGTCGGATCGGCCGGCGTGGCTGGCAGGCCCGGCGGACGTCCGGCGGAGGGGGCCACCTTGTTCGGATTAACCTCGGTTTTGCCCACGAAGGTCACGCCTTCCTCGATCACGAGCTTGGAGGCGCGCACATCACCGAAGAGCTCGGTTTTGGACTTAATCTCCAGCTTGTCCTTGGCATTAATGTTGCCGTTGACTTTCCCGCGGACAACCACGGAGTTGACATTGATGTTCCCATTGACCACGGCGCTGTCGCCAAGCGTCAACGTGCCGTCGGAATTGATCTCTCCCTCCAGTTTGCCCTCCAGAGTCAATTCGCCGGTAAACTTGAGGTTGCCCTTAATCTCAACGTCCGAGCCCAGCACGTTTTTGGCAGTTCCAGGTGTGTTCATAGGTAATTCTGCTTCAATTAATCAAACTTCGGAGGGTTAGTAAGCGGAAACCTTGCTTCAGTGCCAAGTCCAAATTTCGAAATCCCTCGCTCCCCCCATCACCCTTTGAACATCAACAGACGCAACCCCGCCACGATCAGTAATCCGCCAAACATCCGCTTCAGCGATTCGGCATGCAGCGGTTGCGTAAGCGCGGCACCCACAAATCCTCCGGCAATCGCCAGCGGCGCGATGCTCGCCGCGATCCGCCAGTCGATGTTGCCCAATTGATGATGTTTCACCGCGCCGCTTACCGCCGTCGGAATGATGACGACCAGGGACGTGCCGACGGCAGTCTTGATGTTGGCGTTCAGCAGCCAGATCATCGCCGGCACCATCACAATCCCTCCCCCCACGCCAAACAGCCCGCTGGTAATGAAGCCGAAAAGCCCGATGCCCGCCGCGAGTAGATATTGCATGGGGCGGTAATGCCCGGCGCCTCCGGGTTCGACAACCAAATTCCAGGAAATCCGTTCCTTTTCCGAAAAGCCCCGACTACCGTGTAACCCATGACACGGCCAGACAGCCCCGCGCTGCACGCCTTCCTCGAGCAACTCGGGGACGCCGGCACCCTGGCCCAGGTGGCCATCCAAAAGAATGGCGCACGCTACGAACTGCGGCACGTGAGTGATCAGTCTCGTCCGGCCAGTGAACTCAAATCTCTGGCCATTCCTGAGCTGCGGACCCTGGCGCAAACCACCGAAGAAGGACGGTTTCGTCCGTTGAAATCCGCGCCCAACTTGGCGCGAGGCTGGCGGGCTGTGGCCGAGAACGCCTCGGAACTCGACGAGGCGCTCGAACGGCTCTATCCGGGCGCATTGGCCGATGCGCTCGCCGCCCGACAATCACCGCCGCCTCTGACGAACTTCCGCGAGTTTGTCCAGCGCCAGTCAGGCATGTATCGTGTGACCGCGCTCCTGACTGACGCGCAAGCCGCCCGCGTTATCGCGTCCTGCTGTCCACCCCAGTTTTGTCTCAAACGGCGCCTATGGTCGGCGGCGCTGGCGGCCCCCGACCCACCGGAAGCCAAAAGCACCATCCCATGTCTCGAACCTTGCGCCCTGCTTCTGGAATGGGCGCGTCTGGCTGCCCGCCTCGAGCAGGAGGAAAAACACGAACTCGGATTGAGCGCTTCAGAGTGGGAAACGATTGCCTCCGCGCTGCAAAGGGCGCAAGCGTCCGGAGCCGGCCCGGATGAACGCGAAGCAGACTTTGCATCCGCACGAAATCCGCGCCGCGTCCAATGGGTGCTCGATAAACTCGCCGCGTTAAAGGCGGCAGGCGACGAGGGCTCGGGCTAATGAAGGATCGGCAACTCGTGCGGCTGACGGATGAGTTCCGCCTCAAAGTCGAGATAGAATTCCATGCGCCGCGCCGTTTCGGCTTCGTCGATGCCGCGGGCCAGAAGGAGGTAAGTCGAATAATGATTGCCTTCCGACTCGACTAAGCCTCCATAAAAGCGGGCCAATTCCGGGTCGAGCGTTTGCAGGGCGTCGGCCAGGACCTGAAACTTCTCGCAACTGCGCCCTTCAATAAAGGCGCAGCAGAGCAGGTGATCAATGGCCTGTTGACGAGTGCCGTGACGAATCGAGCGCATCAAACCGGTGATCCACGGGCTCGGATGCGGCTGGCCGAAGGGCACCGAACGACGCTTCAACAGTTCCAGCACCAGTTGGAAATGTTGCAACTCTTCGATGGCAATGGCGTTGAGTTGCTCGACATGCGGATAAAGATCCCGATACTTTTCGAGGTTGATGGCGGTCGTGGCCGCTTTGCGCTCCAAGTGCGCGTGATCCACCAGCACCGCGGGAAGGTCTCGCAGCACCCGCGGCAGCCAGTTGGTCGGAATCTTCTCGCGCCACAGCAGCATCCGCCCGTCATAACCCCCCGACCGCCCACGGCCAAGTCCGAAGCGTGCCGGATTTTTACAAATTTGCCTTTGAATCAACAGGTCCCGCGTGGTTTCATCACACCCGTGAAGTCACGTCCGCGCAGAGGCGAGGGTCCGCCAACCAGCACTGGCCGGACTGGGATTTCACCCCAGGGCAGGGCAGGGGCGGGCAACGGCGCATTCACCCTCATCGAACTCCTCGTCGTTATCGCCATCATCGCCGTTCTGGCCGGCATGCTGTTGCCGGCCCTCGGTGGCGCCAAGGAGAGCGCGCGTCGGATCAGTTGCCTCAATAATCTCAAACAACTGCGCACGGCCCTCACGATGTACGCCGATGAAAACGACGGCCAGTTTCCTCCGCGCAGCCAGCCGTTCTGGATGACTCGGTTGCGCAAAGATTACGTCACGCTGCAGATGCTGCTCTGCCCCACCGATCGCCCGTTCCCCGATCCGGCCGGGCCGCCCGACGACCCCGAATACGCTCCGCGCAGTTACATCCTCAATGGGTTCAATGACCATTTCGACGTCACGCTCAGTCACCAGGGCGAAAAGGGCTCCCCGTCCCAGTATGATCAGTACAAGAATCATCAGTGGCCATTCGGATTCTCCGAAACTTCCATGCCTTTCCCAACTGATACGATCGTCTTCGGCGAAAAACTGTCGGCCGTTTATCACCGGCACTTGGATACCATGTTGTCCCAAAACTTTGAGGACCAAGTCGAAGAAGGTCGACATGCCGCCGGGCTCGGCAGCCGAAAGGTCGGCCTCTCCAATTACGCCTTCGGCGATGGCAGCGTCCGACCCTTGCGTTGGGGCCAGACCCGCGTCCCCATTAACTTGTGGATGGTGACAGAACAGCGCCGCACCAATTCCTTCGCCGGCGGCCTGTGATCCCCGTCCAGCCGGCCAATTCCCAATCCACCCGAGACGTAAACCGGCGTCGTGACCTGTAGTTACGGCTTGAATCCTCAAGCTGTCTCCGTCCGAAAGCGGCCCTTCACCCCGCATCCCATGCCCACGGGTCGTTTCCATTCCTACGAATTCCCTCCGGCATCTGCCATCTGCCATTCGCCATCCCATCTCCCCCGCCTGCGCGCATTTGCCTGCAACTTCCTCATTCCCTGCTGTGTCTTGGGAGAGCATGCTTCCGTTGGTGCGGGGCAGTCATGACAGATCTGGAAAAGTTTGAGGGGTTCATGAGGAACTACCAGGACATGGTATTTAGCACTGCCGTGCGATTGCTGGGCAATGAGACGGAAGCGAAGGACATCGCCCAGACCGTATTTCTTAAAGCCTTCGAGGCGTTCGCGGGCCTTTCGCAAAGTCCCACGGCCGGCGGCTGGCTCAAGAAAGTCGCCACCAATCTCTGCCTCAATCAACTCAGCCGCTATCGATACCGCTGGCGGTTTTTCTCCGAGATGCGCACCGAGGAGGACGCGCCGGAGTATGTCGATACGCTGCTTGGGCCCGAGCCGGCGGAATGCACCCTGGACGAAACGGAACGCCGGGCGCAGCTGGAGACTGCCTTGCAGAAACTCCCCGACGCCCAGCGCGTGCCGTTGGTGTTATTCCATTTCGAGGACCTGCCTTATGAGGAGATCGCAGAGGAATTGGGGGTCTCCTTGAGCAAAGTGAAAACGGACATCCATCGCGGGCGCCGCGCCTTGCGCAAATATCTCCGTCCGCGCTTGGATGATCCCAGCCGAACTGGCCCCACGGAACGTTCTCGACCTGTCGCATGAGCAATGCTGGCCCAGATAACGATCGCCATCGACAATGGGAAGCGTTGGCGGACGCGGAGTTGAAAGGCTTGCCGCTGGTGCCGGCTCCCTCCGGCCTGCTGGCGGGCGTGATGGCCCAATTGCGAGGGCGCGAACACCGTCCCTGGTGGCAGGGCGTGTGGTGGGAATGGCCCTTTCAAGCCAAAGCCGCTTCCGTGCTGCTGTCGCTGGTGCTGGCCGGCGCCTTCGGCGGCGGCAATGTCCTGTTTGAAGACCGAGTCATCAGTTACTCCGACGAGGTCACCGCACGATTCGGCTTCGCCGCGAATCTGTGGACAATGCTGGAAAGCATCACCAGCGCGGTGGTGCTTGTTTGGAATGTGCTGGGCCAGCCGTGGATTCTGCTGGCAGGCGCGGCCGTGGCTCTCCTCTCCTTGGCCGGCTTGTGCTTTGGGCTGGGCGTGGTCTTTGTGCGAGTGGCCGGACGGGAAACGTAGTCATGCGTTCGCTGCTTCCATCCTTTTGCACTCTGCTCCGCGCCCATCGCCGTCTGCTTGGTCTGGCGTTACTTGGCATCGTCATGACTACGGGCACGGGTGGCGCTAGCGCCCAGGCACCCGAGCAAGCGCCGGCCGCAGCGGTGGAACAGGTGGAAAAGGACGAACCTGCGAAGGTCACTTCTACGCCCACCAATCCCCCAACCCCCCTCCTGCCAAAATCGTTGCGCCCGCGTTCGCATCGAACGCCCCGCGGCGACCTCGTCGTGATCGGGAATGACGTTGTGGTCAAGGAGAACGAAACGGCCCAGCAGATCGTGGTCATCGGCGGTTCCCTTTCGATTCAGGGCAAGGTGACCCGCGATGTGCTCGTGGTGCTGGGCAAAGTAAAGTTGGGTCCCAAGGCCGAGGTACGCGACGGAGTGATCGTGGTGTGCGGCGGGCTCGATGCCGACCCGGGCGCGAGAGTGGGAAGCACCCAACTGGTGATTGGCAGCGCCGGGAACCAACTCCACCACCCGGCGTGGCTCCGTTGGCCCAGCCAGTGGCTGAACAGCGGTTTATTGTTGGCCCGGCCATTGCCGCCGCAGTATTGGTGGAGTTGGGGCTCAGCCGCGCTCGTGCTCCTCGTTTGTTTCGGGGTGGCTCTCCTGTTCCCTCGCTCCATCCAGACCGCCGTCGGCTTGCTCGAGCGCCGGCCGGTGGATGCGTGGCTAACAGGGATGCTTGCCTTCATGCTCTTCGTGCCGTTGCTCGTCCTGCTGGCAATTACGGTCATCGGCTTGCTGGCGATCCCGTTCGCTGTCTTCGCTTTTCTCGTCGCCTTTTTGTTCGGCAAAGTCGCCGTCTACCGCTTCGCCGGCCATCAATTGGGCTCGCAGTTCGGCATGACCTGGCTGCAGCAACCGCTGGCGGCGTTGCTCGTCGGAGCCGCTTTCTTTTATCTCCTCTACACCATCCCGGTGTTGGGTCTGCTGGTCTGGCTCGCGCTGGCACCGTTGGGGTTCGGGGCAGTGATGCTGGCGCTCTTTAGCCGTCCTCGGACCGCTGCCGGACGAGCCGAGCCCAGCCCACCCGCGGCGCCCGTGACCGGGTTCGGCTCAAGCGCAGAACTGTCGCTCCCCAAGGCGGGTTTCTGGCTGCGTTTTGTGGCGTTTCTGCTCGATTTGTTGATTGTCGGCCTCGCGGCGACAACCCTGCTGCGTCGACCGCGCTGGTTTCTTTTTATCTGGGTGCTTTACCACCTCCTGTTCTGGACTTGGTACGGCACCACCATCGGTGGAACCATCGTGCGGCTGCAATTGGTTCGCCTGGACGGGCGCCCCATGAACCTGGCCGTGGCCTTCGTTCGCCTGCTCGGAAGCTTCTTCTCCGCGGCTGCGCTGGGCTTGGGCTTTTTCTGGGCCGGCTGGAGTCCCACCAAACAATCCTGGCATGACAAAATGGCCGGCACCGTCATGGTCAAACTGTCCAAAACCACGCCTTAGCCATGTACGTGGTTAGCCACCTCTGCGCATTTCCCTCCAATCATCTATACCCAGGGGCCAGCGACAAGTCTGACTGGTAACTGGGTATTGCGTCTCCAAGCGAGGTTGCTAATCCGGCGCTAGCCCGCAGGGCCCAGTGGGAAATTACTTACGGAATCCTCCGAATCTGACGACAAGCAAAAGGATGGGTTGTTGGCGCCGGGCGTGGTCCGGCAAATGAGAGAGACGCGTATGGCTAAAATCCTTGTCGTGGATGACGAAGCGACGATGCTTCAAAATGTGACGGAGATGTTGCGCCAGGAGGGCCACGAAGTTTTCCCGTGCACGCAATCGCCCCAAGCGTTCGCGGCGCTGGAGGAGCATCGGCCCGAGTTGGTCATCACCGATCTGAACCTCGAGCAGGTGCGCACGCGTGGTCTGGATATTCTACGCAAGGCGCGGGCATCGAACCCGCCGGCGGAAGTGATCGTGATTACGGGTTTTGGGTCGGTGGAAACGGCCGTGGGGGCGATGCGGGACGGCGCCTACGATTATTTGGAAAAGCCATTCAAGCTGGGAGACCTCAAACTCAGCGCGCAGCGGGCGCTCTCCTACAATCACGCCGTGGCGGAAAACCACTATTTGAAGAAGCAGCTGCGCGAGCGTTATCAATTCAATCAAATCGTCGGCAACTCCCTCAAAATGCAGTCGGTATTCCGGATTGTGGAACGCGTGGCCGACACAGACAGCACCGTGTTGATCCTGGGCGAAAGCGGCACTGGCAAGGAACTCGTGGCGCGGGCGCTGCACTTCAACAGCCGGCGCCAGTTCGCTCCGTTCATCCCCGTCAATTGTGCAGCTCTGCCCGAGAATCTCCTCGAATCCGAATTGTTCGGTCATCGCAAAGGCTCCTTCACCGGCGCGTTGGCGGACAAGCTGGGCCTGTTTCAAGAGGCGGACGGCGGCACCATTTTTCTCGATGAGATTGGCTCCATGCCTTCGGCCCTCCAGAGCCGGCTGCTGCGGGTGCTCCAAGATCGAGAAGTTCGGCGCGTCGGCGACAACACGCCCGTGCATGTCAACGTGCGCGTGCTCGCCGCCACCAACGAACCGCTCGAAAGCAAAATCAAAACCGGCACCTTCCGCGAGGATCTCTACTATCGCCTCAACGTGATCCCCATCCGTTTGCCCAGTTTGCGCGAGCGGCCTGAGGATGTTCCGCTCCTGGTCATGCATTATCTTCGGCGCAAAACCAGCCCGCGCAGTGGCCAGCCATTTCAAATCACGCGCCGCGCCATGCTTGCCCTCAGCGCCTACGCTTGGCCCGGTAACGTCCGCGAACTCGAAAACGTCGTCGAACGCGCCTGCGCCCTCAGCGAAGACGATTTGATCCGCGTCGTGGACTTGCCGCCCGGCGTGCAGGAAAGCGCTCCGGAGGAGTTTCGCGTCGCGCCCGGCCAGAGAGACGAAACCGCGTTCATCACCGCCTCCAGTGAAACGCAACGGCAACTCAGCATCGTGGCCGAGCCGCCGGTCTCACCCGTCGCGACCGTCCCGCCGCCGGTCGGTTCCCTGAAGGATTTTCTCCGCGAACAAGAGGTCACTTATCTCAACCGCGCCCTGGCCTACGCCGGCGGCAACAAGGAGAGAACTGCCGAAATGCTTGGCATCAGTCTCGCCACGCTTTATCGCAAGCTGGCCGGCGAATTGGCCGCATAAGATCCCGCCCCCGGCTCGGGCGGAGTCGCGGTCGGCGCTTTAGCCCTGCGACGCCCTGGCACCGAACCTTCCTTTGTCGAAAACTTTGTCGGCAACGCACGACAACTTTGCTCTTTCATCGGGAAAGCATCCGCTCCTAGATTCCCGACGTGCACGTGTACGCGCTAGTTTTGGTCCTGGCCTACTTGCTCGGCTCGATTCCGACCGGGTACCTGGTGGCTCGCGCCCGCGGAGTCGACATCCGCTCGGTGGGCAGCGGAAATATCGGGGCCACCAACGTGCTGCGCGCGCTCGGTAAAACGGCGGGAATTCTCGTGCTGCTCATCGACGCGCTGAAGGGCTGGACGGCCGTGCGCTTGATGGCGCCATGGTGCATCGAACGCTTTCTGCCTGCCGCCGGCATCGAAGCCAAGGATATCGCCGCGCTAATCGCCGCCGTCGCCGCCGTCCTCGGCCACAACTACACTTGCTGGCTTGGCTTCAAGGGCGGCAAAGGCATCGCCACCTCCGCCGGCGTGCTCACCGCCCTGGTTCCTTGGGCGCTCCTGATTATCTTCGTCGTCTGGGTCGTCTGCTTCCTCGTGACACGATATGTCTCGGTCGGTTCCATGGCAGCCTCCTTCACCCTGCCCTTGGCCACCTGGTTTACCACGCGAAGCCTTACCCTCACGGTGGTCACAGGTGGCATGGGCGCCCTGGCGATCTACAAACATCGCGCCAATATTCAACGGCTGCTCAGCGGCACCGAACCACGCTTCGGGCGCAAAGCCCCGGAGGCCGCCAAGTGAAGGTCACGATCCTCGGCGCCGGCGCTTGGGGCACCGCGCTGGGTCTTGTGCTCCATCGCCGCAAGCATGAGATCACTCTCTGGGGCCACGACGCCAGTCACCTCGCCGAACTCCGCCACTCCGGCGGCAACGCACGCCATCTTCCCGGCGTCACCGTGCCTCGCGATTGGAATTTCGAGCCGGACTTCGCTCGCGCCACCGCCGCGCCAGAGGCCTTAATCGTGGCGATTCCGTCCAAAGCCGTGCCTGCCGCCGCCGCCCGCCTCCGGCATTACGACGGATTACTCATCAGTGTCACCAAGGGCATCGACTGCCAGACCGGTCTCACCATGTGCGGCATCTTGCACCAAGCAGCCCCCTCGGCTCGTGTCGCGGCGCTCTCCGGACCAACTCTCGCCTTTGAGGTGGCTAAAGGTGTCCCCACCGCCATCGTCGCCGCAAGCCGCGAGGCCACTACCGCCCAGCAAGCCCAACAGTTATTTCACAGCTCCCTCCTGCGCGT
>Ga0070701_10000691_pt1 | contig 11953 bp, 14 predicted proteins | sample KBSK5102metaG_FD_65451 | JGI IMG/M metagenome (GOLD analysis project Ga0070701, IMG submission 65451) | Corn, switchgrass and miscanthus rhizosphere microbial communities from Kellogg Biological Station, Michigan, USA - KBS K5-10-2 metaG | ecosystem: Host-associated > Plants > Roots >... | reverse complement strand
ACTTCGCGACCGCGCCTTCACCGGCGTTGTATGCGGCGAGCACTCGCGGCAGATCGCTCGAGTAGCGCGTGAGGAGATCGGCGAGATAGCGCACGCCGCCGCGGATGTTGTCGTTCGGATCGTGAATCTGTTTCACGCCGTAGCGCCGCGCCGTCTCCGGCATCAGCTGCATCAGTCCGCGCGCGCCTTTGTTCGAGACGCAGTTCGGATTGAAATCCGATTCGACCTGAATCACGGCGCGGACGAGCACCGGATCGACGCCGTACTCGATCGCCCATCGATCGATCATGTTGTCGAAGCGCGACGGACGGTTGCGCTGCTTCGCCAGCCAGGACCAGTCGGAGCCGTGGACGCCGAGGACGCTGAAGTTGGAGATGACTTTGGTGCCGTTGCGCTGGACGGTCAGCTGCACCTGCGCATCCGCCGCGGCGGCCGCAAAAAGTGCGATGGCGACACCGATAGCCACTGAGCGCATTGCCGGTCGATGGTAGCACAGCGCAAAATCGCGCCATGACGTTCAAGCCGATGCAGAAAGATGTCGATGAATGGATTCAGAACCACACGCCGGGCTACTTCGAGCCGCTGATGATGATGGCGCGACTGACCGAGGAGCTGGGCGAGCTTTCGCGTGCGGTGACGCATCGCATCGGGATGAAGAAACCGAAGCCGGGAGAGAACGCGGGCGACGTGACCGACGAATTGGGAGACCTCATCTTCGTCGCCGTCTGCCTCGCGAACTCCCTCGGCATCGACCTCGATGATTCGTGGGCAATGTTGAAAAAGAAGTTGTACGAGCGCGATGCCACGCGCTGGAAGACTTAGAGGCCGCCGGCAAGGCGACGGATCGCGGCGCCGCGTTCCTGTTTGACTTTGTCGATGGCACGAACGACGAGCAGCAGTTCCGTTGCGAACTCCAGCGTGTCCTGCGTCGACTCGAGCGGATCCTTCACCGCGAGCTCATCGCGCAATCTCTTCTCCTCGGTCACGAGGATCTGCAGCGCCTGCTCAAAACGATTGATCAACTCGACGGGATCGGGCAGATTCGGGAACGGTGCGGGCGGCGGAGGGGGCGGGGCGGACGGTGCGGGTGTGGTGTCGTTTTCCATCTCTCTCTCCTTCTGACAACAGAGGAGAGACGGCCGCGATGGTTTCCCTACCCGCTCAGCGGTTACACATTGCGTAGGCTTCGCGGAAGGTCGGGTTCTCGATCAGCGCGCGATTCACTTCGAAGTAGCTGCGGACGACGTCGTTCGTCTGCAGCAGGCGGCGGCGAAGCTCGACGGCGATCGCTCGCCAGAATTTCGCGCCGGCACTGGGATTCGCGCGGAGGAACTGAGCGAGATCGTGCATCGGAACGGAAAGCACTTCGGTGTCGGTGACTGCTTTGAGGGATGCGGAGGCGACGCCGTCTTCGATGATGGAGAGCTCGCCGAAGGTTTGGCCGGCGATGAGATCGCAGAGGGAAACTTCGCGATCGTGGACGCTGCGGGTGACGCGAACGCGTCCGCTGCGGAGCACGTGCAGGGCTCGATTGGCATTCCCTTCTTCGAGGATCGTATCGCCGGGAGCGAAGTGACTGTGTTGCATGGAGCGCCGGATTCCTTCCAGCTCGTGCGACTCGAACTCGACGAAAAGCGTGACGCTCCTGAGGAAATCGATGTCTTCCGGCACGGTTGGCTCTCCCGGGCGGCTTTGCGCTAGACTGTTGCCTTCCTTACATCCCACGAACCCGCTGCCCGCTGAAGAGTATCAGCGGGTGGGGAGTCGTACAACGGTATAGGCGGAACAGGAGACCCGTTATGGACGGCTTACTTCGTTCGCTGATCAAAACCGTACGACGCCGCCTGCGCGCCGACGAAGAAGTGACCGTGGAAGCCGTCACCAAAGAGCTCGGCTACACGCGTCAGTACATCTCGGGCCGGTTCCATCGCATCACCGGCCGCCTGCTCAGCCAGTTTCTGAAAGAGAAGCGGCTCGAGAAAGCGGCGAAGCTGCTCAAATCGGGAAACCTTCGCGTGTCGCAGGTCGCGCGCCGCTGCGGATTCGATTCCGAAAACTACTTCCGGCAGCAGTTCCGCCTCCGCTTCGGGATGTCGCCGCGGCAGTTCCGCAGTAATGGAACCTTGCGAAGCGCGGCGCGCCGGCCGATGCCGGCCGTTCAGCAGCTCGCGTAACGTAATTACTGCTCGCCGATCGCGTGATCGAACGCAGCCTCGATCCAGAGGTAGCGAAGCGTGTTGCGATCGAGCGTTCCCGCTGCCGCGACGTAGCTCGCGAAGAGCAGCACGTGTCGCAAAGCGGAATGAGGCGCAGTCTTTTTCGCGAGATATTCGCGATGTTCGTCAGCCGTCGCGAACGTGATCGCCTGAAACGCGTGCTGCGCGCGAATTACCGTTCCCTGCACGAGGACGTCGCCGCGTCGCAGCAGATGGCGGCGATGAAACAGCCGCAGCTCCCCCGCTTCGTCGCCGAGCTTCAGCGGCGCGCCGGCGTAGAGCGGCGTCGTACGAATGCGGAAACCCCACGCGCGCGGATTGTCGGAAACGAGCTCGCTGATTTCTTTCGCGAGCGCTTCGTCGACGGTCTCGCGTTCGCGAATGACGAGGATCCAGTCGCCGGTCGCAGCGTCGACTGCGCGATTCAGTTCCGCGCGATGGTCGTTGATCGCGGCGCGCGGATTGATGTCGAGGACGAGCTGCTCAAGCCGGTCGAAGCAATGCGTCAGCGGCGCAAGATCCTCGGCATGCACATGGCCGAGCGTGACGATGGAGAGCTGCACGCGCGTCAGTCTTCGAGTTTTTCGTGAATGCGCAGAATGCGCGACGCGCGTCCCGTCTCTTCATCCACTTCGATCATCGCGCCGCACAGACGGATGTCGCGCTTCGCGACTTCGAGTTTCTTCGGCGTATTCATCAGGAAGCGATGCAGCGCTTCTTCGGGACGAAATCCGATCACGGAATCGTACGCGCCGGTCATGCCGACGTCCGTCTGGAACGCGGTGCCCAGCGGCAGGATGCGCTCATCGGCAGTCGGCACGTGCGTGTGCGTGCCGAGCACCGCGGAAACGCGGCCGTCGAGAAAGCGACCCATGGCCTGCTTCTCGGACGTCGCTTCGCCATGGATGTCGACGAGGATGACCTTCACGCCGTCGAGCTCTTTCAGCACGCGATCGGCGCAGTGAAACGGATTGTCGATCGGCGGCATGAAGACGTTGCCCATCAGCTGCAGCACGGCGACGTTGACGCCGCCTGCAGTCTGACGAATGACGTGACCCTTGCCGGGATTGCCGGCGGGATAGTTCGCGGGCCGCACGACCTGCGGATAGTGCTCGTAGTTGTCGACGAAATCCTTCTTGTCCCAGATGTGATTTCCGGACGTGAAGGCGTTGATGGGGAGCTCGGAGAGCTCCTCCATGATCGCTTCGGTGACGCCGAAGCCGCCGGCCGCGTTCTCGATGTTCACGACTGCGAAATCGATCTTCTCGCGGTCGATGACCTTCTCGAGCCGCTCGTGCAGCGCACGGCGGCCCGGCTGGCCCACGACGTCACCGATGTACAGAAGTCGAATCATTTTGCGTAATCGACCGCTCGCATTTCACGGATGACCGTGACTTTGATCTGACCGGGATACTGCAGCTCGGATTCGATCTTGCGCGCCACGTCTTTCGACAGCCAGATCGACTGTTCGTCGGAGATCTTCTCCGAGTTGACGATGATGCGCAGCTCGCGGCCGGCCTGAATCGCGAAGCTCTTCGACACGCCTTCCATCGAGTTGGCGATGCCTTCGAGCCGCTCGAGACGATGCACGTAGTTTTCGAGAATCTCGCGGCGTGCACCGGGGCGCGCGGCAGAGAGCGCGTCGGCTGCGTTGACGAGGACGGCTTCGACGGTCGTCGGATCGTAATCGCCGTGATGGCACTCCATCGCGTGAATGATCTCGCGCTTCTCGCCGTACTTGTCGAGCACCTGGCGTCCGAGCTCGAGATGCGTTCCTTCCATCTCGCGATCGATTGCTTTTCCGATGTCGTGGAGCAGACCGCCGCGTTTCGCGATCGTGTCGTTGACGCCGAGCTCCACGGCCATGAGCGCCGCGAGCTGCGCGACTTCGAGCGAGTGCACGAGCACGTTCTGGCCGTACGACGTGCGATAGCGGAGACGGCCGAGCAGCTTGAGGATTTCCGGGTGGATGTCGGTGATGCCGAGCGAGAACGCCGCGGCCTCCCCTTCCTCGAACAGCTTCTGATCGAGCTCCTGACGCACTTTCTCGACGAGCTCTTCGATGCGCGCCGGATGAATGCGTCCGTCCTGCATGAGGCGCTCGAGCGAGATGCGCGCGATCTCGCGGCGGATCGGGTCGAAGCCGGAGAGGATGACGGCTTCCGGCGTGTCGTCGACGATGAGATCGACGCCGGTGGCCAGTTCGAGCGCGCGGATGTTGCGGCCTTCGCGGCCGATGATGCGCCCCTTCATGTCTTCCGACGGGAGGTCGACGACCGAGACGGTGTTCTCCGCCACGTAGTCCGACGCCATCCGCTGAATGGCCATGCCGAGGATTTTCTGCGCTTTGAGGTGGCCGAGCTCGGTGGCTTCGGTCTCGATGCGCTTCATGATGTGCGCGGCTTCGAGCTTCGCGTCGTTCTCGATGCCTTTGATCAGATCGCGCTTCGCTTCTTCAGCGGTGAGACCGGCGACCTGTTCGATGCGATGACGCTGCTCTTCGATGAGCGCGTCGAGCTCTGCTTCGCGATCGCCGACTTTCTTCTCGCGATTCGAGAGAGAGCGGTCGCGCTGCTCGACTTCCGCCATGCGCGTGTCGAGCTGCTGCGTCTTCTTGTCGAGGGTCTCTTCCTTCTGCTGAAGGCGCCGTTCGGCGGTCTTCAGTTCCTCGCGGCGTTCCTGGGCTTTGCGATCGAAGTCCGATCGCATCTGGAGCAGTTTTTCTTTCGCTTCGAGGTCAGCTTCCTTGACCTTCGACTCGGCGGCTTTCCGCGCGTCTTCGACGATGCGGTCGGCGTTGCGGCGGGACTCGGCGACATGCGCCTCACCCCGTTTGGTGTAGATGGACCGCCATGAAATGGCGGCTGCGACGACGCCTGCGATGGCGCCGATCACGATGGCAATAGAGATCGTAAAGATCGTCACGCGTTTCCCCCCGTAGGAGGCCTGCGCTATTGAAGGAAAAATCGGAGATCCCCGCCTGAGCCGTGTGAGGGATTCTTACTCGAACCTGCAGGACAGGTGGGCGCTCTACCCGGGCTGTTTAGCTACCTTCTTTACCTCTTTCGAGGTGAAGGCCTGCACGCGGCCCAAAGACGCGAGCACCCGAAGTAAGAAAAAGCATCGGTTCAAGCGTTAGATCATTCATCACGAACTCTGCAGGGATTCTCCGAAAACGCAAATTGCTTCGATGCAATTGGCTCAGCTGATTACCTTGTTGAGCCGGTCCGAAATTTCCTCCGTCTTCTCGAGCCAGATTCCAGCCGCGCTGTCGCGCTGTTTTCTGTATCGGGAAAACTCATCGGCTATGTTCAACGCTGCCAGGATGGCGATTTTCACCGGGTCGACCGTCGCGACCTGCGCTGCGACTTCGCGCATCCTGCTGTCGACAAACCGCGCAAGCTCCGTTAAGTAGTCCGGGTCTCCTTCCCCACGAACGTTGTAGGTTTGACCAAAGATCTCGACCATGGTCGAGTCGTGTTTTCCGTCCATCGGAAAATTTTACAAAAGCGGGCGGATTATAGCAGACGACTCGCGGCGCAACCTTCGTTCTTTGTGTGGTTAAAGTCCCGGACCATCCTGTTCGCCCGGACGCCAGTCGATGACCGGCTGCACGCCCTCTGCGCGACAGACCCACACGATCGCCCGCCCGCCTTTGCCGACGCCCTTACGCTTCCAGTCCGCGGCTTTCATCGGCTCACCGAAGATGAGGTACTTCGGCGCACGCGCGGTCACGGTCTCGACGGTATCGGCATCGGTCGCAATTCGAATCGACGTCCGGCTGCGCGTCTTACGAAACATCGTCACCTTCCCGCTGTACGACGTCAGCTGATTGCGATCGCAGGTGACGATCGTCTGCGGCGCAATCCGTCCGCCGCTCGAGATACTCACCTGTCCGGGCGGCGGCATCGGCGCAGCTTCAGGATCGGGCGGCGCGACATCGATCGGGAAACCGGCATCAGTCCACGCTTTGTAGCCGCCTTCGAGCACGGCCGTCCGTTCGAAGCCGGCGTTGGCGAGATCGAGCGCCGCCTGAATGCTCAACTCGTCGTGCTTACACGTGCAGTACGCGACGATCAGCTTGTCCTGCGGCAGCTCCGACGCGCGCTGCTTCACGAGTCCGAGCGGGATGGAGACCGCGCCGCGAATGTGCTGCAGCGTGTATGCGACTTCTCCGCGCACGTCGACGAGCACCGCGTCATTGCGCGCGAGCGCGGTGCGCACTTCCTGCGGCGAAACGCGCACGACGGCATCGCCGGGCGACGGCAGCTTCGGAATCGGCAGCGGAGCTACGGTCTGCAGAAGAAAGAGAGAAAGGAGAAAGGACATGACCGCTCCGAATAGTAATCAAAAGGAAAGGCGCCGGCTCGCACCGGCGCCTTCGGGGAAAACCTTGTTGTGCGTAGCGTTTATTGACCGCGGTAGGTCGCGCAGAGCTGATCGGCGCGCGCCGACTGGCCTGCCGTGAACTTGTACATGCAGAAGTCGTCGGTGTAATCCATGAAGTTCTCGATCGGATCGTTGCCGGCGTTGCGCGGGCAGGAATCCTGGATCGGGCAACCGAACACGGAGCTCTTCTCGGCCGGCGTGTCGTCGACGTAATCGCCCTTGCCGTTACAGCCGCCCTGGAACGTGTGGTACAGGCCGACCCAGTGACCGACTTCGTGCGTGGCCGTGTCGCCTTCGTTGTACGGCGAGGCCGAGCCGCCCGGCAGTGACGCCGAGAGAATCACGACGCCGTCCATCAACGGCTTGCTGCCGTAATCGGACGGGAACGTCGCCCAGCCCAGCAGTCCGCCGCCCATGTTGTTGAAATACATGTTGAGATCTTTCGCGGTGCCCTTGTGGAGCGCCGTCTTCATCTGCGTCTCCGCGCTCGTGCCCGGCTGGCACGTGTACCACGCGTCGTTGTTCGAGAAATCGGTGCTGACGAGCGAGAAGCGGAACGGCGTGTTCACGCCGCCGGTGACGCCGCTGTATGCGTCGTTCAGGACTTTGATCTGGTTCGTGATCTGCGTCGAGGTCGGCGCGCCGGCTCCCGAGGAGCTGCGGATGACGTGGACGTAGACGTTGATGGTGACCGAGCCGGCCGCGCGATCGGCGGAAGCGGTGACCGAGGTCGAGCCGCGGAGCGCGGCGGTGTGTTTATCGAGGAGATCGGCTTCCTGATCCGTCACGTGGCGCGTGCCGCAGCGAAGGAACGAAGCGTTTCCGTTGGCGTTGTCATAACCGTTATCGCTCTGCGCGACGGCCGTGCCCAGCGAGGCGAGAGCAACAAGGGTAAGGATCGAAAGTCTGCGATGCATTCAGTTCTCCTGTCGGTTTTTGGTTTCGGCTGGCCATGAGCAACGGCACTGCCACGGCTGCCAAACACGCTAAGTCATTGAAAACACTGAAGTAGGTAGTGTCGCAACGGGTCACTAATTCACCACCGCGACAATCCCTGATCCTCCGCATTTGGAAGCGTCGGGGGAACTTCTGACCCTTGCAGGCGTCCGAATGGAAACGTGGAACGCCGTCAGCGCTGCACGATATCCGCACGTTGACTTACGCCACATTACCGCCTACGTTGACGGCATGGCTTTTCCCGCTCTCGACTTCGAATATCAGCTCCGTTTTCGCCCCATCAAACAGGAGCCGCCGCCGCCCGAAACGGCGCAGCGCGAAGAGGTTACGCGGCTGCGTGCGGAGCTCGCGCAGTCGGTCGCCGCGAAGGTCTCGAACGGCGCGGAGCTGATCCGCGCACTCGCGAAACAACGCCGCGACGAAGTCGTCCCGACCACACTCCCCCCCTTCGACGAGCTCCTCGGCGGCGGACTGGCGCGAGGAAAGATGACCGAGCTCGCCGGCCGCGGCGCGCGATTCTCGGTCGTGCTCGCCGCGGTTGCGTCGGCGACTTCGATGGGTGAAGCGGCGGCGCTCATCGACGTTGGCGATCACTTCGATCCGCAGCTCGCGGAAATGAACGGCGTCGATTTGCGGCGTCTGTTGTGGGTGCGTCCGCGGACGATGCAGGAAGCGGTCGCGGCCGCGGAGATGATCGGCTCGAGCGGCTTTCAGCTGATCGTCGTCGATGCGGGCGTGCCGCCGCTGCGCGGACGGCGATTGCCGGACGCCGCGTGGGTTCGCCTCGCGCGCACGGCCGAGGCGCATGGAAATGCGCTGCTGATCTCGACGCCGTATCCGGTGACCGGCACCGCATCGGAAGCAGTCGTGCGAACGCGCGCGCTGCGTCCGCGCTGGCTGATGAACGAGCTGCTCGCCGGCATGGACGCGGAGATGACGCTCGAAAAACATCGCCACCGCAAGCCGGGGACGACGGCGACGCTGCACTTTGCGATGACGGAGTCGATCGCGGCGACGGCGCCGCAGAGAAACGTGCTGGCGTTTACGCGGCGGGCTGGAAGCACGCCCTCCTGAACACGAAATGACTCGTCTCGCCTGCTTTCATGTCCCGTTGTTCATTCTTGCGGCGCGGCTGCGGAGCGAGCCGGATCTCGTCGACGGCGCGGTCGTCATCGTCGAAGGGAACGGCGCCGCCTCGCATGTCGTCGCGGCGACGCGGCGCGCGCGGCGTCAGGGAATCGGCGTCGGCATGTCGCTCGCGCAGGCGCGCACGTTGATGCCGAAAGTCATCGCGCGCGGACGCGACGCCGAATGCGAGCGCACCGCGCAGGAAGCACTGCTCGAAGCGGCGGAGACGTTCTCGCCGCGCGTCGAAGATGCAGGCGACGGCGTCGTCTATCTCGACATCACCGGACTGGAGCGGCATTTCGCGAGTGAAGAAGAGCTGGCGAAAGCAGCGATCCGCGCGATCGATGAAGTCGGTCTGCACGGACGCGTCGGCATCGCCGGCAGCAAGCTCGCCGCGCGCGTCGCCGCGGAGCTGCCGAAGTCGCCCGTCGTCGTGCCGCCGGAAAACGAAGCGGGCTTTCTCGCGCCGCTGCCGCTCACGCGTCTCGCGCCTGAGCTCGAAGCGGCTGCAACGCTGCGGCGCTGGGGCATCAACTCGATCGGCGAGCTCGCCCGTCTTCCGGAGAGCGAGCTGGCGAGCCGGCTCGGCGAGCTCGGACGCGAGCTGCATCGCGCCGCGCGCGGCATCGACGTCCGTCCGCTCGTCCCGCGCGCAACGCCGCCTGAATTTCGTGAAGGGATGGATCTCGAATGGCCGCTCGTCGCGCTCGAGCCGTTTCTTTTCATCGCGACGGCCGCGCTCGAACGATTGTCGAAGCGGCTCGAGATTCAGGGCTTCTCCTGCTCGCGACTCGAGCTGACGCTCGTGCTCGAGCCGGACGGTTTTCATCCGCGCGCGCTCGAGCTCGCCGCGCCGACGCGCGACGTGAAAACGATGCTGACGCTCATCCGGCTCGATCTCGAAAAGAATCCGCCGGGCGCACCGGTCTCCGGCTTCACGCTCGTCGCGCATCCCGACCGTCCGCGACGCGCGCAACTGTCGCTCTTCGGTCCGGCCGCGCTCTCGCCGGAAAAACTCGCGACGACGCTGGCCCGACTCGTGGCGATGCTCGGCGAGGAGCGCGTCGGAATGCCGATGACCGTCGATGGCCATCTCCCCGAACGTTTCGCAATCGGCGACTTCGCCCCGCCCCCCCCGCCCGACGTACGCCGCGCACCGCGACGCGCGCGAGGTCTGCTCGCCGCGCGCACGTTTCGTCCGCCGATTCCGATCGAAGTGATCACGCGCGAGACCGCGGAAGGTGAACGGCTCGATGCGATCAGCGGTCACGAAACGATTCAGGGCCGCGTGCGCGTGGCGTCCGGACCGTGGCGCGTCGAAGAAGGATGGTGGCGCGACGCGCCCGCCGATCGCGAGTACTGGGACATCGAGCTCGACCGCGGCGTGTATCGGTTGTTCCGCACCGGGACTGAGTGGTTCGTGGACGCGCAGTTCGGGGCCTGACGTACCCACCCGCGCACCGCAAGGTAACGAGTCAATCCGCCGCGAAGCCGCCGACTGACGCTTGCGAACCAACGCAGCCGGCCGTGCCGGCCTTTACAAGCTCGACTGCGTTATTTACACTTCGCGGCGTCGCTCCCGGTTGACCATGGAACTCAAAAACGCTCGCAGTGGGTGGGCTTGCAGATTTCTTCTGCAGGGTCTGCTTGTCTCTCTTCTCTCCGCCTGTGCCACCATCCCCTACGATCGCGCGGCCCCGTCGCCGTCGCCGGTTGACCAGAAAGTTGCGCTCTCGGACGAGGATGATTTCGGGCAGCTCGTCGCCCAGATGCGCGCCGATCTCAACCGCTACAACAGCCGCGAAGTTGCGCGCAAACCTTCGATCACTCAGGCGCCGCAGTCGGCGAAAGCGCGCGACAAAGAATTCGCCGATCGCGCGCGTGCGCTGTTCACGCCGCTCGGCGGAATCCGGATGCCGGTCGTCGGTGTCCGCGTCAGCGATCTCGACGATAGCTGGCATGCACCGCGTGACGGCGGCGTCCGCCAGCACAAAGGAATCGACATCTTCGCGCCGCGCGGCACTGAAGTCGTCGCCGTCGCCGATGGCATCATCAGTTACATCGGCGATCAGCGCCTCGGCGGCCACTGCATCTGGCTGACGACGGAAAACGGCGCGTCGTTCTATTACGCGCATCTCGATCGCTGGGCGCCCGGCCTTTACGAAGGCATGGAAGTGCAGAGCGGCGATCTCCTCGGCTTCGTCGGCAACACCGGCAACGCGCTGCACACGCCGTCGCATCTCCACTTCGGCGTGAACGAAGACGACGTGATGGTGAATCCGTATCCGATCCTCACGCGTGCGGCGTTCGTTGCGCGCGCGAAGACGCACGTCGAGTTGAGCGGCGGCTTCGCGGGCACGCGTTAGCCGGCACGGCCGGCAGCGTTGGTTGGCATAGCCTCAGCGGCACGTTCCGGCTCAAACGCCGTCCTGCGTTAGAGCAATGCGCCGGTCACCGGATCACGCCACGCCAGCCGCAACTCGCGCAGCGGTTCGCGAACGAAAGCGCGCCCGAGATATCGAGGGTGCGGAATCGTCAGCCGCTCGCTGCGCATGACGCGCGCGCTGTAGAGAATGAGATCGAGATCGATCGTGCGCGGCGCGTTGCGAACTCCGCGACGACGCCCGAGGCGCCGCTCGATGTCATTCAAACAATCGAGCAATGCGTGCGGCGCGAGTGACGTGTATCCGGCCACGACCGCGTTCATGAACGGCGGCGATCCCGCGGGCGCATCGACCGGCGCGGTTTCATGCATCGAACTGACGCGAACGACGTGCATGCATTCGCGCAACTCGTGAATCGCGCGGCGCAGATTGCGATTGCGATCGCCGAGGTTGGAGCCGAGGGCGATGAGGACGGATGCCACTCGCGGCTACTCGACGCTGATCTCGTTCGAGAGCTCGTCGACGTCGTCCGTCGCGCGCGGGAAGTATTCGCGCAGCTGTGCGCCGGCCGCCGTCACCGCATCGACGATTCCGTCGGTGAACTCGCCGTTGCGAAAACGGATCGTCAGCTTTGCCGCGATCTCATCCCAGAAACCGGCCGGGACTTTGTCGTTGATGCCGCGGTCGCCGAGGATGACGAAGCGATTTTCTTCGGAGGCGATGAAGAGCAGCACGCCGTTGCGCAGCGCGGTCTTCGTCATGCCGAGCCGTTCGAACGTGCGTTCGGCTACGGCGCGAAGCTCGCCGCCGGTCGCCTTCGGCTGCACGTGCACGCGCACTTCGCCGGATGTTTGTTTTTCCGCCGCGGCGATCGCATCG
>Ga0070701_10000684_pt1 | contig 11996 bp, 8 predicted proteins | sample KBSK5102metaG_FD_65451 | JGI IMG/M metagenome (GOLD analysis project Ga0070701, IMG submission 65451) | Corn, switchgrass and miscanthus rhizosphere microbial communities from Kellogg Biological Station, Michigan, USA - KBS K5-10-2 metaG | ecosystem: Host-associated > Plants > Roots >... | reverse complement strand
GCCTGGGAGCTCAAATCGGTCAACGCCAAGGGACTGGATCTGCGGTTGCGCCTGCCGCCGGGCTGGGACGCGGTCGAGGGGCCCGCGCGCAATAGCGCAGCGCAGGTGCTCGCGCGGGGCACGGTCTACGGAACGCTCACCGCAGGACGGCAGGGCGTTGCGCCCGTTGTGCGCGTCAATGAACCGGTGCTGGCGGCCGTGCTCGCGACCATCAACGCGCTTGCCGGTCGGGTGGATGCCGCCAAGCCGCGGCTCGACGGAATCCTTTCGCTCAAAGGGGTGATCGAGGTCATCGACGAAGACGAGCGCGAGGACGATCGCCGGGCCGCCGAAGCGGCTGTCATCGCCGGATTCCGGGCGACGCTCGCTGAACTCGCGACGATGCGCCGACACGAAGGCGAGGCGCTGGGGCAAATCTTGAGCCAGCGCGTCAAGGAAATCGCCGCGCTTGCTGCCAGGGCGGACGCCGCGCCCGGCCGCCGGCCTGAGGCGATCAAGGCGCGCATCGCCGAACAGATCGCCATGCTGCTCGACACCTCCAACCGCTTCGATCCTGATCGCCTGCATCAGGAAGCAATCCTGATCGCGAGCAAGGCGGATATCCGTGAGGAACTCGATCGGCTGGGGTCGCACGTCGCCCAGGTCGAGCGACTGATCGCAGACGGCGGTGCCATTGGCCGCCGGCTCGATTTTCTCGCGCAGGAACTCAACCGTGAGGCCAACACGCTGTGTTCCAAATCGAACGATGTCGAGCTCACCAATATCGGCCTTGAACTCAAGAGTGTGGTCGAACAGTTCCGCGAGCAGGTGCAGAATTTGGAATGAGCCCATGACGACGGCAGGGGGTGGTCACCAACAAGCGGATGCAATCGCCCGCCGCGGGCTCATGCTGGTGCTGTCCTCGCCCTCGGGGGCCGGCAAGACCACGCTGTCGCGCAAGCTCCTCGCGGCTGACCCGGGCGTCGAGCTTTCGGTTTCGGTGACGACGCGCAAGCAAAGGCCGGGCGAGGTCGACGGCCGCGACTACCACTTCCTCGACGCGCCGCGTTTCGACGCAATGGTCGAGAACGGCGAATTGCTGGAATGGGCGCAGGTGTTCGGAAATCGCTATGGCACGCCCCGGCTGCCAGTCGAGGCGACTTTGGTCCAAGGCCGCGACGTTCTGTTCGACATCGACTGGCAGGGCACGCAGCAGCTTCGTGAGAAGGCAGATCGCGATCTCGTCAGCATCTTCGTGCTGCCGCCGTCGATTCCGGACCTCGAGCTGCGGCTGCGAACGAGAGCGCAGGACTCCGATGAGGTCATCCATGCGCGCATGGGCAAGGCCGCCGACGAGATGAGCCACTGGGCCGAGTACGACTACGTGGTCATCAATACCGATATCGATCGCGCGTTCGCGCAGGTGCAATCGATTCTGGCGGCCGAACGCCTCAAGCGCGAGCGCCAGACGGGACTGTCCGAATTTGTCCGCCGTCTGCAGGCAGAACTGTGATCGTGGGCGGTCAATCCTTGGGATGAGACGAAAGGGCGCGCGCGAGCGCGACGAAGCCCTCGACCGGAATGTCTTCGGCGCGGGCCGTGGGTTCGATGCCCGCGGCTTCCAGCAGCGCCGTCGCATCGAGGCCAAGCGACCTCAGACTCTGGCGCAGCATTTTGCGGCGTTGGCCGAACGCGGCTTCGGTCACCCGTTCGAGCGCGCGCCGTTCGCAGGCGAGGGGCTGTTCGCGCGGCACCAGGTCCACCAGGGATGATGTCACCTTGGGCGGCGGGACGAAGGCGCTGCCGGCGACATCGAAAAGGATGCGCGCTTTGCACCGCCAGCCGGCGAGAACGGAAAGGCGTCCGTAGGTCTTGGACCCGGGAGCGGCGACGATGCGCTCGGCAACCTCGCGCTGGAACATCAGCACGAGCCGGTCATACCAGGGTGGCCATGGCTCGAGCGTGAGCCAGGAGACCAGCAGGGCGGTCGCGATGTTGTAGGGCAGGTTTGCGATCACGCGCGCCGGTGCTCCGCCGATCAGCGCCCGTGGGTCGAATTCGAGAGCGTCGCCCGCGACGATCTCCAGGCGGCCGGGATATCGCTCGGCGATTTCCGCGAGCGCGGCGATGGCGCGATCATCACGTTCAACCGCGATCACCCGACGCGCGCCCGCAGCCAGCAGCGCGCGGGTGAGTCCGCCAGGCCCGGGACCGATTTCGACCAGGTCCAAGCCGTCGAGCGGGCCCGCCGCGCGGGCGATACGCGCGGTCAGGTTGAGATCGAGCAGGAAATTCTGGCCGAGGGACTTCTTGGCTCTGAGACCGTGTCGCCGGATCACCTCGCGCAGCGGCGGAAGATCATCGATGGCGCTCAAGGGCGTTTACGCCCGTCTTCGCGGACTATTGTCGTCAAGCGCAGCCGGGCGCGCCTGATAGCGGGCCGAGAGCGTTGCTGCGAGTCGCAAGGCCGCGATCAGACTGGCGGGATCGGCGCGGCCGGTTCCAGCGATGTCGAAGGCGGTGCCGTGATCGGGCGACGTGCGCACGAATGGCAAGCCCAGCGTGACATTGACGGCATGGTCGAAGGCGAGCGTCTTGATCGGGATCAATGCCTGGTCGTGATACATGGCAAGCGCCACGTCATAGCTCGCCCGTGCCGCCTCGTGAAACAGCGAGTCGGCCGGCAACGGTCCGCGAACACTGATGCCCTCGGACTTGAGACGCTCGACGGCGGGCTGCACCACGGTTTTGTCTTCGTCGCCGAGCGCGCCATCTTCGCCCGCATGGGGATTGAGCCCCGCAATGGCGAGGCGCGGACGCTCGATGCCGAAACGGTCGCGCAGATCGCGCGCGACGATACGTCCGGTTTTGACGATGAGATCGGTGGTGAGCCTGGCAACGACGTCTTTGAGGGGGAGGTGGATGGTGACCGGGACGACCGCAAGCTCGGGCGACCACAGCATCATGACCGGCTGCACCGCGATTCCGGTGGTTTCCTCGGCAAGCTTGCCGAGGTACTCGGTATGGCCGGGTTCGGCGAAGCCAGACCGGTAGAGTACGTTTTTGGCGATCGGATTGGTCACGATCGCGCTGGCGGCGCCGGCGCAGACGTCGGCGACGGCGCGACGGATGGCCGCAAGCGCGGCGGGCGCGCTCGATTGATCGGGACGGCCGGGCTCGGCGGTGACCGGAACGCCGATATCGACTACCGGCAACGCGGTCTTGAAGGCGGCGCCGGCCGCATGGGGCTCGACAACGGCGATAGTCACGTCGGGCGCGATCCGCTCGGCGAGCCGCGCCACAAATTTCGGATCGGCCAGGAGATAGAACGGCGCCAGATCAAGCTCGGCGCGCCGGCGCCACGCCGCGAAGGTGATGTCGGGTCCGATTCCGGCCGCCTCACCCAGCGTCAGCGCCAAAGGTGATGGCATCGAGCCTGGCCTTACTTGTATTCGAGCATCGCGCCGCGACGTAGCTCTTGCAGATATTGCTTGGATCGCTGCTCGTAGCGCTGGGCCATAAGGCTCTCCTTGGCCTGACGCTTGCCCGGGGAGTTGTCGGCCGTCGATTCCTTCTTGGCGCAGATCGCGAACATCTCGACGCCGAACTTGGTGACTTCGGGCGGCGTCAAGCGGCCCACCTCGATGCCTTCGAGAACCTTGCGCAGCTCCGCGGGAATGTCGGCGGAGCTGCGAATGACCTGTTCGCGCACGGCGACGTCCTTGAGCGCGCGGGCGAACGTGATGCCCTCCTCGCAGCCCTGAAAGCGGCCGCGCAGAGCCTCCGCTTCGCGCTTGCGCCCCTCGATGAATGTTTCCGCCGACCCCGCCGGGACGAGGAAGAGAATCGGACGCATGGTGTAATCGTAGCCGGCCGTAGCGTCCGAGTTCGGGTCCATGGCGGAGACGATATCTTTGTCGCCGATCTGCAGGCTCGACGCGTATCGCCCGCGCACGATCTGCGACCAGGCGATGTCGGCCTTGATCCGGGCTTTGAGCGTGGAGACGTTGACGCCTGATTTCGCGAGTTGCTGGGTCAACTGGTCGGCCGTGAACCGCATACGGCTCGCCATCGAGGCGTAGGCCGTGTCGACCTCGGAAACGCTGACGTCCAGCCCGAATTTCTTGGCCTCGCGCAGCTTGAGCCTCTCGTTGATCAGCTCATCCAGCACTTCTTGACGTGGAGGGACCTTATGCGTCGACAGTTGGCTAAGTTTGCTGCGCTGATCGACGTCGAGCGCGGTGATCGGCTCGCCGTTGACGATGACGACGATCTGCTGCGCGCCGGCGGTGGTTGCCGGGATCGCGGCGGCAAACATGAGAAACGTGGCAGCCATCAATTTGCGGAATGCCATGAGACTATCGAACATCATCGCTCCATCCGCTTTCTCGCCGATGCAAGGCTCTGATCATCCTCCCTCCGATCGAACTCGCCGCTTGCAACTTCGCAGTGCTATCGCGTGTTGCCGAAGGCGCCGGTGCTGCCGGTGGATGGCGCACCATTGTTCGTTGTCCCCCCCAGCGTGCGCAAGCTGACCTGCATCATATAGGTATGGTTGACCGACACGCTGCCGCTGTAGGCATAGCTTGTAATATAATTCAGGGCCAAGATGAGGCAGTCGTCGATGTAGCCGACGCCGATCTGAGTTTGGGTGATCGACTTGGCGTGGATATCATAGCCCGCCCCTCCCAGCAGCACCCAGTTCGGGTTCACCTTCAGCCGCGCGCTTCCGAGGACTCCTTCGCGCCGGTCCAGGAACCCGATCAAGGGCTGGGCGGCATAGTTGCCGTACATCAGCGTGGTCGTCCACCGGCCGAATGTCGCGGTGGTCTCCAACTCGGTGCGCTGCAGGGTGAAGTCGTTCTCGGACATCCGGAACCGGGACGTGAACGTCAGGAGTGAGTTCGGCTGATACGAGGCGCGTGCCACATAGTCGGACTGCGCGGTGTCGAGGCCGCTGTTGAGGCCCGTGTTGGTCGTGCCGCCGAGCGCGAACGAGTTCAACCCGTACAGCTGATACGACTGTCCGAACAAGAGATTGACGTTGCCGCCGCGATTGAACTGGGCGGTGTATTGGACGCCGACGTTGGCGCGTCCGCCGCCCTCCACGCGATCCCAGCCGGAGAACTTGTTCACCTTGAACAGGTTCGAATCGTCGAAAATCAAACTCTGCGCATCCTCGTTGGGAAACGAGCCGACGTAGGTCTCGTTCGGCCGCACAATGAGTTGGGCGATCGGCTCGATGGTCTGCGTGCCCCAGGCCTGCACGTTGATGAGCGGATAGCGGTATTCGACACCGGCGGTCGGCATCACGCGTCCGATGTCGGTCTGGCCGACGTTGATGTAATTGGCCACGCCCGGCTGCCCGGCGACGTTCACGTCGGCGACATCGGCGCGCACGGAGAAGAAGGGGGTGAACACCTGGCCCCACTGGTCGATGACCGTGCGTTTCCAATTCCAGTCGGATGAGAGCCGGGTGTAGGTACCGGGCACGCCGCGCAGCAGACAATTGTTCGCGTTCTTGACCGCGGGATCGGCGCTCGTCAGAGCGCATAATCCACCGTTGACCGCCGCCTGCGAGATCGGGTCGAAACTGGCGGTATCGCGGGACACACTGGTCAGATTGTTGTGGAAACTCAATTCACCGCCGAATATCGGGTTCTTGAAGACATAGTCGTGGTCGATCACCGGATGCACGACCGGAAGCTGGCCCTGAACGTCGACTGGCGAGAGGCCATAAAAGTACATCGTGCGTGCGTCGAAGTAGCTGCGATCGCCGCGGCCCGCGAGGTAGAGCTGGGACAAGGTGTAGTCGGGCGTGATGAACGTGAGCAGATTGCTTGTCTGAATGTTTCTGAGCATGCCGTAGTCGTAGAGATAGTTCTTGTCCGACAGCAGCGTGCCGTTCCATCCCCAGACCCACTTGTCCGAAAGATTGAACTGGCCCGCCGTTTCTATGCTGCCGCGCCAGTCGCGATAGCCCGGCGTAGCAACGCCGTTTTGCAGAAACAGCTCCTTGTCCATCTGGAACAGCCCGGTGGCGCGGATGCTGTAGCCACCATTGAGCAGCCGCTGACGCCATTCGCCCTGCAGCAGCGGACCTTGCCGGCTCGTGATCATGGGCGTGAAGGTGAAATCGTAATCTGGCGCGAGCGCCCAGTAGTAAGGGACCGAGACCCCGAGCCCGTAGACCGAGCTTGTGCTGTAACTTGGCGTCAGCACGCCGGTCTTGCGTTTCACTGTCGGATCGGGCGCCGACATATACGGAAAGTAGGCCATCGGAACGCCGAGGAACTCGAGCTGAGCGTCCTCGAAATAAAGCATCTTCTCGCCTTGATCGTGGATGATCCGCGCGGCTTTCACCTGCCATTTCGGGGGTTTCTTCGGATCGTCCCGGCACGCCTCGCAGGCGGTATAGACGCCGTTATGGAAGACCGTGAAATTGTTCGACTTCTCCGCGCGCTCGGCGGCGAAGCGGGTCTGTTCCGGCGCATCCAGTCTGAGCGAATCGACGAAACCGTCGCGATAGTCGTCGCTCAGATCCATGATCTCGCCATGGGTGACCGAGCCGTCGCCTTGCGTCAGCGTGACATTACCTTCGGCATGCAGGCGCTTGGTCTTCTGATCATAGATCACGCGGTCGGCTTCGAGCGTCGAGTTGCCGAAGTAGAGCTGAACGTTGCCGACGGCCGACACGCGCTCGTTGCTGTAGTCGTAATTGATCTCCGCGGCGCGCACGAGCATCTGCTCCTGCCCGCGATCGGGTCTGACCGGCGGCTTCGGACGCGGCGGGAACGCGAGCATCTGGGCGAGCGCCGGCGACAGGCCGGCCGTGCCGCCGACCAGCATGGTGGCGGCGACCAGAGCGACCAATGCGCCGCACCAGGCGCGCCGACGCGACAATCGGGGAGGGGTGGCCGGCCGCGCCATTAGCCATCCTCCTGGTACAGCAGCGCGATCAAGCCGGTCACGCCGCCCACGGCCGGCGGCAGTCCTGCCGCCGTCATCGGACCCATCAGGCCAGCCTTGCTCAAGTCTCCGGTGACCTTTGCCATGACGTAAAGCAAAAAGCCTGCTCCGATGCCGCCCAAGACAATCTTCTGCACGCCCCCGAACCGGAAGAAACGCAAACTGACCGACGCGGCCAGAAGCACCATGGCCACGAGGTAGAAGGGCTGTGCCAACAGCTGATAGTACTGCAGTCGATAGCCGGCGGCGGCAAGGCCTGCCTTCTCTGCCGTATCGATATAAGACGACAGTTGCCAGAACGGCACAGTCTCCGGCGTCGCGAAGCTCTCGCCGACCTGCGCGGGCGTGAGCGTCGTGCTCAGCCGGAAGACGTCGCGCTCAACCGCTGCAACTCCGCTGGCGTAAATGCGGGCCTCTTCAAGCCGCCAATAGCCGGGCTCCAGGGTCGCCCGCTTGGCCTCGATGCGATCGAGGAAGTGGCCGGAGGTATCGTGCCGGAAAATGCTCACGCCGCCCAACTCGATTCCCTGTTGGCGGCTCGATTTGGCGTTGATCACTGCCTGGCCGTCATCGTTGCGCTGGCGCACCCAAAATCCGCTGCCAGAATTGCGGAAGCCCTTGTCGCGGCCCGACAGTTCGGCCTCGAGTCGGGTCGACAGCTCGCGCAGGTTGGCGGAGATCGGATTATAGATCGTGGTCAATGCGATACCGATCAGGGCGGCGATGACGATGGCGGGCGAGATGAACTGCCAGGCCGAAACGCCGGCGGCGCGCGCGACCGCGAGCTCCAGGCGCCGCGACAAATTCAAGTAGCAGAACATCGCGCCGACGAGGACGGCGAAAGGCATCACGCGTTCGGTGATGAAGGGCACCCGAAAAATCGTGATCTGCGCGATGACGAAAGCCGAGACGTCCTTGATGTCCGCGGAGCGCCGCAACAGCTCAAGAAAGTCGATCATCGCGGTCAGCACCAGGGTGCCAGCGAACACGGCAAGAACCGCCGAGAGGAAGCGCCAACCGAAATAACGCGAGAGCTTGCCGGCGATCATGACGGCTGCCCCATGAGAGCCCTGGCGCGTTGAGCGATGCGTTCCATGATCGCGGTGATCGCATTGGCAATGAAAGCCGGGGGCTCGATGATGACCCCGCGGGAGATGGCCAAGTATCCCAGCACGAAGCTTACGATCAGGGCGATGTAGGGGAGCACCAGCACGATCGGGGTTTGAACGCCGGCAATCATGCCGACGAAGCCAAGACCGCGCAGTGCTGCGACCACACTGATCGCGCCCATGAGCGACATGGTGCGGCCCTGCCGCGTCGTGCGCGGCGCGCCGAGATAGGCGTAGGTCATCACGACGAAGGCCAGCGGGTAGAGTGGGGCGGTGATTCGGTCATGAAATTCGGCCCTGACTTGATCCGGCGCATCGACAAACATCTGGTCGGTCCGCGTCGGATCAAAAAGCTCCCAGAGATATCGTTCCCGCACCGAATATTTCAGGCTCTGCTTGTTGTTCGAGAGCCACGACAAGTCGAATCCGTAGCTGTTGAACAGCACGATCGCGGGATCACGCTGGCCGGTCTCGTGCCGCTGCACGGTGCCGTTCTCCAGGATCAGGAACAGGCCGCGCTCGTTCTTTACGATGTCGCCTTGCTCGGCGAGAATGCTGGCTCGTTCCTTGGGATCACGCTGGTCGTCGATGAAGATGCCAAGCAATTGTCCGTTGGGGCGCCGTTCGCGGATGTGCAGGGTGAGTCGCTCTTCGAGCTTGGTGAAGCGGCCCGGCTGCACGATGTTCGAAACCAGATCGGCGCGAACTTCGGTCGCCCAGCGCCGCAGTTCGCGCAGCCCCCATGGCGAAACGTAGATGCTGATCGCGGCAACCAGCAGCGACACGACGATCCCGACCGCCAGGAAGGGGCGGAACAGAACCCACGGTGGCATGCCGGACGCGTTCATCACGATGAGTTCGGAATCGTTGCCGAGCTTGTTGAGTACGTGCGCGACTGCGATCATCAGCGCGATCGGCGCGATGATCAGGACAAGCAGCGGAATGATGAGGCCGGTGATGCCGATGAAGACGAAGATGCTCTGGCCCTGATTCGTCATCAGGTCGATGTCGCGCAACGCCTGCGTGATCCACATCAGCGCGGTCACGCTGGCGCAAATCACCAGGAACGCACCAAACGTGGTGCGAAAAATATAGCGGCCGATGGACCCCATACGAATACGCGTCCCCGCTCACGGCAAAACCTCGGTGCGCCGGCTCCGTGCCCCTCAACGGCGCGCCGATGGTAAGCCGATCCCCTTTTTACCCTCTATTTGATCCCGCAACAAAATGGCTTGGCCAAGGCAAACCCTTTGAGTATGCACAACAAAACGTTAATCTGGGCCGCGTTGCCCAGCGGCCACAGGGCTTTGGGGGCAGAGCCCGCCGGATCCTCCGTGTATGAGTCGTAAGGCGGAGCGTTCGCCAAGCGGGTAGGATCCGCCGGCGGGCGCGCGAAGCCTCCCGTTTTGTTGAACCTGATCAAGAGGTCCCTTTCCGATGTCCGGCGCCCTCAAGCTTGAATTTGCTCCCCTTGCCACGCCCGCCCAGGGCGTTCTCGTCCTGTTCTGCGAGGACGGCCTTAAATTCGGGTCGGCCGCCCTCCGCGCGATCAAGCAGACCGGCGACCTCGTCACCAGGGCGGCGGCCGCCGACCGGTTCAAGGGCAAGAACGGGTCCGCGCTCGATATTGTCGCCCCCCTCGGGCTCGAGGCGACACGTCTTGTGGTTGTGGGCGTGGGCAAGGCCCGTGACCTCAAGACCAGGGATTTCGTCAAGCTCGGCGGCGCGGTCATGGGCAGGATCCCGGCAGCTGCCGGGGAGGTGACCATCCTCGTCGATCTCCCCGGGGGCTCGCTGAAGCCGGATCGGGTCGCCGATCTCGCGCTCGGCGTTCAACTGCGCGCCTATACCTTCGATCGGTACAAAACCAAGCGCAAGGACGCGGAGGAGCGGCCGGCACAGGTCAAGGTCACGATGGCGGTCGCGGGCGTCGCGGCGGTCGAGAAGGCGTTCGCGCCGTGCCGCGCGGTTGGCGATGGGGTCGTGATTGCGCGCGATCTGGTCAATGAGCCGGCCAATGTGCTCTACCCGGAGGAATTCGCTCGCCGCGCCGGCAGCCTGAAGAGACTCGGCGTGCTCATTGACGTGCTCGACGTCAAGGACATGAAGAAGCTCGGCATGAACGCGCTGCTCGGCGTGGGCCTGGGTTCCCAGCACGAGAGCCGCACGGTGATCATGCGGTGGAACGGCGGCAAGCGGGGTGTCGCGCCGGTGGCCTTCATCGGCAAGGGTGTCTGTTTCGATACCGGTGGCATTTCGATCAAGCCGGCAGCGGGGATGGAGGACATGAAGGGCGACATGGCGGGCGCTGCCTGCGTTGTCGGTCTCATGCATGCGCTCGCCGCACGCAAGGCGAAGGTCAATGCGGTCGGCGCGATCGGGATCGTGGAGAACATGCCCGACGGCAGGGCACAGCGGCCGGGCGATATCGTCACCACGATGTCGGGACAGACGATCGAGATCATCAATACCGACGCCGAGGGCCGCCTCGTGCTCGCGGACGTGCTCCACTACGTGAACAAGAACTTCAAGCCGAAATTCATGATCGATCTCGCCACGCTGACCGGTGCGATCATGGTTGCGCTCGGGCAGGAATATGCCGGTCTGTTTGCCAACGACGACCGGCTTGCCGAGCGTCTGATGAAGGTCGGTAACGAGGTCGGCGAGCGTGTATGGCGGATGCCGCTCGGGCCGGAATACGACAAGATGATCGATTCGAAATTTGCCGACATGAAGAACACCGGCGGACGCTTCGGCGGTGCGATCACCGCAGCGCAGCTGCTGCAGCGGTTCGTGGACAAGACGCCGTGGGCGCATCTCGATATTGCCGGCACCGGCATGGGCTCGCCGCAGACCGAAATCAACAGAAGCTGGGCGTCCGGCTTCGGCGTGCGGCTGCTGGACCGGCTGGTCGCGGACTATTACGAGAAGTAATGCGATTACGAGAAGTGACCCGACGCTCTGCTGGGCAGTCACGGCGCAAACGCGATGACGGAAATTCTGTTCTATCACCTGCAGCGCCACCCCCTCGAGCGCGTGCTGCCGGCTTTGGTCGAAAAGTCGCTCGAGCGCGGCTGGCGGGTCGTCGTGCAGGCCGCCTCGGAAGAGCGGGTCGAGGCCCTCGACGCCCATCTATGGATCTTCCGTGACGACAGCTTTCTGCCGCATGGAACCTGGCGCGAGGCCGAGGCGGCGGAGCAGCCGGTCCTGCTGACGGTCCATGACAGCAACCCGAACGGCGCGGCGGTGCGGTTTCTGGTCGACGGGGCACCGGTACCGGTGGACGCTGCCGGTTATGAGCGCATCGTGCTCCTCGTCGACGGCAACGATCCCGACGCGGTCGCCGCCGCGCGCGAACGCTGGAGCGAAGGCAAGGCGAAGGGCTTCGAGGTCACCTATTGGCAGGCCGATGAGAATGGGCGCTGGCAACGCAAGGGATAGCGGCGCGAAAGGCTAGGTGCCGAGTAGTCGTGCTGCTTGCCATCGGCCGCGATTCGTTTTTTGCGCGGGCGGGCGTAACGAAAAGGGCCCCGGGCGATTGCCCGGGGCCCTTTCGCGTCGGTTGTCTGAAACCGATCAGCGGTAGTAGAACCCGTAACCCTGGGTCTTGATGGTGAGGCGAGCGCGCACGATGTCGCCTTTGGCATTGAGATCGTAGTCAGCGATGGTCAACGGGCTGCAGAAGGTGGCGCAGAACGCCGTCTTGCCGCTGACGTCGTAGTGTTGATATTCGAGGCCGAGGATCACGTCGACCAGTGGGCCCTTGTGGACCATGTAGTCGAAGCCGCCGCCGGCATACCAGCCGTCGTTGCGCGATGCCCCGTTTGCAAAGGAACCGGGACCGTCGCAAGCGCCGGTGACGGTCGAGCAATACGTTCCCTTGAGGTTGGCCGAAGCCCAACCGCCGGTCGCGAAGATCATCCACCGATCCCAAGCATA
>Ga0070701_10000682_pt1 | contig 12003 bp, 5 predicted proteins | sample KBSK5102metaG_FD_65451 | JGI IMG/M metagenome (GOLD analysis project Ga0070701, IMG submission 65451) | Corn, switchgrass and miscanthus rhizosphere microbial communities from Kellogg Biological Station, Michigan, USA - KBS K5-10-2 metaG | ecosystem: Host-associated > Plants > Roots >... | reverse complement strand
GGCGTTGAGATGGTTCGACAGCCCTGCCGATCCCGCGAAATCCGGGCGGCCCCAGCCGAAGCTCGAATCGGGAGCCGCCCGCTTCGAGGAGAATCGCCGCAGCGTGTCGCGCATCGCGATCGGCCCCAGCGTCGGAAACATCTCCTTCATGAGCGCGATGCCCGCCGCCGTGAGTGGCGTCGCGAACGACGTGCCCGCCTCGCGCTGCAGCTGGCCGGGACCAACCACCACGCACACTGCGACCCCCGGGGCGGTGAAATCCGGTTTGAGCCGTCCATCGGCGGTCGGCCCGCGTCCGGAGAAGAACGCGATGTTGCCGAGCGAGTCCTCGGCGCCGATGGTGAGCGCCGAATCGGCGTCGCCCGGCGTCCAGATCGTGCGGAAGCCGGGGCCTTCGTTGCCCGCGGCGGTGACGACGATGATGCCGCGCTTCGCGGCAGCGTCCACCGCGACGGTGGTGACCGCGATGTCGCCGTTCAGATCGGACGGCGGATAGCTGAAGCCGTTGTCGAAGATGAGATAGGCGAGGCTCGAGGACACGATGTCGACGCCGATCGAATCGGCCCATTCGAGCGCCGCGACATAGTGGTCTTCCTCAACGCGGGTTTCGGTGCGGACGTCTTCGGTCTTCGCGAGCAGATACGTGGCCGAGCGCGCGATGCCGCGCAGGCGTCCGGTCAGGCTGCCGGCAAACAGCGACCAGGTGGCGGTCCCATGGAACTGCACGCCGGAAGTATCCTTGCCGGGCTCATCGCGCACGACATTGTCGTTGAAAACGAAGTCGCGCTGCGCCGTGATGGTGACGCCGCTGAACGCCGGGTTCTGCGTGTCGAAGCCGGTGTCGAACAGCGCGACGCGCACGCCGGCGCCGTTGTGCCCCGCGTCCGACAGCGCCCGCAGGTGCAGGCGCCGGTACGGCATCGCCGAAGGGCCGTAGATCGCGTCGCCGCCGGGCGGATCGGCCGGGCACGTGTCTTCGCCCGCGGTCGGAATTCGCAGCAGCGGGCTCTCGACGGCGCGACCGCGATCTCTGGGCAGGCGGAACCGGCCCAGCGGCTGGATGCGACGCAGCCCGCCCGTTCGGTCTTGCAGAAACTCGCGCAGAGCGGCGGCCGGGACATCGGCGCTGACCGCATGGAGCCAGCGGCTGCGAACGCGGACGCGCCCGCCGGAGGCTGTGACCCGATCCCCGATGGCGTCGAGCGAGGCTTCGGGGCGCGCGAAGAGCCAGACTGAAACCGTAGTGTCCTGAACGCGGCTGAGCAGCCGGGGCAGTGCAGGGGATGCGGCAGGTTGCTGCGCTGCCAGCCCCCCCGCAACAGGCAGGAAGAAAAGCCAGAACCAGCGGCGCATGGAGCCTCGGGTCTAGACCGGCTCCATCTGGCCGAGCCGTACCCCAACGATAGTCGAGACGCCGGGCTCCTGCATCGTGACGCCGTACACCGCGTCGGCCGCCTGCATCGTGCGCGGGTTGTGCGTGATCACGATGAACTGTGTCGAGTCCTTGAACTCGGCCAGCAGCCGCACGTAGCGGCCCACGTTGGCGTCGTCGAGCGGCGCATCGACCTCGTCGAGGAGGCAGAACGGGCTCGGCTTGGCGAGGAAGATCGCGAACAGCAGCGACACCGCCACGAGCGTGCGCTCGCCCGAGGAGAGCAGGTGGATGCGCTGCGTCCGCTTGCCGCGGGGCGCCGCGTGGATTTCGATTTCGCTTTCGAGCGGCTCGTCCTCGTTCGCGAGGCGTACATCGCACTCGCCGCCGCCGAACAGCGTCTGGAAGACGTTGCGGAAGTTGTCGCGCACCTTCGAGAACGAATCGAGGAACAGCGCCTTCGCGGTCTGGTCGATCTCGCGCGCCGCCTGCTGCAGCGAGTTGCGGGCCGTCACGAGGTCGTCGCGCTGGGTCTGCAGGAACTCGAGCCGCTTCGTTTCTTCGGCGTGCTCTTCGACGGCGAGCGCGTTGACCGGACCCACCGCGTCGATCGCGCCGCGCAGGCGGTCGTTCTCCTGGCGCAGCCACTCGATGTCGCCCGGCACTTCCGGCGCGTCGGTGAGCAGCGTGTCGAGCGGCTTGCGCCACTCCGTCTCCACGCGCTCCACCAGGCCGCGTTTCTTGCCTTCGACTTCGGTCTTCTCGAGCTGCAAGCGGTGGTCTTCTTCGCCGAGCGCCGCGAGCGCCTTGCGAGCCTGGTCGAGCGCGCCTTCCGCCTGACCCAGATCCGCTTCGCTCATGCCGACCTGCGTCTCGGCATCCGTCGCCGCCGTCTGGAGCTCGGTCAGCGCCAGCCGCCGCTCTTGCAGCGTGTCTTCCCATTGCTCCCGCTGCGTCGTCAACGCAGCCGTCTCCGTCTCGATGCGGGCGATCTCCTCCGCGCGCGCGGCGGCCTGGTCCCGCGACGCATTGGTTTCCGACTCGGCGCGGCCGGAACGCTCCGCAGCCGCGGCCAGCCGGGCTTCGACCTGGGCGGCTTCCACCTGCCAGCGCACGCGCTGTTCGCGCGCGCCTTCCTGCTGCGCTTCGAGATCGGCCAGACCGGTGCGCTCGGCGCCGAGCTGCTCCGCGGCGCGCACCCGCTCGAGCTCGCGTTCCTGCAGCTCGACGTTCACGGCGCCCAAGCGGGTCTCGACCTCGGTGAGCCGGCGCGTGAGCCGTTCCACCTGCGCCACCGTTTCCTCGGACTGACGGCGCGCATGAATGAGGCCGCGATCGGCTTCACCCTTCTCGGCGCTCGCCTCGAGCTCGGCGCGGCGCGCCTGCTCGGCATCCTGGCCGGCGGTGGTGAGTGCCGCTTCCGCGCTCGCCAGCTCCTTGATGGTCGATTCTTCGGTGGCGCGAGCACGATCGAGATTCTCGGTCGCTTCCCGGACTTCTTTCTCGAGCGCTTCCAGCTCGGCCCGGCGCTGCAACGGGCCGCCCGCCGCCGGCGCGCTGCTGTCCAGGAACACGGCGCCGTTGGCGCGGCGCAGCGCGCCCGTGCCGAGGACTTCGTGACCGGCGAGGAGAGCCCGCACCCACGCGGCGGCCGGTCCGTCCACCCGGAGCTCATCGCGCAGCGGATGCCCGTCGGCGCCGAGCCTGGGGCCGGGAACCGAAGGGAGCAACACCAGCGGGCCGGGCTGCTGCTCGGCGTGCCAGGCGCGGATGGTCTCGATGTCGGACGCGTCGCGCACCAGCACCGCGTGCAGCCATTCGCCCAGCAGGCGCTCGGCCAGCTCGGCGTCGCGCCGGGAAGTGCGCACGAAGTCCGCGAGCGGCCCGAGCACCCCGGGAAGCTTGGCCTTGAGCAACGCCTGGGCGGCGGGCGCCAATCCCACGTGTTCGCGATCCAGCTCGCCGAGCGCATCACGCCGGGCTTCCAGCTGCGCGAGTGCGGCCCCGGCCTGACGCCGCGCCGAGCGCGCGCTCATCTCCTGTTCCTGCAGCGCGGCCACCTGACGGCGCGCGTGCTGCAGCGTTTCGACGGCGCGAACCGCCGCCTGTGCGTCGCTCGTGACGCGCGCCGCCGCCGTGGCGGCCGCGCGCTCGGCGCCCTGGGCCGCCATGTCGCGGTCCTGGCGCTCGGCGGTGGCCAGCGCGAGCTGCTCGCGCAATTCGCTGCGCTCGCGATCGAGGGCACCGCCTTCGATTTCGAGTGAGCGCGCGTTCTCCGCGCGGTGCTGCAACGCCTCTTCCAGGTCGCGCACGGACTGGCGCTCGGCCGTCAGGCGGCCGCGCACGTCGTCTTCTTCGCGCGTGCGCGCCTGCAGCTGCGTTTGCACGGAGGCGAGATCCTGCTCGGCGGCGACGCGCTCGGCCGCCGCGGCCTCGTGCTCGCGTTCCGCCTGCGCGGCACGACGCTCCGCCTGCACGCGCTCGTCGGCGGCCGTCTGGCGGCGCTGCCCCGCGTTGGCGAGTCGCTCGGCCGCGAGGGCCAGGTCGTTCTCCAGACGGCCCACCTCGAGCTTCGCGTCGGCCAGGCGGCGCTCCACTTCCATGCGCCGCGCCTCGGCGGTGTGGCGCGCCTGCACGCGCGCTTCGCGCTGGCGCTCCGCGTCGCTCAGCCGCTCGCGCGCCGCCGGCATCGCCTCGGCCAGCTCACGCGCGCGCACCCCCAGCGAGCCCAACGCCAGGTCGAAGTCTTCGAGCTCGCGACGCACCAGCGTCATTGCGATCCCGAAACGCTCCTCGATCATCTTGCCGTAGCGCTCGGCGCGGCCGCGCTGGCGCGCGAGGCTGCGCACCTGCGTCTGCACCTCGGCAATCAAGTCCTCGAGCCGCGCGAGATCCGCGGCGGTTTCCTCGAGGCGGCGCTCGGTGCTCTTCTTGCGGTCGCGATACAGGCCGATACCCGCGGCTTCTTCAAACAGGCCGCGGCGCTCCTCGGCTTTCTCCGAGAGCAGCGCCTCGATCATCTTCGCTTCCATCACCACGGCCGCGTCGGCGCCGAGGCCCGTGCCGCGCAGCAGGTCCTGAATGTCGCGCAACCGGACGGGGGAGCTGTTGATCAAGTAGTCGCTTTGGCCGGAGCGCGACAGCCGGCGCGTGACGACGACTTCCTGATAGGCGATGGGGAGGCTGCCGTCCGAGTTGTCGAACACCAGCGAGACTTCCACGACGTTCACGGGCCGGCGGCCGGTCGAGCCCTGGAAGATCACGTCTTCCATCTTGCCGCCGCGCAGCAGGCGTGGGGACTGCTCGCCCAGTACCCAGCGCACGGCGTCCGAGATGTTCGACTTGCCGCAGCCGTTCGGACCGACGATCGCGGTGACTCCCTGATCGAACGGAAGCTCCACCGTACCGGCGAACGATTTGAAGCCCGAGAGCTCGAGCCTGCTCAGTCTCATGGTGTCCCCATGCGAGGGAGTAGGTTCGCGCGCACACCGGCGCGCTGGAGGGCGGCTTTGGTAAATGCCGCTTGTTCCGGTGCTTCGAAGGCGCCGACCAGAATGACCCCGTTGGACCACCGCACCGCGGGAAGCCCGCGGCGGCGCAGCCCGTCTATCGATGCATCGTCGGGCGCGCGGAACGAATACGGCGCGCGCAGCAAATCGCCGATGCCTTCCCCCGCGATCCCGCGATGCCAGAGGTCGGCACGCGCTTCACCGGCCGCGGCTCGGGTCGCATACGAGCCGGCCACGACCCGATACCAAACCCCGCCATGTTCGCTCTGCGGCACCGGCGTGACGAGCGACGGCACACCCGCGTCGGCCGCGAGTCGATCGGCGTGCGCGAGCGCTTTGTCGAGCGAGGTGTATGCGGCGAGCTGGACGGTCCACGCGAGCGTATCTGCTCGCGGAGGCGGTGGAGGTGGGTGCAGGGTGGTGGAAGTGGTCGAGGTCGGCGTGGGGGCAGGAGGCGGCGCGATGAACGCCGACTCCCTGGCTCGCGCCAGGAGCGCCCATCCACCGATGGCCAGCGCCGTCACGAACAGTGCCGCCAGCGCGATTCGCAGCCGTCCACCGCGACGGGGAGGCTCTGCTTCGGCCGCGGCGAGCAGCGGCGGTGACACTCGAGGTCCCGACGGCAGCCAGCGATCGCGCACCACGCCGAGCAGCGGGACCTCGGTCGCAAATCCGGGCGGCAATCCTTCGGGAGCGAGAACCATCACCCCGTCTGGAGTGGCGGAGAGTTGCGCGAGACCGGTCGGCGGCAGAAACACCAGCATGAGCGCGCCCTCGGACCTGAACCCGGCCTGGAGCTTGCGCCAGCGCGGATGCGCGTACAGCTCGGCCGCTTTGGCGGTGTCTGAGCCGACGGGGATGAAGAACACGCCCATCACTTCGTGCGCCGCCTTGTTCAGCGACACGCCGTACTCAAACGCGTCGACGATTCCTTCGGTGCTCGCCAGGGTGCCGCCCACGATTTGGTGCAGTGCGGGCTGCTCGACGCAAAGATCGACGAGTGCCACGCGCCGGCCATCGCGCGCGGCAATTCGTGCGATATCCCATGCCGCCTTCGCGGCCCACGTGAAATCATCCGTCAGCGGCATGAGCGCGACGAGCGCCGCTTGATCGATCAGCGGCGGGACCAGATGGCCGAGCCGCGAGAGCGGCAGCTGCCGGGGCGCGGTCACTGTCCGGGTTGATAGATCCAGAAGGGCCGGCCCAGGCGGCGGCCGGTGGCCTCGGCCTGCGCGCGGGAGGGAAAGGGGCCGAGCACCACGCGATACCCGTCGTCGGCGCTCTGCGGCGGCAGCACGCGCGCGCTCATGCCGGCGCGCGAGAGATCGTCCGCGAGATGCTGTGACCACTCGGGATTCTGCGACGTGGAGACCTGGACGTAGAGTGGTCCCTCGGCGCCTTCCGTCGCCGCGCTGTCGGCGCGCGCGCTCGCGACGGTCGCGGGAACACCGCGCGGCAACCAGGTCGTGAGGACCCACAGGTCGGCCGCGGCTTTCGTCACCCTGCCGACTTCAGTCAGTGAATCGGGGCGAACGGCGACCACCTCATCACGCCGGCGATAGATCAAAACGCCGTCGGGCGAAATCGCCGGCAAATCCGATTGCCACTGGGTCGGGACGATTCCGGTGTGCTGCTTGATCGGGAGATCCACGATCCACGCCGAGTCGCCGACCGCGGGTCGCGCCAGCAGCCAGCGGCCGAGGGGATCGAGTCGCAGCGCGGCGACGGGCCCCGGGAGCGCGACCCCGTCGATCTCTTTGCGCTCGAAGCGATCGACGACGGCGAGGCCGGGCGCGTTACGCCGGGCGACGTAGATGCGATGCCCGGATGGCGAGAACGCGAGCGCGCGCGGCGCGTCGCCGAGTTTGACGAATGCGGGATTGCGGCGGCCAAGCGGATCGTAGAACGTCACGCCGCTGTCGCTCGCGACCGCGACGAGATCACCCCAGCGCGTCGCGGCGACGTCGCCGCCGGCCGCGATCGGATGCACCGTCGGCGGTTGATCGGCGGCGGCGACGAGCAAGCGATCCTGTGGAATCACGCCGACGAGATGTTGATCGGTCGCGCCGAACAAATCGCGCGGTAGTGCCGTCAACGCCTGCGGCCACGCGAAGCGCGTACGCCGCGAGAGCGAAATCACGCGACGCGTCGTGTCGACGGCGTACAACGTCCCGTCGGGGCCGAGGGCGGCCTGCGCGACGCCGGTCGCGACGGTATCGACGCGCCCGCTGCCGAGGTCGAGCGCGAGCAGCTCTTTCTTGGCCGTCGAGACGAACAGGAACTCGGACTCGGGGTCGAGTCCGACCACGCGCTCGACGGGTGGGAGCTTGCCCTTGAGCACCCCTTCGACGAGAGTCAGTCGCGGCAGGCGATAGAGCTGCGGGACGCCGCCCTTGGCCGCTAGCCGGATCGCGACGCCCGGGATCCTGGCCTGGACCTGGAGCTGGCTAACTCGTTGGGGTGATTGCTGTTGCGACGATGCGACCGGCGGCGCCTGGGATCCACAACCCCATAGCGCAACCGCAGAGAAGAGAAGGAGACGAGAGATCGGCAAGTGGCCTCGCCGGACAAGATAGAAGACCGGCTCGGCCATTGCAACTGTTTTAGGGACGCGGAGTTAGAACGTCGGACCGATGCTGAGGGTCCAGTACGCCTTTTGGTACTCCCGGTCGAGCGGTTTGCTGTAGTCGACCCGCATGATCATGATGCCGAGCATGTTGGCGCGAATCGACGCGCCCCAGCTGCGCAGCGGCCGCCGCACCTGGACCGGATCATCGCCCGGCATCCGGTTCCACTTCACCGTGCTCGCGTCGTTCCACGCCATCGCGACGTCGTAGAAGAGCGCGCCCTCGATCGGCGGGAAGCCGACGGGCAGGAATCCGAGCACGAGCTGGCGCGCGAGCGGGAAGCGCAGCTCGAAGCTCGCCGACGCGACCTTGGAGCCGATCAGCTGATCCAGCTCGGGGCAGTCGTACTGCTGGCTCGGGTTCGCCGCGCACTCGTGCGAGCGCAACGAGCCCGCGGTGTAGCCGCGCAGGATCTCCGGGTTGCCGATGAAAATCGGGAAGCGGTCCGCATCGCGACCGTAGCGGCCGAACGCGAGCGCGCGCGCCGCGAACGTCAGCGGCCGCAGATGCACGTAGCGCCGCACGTCGACGAGTCCCGAGATGAAGTGCCACGATCCGATCGCGGGCGCGATGGAAATCCGCGAGCGCGAGCCGGCGAACGGACCGACATACCCGAACAATGTGTTGTCGTGCACGTGTGTGAGCGTCGGCTGCACGTACGTGGCCGTGGGACCGCCGCCCGAAATGAGCCGCTGATCGACGTACCCGCCGTCCGCGTTATACAGCGTCTGAAACTCGAGCGTCGCCTCGGAAACGTTGATCGCGTGGAACCCGACCTCGATCCGGTTGAAGCGGTCCATCGGGTAATAGGCCTCGGCAAATCCGTCGCGAACCACGAAGCGGCGCGTGCGCGACGTGAACACGTCGAGGCTGTCGCCGGGGGTCGTCGGGTTCTCGATGCGCGTCCAGTCGCTGCCGCCGTAGAAGTACATCGGATCCTGCGAGAACCCGCCGGCCCAGTTCATCCGGCCCGATTGATTGATGTAGACGCCGAGGAACTGCGCCTCGCTGATGCGTCCATTGATCGCGCCCGCCAGCACCACCGAGTGATTGCCGAGAATGTCCGAGAGCGCGATTGCGGTCCCGCCGAAGAAGCCGCGGCCCCAGTTGTCGCGCTGATATCCCACCGTGGGCCGGACCATGTAATCGGCGGTGAACCGCACGCGGTAGGGCTTGAACGAGAACTGGGTCGTGTCCGGGAGCGCGAGCGTCGCGGAGTCGAGCAGCGCGCGCACCGTGAGCGGCGCCGGCACCGCCGCGGACTCGGCGGGCTGCGGCGACGCCGACGGACGGAATCCTTCGGAGGAGCGGTAGAGCGACGCGCCGGCCGGAGCCGCGGTCGTGGAGCCGTTGGTGGAGCTGTCCGCGCCGACGCTGGGGCTGCCGGTCCCGATCGTGCTGAGCGTCGGTCCGGCGGAGGTTCCCGTCCACTGCAGCGGCGCGGCGGCGGGGGTGGCGAGCGTGTCGCGCCCTTCAGCCGCGAGCAGCGTCACGGGCGGCAGATGCGACGGCCCATGCCAGGGGCCGCGCCGCAGCGAGCGCGGATTGTCGACCGAGTACACGCTGTACTGGCCGTCTTCGTAGTACACGAACGCAAGCCGGTCCGCCAACGACGACCAGGTGAGCACCGGAGACAGGGGCGTGATGCCCTGCACGCCTGTGTACATGTTCGTGAGCTGGTAGATCAGGCCGTCGTCGAATTCGTACAGATAGACGTTGGCAATGCCCGTCCGGTCGGATACGAACGCGAGCGCGCGCCCGTCAGGCGACCACACGGGGTTGATGTTCTTGCCGGCATCCATGCCGCCGAGCACCTCGATTGTTCCGGTGTCGAGGTGATAGATCGCGATCCGCAGGTTGCTGAAGCGCAGCAGATCGAAATCGGTGTTGCCGCCGCGATCGGTGGTGAACGCGATCATGCGCCCGTCGGGCGACCAGGACGGATGCAGGTCCGCGTACTTGTCGTGCGTGAGCCGGCGGAGCCCCGTACCGTCTCGATTGATGATGAAGAGATCGGTGAAGCCGTTGCTGAAGCCCGTGAACACCAGCTGCGTGCCGTCCGGCGACCACTGCGGCGTCTGAATCCCGTTCAGCGCGATGCTCAAACGCGCCGCTTCACGGTGCTTCTTCACATCCAGGATCACGAGATCATCGCGATCCCTGTGCTTGGCGGCGATGGCGAAGTAGCGGCCGTCGGGCGAGAACGATCCCGCCGAATTGATGAATCGCAGGCTCTCGTAATTGCTGTTGAGCGTCGATTTGACGAGCCGTTCCTTCACCCGTCCTGTCTGCACGTTCGCCAGCCAGAGATCGATGAAGTAACCGCCCTGATCTCCGAAGAACGCGATCTCGCTGCCGTCCGGGGACAGCGCCGGCGCGAGGAACACGCGGCCGGCGGTGCGGCGCCGGGTCAGCGCCGGCTGCGCGACGCGCCGCGCGCGATAGTGATCGCCCAGCTGCGGCAGGAACGTCGTCTGCACGGCGTCGCGCCAGTCGTTGGACAGATCCTCGATCGAGCGGCCCAGCCCGCGCTTGATCGCCGCTTCGATCCCCGAGGAGGCCGAGGCCTGCAGGATCTCGCCGATGACTTCGTCGCCCCACTTCTCGCCGATGTACGCCCAGATCGCGTGACCGTAGCGGTACGGGAAGATGTAGGGGTCGAGCGTCATCTGCTCGAGCGTCGGCAGATTGCCCTCGAGCGCCGCGTCGCGCAGCCACATCGCGGTCTCGGGATTGATCGGACCGAGCGAGAGGTACTCCGCCATGCCTTCCATGAACCAGAGCGGCGGATTGACGTTGACGAGCGTCTGCATCCCGCCGCCGGGGCGGCCGCGGCTGTACACGTCGTACTGGAACTGGTGCACCATCTCGTGCTGCAGCACGTGCTCGAAGTCGGCGTACGAGCCGGTGAACGGGAGCACGGCGCGATGCTTGAAGAACTCGGTGACGCCGCCCAGCCCCTCGCCCGACGCGTCCACGACGTTGGTCTGCTGGAAGTCGGACTGCGAGGCGTACAGGATGATCGGCTTCCGGCTCTGGAAATTGTGGTGCAGGATCCGCGACAGCCGCGCATACGCGCGCTCGGCCATGCGCGCGGCATCGAGCGCGCCGGTCCGTTCGTCCGGATAGTAGTAGATGTCGAAGTGCTCGGTCTGAATCGACTGGAAGTCGAAGCGGCGGTACTGGACCTTATTCTGGCCGAAGTACTGCCCGGCCGCGGGTGAGGCGGTGGCGCAGAGTCCCCCGAGCAGCAGCAGACCAGCTAAGGTGCGTCTCATCGTCCTACCCTTTCGCTCCTCCTGCATCGCCCGCGGCGACAACGGGAGCATCTCCCCACAACCGCTCGAGCTGGTAAAAGTCCCGCAGCTCGGGGTGAAACACATGGACCACGAAGTCCACATAGTCGAGCAGCACCCAGCGGCCCTGCTGTAATCCTTCCACATGATGCGGTTCCACTCCCGAGGGCGCGAGAGCCGTGACCAGATGTTCTGCCATGCCGCGCACGTGCGCGTCCGACGTACCAGAAACGATGATGAAATAATCCGTGGCCGACGACAAGCCACGCAGGTCCAGTACCACGGGATCTACAGCCTTCCGATCCACCAGCGCGTCAATGACTTGTGTGAGTACCGGACTCGTCACTTTGTTCCGTCTTCATTCTGATAGAAAACCCCCCAGGCTCCGATGCCCGCGTGTGCCGCGATCACCGGTGTGATCGGAGTCACCAAACACTGGATCGGCCGGTAGCGCGCGACCAGCTCCGCGCGCAGCGTTTCCGCAAACTCCGCGATGTCGCCGTGCACTACGCCCAGCCGCAACGCCTTGGGGCGGGGCGTCAACGCCTGATCCAGCAGCTCCAGCAAGCGTTTGCGCGCACCCTCACGGCCGCGTGCCCGCGCGACCGGTTCGATCTTCCCTTCTATAGTAAGACTCATCACGGGCTTCAAGTTGAGCTTTGTACCAAGCCAGGCGCGCCCGCGCCCGATCCGACCCGACCGCACCAGCCGCTCGAAATTGTCGACCGTAAAGAACCCGCCCGACTGCCCCCGCACGCGCGCGAGCTCCCGCACGATCGCCTCGGGCTGCCACGCCGCTGCAGCAAGCTCTACGCCACGCACCACCAGGAGGCCCTCTCCTAGGGAGGCGGTGCGGCTATCGACCACGGTCAGCCTGGCGCCGTTCGAATCGAAACGTTTCGCGGCCGCTACAGCATTGGCGTTTGTGCCTGACAGCCCGCTGGACACCGTCACCGCGATGACGTGGTCGCCCGCGCGGGCGGCGTCCTGGTAGGCGTCCTCGAAGGCCTGGGGAGCGGGCTGAGACGTGCTGGCGTCCAGGCCGGCCCGCATCCGCTTGAAGAACTCGGGCGCGGTCAGCTCCAGCCGGTCCCGGTAGACATGATCGTCCACGATGAGCTGCATCGGGACCAGCCCAATGTCGTACTGGAGCACGAGCTCATCGGGCAGGTCGCACGCGGTATCGCTGACGAAGGCGA
>Ga0070701_10000681_pt1 | contig 12004 bp, 8 predicted proteins | sample KBSK5102metaG_FD_65451 | JGI IMG/M metagenome (GOLD analysis project Ga0070701, IMG submission 65451) | Corn, switchgrass and miscanthus rhizosphere microbial communities from Kellogg Biological Station, Michigan, USA - KBS K5-10-2 metaG | ecosystem: Host-associated > Plants > Roots >... | reverse complement strand
GGCCGTGATTGCGTCGTCGCGCTGGAGCAGCGTCGCCAGACCGAAATCGAGAATCTTCAGCCTTCCGTCGGCCGTGCGCCGAAGGTTCGCAGGCTTGAGATCCTGATGGAGCACCCCGGCCGCATGTGCCGCCGCCAAACCCTCGGCGAACTGAATCGCAATGCGCAACAACTCGGAATCATCCGCACATCGCACGACGTCGAGCGAAGCGCCCTCGACGACTTCCATGACGATGAAGTCGACGCCGTCGACCGAGTCGAAATCGTGAACAGTCGCGATGTTCGGGTGGCTCAGACGCGAGAGCGCCATCGCCTCTTTGCGAAATCGTTTGCGCGCGCGCTCGTCGTTCAGCAGCCCGGCCGGGAGTACTTTGAGCGCGACGTCACGGTCGAGTTTCGTATCGCGAGCGCGATATACGATGCCCATGCCGCCCGCGCCAAGCTGCTCCCTGATTACATAACGGCCGATCGTTGAACCGACGCTCGTCATGGCTTTGAGCCGCCACGCTACACGTGTGGACGGATGGCGGTCAAACGAGCGGGCGCGCGGGCGTAGCCATCCACGGACCGTGGTAGACTCCTCCGCGATGTTTGCCGCGAGGAATCGGTCGTATCTCGTGGAGCAGACAGGTAGTTAGGCGCATCACGCGGGCGTAGCTCAGTTGGTAGAGTAGGAGCTTCCCAAGCTCTTGGTCGCGGGTTCGAATCCCGTCGCCCGCTCCAATCTAACCTCTCACCGTGCCTGACTGGCAGCCGGTGTTCTTCCATAACTACGTGGACATCCGCACGCGCGGAACATATATCGGTCATTAAGTCGTCCTGATCGGTGCTGAGCGGGGAAAACCTTCCCTGGCCGAGGTGCCCTCGGTGCAATCTCGAGGAGAGTCCCGAATGAGATCGTTTCGCTCCAATGCGGTCGCGGCGCTCGTGATGCTGCCGCTGACCTTCCTGGCTTCATTCGCCAGTGCAGCTCAATCGGAAAAACCGCCGCGGAAGGCGTCGGCGACAGCGCAGCGTGCTGCTCGCGACGCAGAGGCTCGCAAGGAGTGGGGGAAGCGAATCGCGAAGGTTCCGGTGCCGAAGAAGGGTTGCTATACCGCGAACTACCCGGACAGGCAGTGGAAGGAGGTTCCCTGTGGCGCCCCTTCGCCGTATCCCAACTCAGTCGGTGGCACCCTCGGGAACGACGTGGGGCCTCAGGTGACGCCGCGCCTGATCTCTTCGGCGACGGGGAGTTTCGACAGTGTCACGCCGGCATCCATTACCGAGACGGGACCGTGGGGCGGAAACCCCACTGCTGCGAACGCGTTCACAATTCAGATGAACACGCAGTTCTTCTCCACGAGCGTATGCACGGGACATCCGGGCTGTCAGGGATGGCAGCAGTTCATCTACTCACAAAATCAGTGCGGCGGGCCGTGCGTATTCATGGAGTACTGGCTCCTCAACTACGGAGCGACATGCCCGTCGGCGAGCTGGAACCATGCCGGAAACAGTTGCTGGATCAACAGCGCCAGCACGGCCGCTCCGGCGATCACAGCGGCGCAGTTGCAGAACACGACTCTGACCGCGACAGCGCAGGGTGGGACGGATACGGTCGTATTGACCTCGCCGGGCGGCGGTGCGAACGCGATGGCCGCGGACAATGTACTGAACGTATCGGCCGCCTGGGATACCGTCGATTTCATCGTCTGCGGCGACTGCTGCTCCACACAGGCCAACTTCAGTGCAGGAACGACCCTCGTTCAGAGAATCACAGTGACCGACGGCTCCCAGCTCGCGCCGGCCTGCAGTACACAAGCGAGCACCGGCGAGACGAACAACCTCAGCTTCGGACCGACGGCTCCCGTTGCCAGCGGAATCGGCCCTGCGCTCATCTATACCGAGAGCAGTGCCGGCGGCCTGGCCAACTGCGCGGCTGCAACGAGTATCGGAGACACTCATCTGACCACCTTCGGGCGGACCCTCTACGATTTCCAGGCCTCGGGCGACTTTGTGCTGGTCGAGGCTCCGGGTTCAGACTTCGTCGTCCAGGCGCGCCAGCAATCGGGAGCGCCCACGTGGCCCAACGCCACGGTCAACAAGGCCGTCGCCACGCGAATGGGAAAGACGAGCGTCGCTCTTTGTTTGAACGACAATCCATTGAGCGTCGATGGCAAGCCGACGCCCCTCGCGGACGGCAAGTCGGTCGTCCTGCCGTCGAACGTTCATCTTTCCCGAGCCGGGAACGTGTATTCGGTCTGGGACCGGAATGGTAATTCGCTGCAGGCGGAGTTGAACGGGTCGTACATCAACGTCATCGTCGGGCTGGGTCGCTGGCCCGAGCGGGTCCAGGGGACTCTCGTCAATCCGAACGGCAACATCCAGCAGATCGCTGCGCGCGATGGCAGCCTGCTGACTGCTCCCTTTCCATTCGTCGATCTCTATCATCATTACGCCGACAGTTGGGCCGTGCCTCGCGAGGAGTCGCTTCTGGATACGTGCGGCGAGCGGAAGGTGGAGCGCGGTCTTCCCGAGAAGCCCTTCTTCGCCGAGGACCTTCCTGCAAAGGTCTACACTGCCGCGCGACGTGCCTGCGAGCAGGCCGGCGTGAAAAATAAGGGTCTCCTTGACGCCTGCACCCTCGACGTCGCGGTGATCGGGAGCGAGCGCGCCGCGAGGGTCCATGCGCGGACGCCTGCACCCGCGGCGGTTGGCGACGCCAACAGAAGGCGTCGCACGACAACAACGAAGTGAAAGCCGCCGCTTATTAGTTGGAGTGATGCGCGGGTTCGAACCGACCTTAAACTGCTGCTCGACACGGGTAGGGAATCCCCTCGCGCCGGCTCTCCTATGTCAGGAAGCCACGGTCAACCGCACAGTCAAATGGAGCAGGGAGCACTCATGCGTAAAACGATCTTCGCCGTTCTCATCGCGCTCATGGTCTTCGCCGGCTGTAACGGAAAGCAGGAGTCGGCAACGGATACTGCGACAACCAGCGCGACGACGCCGCAGCAGGCCGCAGCCACGCCAGCCGCGATCCGTCTCGATCAGGGATGGACGCCCGCGGAAGCGGAGACGTTCTATTATACGCCGCAGGGATCGCAGCTGATGCCGTACGCGTGGTTCCTCGCGCTCGAGCGCGAGGACGCGCAAACGCTTTTTCACGACAACGCAAACATGGCGCAGTTCCGCTACGTCATGGCCTCCGGCGCGTCGAAGGAAAATCCGGATGGCCTTCCGGTCGGCTTCGTCATCGATTCCGGTACGACCGAGCCGCTGCTGACTGCCGCTGACGATGTCGGATCGCCCGATCCGCAGCGTGTCACCGGTCCGGCCGGCAACGAGAGAGGATCGACGAAGTGGCTCGGCATGACCTGCGCGGCGTGCCACACGTCGGAGATCGAGTACGGCGGGAAACGCTTCCGCATCGATGGCGGTCCGGCGATGGCCGATCACGAGATGTTCATCGGTGCAATGGCGCGTGCCCTCGAGGCGACGGTGCGCGACGACGCGAAGTTCACCCGTTTTGCGAAGCGCGTTCTCGGGCAGGCGGACACTGCGGATGCATTGAACAAACTGAAATCGGATCTCGCGGCGTACACGACGTCGTTCCGTCAGGCTGCGGATCGCAACCACGCGAACGTGGCGTACGGCTTCGCGCGGCTCGATGCATTCGGCGCGATCTTCAATCAGGTGACCGAGGTGGCGCTGAACAATCCGGCGAACCATGCGCCGTCGGACGCGCCGGTGAGCTTCCCCTTCCTGTGGGACGCGCCGGCGCTTGACTGGGTGCAGTGGAACGGCTCCGTTGCGAATCCGCTCGGACGCAATGTCGGCGAAGTGATGGGCGTCTATGGCAACTTCACGCTCGATCCCGGCCCTCAACAGTTCTCGTCCAGCGTCCGGATCCTCGATCTCGACAGAATTGAGCAGCAACTAAGAAAGCTGAAAGCGCCCGCCTGGCCCGCGGCGGACTTCGGCGCCATTGACGAAGTCAAAGCAGAAGCCGGGAAGAAGCTGTACGCGCAGACGTGCGTGAAGTGCCATTTCATCCGCGACCAGAACGGCGCGTTCCCGATGACGCCCCCGAACAAGTACGGCAAGCAGTTCGTGCGCACGGTAAACGTTTCGCTGAAGGCAATCGGTACCGACACGAAGATGGTCGACCGTTTTACCCGCGTCGTCGATCCGGGCGTCCTGCGCCCGCTGATGAATAACGTGCCGAAAGCACTGGCTGCGAAGGTACTCGCCGTCGCGGACGGAGGCGTCATTCAGCGCTCACTCGGTGAGTTGAAGCCGCCACCGACGCCGCAGCAAATGCTCGCCATGATCGATTTCCGTGACGACAGCGAGCAGCCGAATCCCATTGCGTACAAAGCGCGTCCGCTCGACGGTATTTGGGCCACCGCACCGTTCCTGCACGCCGGCTCCGTACCGAACCTGTATCAGCTGCTGCTTCCGGCGAAGGATCGCGTGAAGACGTTCCACGTCGGCAGCCGCGAGTTCGATCCGCACGACGTCGGTTTCTCCACGCAGCCGTTCCCCGGCAGCTTCGAATTTAAGACCAGCGAAGTCGGGAACTCCAACGCGGGCCATGAAGGGCTGAACTACACGCAGGTGCAGGACGGCGGGAAGAATCGCGACTTTACCGATGACGAGCGGAGGGCGCTGATCGAGTACATCAAGACCCTGCGCTGAGACGTTCGCAGGGTCGAAGGGCGGCGCGATATTTTTCGGGTCCGAACCCCGCAGCCTCACTCCGCCCGAACCTGCGTCCCGCCCACCCGTTCCTTCAATCCCGGAAATCGTCTTCTGCGCGCCGCCCCCAATCCCAGAATTTGCAGAATCGGCTCGGTGTGGCTCAGCGTTCCCACAATGCGGTGTCCCGGGTATGGGGAATTCGTCACCAGCGTCGGGGTCATGTAAATCGCTTCGGTCAGTGCGCGTTTTGGATCGAGCAGTACGTCTACGATTTCGATTTCGTACTGGTCGGGGAGATGGGTCTCGCAAATTTGGGAGAGGTTTGCGATTGCCTGTAATGAGTTTGGTGCGTCGCCGGAAATGTACAGGCGGAACATGAACAGCTCCTCGCTCATCGCGTCACGCTCAGTTCCTCGGGGCCAACGTCGCTCCCGCGCAACTCGCGCATTCTGTTGCGGCCGAGCAGCAACTCCTGATGGTGAACCTCGGCGCTCTTCGCGAGGACCGCTTTCTCCGTCATCTTCGCCGCAAGTTCCAACTGCAGCGATTTCACGCGCGCTTCGAGCTCTGCTTCTTCCGCTTCGACACGCACGTTTCGGAGTTTTGCAGCAACGGCCGCGACTTCCGTCGCATGACGTTCCGCGCTTTCTTTTTCCCACCGCATCGTGCCCATGAGCACTTCGCCACCGGCCGTGTACGTGTCAGTGACGGTGATTCCGGCGTCGCTCAGAATCAGCTCGCGCACCTGATTCGAATGCGCGGTGCCGCGCGATTTGATGATCGACATGCCGCGATTCCGCTCACCGGCCTGCACGAGGTAATTGAGATGAATCCAGGTATCGGCGAGCGTCGAGATCTGCAGCGGCGATCCCGCTTCCGACTGGCTCGACATTTCGTCAAGAAGGCTCGTGCAAACGAGCGTAATGCCCTCGGCTTTCGTCCAGTCGATGAGCCGTTCCGCGACGCTGTGAGCGGTCAGCTCATTACCCGATTTCGACAGCGTTGAAACGGGATCGACGACGAGACAGCGCGCGCGATGCTCCCTCGCCAGGGTTTTGATTCGGACGAGGTACGTCTCCGCGCTGCCGGTGATCGTCCGCGCGGAAACCATATGCAGCGTGCCGTTTTCGACGAAGCGATTGAGCTCGATACCGACGGAGCCGAGGTTGCGGATGACTTCGTTGGAGTCGGAGTCGAAGCTGACGAACATCGTCCGCTCGCCACGCGCACAGGCCGCCTCGGCGAACGCTCCGCTCAGCGTCGTTTTCGCAGTGCCGGGAAATCCTGTAATCAATACGCTGGCGCCGCGGTAATAGCCGCCGCCGAGCATTGTGTCGAGCCGCTCGACGCCGCTCGCGACGCGCTCGTTCGTGACCTGCACGTCGCTGCGTCCGATCGTCCGCGTCACGGCAACTTCGAATCCGCTTCTGCCAATGAGGAACGGCGCTTCGTTTTCGTCGAAGCTCGAGCCGCGGTATTTCTGAACGCGGAGATTGCGTTGTGAGACGCCGAGGACGACGGAGTGATTGAGGATGATGGCGCAGTCGACCATGAACTGGATGAAGCCGTAAGGCTGCCGCATTGCGCCGTGCTCGTCGCTGTCGGCTTTCAATGTGACGATGCCGGTGAGGTCGTTCGACAGCAGCCACGCGTGCAGCCGGTAAATTTCGCGCCGTTGTGCGGCAGCGTCGGGCAGCAGTGCGAGAACGATGTCGAGCGCATCGAAGACAATTCGCTTCGCGCCCATTTCTTCGATGCGCGCGCCGAGCGCCGCGAGCATGCCGCTGAGATCGAAGGTGCCTGACTGGACGAGATCGGGCATCGGCTGCGCGTCCATGAAATAGAGCTTCTCGTTTTGCAGGTCGGCGAGGTTCCATCCGAACGTTTCGGCGTTGGAGACGATACGCGCGGGTCGCTCTTCGAACGCCACGAAAATGCCCGGTTCGTCGTGGTCTTTTGCGCCGTGGACGAGAAACTGCAGGGCGAGGATCGTCTTGCCGGAGCCGGAGCCGCCGACGAGTAACGTAGTCCGGCCCTGCGGCAGGCCGCCGCCGGTTATGTCGTCCAGTCCGGCGATCCCGGTAGACGCTTTGCTCGAGACTGTCATCGATTCTCCCTGGAAACGGCGTGCGATTTGACGGATGTTTGCGAGAAGCCTCATGCTGGTTCACTGCCACAATTCTCATGAACGACTGAATGAAGGAAAATTTGATGCCGCGCATCCTGATCGTTGACGATCAGCTCACGAACGTTCGCCTGCTCGAGCACACGCTGCGGCGCGCGGGCTATGAGGAAGTGAGCTCGACGCTCGAGCCGCGCAACGTCGCCGCGCTGCACGCCGAACATCGTTACGACCTGATTCTGCTCGACTTACAGATGCCGGAGATGAACGGTTTCGAGGTGATGGCCGGGTTGCAGGCGATTCGCGCCGAGAATCCGGTGGCGATCCTGGTCCTTTCGGCCGATCTCACGCAGGTCAAAGAAGCGCTCGCTCAGGGCGCCGACAGCTTCCTCGGCAAGCCGTTCCGACTGCCCGATGTCGTCGATCGAGTCGAGCTCATGCTGAAAACCGCCGCGGCGACGCGACGATAACTTGCCTGTTTGGCAACGTCGGCGGTTTTTATTGCCATATTGGCCGAATTGCTGCAGGTAGTCCGGCGATGACGCTCACCCGAACCGTCCGCCCTCCGCCCGATGTCTCTGATGTACAGCGCAACGCCGCGCTATTGAAGACCGGCGCACTGCAGGACGCGATTCTGAGCAGCGCGAATTTCTCCAGCATTGCGACGGACGAGAAGGGCGTCATTCAGCTTTTCAACGTCGGCGCGGAGCGAATGCTCGGATATCAGGCCTCCGACGTCATCGATAAAATCACACCTGCCGACATCTCCGATCCTGATGAAGTCATCGCCCGCGCGGCGGCATTGAGCCTCGAGCTCGACACGCCGATCACGCCGGGATTCGACGCGCTCGCGTTCAAGGCGTCGCGTGGAATCGAAGACATTTACGAGCTCACGTACATCCGCAAAGACGGCAGCCGTTTTCCCGCCATTGTGTCGGTCACTGCACTGCGCGACGCGGACTCGCGCGTCATCGGTTACCTGCTCATCGGAACCGACAATACAGCGCGGAAAGAAGCCGAAGAAGCGCTCCTGAAAGCGGGCGCACTGCAGAGCGCGATATTCAACAGCGCGAACTTCTCCAGCATCGCGACCGACGAAAAGGGCGTCATTCAGCTTTTCAACGTGGGCGCCGAGCGGATGCTCGGTTATACGGCGGCGGAAGTTCTCGACAAGATCACGCCCGCCGACATTTCCGATCCTGACGAAGTCGTTGCGCGTGCCGCCGCCTTAAGCCTCGAGCTCGGCACGACGATTACGCCCGGCTTCGACGCGCTCGCGTTCAAGGCGTCGCGCGGCATCGAAGACATTTACGAGCTGACGTACATTCGAAAAGACGGCAGCCGTTTTCCCGCCATTGTCTCCGTCACCGCATTACGCGATGAGGCGGCGGCGATCATCGGCTATCTGCTCATCGGCACCGACAACAGCGCGCGCAAATCCGCTGAAGAAAAACTGCGCTGGACGGAGGAGAGCTTCCGGCTGATGGTCGAGAGCGTCTCCGATTACGCCATCGTCATGCTCGATCCCGAGGGATGCGTGGCGAGCTGGAATACAGGCGCGGAACGGATCAAAGGGTTTCACGCCGACGAGATTCTCAAACGCCATTTCTCCCGTTTCTATAAGAAGGACGACGTCGCCGCCGGCAAGCCTCAGCGCGATCTCGAAGCCGCGGCCGCAAGCGGACGGTACGAGGATGAAGGCTGGCGCGTGCGCAAGGACGGCTCGACGTTCTGGGCGAACGTCGTATTCACGGCCATCCGCGATCAGGCCGGACATCTGCGTGGGTTCGCGAAACTGACGCGCGACCTCACGGAGCGCAACAAATTCGAAACGACACTAACCGACGCAAAACGCGCGGCCGAAAAAGCGAATCTCGCGAAATCGGATTTCCTGTCGAGCATGAGTCACGAGCTCCGCTCGCCATTGAACGCAATTCTGGGGTTCGCACAGCTCATGGAATCCGATCTTCCGGCGCCGACCGGCGCGCAGACGGAAAGCATTACGCAGATTCTCAATGCCGGCTGGTATCTCCTCGACCTCATCAATGAAATTCTCGACCTCGCGATGATCGAATCGGGCAAGCTCTCGATGTCGCTCGAGCCTGTGTCGCTGGTCGAAGTAATCGTCGAATGTCAGGCGATGATCGAGCCGCTCGCGCAGCGCCGCGGGATTACGCTCGAATTTCCGCGCTTCGTCGAACCGCCAATGGTCACCGCCGATCGCACGCGTCTCAAGCAGGTCCTCATCAATCTCCTGTCGAACGCAATCAAATACAACATGGTCGGCGGCTCGGTCACGGTCGGCTGTACGTCGACCGGTTTACTCGACAGCGTGCGAATTTCCGTGACGGACACCGGTGCCGGTCTGCCGCCGGAGAAAATCAGCCAGCTCTTCGAGCCCTTCAATCGCCTCGGCCAGGAAACGAATGCCGAGGAGGGGACGGGGATCGGGCTGGTGGTGAGTAAACGACTCGTTGAAATGATGGACGGCGTGATCGGCGTCGAGAGCACCGTCGGAAAAGGGACGACCTTCTGGGTCGAGCTGCTGTCTACTGCGCCAATGGTCCTCGGCCCGGCCATTGAACCGGCGACGCTCGCGCAGATCCCGGTCGCGGTTGGCGCGCCGCAACGCACGCTGTTGTATGTGGAAGACAATCCGGCGAATTTGAAGCTCGTCGAGCGACTTATCGCGCGGCGTTCCGATCTGCGACTGTTGAGCGCAATCGACGGTAATCGCGGCGTGGAGCTGGCGCGGAAGTGTCAGCCGGACGTCATTCTGATGGACATCAATCTGCCGGGCATCAGCGGGCTGGAAGCGCTGCGAATTCTCCGTAATGACAATTCGACGGCGCACATACCGGTCGTCGCGCTGAGCGCGAATGCCATTCCGCGCGATATCCAGAAAGGCATCGACGCCGGATTTTTCCGCTACCTGACGAAGCCCATCAAGGTGAACGAGTTCATGGAGACGCTCAACACGGCGCTCGAGCTCGAAACATCGAAGCGGTCAGGCGCCGCAGGCTGATCGCAGTACGATGCCGGTCATGTCGTCCGCCATCCCGTTCGCCGCGATTCCGATGCTGGCCGGCATCGGCGCGGACGATCGTGCCGCGCTCGAGCCGCTGTGTCGCACTCGCTCTTACGGCCGCGGCGACACGATCTTTCGTGAGTCCGAGCCGGCCGATCGGATTCACTTTCTCATCGACGGCCGCGTGAAGATCGTCAAAGCCGCCGGCACCCGCGACCTCATCCTCGAAATCCTCGGGCCCGGCGAGCCGGTCGGCGCCGTCGCGGCGTTCGAGCGGCGGCCGTTTCCCGCGACCGCGATCTGCATGGAAGACTCGACGATCCTGTCGATTCCGGAGCGCGAGTTCTTCTCATTGCTCGCCGCGCGGCCGGAGATGACGCGGCACATGCTCGGCGGCCTCACGATGCGGCTGATCATGATGAACAAGCGCCTCGCGGACATGACCGGCTCCGTCGAAGTGCGCGCCGCGCGACTCTTTCTGACGCTCGGCGAGCGGATGGGTGAGACGCGCGAAGAAGGTGTCTTCGTGCCGCTCGCACTCGCGCGACAGGAGCTTGCGGACCTGCTCGGCACGACGCTCGAGACGACGATTCGTTTGATGAGCCGCTGGCAAAAGGAACGTGTCGTCCTCACCGAGCGCGATGGATTTCTGATCGCTGACGGCGACGCGCTCCGGCATCTCTCCGACGTATGACATCGGTCATATTCGCGGCGCACGCGTCACGTTACTGTTCACAACGGAGGATGCGGAGATGTACGGACGCGTCGGGAAAGAACGGTGGGTTGGTGCGGCGTGGGGAACGCTTTTCACGGCGATTCTCGCGGTACTGATCGTCGTCGGCTCGCGCAACCTGCAGCACTTCGACGCGGCGCTCGTCGGCTACACATTCGCCGTCCTCTTCGCGACGTTCGCAATCACGTATCGCTACTCGATGTGGCTCCAGCGTCCGCCGACGAAGCGCTACTGGAACCGTGGCTGGCAGGTCTTCTTCAGCCCTCGCTACATCACGAGCAACGTCGCGAACTGGTTTCGCCGCGTCACCGCGGACTTCGCGCTCAACCGCTTCATCTTCCGGCGCGGCGGCGCGCGCGGCCTCGCGCATCTGCTCATCATGTGGGGCTGCCTGCTCGCGTTCGCGATCACGTTCCCGCTCGTCTTCGGCTGGATTCATTTCGAGACGGTGCCGGGCGATGTGACTTCGTATCGCACGTACGTTTTCGGCTTCGGCTCGACGTCGTTCGGCATTCACTCGGTCGTCGCGTTCCTCATCTTTCACGGGCTGGTGTGGTCATCATTCATGGTCCTCGCGGGCGTGATGCTGGCGATGCGGCGCCGAATGCGCGATCACGGCGCCGCGACGCTGCAGCGTTTCGCGGAGGACTTTCTGCCGCTCGTGCTGCTCTTCGCGATCAGCATCACCGGCCTGCTGCTCACCGCGAGCTACACGTGGATGCAGGGTTACGGCTACGACTTTCTCGCGCTCGTGCACGCGATCGCCGTGATCTTCACGCTGCTCTACCTGCCGTTCGGAAAGTTCTTTCACATCTTCCAACGGCCCGCGCAGCTCGGCGTCAGCTTCTACAAAGACGTCGCCGCGAAAGAAGGGATGGCGCGCTGCCGGCGATGCGACGCCGAGTACGCGCCGCTGCTGCAGATCAACGACCTCATCGAAGTCGAGCGCGAGCTCGGCTATCGATACGAAACCACCGCTCCCGGCGTGGAGCATTACCAGCGCATTTGTCCCGCATGCAGACGGTCGATGCTCGCCGTCGCGCAGGGCGCGCTGTGGAATCAGTACAGGACGGATTGAATGGCGACGCTGCCGAAAACGCAGGATGTCCTCGAGAACGTCTGGGGACCGCATCTCAACCGGATGGACGGAGCGCGCGTCGACACCGGCGTCGAGCCCGACAAAATCGTGCCGACGCATTGCTGTTTCTGCGGCCAGCAGTGCGGCATCAACCTCAAAGTCAAAGACAACCTCGTCATCGGATTCGAGCCGCGCTACGACTTCCCGTTCAACAAAGGGATGCTTTGCCCGAAAGGTGTGAAGCGCTATCTCCAGGGCGGTCATCCCGATCGATTGACGACCGCGCTGCGGCGCGACTCGAACGCTGACGGCGGCTTCGCATCGATCGACTACGACAAAGCGATCGCGCGCGTCGCGGCGG
>Ga0070701_10000679_pt1 | contig 12007 bp, 6 predicted proteins | sample KBSK5102metaG_FD_65451 | JGI IMG/M metagenome (GOLD analysis project Ga0070701, IMG submission 65451) | Corn, switchgrass and miscanthus rhizosphere microbial communities from Kellogg Biological Station, Michigan, USA - KBS K5-10-2 metaG | ecosystem: Host-associated > Plants > Roots >... | reverse complement strand
ATCGACGTCGTTGCGACGTGCTCGGCGCTGACCGCGGTCGATCCGCGTTTCTTCAGCGAAGAGCTCCTGTTCGACAACGTGCTGATCGGCGATTACCTGGAGATCAATGCCACCGGCGACCGGCCGGTGGCGGCCGCGACGAACATGGTGCATCTGCGCGCGGTCCCCGAGGGCGGAGCGGCGGGCTCGCGCGCAGACGCCGTGTTGCCGTACACGTTTTACGATCGATACACGGCGGGGCTCGACCGCACGTTTGCACGGACGTACGACCGGCGCCAGCCGCTCCCGGCGACGTTCGCCGTCCACTTCCTCGCCGGCGGCTACTACTACTCGTCGCGAATCCGGTTGTGGCGCGAAATGATTTCCGGCGTGACGGCGAGCTGCAGCTCGTGGGGGATGCAGCCGTTGCCGGATTTCGTCCGTTTCGACGAGCATGAGAACGCGTCCATCCGGGGCAATATCTACTGCGTCAGCCCTCCGCCGCCGTCCTGCGGATACCTCGCGAGCGTCGGCGAGTACAGCTTCTCGATCGCGCCGGAGAATGGAATCAGCGCCGACGCGGGCGGCTGGCTGTATGTGAATCTCGACAACGGCGGATCCGCCGCGTACAGCAGCACGCAGCCGCGCGGATACGACCGGCAGGTCGTTCGCCACAGCCAGAACTGGCTGATGGTCCGCGACACGGACCTGCACTACTACTCCACGCTTCGCAACGCCGTGCCCCTCGGCAACGGATGTTCACCAGCCGGCGCGCCGCAATCGCACATCGGAGCTCTGCCGTGAAACGGATGTCGCTTCTGCTGCTGCTCGTTGCGCTGAACGCGAACACCGCGACCATTCGCGGAACGGTTCGTGACGCGCGCGGCGGCGGGCCGGTCGCCGGATTCGACGTCGCCGCCTTCGATCGCGACGGCCACGGAGTTTCGCGCGCGATGACGGACCTCGAGGGGCATTACGCGCTTGTGGTTCCGGCCGGCGCGTACGTCGTCGCCACCGCAGATTTCTTCAGCGCGTTCGGCTATCGCGGACAGCTGTGGAACGGCATTGACTGCGGAACGCAGCTTTGTCCGCTGGGTAGCGGCGACGTCATCGTCGTCAGCGCGGACGACGTACGCGACGGAATCGACTTCCGGCTGAACAGGATCATCGTGAACGTCGTCAACGGGAGAGTGGCCGACCGCGAAACTGCGCAGCCTCTGTCCGGCGCGAGCATCACCATGGTCGACGAACGCACCCGCGGAATCTTCACCGCGACCAGCGGCGCAGACGGCCGCTTCACCATCGCGAACGTTCCGTCCGGCCGCTACACACTCCGGGGCGCTGCTCCTCACTACCTCGCGACGTTTCTCGGCGGTGTGACGTGCAACGGCTACTGCAGCGATACCGGCCAAACGCTGGAAGTGGGCGACGGCGATACGAACGTCGAGCTGCCGCTCGTGCGGCTGACCACAGTGAAAGTGATCGCGTTCGACGCGCTCACCGGCGCGCCGGTCGACGACCTGCAGCAGGTCTACATCTCCGGCGGATCGGCGAGGAGCGTGTCGGGCAACACCGCGATTTTCGTCGACGAGCTGCCGGGAAAAAAGTGGGTCGTCGCCACCGCGAAGCGACACGGTGCGACCGGCGGTGATTCCACTGCATGTCCGTCGAGCACGTACATTTACACCTGCTCGCAGCCACTGTTCGACATTCGCGGCAATGAGATGACGATCGTCATTCGGATGCAGCCGTACCTTGCCGCGCACGGCCGCGTGTTCGACGTGGAAACGGGCGAAGGGATCGAGGGAGCGACGGTCAACGTCTCCGGCGACGTGACGACCACTGCGGCAGACGGCTCGTGGTCGATCATTCCGAAATACGAACCGCGATCGGGTTACGTGAGCGCAAGCGCTCCGGGCTACGTCATCGCCGGTTTCGGTGCACCCGCCGGCAGCGGCGACGTCGGCACGCTCGTCACGCTGACGCCGGGCGTGGCACCGCCCGCTCTGTCGATGGGACTCGTTCGCGGCGGAACGTTTTCGGGAACCGTGACCGATGAAATGAGCGGCGAGCCGATCGCGGGAGCCACCGTGACCGTCGGGTACACCCGCGGGTACGAGCGAAACGAGATTCGTGCGGTGACCGATGCGAACGGGCACTTCGTCACGCCGCAGCTGATCGGAGCGCACGTCTACTCGGTGCATGCTGCCGCCGCCGGCTACGCGACTTCCGGCTCCGACGGTAAGCCGTGTCTCATCAACTGTGACTACGGAGGCGTGCCGGTGACCGGCGCGGTAAAGAGCGACACCTCCGTCAACCTTGCGTTGCGTAAGACCGGAACGATCGACGTGAGGATGAGATGTCCGGACAGCACATGGCAGCGGCCATACGGGGAGAGGTATTACGACGCGGCAGGACGACGCGTCGACGCCGCGATCGGTGAGAAGTGGCCGCGAACGCTGGCCGCCGGCGACTACTACGTCGGCGGCTACGCAGTGTGCGGCGGCGGCCTGTTTCCCGATGCTCCGCCGTTCTACGATCCCGACGTCACGAAGGTGGGAAAGCCGGTCACGGTGCGACCCGGCGAAACGACCGTCATTGAGATCGCGGCCGTCGAGAGGTACACGCGCGCGCCGTTCGAACCTGAGGCCGCGCCCGCGTCCGGCGGCACGATCGTCACATTCCGCTCGCTGCCGGTCTCATCGCCGCGCGTCTTCTTCGGCGACGCCGAAGCGATGATCGTCCGAAGTGAGATGAACGGACGACTCGAAGTTGCACTCCCGTCGCACGCGCCGGGCGTCGTCGACGTCACCCTGAAGAGCGGCAGCTACGTGCAGGTTCAGCGCGCGGCGTTCACCTACACCGATGGCTGCGTCGGCATTTCTTTCAATCGCGCGCACGTCATCGGCGGAGCGCGCGATCTTCCCGCTCTGTTTACTGCCGACCTCACCAATGGCAGCGGACCGTTTCAGTACGAATGGTTCGGCGGTCCGTACCCGTCGGTCGCGGAGCTGCTGGCGACGACGCCGTCATTCGTGACGCGGGATCCGCTGCGGCTCATCCCGCGATTCTCGTACTGGGTGCGCATCTCGAATCCGTGCAGCACCGCGACGATGTCGTTCGACGTGCGCGGCGAGAAGGTCAGGGGAGTGCGCTGACGCGCCTTCCCGAGATCCACACACCCGCGAAGATCATCGCGGCCGCGACGAGCGCGACGAGGCGGATTTCCTCGTGCAGAAAGATCGCGGCGAGGATCACGGCGATCACCGGCTGCAGATAGGAGTAGGCGGCGACCAGCGAGCTGTCGGCGTGCCGCAGCGCCCACGCGTTCATCAGATATGCAGCGACGGTCGGTCCAAGGATGACGGCGAGGAGCGAAAGCCACGCGCGGATCGGAATCGCCGACCAGTGCTCGTGCAGCAGCGACCACGCGCAGATCGGGAGCATCAGCACCGCGCCAATCGTGAACATGCGTCCGATGACGCGCTTCGCGGAGAGCCGCGCCATCGCCGGTTTCGACAGCACGAGATAGAGCGCGTACGAAAGGCAGTTGACGGCGATGAGGAGATCGCCGATCCACGATTTGCCGGCGCCTTCGAAACCTTCGCGCGCGACGACGAGCAGCGCGCCGGCCGCGGCCAGCGCGATCCCGCCGAACTTGGTCGCGGTCGCGCGCTCGCGTCCGAGCACGATTGCCGCGGCGAGCGCGAAGACGGGAATCGTCGTGATGAGAATCGCCGCGACATGCGCCGTGGTCAGCGACAGACCGCCGAGAAAGAAGGTCTGATTGATGACGACGCCGAGGATCGCGAAGAGAAAGAGCTGGCGATCGTCCTCGCGCGAAAGCTTCTCCACTTCGCCGTGGCGCACGAACAGGCGCATCACCAGCGCCGATCCGAGCACGCGCACGTACGCGAACGAAAGCGGCGTGAACGACGCCATCCCGAACTTCGAAAAGATGTAATTGAGGGAGAAGAGGAACGCGGCGGACGCGAGGACGAGATGAATCTTCAGCGAGGACTGAGGACTGAGGACTGAGGACTGAGTAAAAACAGGACCGCGCTGATTACGATTCACTCAGTCCTCAGTCCTCAGTCCTCAGTCCTCAGAACTGGTTACTGTTCCAGCCAAACGTCGTAGTACCGCACCGGCGGCGGAACGAGCGACGTGCGCAGTCCGCGCAGCTCCGGCTTGTGCACGACGAAGAAACGATCGTGGAAGAGCACCGCCAGCGGCGCTTCCGTCACCATCAGCTCGTTCAGGTGGCGATAGATCTTCACGCGCTCGTCGGTGTCGCTCGTGCGGCGCGCGTCCATGATCATCCGATCCGACTCCGGCGTCGACCAGTAGAAGCCGCGCACGCCGCTCGACTCGGAGTGGAAGAACACGTAGAAGAAGTTGTCCGAGTCGGGGAAGTCCGCGTACCAGTTGCCGCAGAAGAACGTCCCGTGTCCCGGATGATTGAGATGCGCGCGCGCGTCGGTCGCGGAGTGATGCGTGACGCGAATGCGGATGCCGATCGCTTCGAGATCTTCGATGATCACGGCGAGCGTGCCGTTGTTGCGGAACTCGTCCGTCTCCCACGTCCGATACTCGACTTCGAAGCCGTTCGGATAGCCGGCTTGACGCATCAGCATGCGCGCGCGATCGGGATCGTACGGAACTCCGCGCAGCGATTCGTCGTAGCCGAGGAGGCCGGGCGGGAGCAGCGATTGCGCGATGACGCCGAGGCCGGCGAAGACCTGCTGGTTCATCCGATCGCGGTTCAGTGCGTGATTGATCGCGCGGCGCACTTCCACCTTATTGAACGGCGCCACAGAAGAGTCGTAGCCGAAGTACGACGTGTGCAGCTGCACGGTGCTGTGCATGTACGGCGCGTAACGCGCGTCGTGTTTGATGTCGTTGACGATCTTCAGCGGCACGTTGTGCGCGACGTCGATCTCGCCGCGGAAGAACGCGTCCGCAACGTCGCGCGCGCTGCGCAGATCGAGGCGGAACGTGAGCGAATCGACGTGCGGCAGTCCGGGCATGAAGTAGTCGCGATTCGCGCGGAAGCGAACGAGCTTTCCTTCCACCGCTTCTTCGAGCTTGAAAGGACCGGCGCCGACCGGATTGAGTCGGAACCGAACCGGATCGCGATTCACTTCTTCGACCGGAACGATCGACGCCTGATGCATCGTCAGCAGCGCGAGGAAGAATGCGACCGGCTCCTCGAGCTTGATGTCGATCGTCATCGAATCGACGACGACCAGTCCCGCGCACGTGCGCGAGCGGCCGCTGATTACGTCCGCCGAGCCGCGAACGCTGCGCATGATCCATTCGGCCTGCGCTTCGTGCTCGGGGTAGAGGAGGCGCACGAGCGAATCGCGCACGTCCGTCGCTTCGACCTGACGCCCGTTGTGGAAACGCGCGCCGCGGCGCAGATGGAAGCGATAGACGAGTCCCTGCTCGAGCACTTCCCACCGTTCCGCGAGCGCCGGCGTCAGCTCCGCACCTTCGCCGAACGCGACGAGCGTCGAGTGCAGTGTCTTCGTCAGATATCCGGCAGCGGATGACGTCGTGAACAGCGGATCGAGATTGAGCTGCTGCCACAGCACGGTGCTGACCGTAATCGCACCGCCGTCCTGCGCCTCGGGCAGCGTGAAACGTCCGAGCTCCTGTTTGAGCAGCGTCGATTCATGGCTCAGCGTGTTGGACATCTGATTGAGGTCCATGACGCTGAAGTTGCTTTCGCGCGCGCCCTGCTGCACGACTTCCATCGACTTGACGATGGCCGCGCTTTCGCCGGTGAGCACCGACGTCGACTCGAGCACGTTCTGCACGAGTCCCATGATGTTCTGCATCGCGCGGCTGATCGCGCGGCTGCCCGATTCCTGCTCCGACATCGCGCGCTTGAGGTGCTTCGTGTAGTCGCGCACCATCGATGCCTGCTCGCCGATCTTGCGCGAGGTCTGCGACTGCTGCTGCGTCGCGGTCGCCGTCTGCTGCACCATCTTCGTGACTTCTTCGATGGCTGCCGTGGCCTGCGCGCTGCCGCGAGCCTGCTCTTCCGTTGCGCCCGCGATTTCCTGGATGGAGCTCGTCGAGCGATCGGTGAGATCGAGAATCTTGTCGAGCACGAGCTCGGCGCGCGCGGTGAGGCCGACGCCGTCGTGCACGCGATCGCTCGACAGCGTCATCTGATCTGCGGCGCGCTGTACGCCTTTCTGCACGTTCTGAATGAGCGTCCGGATTTCGTCGGTGGATACCGAGGTGCGTTCGGAGAGGTCGCGGATCTCGTCGGCGACGACGGCAAATCCTTTGCCGCGCTCGCCCGCCTGCGCCGCGATGATTGCTGCATTGAGCGCGAGGAGATTCGTCTGTCCTGCGATCTCGTCGATGACGCGAACGATCTCGCCGATTTCCTGCGAGCGATCGCCGAGCTCACCGAGTGCGAGCTTCGCTTCTTCGACGGAGACCTGAATCTTGCGCATGCCGTCGACGGTGCCTTTGACGGCTTCGCGCCCTTCGGTTGCGGCGTCTTTCACATATCGCGACAGCTCCGCCGACTGCTTCGCCGACCTCCCGATCTCCTCGGTCGTCGCATTCATCTGCACCATCGAGCTGGCGGTCTGAATTGCGAACGAGGAGAACGACTCGGTGTTCGTCGCGACTTCGTTGATCGACGCGACCATCTCTTCGATCGCGGAGCTCGTCTGCTCGACGAACTCGGCCAGTGTGTCGGCGATGCGGCTGACTTCTTCGATCGATGCCGACATCTGCAGCACGGAAGTCGACGTTTCCTCCGCGTTGGCGGAGAGTTCTTCCATGCTCGTGCGGACGAAGTTGATCGAGGTGTCGATTTGCGTGACGGACGTCGAAGTTGATTCAGTCGAGACCAGTTGCTGTTTGGCGCTCTTCGCGAGGATGCGCGAACGGCCGCTGATCTGCGCGCTGACGCCGGAGACGTCGGTCGCGAGCTGGCCGAATCGCCGGATCGTGCGTTCGAGGTTCGCGACGAGTGCGCGAATCGCGGCCGACATGCGCGCGGAGTTCGCGGCGAGGTCAATGTCGCGCGAGCTGAAGGAGAGGTCGCCGCTCGTGACGCGATTCAGCAGCTCGATCGACGATTCACGCCGCGTGAGGACGCGTGAGAGCCAGACCTGGAAGATCGCGACGCAGATGCCGCTGCTGACGAGCGCCGCGAGCATGGCGCGCCACCAGATTGCCGTCGTGACGCCCGGAATCAGACGTAGAAATAGTCCGAAGAAGGCGATACACGCAACCATGAGCAACCACATCTGATGTGTGCGTCCGAAGCGCGTGATTGCCATAGACCGTCAGGAGGCGATGCTACCATGCCGCTTCTTGAACGAGTACTTCGCGGCACGTCGTGCGCTCATTGATGAACACCTCGCGAAGCTGGCGGAACGGACCGGCGCACCACGTCCGCTCGCTGCGCCGCTCGCGCGCGCACTGACGTCGGCAGGCAAGCGCGTGCGCGGCATTCTGGTGATCGCGGCCGGCGAATCGTGCGGCGCGAAACCGGAGAAGCTGCTCGATGCGGCGGCGGCGATGGAGATGATTCACGCGTCGTCGCTCGTGCTCGACGATCTGCCGGCGATGGACGACGCGCAGCTGCGTCGCGGCGCGCCGACGCTGCATCGCGAGTTCGGCGAAGATCTCGCGATCCTCTCGTCGGTCGCGCTGTTGAATCACGCGTACGGACTCGTCGTGAAGAACCACGCGTCGCTGAATCCGCGGCAGTGGCCGATGGCGCAGGTGCTGCGCCGCGTCGTCGATGCGGTTGGATGGGACGGGACGATCGCGGGCGAAGCAGTCGATCTGCACAGCGAAGGATCGACGCTCGACTTCGACACGCTGGAGTTCATTCATTCGCGGAAGACCGGCGCGCTGTTCGTCGCGGCGGCAGCCGTCGGCGCAATGCTGGCGAACGTCAGCCCCGCCGCCCTCGGCCGCATCGAAGTCTTCGCCAAAAACCTCGGCCTCGCATTTCAGATCACGGACGACGTGCTCGACGTGACCGGTTCGCCGGAAGTCCTGGGCAAGGATGTGGGGAAGGATGCGCAGCGCCTGACGTTCGTGAAGCTCGCGGGAGTTGAGGGTGCGAAGAAGCTGAGCGAGGAGCTGGTGGAGACGTCGATGTCGTCGATCGCGAATCTCGGTCCGGCTGCGAAGCCGCTGCGCGACCTCGCGCTGCTCGTGCGCGACCGCGTGAGTTAGCGCGGAATGAAAGTCGGCGAGGGTGCATTTACACGCTCGCTTTTCGCGTGGTATGTTCCGCGCCGTTTTTCGCGGGTTCCCTCCCTCGCGCCCAGGTAGCTCAGTTGGTAGAGCAGAGGACTGAAAATCCTCGTGTCGGCGGTTCGATTCCGTCCCTGGGCACCATTACCTTCCTTACCGTCGCGGATCCGCGTCAGCCGCAGCAGCATTTCGCCGGTTGACGCGGCTGCGGCACGTACCGAATCCCGATGTGCACTTCGAACGTGCGCTCGTGCGTTCGAAACGGAGTGGTGTGCGTGTCGGGGCCGACCGGCGGCGGCGAGATCGTCAGCGGCGGAAACGTACCCGGCAGCCATCGCTCCTGATCAAGCCAGACGACCGAGAGCGGCAGCGTCACGCCGCGCCATAACGGCTGCGTCAGCATTGCGGCCGCGGACCAGCGCGTCGTCGACGGCGGAAGGATCTGCGTCGTCGGTCCGATCGTCGCGCTCGTGGCAACGTCACGCGAATCCGTTGTGGTAGTGAGCTTTCGCGTCTTACTCTTCCCGTCGAAATTCAGCGTCCAGTCGATGCGGCCCCGCTGTCCGCTGAGAAACGACGGAATCTCCTGACCGTATGCGACCGAGTACGTCAGTTTGTGCGAGCCCTTCTCGATGACGGGTGGCGCGGTCAGGCCGGGATCGTTGTCGTCCGTATCGCGATATTCGATCGCCAGCGAGACACGGCCGCTTCGATGCCGCGCCGCGGTGCGCGCCGCATAATCGCTGAACGCGGCGAGGCATGTTCCGTCTGCTTCGCAATTTCGCCCGCCATTGCGGCGAAACGCATTGAGATTGTCGCTGCCGATTTCCCACGTCAGCCGGTATGCGCGCTCGCGCGCACCGATCGGCGGTTTGCGATGGTGATACTGAACCGTCGCAAACAATTGCGGCTGATTGGCGGCCAGCCGGGTCAGGTCGTCTGTAATGCGCTGTGCCGCGAGCGGCAGCGTTGCGATCGATGACGTTTCGAATTCCGCCATCGCGGTAATGCGCGCGGCGGCGTCGGGAAACAGTTGCGCAAACGGCGTGTCGAAATCGGCAGCGTGCACGGACGCGGCCGGCGGCGTGCCGTTGACCGCGAGCGCCTGCAACATGGAATCGAACAGTGCTCGGTGCGGCCGGAGACTGATGCCAAACAGGCGAGTGACCGCATTGAAGGAAATGCTTCCGGTTACGTCGTCGCCGCGTCGCAACGCATCCTTCAACAGCGCCTTTGCCGACGCATTGTTCCCCACCTCGGCATTTGTGACAGGACTAAGCGCCGGATCGGGCAGCGTCACCTGAAAATTGAGCTGCGGTCGCAGGAATGGAAGGTTGTAATCGAACGTAATTGCCTGACCGCTGTCATTTACCGTCGAACCGTCGACGTGCGCCGCGGCCGCATTGAGAAAATCCTTCAACGCGGTGCGGACCGGTGACGCCGTCACGCTCGGTGCCGTCGTCACCGTCGACATTTGTCCCTGCGCCGCTTCGTATGCGCGCGATTCGATGAGCCGGCGCAAACACTGGCGCGGCGTCTGATCGGCCGAGCAACGCTCCTCGGCCGAAGCGGCGGTGGCTATGAAGATGAACAGGATTGCAATTCGCAAAGGCATGATCGCTCCCGCTCGGCGTCTGCCGAGGATTGTTCGAATGAGTTGTTCGCGTTTGCGAATCGCGATGGAGGAACTGCTCGAGCTCGACGGCCAGCGGACCACTCGCTTCGCTTCCGCCGACGAATGCCACTTGCCCACTCGTGAACGCGATAGGCGAGGCAGCGTCCCATTCGAGGCGGTTGCGCCGGCAGGCGAATGCCACTGCCCGCTCGATGACGGCGAGGTTCGACGTCAGCAACCCTTCGGCTTCGGACCCGGACACGAATTGTCTGCACTCTTACCGAAGGAGTGTCCGGCCTGTGCGTTCCCACACCCGCGAATTCGGTAAGTGCGGAGGTAAGCGTCGCCGCACCTCCGCCCCGCCGGCGTCATTTCGTGACGCATGCGCCGTAGTCAGCGCGGCTTAGACGGACGCCGATCGGACATTCCGGGCCGTTTAAAAACGCTGCGTTTACTTCTGGCAATCATTAAGGTGATACGCTGCTGCCGTCCAAAGCGACAGGAGGCTTCCGATGGCAGATTCGTTCTCGCTGAAACTCGTGCCGATGACCAGTGGCACGCTGGCCGATCCGAGCGGTGAATGGCAGTACGTGGGTGCCAACGGCATCCTCGACAGCGGCGTCGGCGCGACGCTGCTTGCGACGAAGCGCGTCATGAATCCGGTGACGAATCCCACGGGAACCTTCGCGCCGACCGCGTCGATGCTGACCGTCAACATTCAGTTCCCGTACGCGGAAAACAGCGCGGTCGCGCCGCACATGACGCTGCAGGGAACGCACGATCTGGTCTCGAATGATGAAAACGGAACGGTCACCGCGGTTTCGCCGGAACTGGCCGACTATCTCGGCGGCAGTTTCACGTTCGACTTCGCGTCGCTAATCCTGACGGTGAGCGCGCCCGCGTCATCCGAAACACGGCAGCGCCACGTTTCGCATGACGTGCTCTCGCGAACGCCAGCCGGGCCGGACCGCAAGCTCTGATTGACATCACCACCGCTTGCCGTACACTTCATCCGCCGCCTGTGTGTGGCGGCTTGTCAGCCTAATCCTCGGCGCCGAGGAACGGGGGAACCAAAGCGACGGCTTGCCACCGTCCGGGGTGAACGAGACCAAAAGTCTCCAGGGCTTCCAGCCCGAATCCGACAGCTAACCTCGTAGGCAGCCGGAAGGCAGGCCTCAAACGCCGCGAAGCGATTCGCGGCGTTTGTCTTTTCCGCCACCCTGCCATCCCGTTCACCTTTCGTTTACAAGCTGACTGGTGCTAAGCTTCGGCGCAAATTTGAGGGGTCAAAATCTGCGGCGGTGACGGGTCCGGATTCAACGTTTGGCACGCCGGCAACACGGATTTGGATTTTGCCCCGCTTTGAAAAGTGGTCATTGGAAGGTAAGTCACTGAGCGTATGTGTCTTGTCGGAACGGCGGTTCACGGCCGCCGATCTGCACAGCGGGTTCACAGTCACGAAGACCATCCAGTGAAAGGAGCCGATATGAAACGGTGCCCCAATCCACGCAGTGTGGCCATCATCGCCACGGCCCTGTGCATGCTGCTGATTGCCGTCAGCGGTTTCGCGCAGACATCGTCCACGGGTAACATCTACGGCAAGGTCCAGGCGAAAGACGGTTCGGTCCTCCCCGGAGTAACCGTCACGCTGAGCGGCGTCGGCGCCCCTCAGAACTTCGTCACCGATTCCACTGGCAACTTCCGCTTCATCTCCCTCTCTCCCGGCACGTACACCCTGAAAGCGGACCTCGCCGGCTACGGCACGGCCACGCGTCAGGGCGTTGCGGTCCGCATCGGCCAGAACGCCGATGTCACGCTCAGCCTCAATCCGTCGGTGTCCGAATCCATCACGGTCACCGCGGAAGCACCGCTGCTCGACGTCCGCAAAGCCGGCACGTCGGTCTCGGTCACGAAGGTCGAGCTCGAGAACATCCCGACGTCGCGCGATCCGTGGACCGTTCTTCAGTCCGCGCCGGGCGTGCAGGTCGACCGCATGAACATCGGCGGCAGCCAGTCGGGCCAGCAGTCGAACTACGTGGGTAAAGGCGCATCGGGCGCACAGAACACGTGGAACGTCGACGGCGTCAACATCACTGATGAAGGCGCGACCGGTTCTTCGCCGACGTACTACGACTTCGACGCGTTCGAAGAAATGCAGATCACGACCGG
>Ga0070701_10000677_pt1 | contig 12012 bp, 8 predicted proteins | sample KBSK5102metaG_FD_65451 | JGI IMG/M metagenome (GOLD analysis project Ga0070701, IMG submission 65451) | Corn, switchgrass and miscanthus rhizosphere microbial communities from Kellogg Biological Station, Michigan, USA - KBS K5-10-2 metaG | ecosystem: Host-associated > Plants > Roots >... | reverse complement strand
TGAGGCGGTCCGCGGTCGTGGGCGCGGGTGGACCCTCCTCGCCGGGCGTGGGCTTCACGAAGAGCTTCTCGCTGGCCCCGGTCGCTTGCGCGCGCAACATGTCGCGGAGGTTAGGCGTCTTCTGGGCCGCCGCCACTTTGTCGACGCGTGAGAGGAAGCCGGTGCCCAGGAGTCCCGCGCCCTTGACCCAGCTCCGGCGGTTCATTTTCATGAGCGCTCCCTCCTGGGAGCGCGCCGAGGCTATCCCCGCGGGGGCGGTGGATCAAGAGGACGGGCGGCGGCCGCCCGGGCGAGGACGGATTCGAAGTCCACGTTGCCGCCGCTGAGGATCACGCCGACGCGCTGCCCGCGCGCCGAAACGACGCGATCGAGGAGCGCGGCCGCGGCCAGCGCTCCCGTCGGCTCCACCACGATCTTGAGGCGGCTCCAGAGGAACACCGTCGTGGAGACGATGGCTTCCTCCGACACCGTCACCATGTCGTCGACGTTCTGCAGGACCAGCGGGAACGTGATCTTGCCGAGCGAAGGCGTGCGCGCGCCGTCGGCGATCGTGTCGGGATTGCTCACCGTCTGGAGCTCGCGAGTGTGGAACGAGCGCGTGGCGTCGTCCGCCGCCGCCGGCTCGACGCCGATCACCCGGCAAGCGGGGGCGAGGGCGCGCGCGGCTACGGCGCTCCCCGAGAGCAGGCCGCCGCCGCCGCAAGGGACGAGCAGGAGGTCGAGCGGGCCTGCCTCCTCGATCAGCTCGACCGCCGCCGTACCCTGTCCCGCCACCACGTCGGCGTGGTCGAAGGGCGGGATCAGGACGAGGTCTCGCTCCTCGGCCAGCCTCTTGCCGATCTCTTCACGGGTGGGGCCGCCGCTGCGATCGTAGAGCACCACCTCGGCACCGTAGCCGCGGGTCGCCGCGATCTTGACCGAAGGCGCGTCCGCGGGCATCACCACGGTGACGGGCGCCCCCAGGAGGCGGCCGGCGAGCGCCACCGCTTGCGCGTGATTGCCCGACGAAAACGCCAGCACCCCCCGCGCACGCTCGGCCCCCGTGAGCCGCGAGAGCGCGTTGTAGGCGCCGCGGAACTTGAACGCGCCCATGCGCTGGAAGTTCTCGCACTTGAAGAAGACACGGGCGCCCGTGTGCTCGTTCACGGTGGACGAGGTATGGACCGGCGTACGGAAGGCGACACCACGGAGGCGCTCGCCGGCGGCGCGTATGTCGTCGATGGATACCATGCGAGTATGATATATAATATTATTGACCCGGATCAACGGGGTTCAAGCGATACGATTGTTGGGCATCATGATCCCTCTAACTGAGCGAACTCCGTCCGTCATCGAGCTGGATCCGGCGATCTCCCCACCGACCGCGCTCCCCGACCGCATCTACGCCACCCTCAAACATCGCATCCTCACCTGCTCGATGCGGCCCGGGGAGCGGATCGTCGAGAAGGACCTCTGCAAGGAGATGCAGGTCTCCCGGACTCCCCTGCGCGAGGCGTTCAACCGGCTCAGCCTCGAGGGCTTGATCGTCCTCTCGCCGTATCGCGGCTATGCGGTCGCGCCGGTCACGGTCAAGGGCTACCAGGAGCTGTGCGAGCTGCGCCGCATCGTCGAAGGCGGCACCGCGGCCCTCGCCGCCGAGCGGGCGACGGCCGAAGACGTGCAGCGGATGGTGGACACCGCGGAGACGCGCTACACGCCCGGCGACCGTGAGAGCTACCTCGGTTACCTGCGGAAGAACAGCGCGTTCCATCTCTCGGTCGTGCAGTGCACGAAGAACCGGCAGCTCGAGGCCATCCTCATGTCCGCGCTCGACCGCCACCAGCGGCCGCTCTACCTCGGCCTCGACGTCGGCATCGACGGCCAGGCCTCGACGGACGAGCACCTCGAGATCGCGGAGGCGGTGAAGACGCACGACCGCGAGCGGGCGCGCACGCTGATGGTCAAGCACATCGCCAAGGCGGAAGACCGCATCGTCGTCGCCCTCGGCGCCGCCGGTTTCTAGCGGCGGGCCTCCCCTGCCTCATCGGCAGGGCGGTGCGGGGCCGTGATGCCCAGGACGGCGGCGCCGGCCAGGCCCGCGGCCAGCAGCAGGATCCCGCTCTTGAAGTCCCCCGTCGCCTCGCGCATCCAGCCGAGGGCGTAGGGCCCCACGAACCCTCCGACGTTGCCGATGGAGTTGATCAGCGCGATCCCCGCCGCCGCCGCCGCGCCGTGCAGGAACGCGGTCGGCATCGCCCAGAAGGCGCCGAGCGTGCCCCAGATCCCGATCCCGGCCAGGCAGAGGGCCAGGAGCCCGAGGAGCGGCGAGTGCACGTTCGCCGCGAGCAGGAATCCCGCCACGCCCACGAGGGCCGGGACGGCCACGTGCCATCGGCGCTCGCCCGTGCGATCGGAGTGGGCCGCCAGTTGGACCATCGACAGCGCCGCCGCCACGTACGGAATCGCCGACACCAGCCCGACCTGGAAATCGGTCAGCCCCGACATCGAGCGCACGATCTGGGGCAGCCAGAAGGCGATGCCGTAGAACCCGATGACGATCGTGAAATACAGCAGGGCGAAGTGCCAGACGGCCCCGCTCGCGAAGACGGAGCGGAGGGTGAGCCGATGGCCGCCGCGCGCGCGCTGGTCACGCTCTTCCTGCATGCGCGCGGACAGCCAGGCCCGCTCGTCCTCCGGCAGCCAGTGCGCCTCTTCGGGGCGATCGGTCAGGTAGCGGAGCACCACGAAGCCCAGCGCCACCGCGGGCAGCCCCTCGATCAGGAACAGCCACTGCCAGCCCGCGAGCCCGCCCCGGCCGTCGAGGGTGAGCAGGGCGCCGGACACGGGTCCGCCGATCACGCCCGCGATCGCGGTCGCGGTCATGAACTGCGCGATCGCGCGCGCCCGCTCCGCGGCCGGGAACCAATACGTGAGGTACAGGATGATGCCCGGGAAGAATCCCGCCTCCGCGACTCCGAGCAGGAAGCGCAGGGCGTAGAAGCTGGCCGTGCCCTGCACGAACATCATGGCCGCGGAGACGAGGCCCCAGGAGATCATGATGCGCGCGATCCAGCGCCGCGCCCCGAACCTCTCCAGGGCCAGGTTGCTCGGCACCTCGAAGAGGACGTAGCCGGCGAAGAAGATGCCCGCGCCCAGCCCGAAAACGCGCGCCCCGAAATGCAGGGCCGCGTTCATCTGCAGGGCCGCGAAGCCGACGTTGATGCGGTCGAGGTAGGAGACGATGTAGAGGACGAACAGGAACGGGATCAGCCGCCGCCGCGTCCGGGCCAGGGCCCGGCGGCCGACCTCTTCGCCGGCCGCGGGCGCCGTGGGATCAGGCACGCAGCATCTTGCCCGGGTTCATCAGGTTCATGGGGTCGAGGACGTGCTTGAGATCGCGCATCACCTCGACCGCCTCCCCGTGCTCCCGCTCGAGGTAGGCCATCTTGCCCATCCCGATGCCGTGTTCGCCCGTACAGGTGCCGCCGACCTCGAGGGCCCGGACCACCAGCAGGTCGGCCAATCGCTTCGCCTCGTCGACCTCCTCCGGACGGGCCGGATCGACGAGGTAGACCATGTGGAAGTTGCCGTCTCCCACGTGGCCCACGAGAGCGCCTTTCAGGGGCGACGCCGCGAGGTCGGCCTTGGCCGCGAGCACGGCCTCGGTGAGGCGGGAGATGGGCACGCAGACGTCCGTGGTCCAGCCTTTCGCTCCCGGACGCAGGGCGAGGGCCGCGTAATACGCGTCGTGGCGGGCCTTCCAGAGGCGCGCGCGATCCTCCGCGCGCAGGGCCCATTCGAATCCGGTGCCGCCGTTCTCGCGCGCGGCCGCCTCCGCCATCTCCGCCTGCTCCACCACGTTCCTCTCGGAGACGCCGTGGAACTCGAAGAAGAGCGTGGGGGCCACCTTGTGCTGCAGGCCCGAGAAATGGTTCACGGCCTCGACCATCGCTTCGTCCAGCAGCTCGACCCGCGCCACCGGGATGCCGGCCTGGATGACCGCGGCCGCGGTGTCCACCGCTCCCTTCATCTCCGCGAACGAGCACACGGCGGCGGAGGTGGCTTCGGGCACGAGATGCAGGCGCAGGGTGATCTCCGTGATCACGCCCAGCGTGCCTTCGGAGCCGACGAAGAGGCGGGTGAGGTCGTAGCCCGCGGAGGACTTGCGCGCGCGCCCGCCCGTGCGGATCACGCGGCCGTCTGCGAGCACCACCGTGAGGCCGAGGACGTTGTCCTTCATGGTGCCGTAGCGGACGGCGGTGGTGCCGGAGGCGCGGGTGGCCGTCATCCCTCCGATGGTGGCGTCCGCGCCGGGATCGATGAAGAAGCAGAGGCCGCTGTCCCGGAGGGCGTGGTTGAGCTGCTTGCGGGTGAGGCCGGCCTCCACCGTGGCGTCCATGTCCTCCGCGCTCAGCCGGAGGACGCGGTTCATGCGCGTCATGTCCAGGCAGAGGCCGCCGCGATGGGCCACGACGTGTCCCTCGAGCGAGGTCCCGGCGCCGAACGAGATCACGGGGACGCGGTAGCGCGTGCACGCGTTGACGATGGACCGGACCTCGGCCGTCGACTCCGGGAAGGCCACCGCGTCCGGCGCCTCCGGCGCGTGGTGGGACTCGTCCCGGCTGTGGTGGTCGCGCACTGCGGGCGACGTGGAGAAGCGGTCGCCCAGCAGCGTGCCGAGCTCGAGGCCGAGCGCTTCCGGCAGTCGCGTGAGGGCCGGGCCGACGGCGGATCCACTCATGACCTTGAAACCTCGGCGCGAGGATAAACGAAAACGCTCCGTTCGCGGGGAATGAAGCCTAGTGGACGACGCGCGCCTGCGCGCTGGCCTTGGTGGCGAGGCCCAGCCGCGGCTCTTCCGCTCCCGTCCCGAGGACGCGCGCGGCCGCGTATTCACCCAGGGCGGGCCCGTGCTTGAAGCCGTGCCCGGACCCGCCGCCGACCAGCCAGACGTTCTCCCACGACGGGTGCCGGTCGACGAGGAAGTCGCCGTTGGAGGTGTTCTCGTATTGACACACCTCGGACGCGACCAGGGGCGCGTCCTTCAGCGCGGGGAACCGCCGGGCCAGGAACGCGCGGGCGGCGGCGACCCCTTCCGGGCTGACCCGGCGCTCGCCCGTATCCGGATCGAAGCGCGGCCCGTGCGCGTCCGGCGCCAGCTTGAACCCCCTGGCCTCGACGTCGGGGATGCCGTAGACCTCGTCCACGAAGTCGATCCAGGTCGGGAAGGCGGGCGGCGCGAAGCGCGCGTCCCCCGCGGGCGGACCGAAGTAGAAGACCTCCTGGCGCGTGGGGAAGATGCGGTCGGCCAGGAGATCCGGGAAGAGCTTGCCCAGCCAGGGCCCGACGGCGAAGACGAACGACCGTGCGCGCACGACCGTGCCGTCGGAGAGCACGACGTCGGCGAGTCTTCCCGGGCCCGTCGGCGGTCGAACGGCCGCGGTGCGGACGTCTCCCCCGCGGCGCGCGACCTCACCCGCCAGCGCCTGCACGGATCGGCGCGCCATCAGGGCCCCCCCGCGGGGCTCGTGGATGCCCCAGGTGACGTCGCCGAACGCGATCTGCGGCCATCGCGGCTCGAGCTGCGACCGGTCGAGGCGCTCGTGCGGGACGCCGGCCCGGGCGAGCGTGTCCAGCGTGGCGCGCGACCGTGCGTCCTCTTCGTGCGCCATCCAGAGCACGCCCGTCTCGTGGAAGAGGCGCTCTCCGGTGCGCGCGGCCAGCGCCTTCCACTGGGCGAGGGATCTCCAGGCCCAGCGCGTGTAGAGCTCGTCCGGCCCGTAGCCCATGCGCAGGATCCGCGTCTCGCCTCCGGAGCTGGCGCGGCTGCTGGCGGGCCCGTAGGCGTCGAGGAGGGCCACGGACTGGCCGGCCCGCTGGAGGTGCCACGCCGTCCAGGACCCGAAGACCCCGGAGCCGACGACGGCCACGTCGTGGACCACGCCGCCCGGCCGCGTGGTCGTCAGTGGATGAGGCCGACCTTGCCGAGGGGCCAGAACCGGAAGACGGCCTTGCCGTAGATGTATTTCTCCGGCACTTCGCCCCAGTTGCGGCTGTCGTTGCTGCTGTTGCGGTGGTCGCCGAGCACGTAGTAGTACCCCTTCGGGACCTGCACCGCTTCGTAGCTCTCGCTGTCGTTGAACTGGGCGCGGACGTAGGACTCCTCGACGCGCCGGCCGTTCACGTAGAGCGCGCCCCGCCGCAGCTCGACGGTGTCGCCAGGGACGCCGACCACGCGCTTGATGAAGGAGACGGACGGGTCCTTCGGGTACCAGAACACCACCACGTCACCGCGGTCGATGGGCTGGAAGCGATACACGAACTTGTTGACGATGATCCGCTCGCTGTCCTCGAGCAGGGGCAACATGCTGGTGCCCTGGACGCGGAAGGCCTGGGCCACGAACGTGATCAGGAAGAAGCAGAAGAGCACGGCGACGGAGAGGTCGTGGACGAGCTCCCAGACCGCGCGCCAGACCTGCGGACGAGCGCTCTCCTCGGCGGGAGCGAGGGTGAGGCCGGGCTCGCCGGCAATGGTGGGCTCGATCCCCGCGGGGTCCAGGTTCAGCCCCTCTCCCGCCGCACCACGCGGGTCCCGGCCAGTCGATCGTGAAGACCGGAGCCGCCGAAAGCGATCATCAGGAACCCGATGCCGAGGGTCAGGCCGGACAGCAGGCAGCCCAGCACGCGCACCACCGCGCGGCTGAGGCCGATCGGCTCGCTGCCGTCCTCCGCCACGACCGTCAGCCCCAGGAGGCGCTTGCCCGGCGTGGCCCCCTTCACTCCCCAATGATAAACGTAGTAGACCGCGCCGAGGGCCAGCACGACCGGACCCAGGGTCAGCGAGACCAGGATGGGCCAGAAGGCGACTCCTTCGGCGGTGGTCGGCGGGTGGGACCACCAGTTCTCGTACCAGTAGTAGAGGACGGGGCTCAGCAGCACGAGCTGCGCCGACGTGACGACGAGCCCGTCGAGCAGGCCCGCCACCGCGCGCCGGCCGAAGCCGGCGGGGCGAGGGGGCGGGGACACCGGCTTCGCACGCACGATCGCGGGCGCGGGACGCGGGCCCAGCGGCACCGGCGGGGAGCTCGGGCTCGGCCGTGCCGAGGGGGTCACGGAGGGCCGCGCCATCTCGGCCAGCGCCGACGATCGTCCGGCGTCGGGCAGCACGCGCGGCAAGCGGGACGGCGACGGTACGTCGGCCTTGTTGGACGCGGGCTCGGCGCCGGGCGGGGCCGCCTCCGCCGGCGGCGCGGCCCCGGCCTCGGGAGATTCAGGAGAGACGGCGGCCGCGGAATCCGCCACGGCGATCTCCGGCGCCCCCGCGGAGTGCTCGCCATGCCCGTCGCGCGCCTCCGCCGCAGGGGCGTTCGCGGAAGCCTCGCCGGGGGGCGCGTTCTCGAGGGCCGGCGGCTTGGTGCTCTCGGCATCGCCGCCGCGGGCGGGCGCGTCCTTCAGCACCTGGCCGCAGGCGTTGCAGAACTTCGCGGGCAGGAGCACGGCCGTGCCGCACGAGGTGCACACCACTCGCGCGGGCGCGACGGGAGCGAGCGACGTGCCGCACTGCTTGCAGAACATGTCGCCCTTGCGGTAGTCGGCCTGGCAGGTCGGGCACACCTGCCGGGGCGCGGACGGGTGCGGCACCACCTTCGCGCCCGCGTCCTCCATCTCCTCGCGGAAGAGCAGGCGCGCGGTGCCGATGGCGACGAGGTCCCCGTCGCGCAGGTTGCGCTCGCTGACGCGGTCGCCGTTCACCAGCGACCCGTTGGAGGAGTTGCAGTCGCGCAGGAAGTACTGGCTCCCGCGGTACTCGATCACGGCGTGGCGCCGCGACACCATGGCGTCGGGCAGGACCACGTCGTTGGAGGGATCGCGTCCGATGGACACGATCGTCCGGGCGAGCGCGATCTCCCGCCGCGAGGAGGAGGTCGGATTGATGATGATCTTGGCCATCGATGCGCGGCGGACCTATCCCCCGAGGAAGGTCTGGCGCCTCGTGACCCGCACCTTCACTTTCGCCCCCTGCTTCATGCCGGGCGTGAACTTCCACGACTTGTACGCGGTCACGACGGCGTTGTCGACGGCCTCCCCCGCGGACTCCACGACCTGGACGTCCGTCACGTCCCCGCTCTCGAGCACGACGAACGAGCAGGTGACGGAGGCGCGCTGGCCGCGCTTGAGCTGGAGAGCCTCCCTCGGATACTCCGCGGACTTGCCCGTGGTCTTCACCGGCTTGGCGGAGAGCGTGGTGTCGTTCTCGTCGTAGACGTGCGGATCGGGAGTCGGGGCCAGGGGCGGCGTCGGCGAAGGCGCGGCCTTCGGGGTGGGCTTGGGAATGGCCCGGAGCTGCGCGTCCACGCGGGCGGTCTGGTTCTCCTTGACCGTGGCCGATTGCGTGTAGGGCTCGTAGCCCTCGGCCGTGATCTCGAAACGATGGCGGCCCACGTTGAGGCTATGGCCGCGCAGCGGCGTGAGGCCCACCGCGGTGTTGTCGATCTTCACCATCGCGCCCGTGGGCGTGGAGGAGACGTCGGCCGTGCCCTTGGCGGGTGCGGTCCGCGAAAGGGTCGGCCGCACTTCGGTGCGCGGCGTTTGCGCGGTGAGCATGACCGATTCGACCGCGGGCGCGTAGCCCTCCAGCTCCACCTTGATCTCGTGTGCGCCCAGAGGCACGTCGTGCACGTCGAACGGCGTCTTGCCGACGTTCTGGCCGTCCAGGCTGACCGCCGCCCCGGCGGGAATGCTCTCGACGTGGACCACGCCGCTCGTCACCGGCGGCGGCGTGGGCGACGGCAGCTTCACCGGCACGGGTGAGGCCGCGGCGACGGCCGGGCTCGGCACGGGCTGCGCGTTCTTGCGGTTCCACAGGACGATGAGCGCGGTAGTGAGCACGATGAGGAACAGGACGAGCCCGATCCCGCCCAGCGCGAGGGTCATCATCGAGCGCCGAGCCTCCGGCAGAACGGGCGTCGGCGCGGTCTCGGTGACCAGGACCTCGTCCTCGGGCGGGGGCGGAGGCGGTTCCATCGGCAAGGGCGGCTCGCCCGATTGAGCGGGAGGATCCCCGGCGCTGCGCATGAGGATCGTCGCCGGCTCCTCGGACTCCGGCTCCGGGGCCGGGGCCGGGGCGCGCGCCGGCCGCGCACCGGTGGCGCGGGGCTGCGGCTGGGCACGCATGAGCACGGTCGCCGCGTCCGCTTCCTCGGCCGGAGGGACGGCCGGGGCGGCCGGACGTCGCGGAGCGACCGGAGGGGCCTTGAGGAAGACCGTCGCCTCTTCGGAGTTGTCCGGCGGCGGCACGCGGGCCGCGGGCATCCGCGTCGTCCCCGTGCTGAGGCTCGCGGTAGGGGGACCCGTCCGCCGGGCCGGGGCGGGCGCCGCTCGCGGCGGCGTGGGAACCGGAGGGGATGGCGCGGGCGGATTCGTCTTGCGAGCCGGCGGCGCCGGGGCGGGACGCGCCACCGGAGCACGCGTCCCCGGCGGATCCGTCTTGCGCGCGGCCTCGTCGACGACGACGGGCAGGGCGGCGGTGACTTCTTCTCCGGGCCGCCCCGCCGGAGCCGGAGCGGGGCTCCGCACGGCCGCGCTCGCGGCCGTCTCTTCGATGGCTCCGAACCACGCCCCGAGGCAATATTCGAGGTCCTGCACGAACTCGGTGGCCGTCTGGTAGCGGTCGTCGGGCTTCTTGGCCAGCACCCGTCCGAACACCTCGTGCCATTTCTCGGGCACGAGGCCGTTCATCTCGAGGTTCGCGGGCTCGATGGGATCGACGTGCACGAGCTTGTAGAGGATCGACGTCACGTTGTTGCCGGGGAACGGCTGCTCTCCGCACAACATCTCGAAGGCGCAGACGCCCAGCGAGAAGATGTCGCTGCGCCCGTCGAGCTTGTCCCCCATCGCCTGCTCCGGCGACATGTAGGACGGCGTCCCCAGCAGCGTGCCCGACTGCGTCATCTCCGCGTCCACGAGCTTCGCGATCCCGAAGTCCGTGACCTTGACCCGGTCCGTGTCGTAGAGGATCAGGTTCGAGGGCTTGATGTCGCGATGGATGACGCCCTTCGTGTGGGCATAGTCCACGGCGGAAGCGACCTGGCTGACGAGCCCGATGACCTTCTCCGGCTTGAAGCGGAGGCCGCGCTCGAGGATGGAGGCGATCGTCTCCCCTTCCACGTACTCCATGGCCAGGTAGGGAAGGCCGCCCTCTTCCCCGATGTCGAAGAGGGTGACGATGTTCGGGTGGGACAGGGTGCCCGAGATGCGGGCCTCGTGGTAGAACCGCTCGATGAAGGACTTGTACTGAGGGCTCTGCCGGGGGATGTCGAGGCGGATGGTCTTGATGGCCAGCGTCCGCTTGATGAGGGGGTCGAAGGCCTTGTAGACGGCACCCATCGCGCCGTACCCGATGCTTTCCTGCACCTGGTACCGCCCGATGACGCTCGGCATGTGCTCGCCCGCGTGTGGTGTCTCGTCCATTTCCCCGCCTGATCTCGTCAGGATCGCACCCGCGCGCGAAGATCGCGAGACTTGGGACTCTAACATCGCGGTGAAAAGGTGTCAACGAATGCGGCAGTCAAGTGCCGATGCATGAACGGCTTGCAGCGAGTCCTCATGGAACATCGCCGCGGACGCGGACGTAAGCTACGACACGGATGAACTACAATGAGCGAGCGATGGCGTCGCGGCCCCCGATCGTCATTGACTACGGGGCCTTCCAGCAGCCGCCGAGCCGGCTCTTCCGCGACTACCTGACGGGATCCCCCACCGTACAGCCTTTCTACGCGTCCGCCCGCTGGGACCTGGAGGGGCTCCAAGCCTCCGCCGACAACGCGCTGCGCGCCGAGCGGCCGCGGGACGCGGTGGTGGAGGCGCTCATCCGCCAGCAGGAGGCGCGCGAGGCGGCGGGGGCGGCCGCGCAGGCGCGGCGGCTCCGCGACCCGAAGGCCACGGCCATCGTCACCGGCCAGCAGGCCGTCCTCTTCGGGGGACCGCTGTACGTCCTGTACAAGGCGCTGGCCGCGGTCGTGGTCGCGCGGGCGCTCGAGGCCCGGCGCGGCGCGCCCGTGGTGCCCGTTTTCTGGGTGGCGGCGGACGATCACGACTTCGCGGAGATCCGCTCGACGACGGTGCTGGACGAGACGGGCCAGATCCACGACGTGCGGTACTCGCCGCACCGGGAGCCGGTGGGCCAGCCCGCGGCCCGGATCGCGCTCGACGACACCGTCTCCGCGCTCGTCGAGGAGCTGCGGGGGCGGCTTCCGGCCGGACTCCACCGGGACGAGGTGCTCTCGCTGGTGGCCGCCTGTTATCGCCCCGGCGCCACCCTCTCCGAGGCCTTCGCCCGCCTGCTCTCCGCGCTCCTGCCCGACCTCGTCGTCCTCGATCCCTCCGACCCCGCCCTCAAGGCCCCCGTGCTTCCCGTGTTCGCGCGCGAGCTGGTGGAGCACTCCCCCACCTCACGCCTGGCCGCGGAAGCGGGTCAGCGCCTCCTCGCCGCCGGCTATCACCAGCAGGTCCCGGTGCGCGCGGGCTTCCTGAACCTGTTCGTCTATCTGGACGGCGAGCGGCGCGCGATGGGGTGGGAGAACGGCATCATCGAAGTGAGGGGGCTCGGACGGCGGATGCCGGTGGCGGAGGCGCAGCGCATGCTGGAGAAGGACCCGTCGGGGTTCAGCGCGGGCGTGCTCCTCCGGCCCCTGACCCAGGATCTCCTCCTGCCGACGGCGGCGTACGTGGGCGGGCCGGCGGAGATCGCGTACCACGCGCAGATCGGTCCTTCCTATGCGCACTTCGGCATCCCGCGCCCCGTCCTCGTGCCGCGCCCGAGCGTGACCCTCGTGGAGCCCGCGCAGGCGCGCGCTCTGGAGGCGGACGAGATCTCGCTGCCCGACCTGCAGGCCGACCCGCAGGGACTGCTCTCGCGCTGGGCGCGCCAGGACTATCCGGAGGTGGGCGCCGCCTTCGACCGCACGCGCAAGGCGATCGAGAAGGAGATGGCCACCGTCGAGGAGATGCTTGGCTCGCTCGACCCGACGCTGA
>Ga0070701_10000675_pt1 | contig 12015 bp, 11 predicted proteins | sample KBSK5102metaG_FD_65451 | JGI IMG/M metagenome (GOLD analysis project Ga0070701, IMG submission 65451) | Corn, switchgrass and miscanthus rhizosphere microbial communities from Kellogg Biological Station, Michigan, USA - KBS K5-10-2 metaG | ecosystem: Host-associated > Plants > Roots >... | reverse complement strand
TGTTGCTGCCTCAAGATCGGTACTAACAACTGACGAAGCAAGCCGCCCGATCCATCGGCTTCCCCCTTCGGACCATAAGCCGTGAGCATGTACCCAGGACCTACGGGCATCTGCCGAGCGCCCATCGCAAAACGAGCCGCCGTAGCATACGCCAAAAACCCTCTTTCCCGCCCTTCACACAGCCCAATCGTTCCTACTTCAGGGGCCGTATCGTTGGCGAGATACTGAATCCATAACTGACGGTCTTCCGTGGAACCAGGAACGTAAATCGCATTCTCCGTCCAGCGCCACGAACCTAGAACTAGATTCAAAGCTGGAGTCTGCGAAAGCGGCATGACATCCACGTTCTGCATGGGCTGAAACGTCTGAGCAGAGAACATCACATTTCCACCAGCCGCAGGACTTGTGAATCCCAAGGCATAAGACCCATTGAGAGTAAAAGTGTCCGCCCCTGTGGGCGTGATGTACCAGTCTCTATTCACCGTAGGCGGAGCTGGAGAGTTATTGATCTCGATATGTGTCCCCAGTCCGTCAGGCATCGGCGCGGTCAACTGAACACTGATTGGATTGCCGTCCGTAATCGTGGCAATCTCCACCTGATTGACTGCTCCGCGCTCCCAAATCTGCTGAGGTTCAGCGAAGTCCGTTGCCCCCAACTGCTCGGGAAATACAACGTTTGTATAGGCTGGCAAAGTGTAGTAAATCTCCCGCGTAACTTCCTGGGCATTGATCTTGATGAGCATCTGGATCAGTTCCATGTAAGCCATGCGGTAGAAGGTCAGCAGGTTTTGGGTGATCGCCCCAGCGGCGTCACCCAACAGAACCTGCGCGTCCCCCAACACTTCGTCAACGGTTACTTGAGCCATGTTTAATTAGCAGGGGGAGCCATCGGAGGCGGCATAGCGGGCGGACCCTGCAAAGGCTTCGCGGCATCTTTCAGCCGTTTCTGGGTCATCTCGTACAGCGCATAGTCAATGATCTCGCCGCAGCTTCCGCACTTCGGATGCTCGGTAGAGGTAGGCTTGCCGCAAATTGGGCATGGAGCAATCTTGCCCTGTTTCGTAATCGTGATCCACGGATGTTCTGCATCATTCGCGCCGATCAGCGCCGCCGCGTTCCTATGGATTTCGTTGATGTCCCGAGGCTGACGATTCGTATGGAGCGAATCCCCTTCGGCAATCTTGGCTTCACAGAACCGATAAGCCCGCCCACGATAGGCGTCACATTCCGCCTTGAACTCCGGGAACATGCGAGCGAACTCAGCGGTTCCCCACAGCGCCCATTCAGACTTCTTTGTGGGGTATTTTTGCGCCGTCACGATCCATACCGCAGGCCCCGGATGGTCAGGCCCCGTAGGTAGCTGCCCAGTGACCGCATGAACCACGTCCCGAGCGATGTTCATTGCGGGTTCGGGCTGATCCGCATAGGTCTTGCGCGGGGGCTGCCCCTTAGTCCCAGTGAACAGTTTCTGGAATCCATCCCGTACATACAGGATCTCCGGCTTGCCCTCAAGGCTCTTGACCGGCTTGGCGCGGTAATGCGTCTTAAACGTCTGGTCTTCGATGGTGGTTTTGTAGCGCCGACTCTCTTTGATCGGCATGTGATGATAGCTACAGATGGCAACGATGTTGCCATACTGATGCATCGCCTGGGTGACTACGCTCCCAAGTTCTACGTCTTGTTCTAGGTCTAATACGGCGGTGGACATGTTCATGCACCCTTTCCTGATTCTTCATTAAATGAGAGGTAGCTCCCGCCACGCTTGCCGGGAACATGATTCACAAAGTGGTCGCGGGTGATGTCCCGCACCTTCCCCTTGTATTCTTCTTCGCGCTTCTTGTGTCCTTCGATGGTCTTAATCACGTGCTCACGAAGGCTCATGGAGCCCTGCCAGATAATATGATCCGCGATCCATCGAGTCCACTCTTCCGTGGGCTCTTTGCCGGACTCTAGCGGCTGCCAGCAATGCCAATAACCATGCTTCTGCCATTCGAGGTTGGCGTACTTCCGTAGCCATTCGTCGTGAGACTCAGGCTCGTTCCATTTAGCGATACACCAGCGGTCATCATCCGGGTCCGCCTGGGATCGCCATTCGTACTTCGGCTGCGTTACGAACAACCCGGAGGCGGTCGTCACCACCTCCGAGCCATTCTGATACGGCATCTTCAACTCCCGCATTCTCTTGAACTGATATACCGGCTGACCAACTTCATCGCCATACGGTATCGTCCCGTGCTTGTCGCCTAGGATTTTATTCAGTGCTTGATGTTGTTCGGAAGTCATGATGTGTTATAATTCCTGTTATGCCTGCTAGAACCTACAAACCAATTCCCGCATTAAACGAAACCAAAATCCAGGAATTCTGGAGCCTGATAGATCAAGCTGGAGGCCCAGCGGCGTGCTGGCCGTGGCTCGGCAGTCGGGACGCTGAGGGCTATGGGAATTTCTCCATTTACGAGGGAGGCCCCTATAGAGCTATTCGCGTCGCCCTTTTCTTGGCTAGCGGGAAAGACCCTTCGGGGTTCATCGTTCTGCACTCCTGCGACAATCCGCCGTGCTGCAACCCGCGCCATCTCTCCCCAGGTACGGACAAGCAGAACCATGCCTTTCGCTGGAAAAATACTCGGGTTACTGGTACTAGAAATCATAAAGCAAAGCTTTCAGATGAACAAGTTGCAGAGATTCGCAAACTCATCGAACAAGGGACTAGGCAAACAGCCATTGCCCCCATGTTCGGCGTGTCGCAGGCGCTGATTTCCAAGATCGCACGCAGCGAACTATGGAAGTTTGGCGAGACTCGGACGTCCATCCCCAAATCATTCATCGGGGGCGAAAGACATCCAATGGCCAAGATCAACGCGGATGTAGTCCGCCAGATACGAGCGCTCCAGGGAACCAAAAGCCAAGCCGCCATAGGTACCCAATTCGGGGTTTCCGGTAGCTTGGTTAACATGATTTTGAAGCGCCGCATCTGGAAAGAAGTGGACTAGTAATCGTAGCCTTGGCTCGGAGAGGTTAAGCCAGTGATTAAACCGCTATTCATCGGATTACAATTATAATAATTTAGGGTGCTGATGAGATAGAACAGCACGGTCGCCATGGGTCCGCCGTTGGCGTTGTACATCGGGAAGAACATTTCGTTGTTCCCAGGATTGCGGTAGAAGTCTGCCGCTACCTTGTCGTTATAGAACACACGGCCCCAGTCCTTGGGATTGCAGTAGTCGATCTGCGATGCGAGCTGGAGAGCGTCATAGTAGTGAGTGACGCCGCCGTACATGATGCCGCCATCGAGTTCTACCTTCGGCAGCGGGTCAATCTGCGCCTGGGTGATCTCGGTGCGGTAGTAGTTCGACATCGCTTGAACCTGGGCATTGGTCTGGGCGATCTGCTGAGGACCGATCAAGCCGATGAGGCTCGGGTTGGTCGAATTGCCCGCACGAATGCGGATCAACTGAACCAGCGCCAGAACCATGGCCGGGGTTAAGGTTCCACCCGTGGTCACTGCCGAGGAATTGATCGTCGGGAAGGTGGTACGGCTCAGGCCCAGATAGTTGCCGGAGGTCGCAGTGGTATTCACGTACCGCAAACCTTGCAACCAAGTCGGAGTTCCAGCCGGAGTAGCTCCACCGAAGTACAGAACGTCGCCAGCGGCAGGGATGTTTCCACCAGTCAGCGTAACCGGAGCGGTGAAGGTGATTTGACGGCCATCATAGGACGCAGCGCCGGGATTGACGAACGGCAAGTAATCCGGCGAAACGCCAGTCTGCCCAGTCTTCCAGGTGGCGCCATTGATGATCTCAAACGGCTGGTTTGGAATCATCATGCGAGCGCCGATGTCGGTATCCAGCGTATACGTACCACCCGTACCGTTGCCGGTGAACGCGGTAGCCACGGCAACCTGCCCGTCATCGCCGCCCAGATTATGCCAAGAGGCATCTTCGTAGCGGGCCATGTTCGGCAGGCCGTCTTGCATGGTCTGCTGCCAAGCGTTGACCACCGACTGATCCGAGGTAGCAGTACCTTGGACAGAGGCGTAGGTCATCTGGAAGCCCATCTTGGTCTGGAAGAACGTCTGCTCAAACTGATTGACGTTGAATCCGGTACCAAGACCCAACGCTCCACCGTCAAGGTTGACGGCACCGAAGTTGCCAGCGGGCGCCAGCTTGATCGGGGCGCGGAAGTCTTCTCCGCCATTGGTTTTGGTGATGCGGTACTGTTCGCTGTTTTTGCAGACGCGCTGTACCGCGTAATCGGAGTTGAGTTGATAGATGTTCGGAAGAGTGCCTTTCCGAACGGTCTGAATATTAGCGTCTAGAAGATCGCTGAGAGTCTGTCCCATGATAGTTTCCTTTAGAGAGAGTTATTTGCGGGCTCCCGGCATGGCTGCGAACATCTCATCCCACGTCTTCGCCTTGAGCATTGCGTCCACTGCGCCATTCGGCGCGGGTGCAGTTACCCCGTTCGGGGAAAGCTCAGTGCGAGGCGCTTGGCCTGCCTGCTGGTGCTGCGCTTGGTTTGCGGACTGAACGGATTGCCCGCGCTGACCGATAATCTCTCGACTCTTCTGCCGAATGACCTGATCTGCGATGCTCCGTCTAAATTTGGACACGCGCTCAATGGCTTCCGGTGAACCACTGCGCTCGGCCTCCATTCGGAGGTTTTTGTAAGTGTCCCCCCATACAGGATTGGCCCCTTCGGCTTCCTGGATGGCTCTAACGAACTTGCCCCGGATATCCTCGATATCGGCGGGAGAGAAAGCAGAGTTGGCCTTGATCGGCGCTAAAACGGTGTCGATATGCCCGACAACCGCGCTTTCCTCTGCTGTATTGATCGAATTGATTCGCGCTACTTTGGCCTGCTGCGCCTGATTCTGATGAAATTGCGCAATGCGATCCTTTTCCTGCTGAATCCACTGGCGCTCTGCTGCGATGGGGTCTTGATTCCCACCTGCTAAAAGCTGGGCCTTGGGGGTATAAGTACCCGTCAGGCGCATTTCCATGTTCTGGACGTAGTTGGCTTCCGCCTCACGCGCGGCTGGGTCTGTGATTTGCGAAACCCTTGCACGGGCTTGGTTCAAAATCCGGTTATTGAAGATCCGATCCACTTCCTGAGAGGCTAACGGGTTGGCCGCTGGGAGGTTCGTCAATGCCCGAATCGCCATTACTCCGAAGGCATGCGGGTCCGTTTGATGGAACTCCCCTAGCATGCTATCCATGGCGTTAATATCTTCAGGGCCGCTGCGGAACATGTTGAGCAGGGTATCTGCCTTGTTCGCCCGCGTAGCCAGATCCTTGATGGCGTCAACGCTGACTTCCGGGATGATTTGCGAAAGCTCCCGGATCATCTTGTGATCGGCTTGCAGCTTTTGGCTCTTGGTGGGGTTGTAGAAGTGCCGCTTCCCATCCTGCGAAATGCTATCCGGCTGGATCTCCGCCAGCGGGTCTTCGGGCAGCCCGTCAATCTGGGGAGTCTCTTCCACGACCGGGACTTCATCCCCAACAGGGATAGTCGGGTCAGTGATGACCTCTGCCGCTACTTGCGCGTCGGGAACGGCTTCCGGGGACGTGGTAGCAGGAGGAGCCTCTACGGGCGTCTCGGGGGCGTTCCCTGCCGTAGAGTTGTAATCTTGACGCAACGACTCAGCAATGCTGGTCGGTGCAGGGGCCGGAGCCGCTGCGGGCGTTGTGGGGGTTGGCGTAACTACTGCGGTTGCCATGTTAGTTTACTGCTCCTGTGCCGGGATTCTCCATTGCGGGAGGTTTCGGGTTTAGCGCTGCTTGTTGGGCTTGGCGCTCTAAAGTAAAGCCATGCTGCTGATCGGCTTTAGCCATGTCGGATTGCGTCGAAACGGGCGGACCCATCGGTTGAGGCAGTTGTACACCCTGCGCTCCCAAGACCGCTTCCATTTGATTCTCGGGGAGGTCTGCCAAGTTGACACTGGCCTGCACCTTCATCGGCTCGGCGGGTTCGGGCGGGATCGCGGTCATTGCGGCTTGCAGGAACGCGCGAACGTTCGCATAGCCGGGAGTGTTCATCCTCTGCTGTCCCGATTGCTCTACGAGCGCCTTGCGTGCCAAGGAGACGGCAATCTTGGGATCAAAGACCACGGAATCAAACGGGATAGAGGGTTGAGGATTCCCCTGCGCATCAGGTACCGGCTGACCGGACCACAATTGGTCTACGTGCTCGCGGATGGCTTCGATCTGATCGAGTGTGGTGTTTTCCAGATCCGGCAAGTCCAAAAGATCAATCACGGTTTCAAAGTTCACGGGGTCCATGAGCTGGAGAGCCTGAGCAAGATTCGGGTTGTTCTGGATGATGTCCTGGACGGTTTCCTTGCGCTCCGCGAAGGACGTGGGGATACCAGATGCTCCCTTGATGAACCAGGAAGAGTTCTTGATAAGCCCGATGTCGATGGTCTGCCCTTGATACTCGGGGTTCACTTGAACACTGTCTACATACAGGTTCACCGCATTGGTCATCGTCTCTTCCCACCAATGCGTAGCCAGCTGTCCAGGGGTTCCAAGCTGCATCAAGCCCTGATTCAGCATCATGCGGGCTTGGCCTAAGGTCAGGTTCGGCGGCATCTGACCGAACACCTGAGGCTGAAGACCATAGAAGTCCTGCATGGTTCGCTCAATCAGATCAAACATCGCAGGAATCTGCGCAGGGAAGTCCGAAGTCGGGAATATCGCAAAGGCGTTTTGCAGGTTCTCGCCAGCCCTTGGCAAAGCAGGAAGGAAGCGGTTCGGGCTATACCGGCTACGGTTTAAAGCGTCGGCATCCGCATAGTCTGCATTAATGAGGAACTTGGGGATTCCAGTTTCAAGCGTTTCCGATGTCACGGCCAAGAGGTTCTGGTAGTAATCCTCCATGCCGAACATACCCCAGCCAGCGCCGTCACAGAAAAGGTAATCCGCCATCGAGGGGAGGCATGAAGAGAAGTGACTCTTGAGGTCCTTCGCTACGATCTCGACCACTTTATTCTGAATCTTGGTGATCCTGCATCCATCCGGGAACGCCTGCAACGCCAGCGCCCGCGCTTTTTCGTCCTTGATCCGGTGAAGCTGCGATGGAGCCATCCAGGTCTGCTCAAAGTTCCACAGATTGGTGAAATCTGAACGGATCGTACCCGTCTGTGATTGCGCCGCTGCCCGTACTACGGATTCCGTGGCGGTCGTTTGATCGCCGCTGATAACGCTGCCCGTTGTGTTCCCAACGATCTGCCGAGCGTTGGGGAATTCCATCATCAGCTCGCCTTGATCGCGCTGCGAGGCAAGTCTTACCCAGGGGGTTAGGTTCTTTTCGACGACGTTAAACGGGAACGTAATCGTATACCCATTCATCAAATCCACTTCAACAGAGCTTCGCTCGTAGCGTTTTGTGCCCTGCTGTACGGGAACATCCGTCATGATGGGCTGGTTATACTCATCCAGCATTGGTTGGCCGTTTTCATCCGGCACCATCTGCTGCTGCATGACGATGTTCGGAACTTCATAGAAGCCGAACTTCTTGCCATCGGTGACCGGGCGGACATAGCCAAACGTGGTTCCTGTTTTGAACAGATAGTAGAACAGCCGCAAGTTCAACGTTTGTACGTTCCACTGCGTCTGGAGCATCTGAATTAGCAGATTTACCTGCCGCGCCCCTCTACGGTCGTTCTCATTCGTCGGATTCCCTGGATCGGCGTTGACGTTCCAGAACGGCCTTTGCCCTAGAACCGCGACATACTTATCTCCGTAGGACTTCGACTTGCGAGGGTTGTAGTCGAAAGACCTATTTCCATCGTCCAGATTGTGGTTGTTTGCGGTCTGCTGTCCGTAGGTGACCCATGCAATTGCTCCCGTGGTAGGGTCTAACTCCGGGGCGATATTCTGAATGCCTCTATAGAACGAATCGGCTTTCTCTAAACGAAGAAGCTGGAGAACGCGCTCCGCCTGATAGTTGGTATCCACCGCATCCCGTAGGACCGTTTCTATCGGCGTCAGGATGATATCCAGTGCTTCCACTGGGACATCCGTCTTAATTAGTTGGAGCTGACTCTGATCCATTAATAGTCAACGATTGACGCTTGCGCAAATCTTCTTCAAACTTCTTCCACTTGTTCTTCTGCCACGTTACCGGATCTTCTTCTCCAGCCTTAGCAGGTTCCACGTGAAACTTCGCAGCGCTCGGGTCTACCACGCGATCCCCGAACAGGCGGCGCATCAGCCGCTCATTCAGATCCTTCTGTGCGTCTGCCGATTGCGCTAAAACCTTCTCATGCTTATCGCGAAGTTCTTCCAGTTGAGAGCGCAGGATTAAGATCTGATCGTTGGCTCTCTGCTGCCCTTCGATGGCATCGCGGTAGTCCGCAAACAGCAAAAGAAAGCGCTGCTGAAGATTCAGGGTCATTTTTTGGCGTTCGCTAATTCCTGATCGCGCAGCCACAAGCGAAAGTCGTTTTTCGCCGCATCTTCCAAGGAAACTTCCGCCATAAAGGCCAGCATGGCCTTCTCGTCTACGACTTTCCACCGTTCCGTGGGCCTGCGATCACGAGGGCAGATAGAATCCGTAATGGATACAGTGGTCGGCGGTAGAGGTAAAGCCTTCAGCCAGAAAATGACTTCCTTGGGATCGGATAGCGCGATAGATACAGAGGCGGGGTGAGGCGTCCCATGCGCATCCTCAGTAACCAGATTCCCCCGAAGCTCCTTCAACTGCTCAATCTGATGCTCTGTCACATGCGCAAAGGTTGCATTTACGGAGTAGCGGGGCGTTTTTTCAAGCTTCTCCGTAAGCTTGGCGATGAACTTGTCTTTTTGTTTGGGGAAATCTTCTATCGTCACATTACCTCCACTTCGGTTTGTTCTTCCGTGCCCATCGCATGACTTTCTTTTTGAGGTCCGCTGGCCCACTCGCCACACCAATCATCCTCGCCAACCATGGACCACTCAGAACCATGGGGAGGGAAGCGCTGGCAACGATTATCGGAACGATAGAACTTACAATTCCCGCAATGGCTGTCGTCCTGCGTCTCTTGGGGAGCCTTGGAAAGGTCCTCAGGAGAACCTAGCGCCGTGATCTCGATAGACTTGCCAAATCCACCTGGGGTCAATTTAGCCTCCGCTCAGACATATTCTGTTGCATCATCGCCCTACGAACAGCCAAGCGATTGTGCCCGATGACTCCTTGAGCCTGCTGCTTTTTGCCGGAAGTCTCCATGTAGTTAGCATGTACCGCCGCCATGATCTTGCTGTGATCGCTCATCCCCGGCATAATCTTTTCAAGCTCTGAAACGCGATCCCGTACGCGCTGCTCAAGAGGCGCGAAGTTCACGCCCTGTTGTTCTTCCGAAAACAGTCCGTAGCGTGCGCAATCTATGGAGTCGTCACCAGCCGCTGATTCGGTAGCGTCGAACTTCAGAACATCCGACGTCCCAGGACGGTGCATAGCCTTAGGAAGGCAGTTAATCAGCTCGCGGCACTCCTTGGAAATTTGCCAACGCGGGAGAACTTCGCGATTGGCGGAGAACTCCGGTTGGTTCATATAAGCCTTGTACGCCACGAGCCCTTTTTCTTGGTAGAGCCTGTCAGCAAAAGCCGAATCGGGTACGGATTCAGGACGCAGCGGACGGAAGCGCAGCATCGTCTGGACGTGCATCCATCCAGCGACTCTATCCGTGCTCGCCTTAATCATCGTAATCATCGTAGAGCGCTGCTCTTGGCGTCGGCGGTGCATAGAGGCGAGTGCGGACTCGGCATCTCGCAGCTCACGCTCATCGTCGGTTAAATCCGCAAGGAAGACACTCCCAGGACCTAACTCCTTCTTAATGCCAGCTGCGATCTGCGAAGCAACGGTATTTTCGCTGTCTCTCTTCGCATAAGCATCAGGGGACATGTAGAGGTTCAGGTGCTTGCCCTCTAACCCTTCAATAATGGGCTTGACTTCACGCGCAATCAGCACTCCCAGCTCAAAAGGCTCTACGCGCTTCAGGGAAATCTCTTTAGAGGTGAAAACCTGACCCCAGGGGGACTTTCGGTGAAACTGTATATCTGTTGGATGGATGTAGCCCCAATCTAAAGAGGCCCATGAGTGCCACCAAGGCTCAATGCGCACATTTTCCGGGTCGTAAATATGATTTGCGCTGTCTGGCTCTCCGGCTAGGGGACCATTGGGCCTGTAATCCTTGAAATACATGCCGGACATCGCCCGCATGTCACCGTCACGCCATGCTCTACGCAAAGATTCCGGCTGAATGCCGTTCAGCCACTTCAAATATGAGCCTTGGCTTAGCAAATCCTTCTTGCAGGACGGGCAGACGTTGATTTCTTCGTCTGGGCGCTCAGGAAGAGGTATCGGGATCTCGGATTTGCAGGAAAAACACAGAATAGCGTCTTTAGTGGGGGCTAGTTCCGGTTTGGTATACAGGAAGTAGGGGTTATCCTGCACCTTGGACGGAACGAACATGCGAAGCTTGCCTTCTTCGTCTCGAATCGCTCCGTAACGGGGTACTCGACCGTCCAAATAGGCTTCGATCTGGAAGTACTCCATCAGCCAGCCTTGGCCAGGAGCTCCCTTCATGTCGTCGCCGCCGCCAGGATTGAAAGTAACCAGTACCATTGGGTGCAATTCAGGCCACTTTGAGCGGTTGGAGCCTACAATTCGATGGAAAGTCTCCTCCTGCGCCATCATTTCAATCTGGTCGATGCCGATGAACTGATACTCAGGGCCTACGTACTTTTTCCAGCCATCTTCAAGGAAATGCCCAAATACAATCTTGGCTCCCGTTTGCGGCCACTCCGCGATGGGTGTACTTCCACGGGTAATCACCGCTCCGGTGGGGCCGTACATCTCTTCGGCGCGGTCTAGAATGTCCAAAAGATCGGCGGATTGGGGACGGAGGATCAAGCCACGGTAGTTTTTGTGCCCGATGTACATCAAATCGGCTTGTGTCGGTTGAGCGCCGCGAGCAATTGCTTCCTGAATGCGCTTCGGGTTCCCCCTAAATGCTGCAAGTGCAAGCAAGGAATGGGTTTTTGTGCCTCCACGAGCACCACCCGTCGCAACTACATCAGGGACTGGAGTCCCCGCCATGAGAGGGTTTAAGAGGACAACTTGAGGACCAGGGGGGCATTTGCACGGCCACGGTCCAGTGAAGTGGTGTTTTGAGCACCAAATAGGACGCAGAGGCCCAGGAAAGGTGTACGGATTCGCCGAGAAGTCGTTGGTGACCTGCAAAACAGGTCTAGCTGCTGACTTACTGCGAAATGCCACTATCCTCCTGAATGCTTACCAGACGGGAACCATTAGTAAGGTAGTGAGTTCCTTCTGAGAGTTGAGATTCTACGCCTTCCGCGCTTACCACGGTAGCTGTTTTGCCAGGAGGAACGACCACCTTAGCAGGCCAGCGCATATTGGAGGGTGAAGCGAACGGCATTAGCTACCGCGCACCCCGTTCAATGCCCAGCAAGTTCCGCCAGCATCGGGGAGTCTTTGCAGGAAGGAGGTACCCTTGCGCGAAATGGAAGCCCACGGCAAGTCTCTATCTCGTAGAATGACGCGAACCACGTTTTGACGGCGGTTTACGATCACGCGATAGACGCTTGGGGAAAGCTTCGCCGCTTCTGGGTCTATTTGCTTTAGATACTGCCGATTGCCGCGCTCATTGGCGAGGCCCATGAGAGGTACGGTGTGTGAAGACACGTATTTTTGAGGGGGTTCTGTGGGTTAGCGCCACGGCGCAAAGGCTTGTGGCCCTTGGGGACTAGTCTACGCTGTAAGTTGTGGGGGTGTCAAACTTTAAATGAAAAAAGGGGCCATCAGGAGGGATGGCCCCAGGAGAGTAGGATGGATGAGCGTCGTCCTACGCGGTCGGAACGTTGGCAATCGCTGCGGCCAGTTTGCCAGTGGAAGCATTCACGCGATCCACTATTGCCTGAATGGCTGCCGGATCTGCCTTCGCAGCCTCTACTTCGGCCATGAGAGTCTGGATAACGGTGACGGCGCTGCTATCGGTGGACTCGTCTGCGGCGA
>Ga0070701_10000670_pt1 | contig 12032 bp, 22 predicted proteins | sample KBSK5102metaG_FD_65451 | JGI IMG/M metagenome (GOLD analysis project Ga0070701, IMG submission 65451) | Corn, switchgrass and miscanthus rhizosphere microbial communities from Kellogg Biological Station, Michigan, USA - KBS K5-10-2 metaG | ecosystem: Host-associated > Plants > Roots >... | reverse complement strand
TAGCTACCGCAGTAGAACGACAGGTTGTCGCACGTTATTGATGTTTCCTTTCGCTGGGCGTTCATTTTCTCTTCGGTAGCTGCACCTGGAAGCGGGGCATCGAACGCTTTCCCAAACCGTTTGTCAGGCGTCTAGGCCACCCCTGCAATCCATTGAATATCTATGAGAATCTCGTCGAGTGACGACAGTTGCAACGCCTACCATCAATCGAAGAGGCACCCGAATTGTAGGGCAAAATAAATCCGGTATCGGGTGCCCTCCACCACCGTCGTTAATCGCGATACCAGCGCCCAATAACCGGCTGTGGCTCCCCCGCGCCATGAAGGTGTACCCCTTTTCCCATGCGCATCATCGAACGGCGTGCAGACGGTCCGCCGTGCAACTCCTTTCCATCTATGATTCGGTCGGAAATCAGCTTGCGCAAGACCTGACGCGTTTGCGGGATGTGCTGGCCTAGGAGGACGCCCACATTATAGTGATTGACTTTCGTATGCATTGCGCCCAGAGTGGTGCTATTCGGTGTGAAGCCCCGTTGGCTGTCCTATCTCTTGCGCTTCCTGCTTCTTCTCAGCGTGACCGATTCCTCAGTCTCCGCCGCTCCGATACCAGAGTTTCTCTGATCTCCTGCATGGCGTGTGTTGTGGTCTGCTGATGGAGGCGGACAGGACGCCAGCCTTGCTCCAGAGGCCTCTTCGACTCACGGCCCATTCCATAGAGAGGAGTGAACCATGCTCTATTATGCATTCGTGTTTCTGTTGGTCGGCTTGATTGCGGGCGCCCTAAATCTCGCCGGCGTGTCTGAGGTCGCGGTCCAGATTTCCTGGGTCCTATTTCTGATTGGGATCGTGTTGGTCGCAATCCATTTAGTTACAGGACGCACCGCTCGGTTGTCATGACTGGACCTGTCGGGTTGTCCGGCCGGTCCGGCCTGATGATCTGGCCCCGACCTACATCGGTTTACAGGAGGACAATCCAATGACCCCTGACCAACTCAAGGGGGAATGGATGCAGTTCAAAGGCGAACTCAAACAAAAGTCATGGCTCATTTTGCCTTGAGGCTACTGAGTCAGGCCTAACGCATGTTACACACCACTTTTAAGGAGGTTCTGTCATGAGAAATCTTATCGGTCTGATAATGTTTGCAGTGACCCTAAGCTTTGGGATGACAACCCTGACGTACGCGGCTGATGAGATGACAGCGCCTGGTCCCCAGTCTTTCAAAGGGGACCTGCTGAAGATTGAGGGAGAGTTTTATACGGTGCACGACACGGCCGGCCACGAAGTGCGCGTACATGTCGACAAGACGACGAAGCTGGATGGCGGCTTTAAGACGGGCGACAAGATTGAGGTCCAAGTGACGGATAAGGGCCACGCCTTTGATATAAAACACGTAAATGTAGCTAGTGGTGGGATGGCAGCGCTTGGCCCCCAGACGGTCACAGGAAACGTGCTGAAGATTGAGGGCGAGTTTTATACGGTGCAGGACATTACCGGCAAGGAATTCCGGCTGCATGTAGATAAGACCACAAAGCTGGAAGCGGCCTTAAAAACCGGTGACAAGGTCGAGGCCCAAGTGACGGATAAGAGCCACGCTCTTTCGATGATACATGTAGGTTCCGTGATGCCAAGGTAAAACCTACTACTACGGATTAGGCCAGACCAGAAGGTCGGCCCAATCCGTTTTGGTCGGAATCCCATTCGCTCCCGCATACATGAGTATACGCAGCTGAGATTGTCAGCATCCATTTGAGCAACCAAGGTTGCTTCATATTCCATTGGATCGGGCCGCGGCAGCGGGGACTAAGCCGCAAACACAACCCCGTGTAAACGAACACGAATCAACTGCGGCAACGTTGTGGGATCCCCTGCCCTCCACCATTTTCCTTCGCCGCTAGAGAGTTCCAAGTTCCCCCCCTCGCGAAAATTCCAAGTAACCTAGTTCAAAAATCTCCCTTGAATCGTGTGGAATGTGGGTTCGATTTCCTGAACGAATTGGACTATCCTTTGCCTGTTCAAATATAGTCTCCAATAATCAAATTGCTGGCCAAATTGTCGTTTTCCTGTAGCCTCGGCGCGGTGGCTAAGGCCGTCTTATTTGCCAGGGCAACCACCTTCCTTATGTGTGCTATAAAGATTCTTCGGCAATCGTAGGCTTCTTTAAGAAAGGTCCACATGCCACAGGACGTACTTTATTCGAATGCACATTTGAACAATGATGAATTCATCGAGCAAGCTTACGACCAAGTCAAATATATGCTGAAGGAAAACGTGCCGCCGCGTGAAATCCTTGCTCGTTTGGCAACAGCAGCGGAAGTCCTGACTGGTACCGGCGCGTCGGCCTCCATCCTTGTTCTCGATGAAGAGGGTTTCCTAAGGAATGGCGCTTCACCCAGCCTTCCTTCCGATTATCTCCAAGCCATTGATCATCGTCTAAAGCCTAACGCTCGTGTGGGCACGTGTGCCGCTGCGGCGGCGACGGGGTGCGTGGTCATTACACCGGATTTCTGTGCAGACGATAAATGGGCGGAACTTCGTCACCTACCCCTCGCACTAGGATTTGTTGGAGGCTGGAGCATGCCAATAAAATCTCCCGAAGGAGCGGTGCGTGGCACCTTCGGTACTTACTTTCGAGATCGCCGTACTCCCACGCCAAAGGAAAGAAAGGGTGTTGACCACCTCGCTCCCGCGGCAGCATTGGTACTCTCTCAAAGAAGTTGGGCCTAGTCCTTCCATCCGGGGCGCCACAATTCTAGGACCCTACAATCTTCAAGGCTCAATTAAATCTTGAAATGGTCCAAAAACAGTTGTTTCTAAGTCACCAGACGGTGCCATGTAAGTATATGCAATTTATTGGATTTAAAGTGACAGATCAGCAAGGTTTTTGGACATTTCAGAATTGAGAAGGCCGCAGATAGAAGGCTGCGGGTGTACAATTCTCCGTCGTTAGAGTCTTGATCTCCCTGCGTAATGAGCTCAGCTTTCAGTCACCTAGTGAGAAACGCCTTAGCCAGCGTCAGTGTGCAGGAATCTTCTTGTCCTCGGACTTTGTCAGCAAGTGGGGACTCACCAGTTCTATTCGCATGATCTGCCCCATGAGTTGCAAGGGCCCTTCGAATTGCACGAAACTCGGCACCTCATCGTCCAGGATCCAACAATCATAGTGAAAGTGGTCCGGGATCTTGCCGGTAGCCTTGCCGAGCAACTCCCGAATCATTCCGATGTCCGGTTGAAAGGCGTATTGTATCGCCTTACGTGACAGATCGCCGATACGGACGGTCTGCTCACCCTTGAGAGTCAGCTCAAGTTTGATGATCTCTGGTTTGGGCGTGAAGGCAAGAAAGTTTACCGTTCCGCTGGCCCCTCTCGGCAGGTTCAACAGCATGGTGACAAAGATGCCGTTGTACACATCCTGGGGCAGAGTAAACGCTCCAGCCAGCAACTCCTCCTTCCCATCCGCTCCCGCTTTTGAGCGCACCTTGTATTCGGCCGTGCTGCGGTCTATCGAGACCTCGATCTGATCCGGAAACGACGGGCCGCGCTGGACCAGCTGATAGCGGAGCATCGTAAACACGCGCTGTTGTGAGAAGATCACTTTCTCATCGTGCAGAGAGCCGTCCTTGAAAGTGAACACCAAGCGGCCTTCGACCTGATCTCCCTCTTTGACAACCTGAGTCATCTCACCGTGGCCAATAATCTCTCCGGCAAGCGACCGCAGGAGCAGAAAGCCATGGGCAATGCCCTCCGGAAACCGCACCGCAACAGGCGCGCTGTCCGCAGGCGAGCACACAAGACCGCTGATCGCGATGATGATCGCAATGCCTATGCAGGTTCCACGACGATTCGGAAGAAGTACCAAGCCAAACATAGCTCGAGGATTCGTCCTCCTGCTTCCGCCTTGGCTATAACAGGGGTACCATCCCGATACTGAGGACCAGTGCGAACATGATCAGACCGATGAGCTTATTCATGAGGGAACCTCTTTTGTTGTGATTGTGTTGTGGGCGTATCTCTCCCTGAATAGTGATGCCTCATGATTCTTTGGTCTGCATGGCTGAAATAATGTCCTGGTGCAATCAGTTTGCAGATTCTTTGGGGAATTCTAATGACATAGTGGGTGGCCCCATTCCATGTCGTGCCATTTGATGGTGGTTTTTCGCTAATACCCGATCCTCTTCTTCAGTCTTTCTATGTTGCCTGAACTGAAAGGCCCGGCACCTTTCTGAGTCGGGCCTGTTACTTCAGACTTTGCGATGCATCACTGTTCACTCCGATGTTCCACTGTAGGGTGACAGCTGTTCCACCGTATTCTGAAGCATCTTTATCCTATGTCACTCACGATGGTATGCCCACGAGGAAAAACCCGAGTCGCCAATGTACGGCCCGCGGTTTAGGATCACCTGAGCGCGCTGCTTTTATGCGCGAGAGCGCACATCAACATACATATATCAGGGACCGCCTGATGTTCAGGAGGTGATCGAGTGGGGAAATGCCTGAGGCCTTCTTCGTCAGCCACCGCGATGTCGAGGCTGTGTTTGTGGCATATATCCTCCTCAGATTTCGTTCGTGATGCGGGACCTCGGTGAACCTCTGGCCCAATCTTCCGTGAAGGCCTACGTCACATTCAATTCTCGTATCATCCAGACCCCTCAAGGATCGTGCACCTAGGTAGTTGCCGCTCGGGTTTTCACCAGCACCTTTCTAATGATCTGCCTGATACAGTCCGTATGACAATTGATATAAGAAGGATGAGGAAGTCAATGGAGAAAATGACTAATCTTCATGTTTCAGGAGGAATCCATCATGATGACACCTAGTCAAATCGCGACTCGACGGGCCGAATGGAAAAGAGCAGATCAAAAATGTATGCATGTGGTCCTGGAAATGGCGTGTAATGAACAGGGTCACGGGACGGGCTATGTCTGCAATTTGTGCGGTGCCGCTGTACGGTCCCAAGCCGCCTAAGCAGGCGATAAAGAGGGGCGGTGCCGTGAAGCATCGGGCTATGCTCGGCAGAAATCACAGTAACGGTGGAGGAGACGAGACTCCGGAACGCGAATTATTGTTCTTATACCTCTAACCGAGGAGGCGTCCATGGCCTCAAGTCTCAAAGCCAGTGTCTTAGCCTGTGGGATGGTTTTGAGTGTTGGGTTACCGGCTAATTGGGCGACGGGTGCGGACGTGGACCCATCTAATGAGAGGCTCGGTGGCCAACCTGGTCTGGAACGTGAGGCAGGGCAATTAAAGGGTGCCATCGTCGAACCTCGCGAGACCGTCCAGGGCCAATCGTTGCATATTGATGACGCTCACTCTTTTGTTAAAGGGCAGGAACGTAAGGAAGTGGGTTTGCCTATTGATGAAACCACCCAGAAGACCGGAAATATCCGTCAGAGGTCGTATAGAAGCGACCGTGAACGATCAGAAAACGAGAGACGTTGAATCCTGGAAAGAGCGATGCGGTCGCTTAATTATGTTACCTCGATCAGACAACTCGCAAAACGCCGTAGCAACGGGGGGTGGTTCATTTTTTAACACGGAGGGTCAGATGAGAAAATTCATGATTGTCACAATGGTATTTCTATTCGGGCTGGTTGGCATGCAGCAGAGTGCTCAAGCCGATCAAACCAAGGCCGCTGTTGAAGACGCGAAGGGAAAAGCGAACGCGAACGCTCAGAAGGCCAAGGGGGAAGCGAAAGCCCTGAGAGAAGAGGCCCAAGGGAACAACGTGAGCGCCGAGATGGAACGGGCGAAAGGACAAACCAAAGCGGCGGGAGAGCGAATCAAAGGGGAAGCGAAAGAACTGAAAGCTAAGACCGAGTAAACAGGCGGTGGGGTGGAGACAGCATGAACGGCAGGCCTGAGATCCGTGTGCCAGAGAATCAGCAGGAAGGTCGAACACCCTGTGCGCATCTCACCCTGAACTTGGAGCGTAGTGATGTGGGAACTTTCACTGGGGATTTTTGCTGCCTTGACTGCGGTGAACCGGTTACTAACAAACATCGGCATCTTGTTCTAGATTGAGTAGATGGACGATGGAGGAAGGGAAGGTCGGGAGATAAAAATTCCATATGCTCACATGAACATCTTTGAGGCTGAAGGCCCCTGCAAGGGCCAATATAGTGAGACGCATCAAAGCGGAGATCCGCCATGGAATACAAGATCAGGCCCTCGTTCTATAGTTGCGAATGGGTAGTGGAAGTTTGGGAGGAGGAAGAGGGGAAGGGGGAGTTGTATCTCGTAGCATTTTCTGGCCCACTCGCAGAGCAGTTGGCCGATGAATATATCGCTTTTAAGAAAGCTCAAGCGCAACACGGTGTCGCCGCTGCTTAGATTCAACCCTGCCGACAGTCTCTGGAGGGCGGTCTATCCGCCGATATCCTTAGAAAGATTGGTGGACATGCCTAAAGAACGGATCAGCATTTAGAATTTCCTTCGAGCCAGTGAAATCTTCATTCACGAACACGACCATTATTCTCCCTCTGAACAGATCTTGATATGGACGTCCGGGTAAGGATCTTCTACCTTAGTTGCCCCTTGGACCTTCCCTCCGCTTCCACATATCGAGGAATGTTTGCAGGCTCTTCACTGTCTGCGTCAGGGAGTCCAACTCAAGCGGTGAGAGTGGACCGTGCTGTTGCACGTATACTTCGACCGGAGTACTGGCAGCCATAAATCGCGCGATCAGCCCTTGGGATTCAATGGCAGGAGGGTCAATCATGTTTTTAATGTACTGCCCGCTCTCATGGCCCAGCACTAGGGTGTTCACTAGCGGCTTAACTTACCGTGGGTGAGTGTCCTCCAACCACGTTGGACGGGGGTGGAAAGGCTTGTGAGCCAGTCCTCAGCCGGTGGGAGTGGCGGAAGGGAACCCAATTATGGCTAATCGTTTGACTTGGACTTCCTGGCAGGCTTGTGCTTGTTGGGCTTTCGTCCGTTGGGACACCACAAATAGCAGGGGAAGCGATAGCGGCAAATTGAGGTGGTTAAGCAGCGAACGCCATTCCCTCGATTTTAAAGGAAAGCGCCTTTACCAACGATGGTGGTGGAGGGCAGGCGTTTCAACCATCATTAACCGATGCGCTATTTATTGATATTCAAGGGGTTGCGCGCTAGGGTTTATCCCAGTACTAGCATTAGCGCAGGAGACATATAGTTCTACTCTCACATCAGAAAACGCGATGGGAACACTGCCAACGTGTGGTGAATGGGCTGTGAACGCCATGGGAATTCTGATGCTGAGACGTTATTAGAAACCGCGATGGAACTATGGCCTACTCCATGTTGGCCGCTTCGTCTGGAACCATCCCGGAATCACCGTGAAGGCCCGATGCCGAATGGCACCGGGCCTTCGTGTTTCTACCGCGCAATCACCACGTACCGTCCCGTTAATTCCAGTCCTTCGGCGGTTCAAAAATGCGATCACCTCGCCCACTTCGTCATTCGATGGATACGGTCCCGCAGGGATATGTTGCCGCATCGCCAAGAGATCAACGAGTACTCGCGTTCCTTGCGAGCGCCCTCATTTTTGCCGGCGTGTCGCCGGGAGCGAATATGACCGTGAAGAAATTCAGTGGATCGGATACTTACTCAAAGGAACTGACCAGAGAGGGTCAAATCAACTCTTGCGGCATATGCTTCTCGACCTACAACCTGACATACCCAAGACATACACAATAGGGGCGCCTCACCCCACCCTACGCCAGCGGTTTGGGAAAGCGTTGTCCTACCCTACTCCGGCATGACGCAGATTGAAAAGTTAAACGCTTAACTCTTTAGGAGCCCCAGTCTCCTCTCTATCTACTTTGCCGTTCAGGGAACTGACGACACTCCGTGATGCGTTATGCGCTGAAGGAACTTCCGCACCCGCATGTCGTCTTCGCTTGCGGGTTCTTGATCGCAAAGCCGGAGCCTTGCAGCGCGTCTACATAGTCAACTTCGCAACCGATCAACAGGGGAGCACTTTGTGAATCCATGATTACTTTCACATCACCCTTCTCGATGACCGTGTCGTCGTCGCTCATCTTGGATTCGAACGACATGCCGTACTGGTAACCGTGGCAGCCGCCGCCTTTTACGTAGACTCGCAGACCGATGGTATCCTGCTCTTCCTGCATGAGTTCCCGAATCTTCCCCTCAGCCGCCGTCGTCATTGTAAGCATGACATCCTCCACTTTCCTCTGTTAGAGATGTAGACCGCGCCTCACCCAACCATGGAATCGAGGCGTCAAGGCGTTGGTCACTCCGCACGATTCCTCAGGACGCTTCCACCGGGTCCGCATACGCATTCGTGTAGTTCCCGGACCAATGGGAATAGCGTCGGTTGGCCCAGGTGTTGACCTCGCCATTTTGAGTTGTGCCATAGCGTTTCGCCAGCACCGCGGTAAATGTGGTCAGATTGCCCTCGATCTCTATAAGATCAGCCTCCGTGATCTTGTCCCACTTTGCTTTGAGTGGTGTCTTGAGTTGAGTCCAAAACGCTTTGAATTGCTCTTGATTCATCCGACACTCCTTCCTGACATGGTGAATAAACAGGTCCTGCTCACCACGACGGCGCTCGTCAGATCGTGGGCCGCAGCAACTATGAACTCTTGAAGCTTCGGAAATCTTTCATGCCGCTTTGTCCGAAGCCTTTCCTGGGCCATAATCTTTCTGATGACTCAGCATTGCGGCCTCTTTGACTGCTTCGGCTGCCGGCAGCGGAAAGTCTTTCGGGACATGGTTATGATTGGCAACATTAAACATGGCGACGTTGGGATGCTGGAATTCGATGCGCTTTTCTCTCCGAGGGAAGGATCGGTCGCCTATCGCGAGCAATTGGGCCTTATTGAGGAGCAAGTCTCGTTTGTTATAGACCGACCACTCGTATTCGCGTGTCATTCCGAGGGCATCCACCGGACACGCATCAACGCACATCCCGCAAAAGAGACAGCGGGTCATGTCCATGGAATATTCTTTGGCATAGCGTTTGGTCGGCTCGCCCGGGACCTCCGCGCTCACCACACTGATCACTCGCGACGGGCAGGCCGCCTCGCACAGATCGCAGCCGACACATTTGTCTGTCCCATCGTCGTAGCGCAACAACGCTAGCATCCCGCGATAGTTGTCCGGCAGCGTCCGCTTTTCATGCGGGTACTGCAGGGTAACCGGCCGGTAGTGCAACAGGTGCGACAAGGTCACCTTCATGCCCACGGCAATTTCATAGAAGGTGATGGTCTTGATCCAAGCCTTAAAATTCATGTTGATCTCGTCTGTTGTTCTATCAGGTAGCGAGAGTGGAACGTCAGGCAAGCATCATCGCGTCGGCGTATGAAAACCTCCCTGACGCTTCCCACCCCCAAATCATGCAAGGATCCTAGGCCACCTTGACTTCGATGGCCCTCGACTTCGCCTTCTCGGATTTCGGAAGACGCACGGTGAGCATGCCGTCCTTGTAATCGGCTGACAGCTCGTTCCCGTCCGTGTTCTCCGGAAGCGAGAAGCTGCGCATGAAGCTGCCGTAGGCACGTTCGATCCGATGATGTTTGTGCTCGGTGGTTTCTTGCTCGTATTTTCGTTCACCGGAAATCGTCAGGACATCGTTTTCTACCGTGAGCTTGACCTGTTCCTTCTTCATGTCCGGTAATTCAGCCCTGATAAGGAATTGCTTCTCATCCTCTATAATGTCCACCAGGGGCGACCACTCTGCCACCGTCATGGCTTCCTTGCCTCCGTCACCCGTCGCCGCCCGACTCGCCAACATCGTCGCCAACCGGTTTTCCAAATCACTCCGATCCTTGAAAGGATTCCACTGCGTTCTGCTGATAGGGTCCCAACGTAAAAGTGTGCTCATGATTCATCTCCTTACTGAATGTGACATAGTCAGTCAGCTCTTTCCTCTTGATGGCGTCGCGTCAACCCCCGTCACACCCGAGCGGGGCGCTCACGAATAGAACCCGGACATGGGGGCCGTGACTGCGGCCACCCCAGTCCACTGCAGAACCCCGGCAATCACTCCCAGCACCAGAAACACTAGTGCGTAGTACAACATTCGACCCTCCCTTCATAGAACTCGGACGTGGAGTAAACATCCCTGCATGAAGGCCATGGTCCTAGCCGCTTTGGATCGGCAGACCATGACACACGGCATGCGGCCGTTCACAGAAACTCTGGCATCGGAGCGGCGGAGACTGAGGAATCGGTCACGCTGGGAAGGATCAGGAAGCGCAAGGGATGAGACAGTCAGCGAGCTTCACACCGTATAGCTCCACTCTGGGCGCAATGAGTATAGGAGTCAAGCAGTATAATGCGGCCTTCCAGTCACCGTGGCCCTTGCCAGACCCCAGCTTCGCTTCGGAAGAGTCGCTCGGTACCGTTCGAGCGTGGCACGTGGTATTGGAGCTTGAGGACCAAGGGATTGAACGTGGGAGGATGAAACACCGAAAGACGGAAGATCTTGCTGAGGTGAGGGTTGAATTACTTGAAAAACAGAGGTCCGGTGATAAATTAATGTACAGACATTGAGGCGTTTGTTGCACGTCAGGGGCACACACCATGTTGTTATATGAACTCTTCATGTTGTGGATGATTGTCAGCATCACAGCAGTTGTGGTGAGCATGGTCCTTGGCGGCTTATTGTGTGTGTGGTGTGCCTTTCGAGGTAATAGACGCGCCCGATTGGACTTCCCGTCTGTGCGTCAACTTAATCTCCCATCGAAATAGCTGTTTCCACGCTCGCTCATGCCTTCAAACATCTCTATCCACTACCATTTCCCCAATAGTGCGATCATGGGTGACCCTTCCTCTCGTGGACCACGCTTTGAATCTCCGAACGAAGGGCAACCAGCTCGGACTGTTGAGTGGCAATAAGCATCGACAAATAGTGATGTTCTTTCATCTGATCTTTCAGCTGCATATATTGAGAGGAGCCTTGATGAAAAATAACCCCCAAGCCCAGCGCAAGGACTGTGACGACTATGAAACCGAAGTACAGCGTGACCAGTCCTGCCGCAGAGCATTCGCTGGTACTTCGAGTGAGATCTGCCGCGAGTTTGTTGGTCACTCATGTATTCAGTAATCGTGTAGTTCTGGTATGGCATTAGAAATCCTCCCGTCCTGATAAAGTCTCCACCTCCCATTCTCCTCCAGCAACCCCACACCTTCACAAAGGCTGCGAGCTATCGCATGTTGGAGATGGTGGCTTCCGTGGAACCTGGCTATGGCGTGGGCCGGTCGTCGCTCATTTGGTCACACCACTTGCGCGAAGTCGAATCTTCTCTTCCAGGTCCGCCAGTAGCTCAGCAAATTGTTCAGGGGGTGGAGCCGTTCTCGAATCAAAACATCCAGCATCCCGTAATCGGTACAAGTAATTGTATTCGGCGAGCCACTGACTCTTGCTATTTCTTTCTTCTGCCAGCGCATAGTAAATCTCTTCAAGAGGAGTCTGAAGCGCTGAACGTTGTCGGGCGTTTACATCGTTCAGAATGTCTGAAACAACCTTTTTACGAACGACTTGGGTTCCCCATGGGGAGTTCAGAAAATAGACCACCGCCGCACCAGCGGCAATGATGACCAGAACGATAAAAAGGAGTTCCGTGTTCCCCTCCCCTTGCTAAAACACTGGGTTTGGGCCATCACTTGAACGCTCTCAACGCTCTTCGAGGGGCCTACGGTGCAATTTAGCCGAGGAGGTTCCCCATGGTATCCATTCCTAGAATCATTGGGTATCGAGGCGAAGTTGCGTAGCCGATCCAGTGCTTTTCTTCCACCCAGAGCGGCCGATTCCTTGAGCGTGTCCAGCGAGCGCTGAAGATTCTACTCGGGCTCGATCTCGTATTCAGCTAGCACCCAGTAGGTCACCCTCAGGTTATTCTGGGCCTCTGCAATCCATGCTATCCTGCTGTATTCTCGTGCCTCATAGCAAGGCCTAGGGGATGGGCAGATGGAGTTAGGCTTTGAGTGCATTGGGCGATACGGCTATCTGGCCATCTTTCTCTTGCTGCTACTTGGCATCGTGGGACTCCCGGTGCCGGACGAAACGCTGCTTTTGTTCGTGGGGT
>Ga0070701_10000669_pt1 | contig 12037 bp, 12 predicted proteins | sample KBSK5102metaG_FD_65451 | JGI IMG/M metagenome (GOLD analysis project Ga0070701, IMG submission 65451) | Corn, switchgrass and miscanthus rhizosphere microbial communities from Kellogg Biological Station, Michigan, USA - KBS K5-10-2 metaG | ecosystem: Host-associated > Plants > Roots >... | reverse complement strand
GACGCGTCGAGCTGATTCTTGACGCCGAGCCCGTCGAGCACGAAGGCCTGTTGTCCCAGCCGTCCGCCGCGATAACTCTCGCCCACCGCGCCCGCCGAGAGCGCGACTGCTTCTTCGAGCGTGGTGACGGGAAAGCGTCGCAGCTCGTCGCCGGTCAGCCGCTGCACGGTCGCGACGAGCGTCGGATCGAGGATCGAATCGGCGTACGCCTCGACGACGATCGGCTGCTCGATCGTGTACGCGCCGACGGTGAAGTTGACCACGGTCACCTGGCTCGCGCGCACCAGGACGCTGTCCCGGCGCATCGTGTCGAAGCCGATCGCACGCATCGTGACGACGTGCCAGCCGCTGCGAACTTCGCGAAGCCGGTAAAAGCCGGTGCTGTCGCTCCTGTCGAGCCACCGCCCGTCCACACCGATTTCGGCGCCGCTCACCGGTTGTCCGCCGTCGCGCTGTCGCACGTGTCCGATGATCGCGCCGTTGGTCTGCGCGACCAACGGGGCGGCGGCGACCGTCAGCGCGGCGCACACCAGCCATGCGCGCGGAGTCATGGCAGCGCGAACAACCACAAGTCGGCGTTGGGCGCGCCGTTCCACGCGCTGACGACGAGCCGAGTGCCGTCGGGTGACAGCGCGGGACGGCCGAAGCGCCAGCTCGAGTCTCCGAGCTGCGTGATGGTCGGGCCCTGGACGATTTGCAGCGACCCGCCACGGTCTGAATTGAAGGGGCTCGCCGGAATCCCGCCGACGATCGCCGCGAGCGTGCCGCTGCTCACGCTCAGATCGCGCGCGACGCCGACGGCAAAGTCGAGCAGCGTGTCGGTGATCGCGGTCGACAGCGTGCGACGGAAAACGCGCGTGTCGTTATTCCTGGTGAAATACACCGTGTCCCCGTTCGCCGACGGCGCGAGCGAGGATGCACTGTCGCCGTCGGGCATGCGCGTGAGCGTCAGGCCGCCGGCGTCGAGGTCGGCGATGACGATCCCGATGCCGATACGCGCGGTGTCCGGAACGCAGCTGCTGCAGCCGCGGGGAAACGTCACATGCTCGCCGATGAACGCGAGCCGCGCCGGGCCGAGCCAGGCGACATGCGAGATCGCGTCGTAGGTCGCGCCCCAGGTCGTCGTGAACGGAATCGTTTGCAGGAGGCGCGCGGCATTGGGATTCGCCGCCGGCGCGATCACGAGCGACTGACGGTCGGGTCCGAGTCCGGGAAGGAATCGCTCCGTACTGGACCGGACATATGCGACGCTGTCACCCTGAAATGCGGCTTCGTCGTAGACGTTGAGCGTATCGTCGGCCGCGACGGTGCTGCACGCGTACCGGGAAATCGTGCCGCCGTCGCCCGGCATGAACGCCAGACAGCGGTCGTGATCGGCCCGGTCGCGCCGCTCGGCCGTAAACGCGAACCCGCTGCCGTCGGGGAGCCATTCGGGAATCAGATCCGCGCCCGCACTGAACGTGAGCTGCGCCGGCTGGCCGGGAATCAGTGGACCCGAGGAGCCGCCTTCATTGGAAGAGAACGGCGAGGTATGGCCGCACGCGGTGAACACTCCAAGTAGCAGAGTGAAGGACGCCACGGCTTTCACTTTACTAAACGCTTGTCTCTTGCAACTGCCCGCTGCTGAAGAAACTCGGCTTTCCGCTCGCCTGCAGCAGCCCGTGTATCAGGAACTGCAGCGCCACGAAGAAGAACCCGCCCCACATCAGCGACGGCAATCCGGCCGTGCTGTGTCCGTACAGCACCAGCACCCAGCGCGCCAGGACATAGCACCACAGCCCGCCCGCGAACCAGCCGAGCACGCGGATGATCCTGCCGGCGCCCGTCTCGATTCCCGGCACCTTCAGCAGCGCCTTCTCGACCAGGTACCCGAGGTAGGTGAAGCTGAAGGCGATAGTGAACGCATCGAGAAAATCGAAGCTCAGCTGTTTCGGCAGCAGGACGTAGACCACGAATGCGATGGCCAGCGCCAGCAGCGTGTTACGGGTGAGGGCTTTCACGCAGGTAACCCTCCAGCCAGTCGAGTACAGTCCCCCACCAGATGCGCCGGTTGCGCGGGCGCAACACCCAGTGCCCCTCATCGGGGAAGTAGAGGAACTTGGCGTCTAGGCCCATTCGCTTGGCCGCGGTGAAGGCCTGGTAACCTTCGGACAGATCGACGCGGTAATCGAGCTGCCCATGCACGACCATCAACGGAGTCTTCCAGTCGCTGACGTGGTTCAGCGGTGACCACTTCTCGTACAGCTCTCGGGTTTTGTACAACGGCCCGCCGAACTCCCAGTCGGTGAACCACAGCTCTTCGGTGGACCCGGACATACTCGCCGCGTTGAACACGCCGTCATGGTCGACGAGAACCTTGAACCGATTCGTGTGCCCGGCGATCCACAGAATCATGTAGCCACCGTAGGACGCGCCCGCGGCGCCCATGCGCGTCGAATCGACGTACGGCAGCCCCGCAACGACGTCCAACCCTTTCATGAGATCTTCGAACGGATAATCGCCCCAGTGCTGTGAGATCGCGTCGGTGAACTTCTGTCCGTAGCCCGTCGAGCCGTGGAAGTTGACTTCGGCCACCACGAAGCCGCGCGCCGCGAACATCTGATTGTTCCAGCGCGGGCCCCAGCTGTCGGTCCACGCGCCCTGCGGACCGCCGTGGATCAGATAGATGAGCGGATACTTCCGCGACGGATCGAAGTTCGGCGGCTTCTGGGTCCACCCGAACACGGAGTCGCCCAACGCCCCGACGAAACCGAACTCCTCGAGCGGCGGCAGGTCGAGCATGGCCAGCGCGGAATCGTTGTGATGCGTCAGCGCCTTGCCGTTGACCCAGACTTCGGCCGGCTGCGTATTCGTTTGATGCAGGTAGACGAGCGTGCGGTTGTCCGGCCCCACTTGCACGCCGGTGTTTACGCCGGACGTCGCGATGCGGGTCCGCTTGTACCCGGGAACGTCGATCCGGTAGATGTTGTCGCGGCCCCGCTCCTCGACCACCGCGTACAGGCATTTCGAGTTTGGGCACCAGGTAACCGAGCCCACTGAGAGATTCCAGCCGCTCGTGACTTCGGCGGGCTTGGCGGTCGCATTTCTGCGATCGAGCAGCATGAGCCGCAGCCGATCGGCCTCGAATCCTGGGCGCTCCATCGAAAGATAGGCCAGCCATTTTCCGTCAGGCGAAAACCGCGGCGTGTTGTCGGCCCCAGGATTTGGGGTGAACGGAACCAGCGGCCCTCCGCCGTTCGGCACCGTGGCGAGATCGACGTTCGTATTGTCGGCGACCGTGGAATCGGTATGGACCGCCGCCACGATTTGCCCACCATCGGGCGAAATCGCCACGTCCCCATCGCCCCCGGTGGCGATCGTCGGGACGTCCTGATCCACAGGCGTCAAATCAGTGGCCTTGCCGCCGGCGAGGTCCACGCGGAAGACATGCTGGCGCTTGCCGGCCCGGAAATCGTCCCAGTGACGCCACATCAGGTCCGTCCAGATGCGCGCCTCGGTCGGGTACGAGCCGTTCCGCTCGTCGATCTCCTGCTGCGCCGGCCACTTGATGTCGCTGCCGACGAGCAGCCCCGAGCCGCCGGGAAGCCAGAGCGGGTCGCTCGCGCCATCCGCCAGGCTCGAAACCTTGCGCGCGTCGCCGCCCGCAATCGGCATCACCCACACCTGCGCGCCGCCCTCGCGCGTCGAAATGAACGCGAGCGTCTTCCCGTCCGGCGACCAGCGCGGCTGGCGATCGGATCCCGGCCCATTCGTGACCTGCCGCGTCTTGCCCGTCGCAACCTCGGCGACCCAGACGCGGCTCACGTTGCGATTGTCCTGCAGCGACGGCGTGGAAACGGTGTAGGCCACCCATTTGCCGTCGGGCGACAGTTGCGGGTCGCTCACGGCCTTGAGCGCGATGTAGTCTTCGAATGTGATCGCGCGTTTCTGCGCGGCGAGCGGAGCGGCGAGCAGACAAAGCAGCAGGATCGATCGCATCAGTATTCCGGGTGAGTGATGATGGCACGCACGAGGTCGTCGAAGACTCTCGACTCCGCCGTCACATTGCCGCCGGGATCGGTATGCACATTCCACGCGGCGAGCTCGTTGAGCGCCGTGGCTTCTTCATACGTGAGGTGCAGCACGTAGCCGTTTGCCTCCTTCTTGGCTTTGTCGAGCACCTTTTTCAGCACGTCCGGCAGATGCTTGGCGCCGCGGACCGCGTCGTACTGTTGGCTGGTCACGTTGAGGTCCATGCGGTAATCTTGGGTAGCTAGCATCTCACTCGCAACCCAGAGCGCCGATGTCTCGCACTGCTTTCCTGTCCACCGGCTTTCACGTTCCAGCGCGTGTCGTCACCAACGACGATCTCGCGAAAATCATGGACACCTCCGATGAATGGATCGTGCAGCGCAGCGGCATCAAGACCCGGCACTGGGTGGACAAGGGCGAGACCGGCGTCGGGCTCGCCCGCGAAGCGTCTCGCAAAGCGCTCGACCAGGCCGGACTCAAGGCGACCGACATCGACTGCATCGTGTACTGCACCTGCACCCCCGATCACTTCGAGCCGGGCAATGGCGTGTTCCTGCAGCGCGAGCTCGGGCTCACCGACATCCCCGCGGTCGACGTCCGCAACCAGTGCAGCGGATTCATTTACGGTCTTTCGATCGCCGATGCCTGGATCCGCACCGGCCAGTACCGCCACATCCTGCTCGTCGGGGCCGAAGTGCACTCGCGCGGGCTCGACAAGACGACGCGCGGCCGCGACACCGCCGTGTTGTTCGGCGACGGCGCCGGCGCGGCCGTGCTCGGCCCGATCGCGGACGACGGGCGCGGCGTGTTGTCGACGCACATTTTCGCCGACGGCCGCTACGCGGAGAAGCTGTGGGTCGACGGGCCCGGGCTCGCGCACGATCCCTACGTCAGCGTCGAGATGCTCGAGCAGGGCCTGCACCGCGCGGTGATGGAAGGACGCGAGGTCTTCAAGTTTGCGTCGGTGAAAATGCCGGAATCGGTCGCGATCGCCCTCAAAGCCAACCGGCTCGTTCCCGCCGACATCACGCTGCTCGTCCCGCATCAGGCCAACTTGCGGATCATCGAAATGGTCCAGAAGGCCGCGGGGCTGCGGGATGATCAGGTGTACGCCAACATCCAGAAGTACGGCAACACGACCGCCGCTTCCATTCCAATCGCGCTGCACGAGGCGCTGGGAGAGGGGCGGCTCAAAAAGGGCGACCTGCTCGTGTTGACCGCGTTTGGATCGGGCTTTACCTGGGGGAGCGCCGCGATTCGCTGGTAGTTCGTTCCTCTTTCAATTCCTTCAGCTCGCGTTCCGCACCCGCGGCTTGTGGCGAGCCCCGATAGCGATCGACAAAGCGCGCGAGCTCGACCAGCAGACGGTCGGCTCTTCCAGTCTTCCGGTACAAATCGATGAGATGGTTCGCCGCCTGCATCTGCTGGCGCGCGTCGCCCGGTGGCGTGGCGTTGCGGATCTTCAGATAAAGCTGCTCGGCTTCGTCGTACTGCTTCAAGTGTGTCTCGAGCAACAGCGCGAGCCGCAGCCGCGCCTCGTGATCGTACGGCTCGATGCGGATGTGATCGCGAAACCAGTCGGCAGCTTCCTCATACTTCCCCTGCACGATCAGCACGTCCTGGCGAGGATACGTGGGGGGCGGCTTGATGTCCCCGGCCGCGAATAGAGTGCGCACGAACCCCGTCGACGCGGCCCCAACGGAATGGTGAATCGCGAAGATGCCGGCGATGGTCAACGGAATGTTGAGCCCGATCAGCACGAGAACGAGCCAGCCGGGAATCCACCCCATCTTCTGCATGAAGAACCACAAGGCGGAGAGCATGATGAAGCACGCCGGGCCGAAAAACACGGTGACCTTCAGCAGGTACGCGCGCTCGGCGGCGTCGATGTCGCGCAGGCGGGGTAGATCGGACATTCCGGGCCTTAATTGCGCCTGAAACGACCCCTGCGCAAGTTGCGTAGAGGCGTACTCACCAGGAGCGACGGCATGTTGGCAACATTGGGGTTGATACTCGCGGGTACCGCGCTCGTGGGCGGTTATGCCATCACGAAAAACTTCGTGCGCCGGCGGCTGCGGTTCGTCGATGCCATCCAGAGGCCGTCGGCACCGGTCGTCGCCGGGGCGGTCGCCGCGGTGGCTCTCCTGCCCGTGACGCTGCTTCCGGCCGTCGGTGTGGGAACGATGATCGCGCTCGGCGTCGGGGTCGCCGGCGGCGTCGCCAGCGGACGGGCTAGCCCACCTTCAGATTCTTGACCTGGGCGGCGATCTCCGGTCGCCCAGCCACCACCCGCAGCGCGCGCACCGCTTCGCGCGCGAACGTTCTGCCGGCCCCCTTTTCTACTTCCTCTAACGCGCTCCAGCGCGTGAACGCCGGGCGGACCGGCGTCGCCATCTGCAGCGTCTCGAACGCGTCGGCGACGGCGAGCACCTTCACCGTGATCGCCATCGGCAACGATTCGATATCCCAGTCGTCTCCCACGATCTCGTAGTAGTGCGAATACTCGGCGATGATCTCGGCCGCGCCGCGCAGGGCGCGCGCGACGATCAGTGAGTCGTCCGTCACCGAGCGCGACAGCAGCCGCAGCAGCCGCTGATCGGCGGTGCCGACTTCGTGGAGCAGCGCCGCGATGCGCAGGTTCTCGAGCTCCAGCTCCGACAGCTTCAGCTCCGCGCCGATGTCGGCGGCCAATTGCGACACGCGCGTGGAATGCCCTTCCTGATGGCGCTCGGTCGATTCGATGTGGTAGGTGAGCACTTCGAGCGTCGCGAGGTACGCGTTCTTGAGCTCGGTGAGGCGGGTGGCGCGCTGCTCGGCGAGACCGCCGACCACGTATCCGGTGAGGATGAGGAAGCCGCCCCAGGGGATCAGCGTCATCAGGGAATCCTGATCGAGCCCCGGCTCCATGCCCAACCCGCCCGTCGCCTGAAAGAAGCACACCAGCGCGACGACGAACACGCCCGAGCCGACCGCGAAGCGCCGCCCGCTGAAGAACCCGGCAAGGATGATTGGGAGATAGTAGAAGCTGAGAAACGCGAATTTCTGCTCGATCAACGAGTTGATGGCGAGCAACGAGGCGACCAGCAAGAAAACGAGGATGCGCTCGAAATTCCTGACCACGAGCAGCTTAGCGCGATCCATTGAACGCTGCGGCACACATTCCTTCCGCGAGGATCGACCAAAGTGAGAAACGGCTGGGCAAACTGCAAGTGAGAAGGATCACAACCGGCCATTCGTGAAGGCGTAAACCGTGCTCCGGCCCCGCGCTCCACTGGCGGCACGGAATTCGCCCAAGAGGCAGCGGGGGATGGGTGAGGGTCTGAAGCGAGGGGGTTGGCCTGCGCGTCCTGGAGGCCACCCCCTTCCAACGGACGGCCGATTATGTTGTGGCGCCACTCACCCGGGATCTGCAATGGACGAAGAGATTCCTGTTGTTCGTCCTCGCCGAGCTCTCCTACATCACCTATCACGCCGGGCTGACACACTTTTTGTTGGCGCACCTCATCGCCGAGGTGCTGGACGTGCTAGCTCTGGTCGCGATCGCCGTCGGATTCGGTAAGCGCGTCGTCACCGGGATCGCGCCGGTCGTATCCGGAACAGCTCAGCATCGGTAGCGGCGGGTACTTCAGAAACCGGGGGTCAGTGTCGGCCCGCAGGCACCGAAAGAACACGGACCCCCGACGGTTTTTGGCGATTCGGACCCATCTGCAGGTCCCACACAGGCCTACCGCGTGCTCAGCCATTAGGTCGAAACAGAAGCTAGTTATATCTTGGACCCCGTGAACCAGGTAGAAAGCGCCGACGACTACGGCCTTCCACCCGGTGTCCGGGACGAGTACCTGCAAGGTGCCCGCGATCAGCTCGGGTTGATTGCCGAGCTCGCTGAGCGCCTGGTCGCGTCCGGCGAAGACCGGGAGGCGATCGACGAGCTGCGCCGCGAATCGCACCGCCTGCGCGGCTCCGCCGGCTCGTTCGGGTTTCCGCAGGCCACGCTGGTGGCTGCCGAGCTCGAAGACGCCGCGAAGCAGTGGCTCGAGCAACCTGACAATGGGGTCGCGGGTCGAGGGTACGCGGCGCGCGGGTTCGTCCGTCGCCTGGCGGCTGCCCTCTTTACGAAGCAGGCTGCCGCGCCCGCGCCGCCCCCTGATCCGACCGTCCCCACGCCGCCGCCTGTTTCGCCGCCGCCTCACCTCGCCGCCCCTTCGCCGCCGCCCTCGGACGCCGAACCGAGCGATGTCCCCGAAGTGATCGTCGTCGAAGACGATCCCGCGCTTGCCGAGCTGCTCACGTTCGGCCTCGAAGCCCGCGGGTATCGCTTCATTCACTTCCGCAACGGCCGCGAGGCGCTCGATCTCCTCAAAACGCTGCCGACCGAAGGCGCGCCGCAGCCGCCGCTGTTGCTGCTCGATGTCGATCTCCCCGCGCTCGACGGCTACTCGATCTTCGAAGAGCTGCAGACGGAATGTCCCGGAAAATTTCGCGTCGTATTCACGACCGTGCACGGCAGTGAATCGGAGCAGCTCCGGGGCCTGGAAGCGGGCGCGATGGACTACATGGTGAAGCCGATGAGCCTGCGCGTGGCGCTCGAGAAAATCAGACGCTGGGTGGGCCGGTGAAATCGCACGCATTCCTGATCGTGGTGGCGGTCGTGCAGGGCGGCCTGCTCGCGGCGCTCATCGTGCTCATCGTGCTGAATCGCTGGTTCCGGATCCGCCGGAGCACCCGACTCAATCCGCGGCGCGAAGCGGTGGACGCGTCGATGCGGCGCTGGGCTGCCGGCACCGCCCCGCTCGCCGGCGTGCTGGTCGGACTGGCCCGACTTCCGGTACCGCTCGCCATCGACACGCTGGTCAAATGGTCGGCGCGCGTCCCGGGCGAGCGCTGGCGCCAGCTGGCGGTCGCGCTCGAGCAGGCCTGGTGGGCCAAGCTCGTCCGCACCAACAGCAGCTCGGCGCGCTGGTGGAAGCGGCTTGAATCGGCGCGCTTTCTCAGCGTGGCGGCGATGCCGCACGACGTGGCCCGGCTTACGCGGCTGATCAATGATCCACATCCCGCCGTGCACGTCGCGGCGGTGGCGGCGCTCGAGCGAATGGAAAACACCGCCCTCACGCTGACGGCGCTGGACCGGCTGCCGCGCCTCGCTCCCACGGTCCAGGCCTACTACGCGGCGATGCTGCTGCGCTCGCGCCCCGTCGTCATCGACCATCTGCAGAAGCGGCTGCGCCGGGCCGACGATCCCGCCCTGCCCCGGCTCGCGGAGTTCGCGGCCAGGTTGAGCGAGCCATCGCTGCGCGAGCGCCTGACCGCGCTTGCCGATCACGCCGACCCCGAGGTCCGCGTCCAATCGGCGCGGGCGTTGGGCAGCTTCCCGCACAAAGAGTCGGTGGCCGCCCTCAAACGGCTCGTCACGGACGACGCCTGGGCGGTGCGCGCACAGGCAGCACGCTCCATCGGCATGATCGCCGACATGGGCACGATGCCGGCCGTGAAAGCCGCGCTGGAAGACTCGGTGTGGTGGGTGCGGCTGCGGGCCGCGCTCGCCCTCATGCGCTTCGGCACGGCCGGCCGCAATGCCCTGCTGGAAGCGGAGACCGGAGCGCAGCCGCTCGCCAGCGCCGTCGCCCGCATGGTGCTCGGATTGCCCGCGCAGGCGCTGGCGGAGTTCGCGGCATGAGCACGATCACCACGCTCGTCTCCACGACGGATCTCGTGATCCTCGTCTACTTCCTGGCGCTGAACTCGTTCTATGCGGTCCTGCTGATCTGCTCGATTCCGGAGATCTGGGAGCAGACCCGGCTTGCCGAGGATGAAGACTTCCAGCGGCTGATGCAAAGCGACGCCCTGCCGCCGATCACGATTCTCGTGCCCGCCTACAACGAGAGCGCGACCGTTGAAGCCAGCGTCACGGCGATCCTCACGCTCGAGTATCGCAACTATGAAGTCGTTGTCGTGAATGACGGGTCGAAGGACGACACCATCGACCGGCTGCGGCAGGCGTTCGATCTCTACGAAATCCCGCGCATCTACCCCGAAACACTCCTGACCAAACCGCTGCGCGCCGTGTACCGCTCGCGCTCCCGCTCGCGTCTCACGGTGATCGACAAGGAGAACGGCGGGAAGGCGGACTCGCTCAATGCCGCGATCAACGCGTCGCGCTTCCCGCTCGTGATCGCCGTCGATGCCGACACGCTCATCGAGCCCGACGCGCTGCTGCGCCTGACGCGGCCCTTCCTGCTCGGCCGCGAGATCGCGGCGGTCGGCGGCACCGTGCGCGTCGCCAACAACTGCACGGTGAAGGACGGCCGCGTCACCGACGCGCGCGTGCCCACCCGGGTGATCCCGGGGATTCAGGTGGTCGAGTACCTGCGCGCGTTCCTGTTCGGGCGGCTCGGATGGAACCGGCTCGGCGGCAACCTCATCATCTCGGGCGCCTTCGGCTTGTTTCGCAAGGACTACGTGATGGCGGTCGACGGCTATCGCACGACGAGCATCGTCGAGGACCTCGATCTCGTCGTGCGCATGCACCGCTACCTGCGCCAGCACAAGATCAAATACGAGATGCCGTTCATTCCTGATCCCGTCGCGTGGACCGAAGTCCCCGAGTCGCTCAAGGTGCTTTCGCGCCAGCGCGAGCGCTGGCACCGCGGCCTGATATCCGCGATGTGGCAATACAAGTCGATGTTGTTCAATCCGCGCTACGGCCGCATCGGGCTCCTCGCGATGCCCTTCTTCACGTTCGGCGAAATGCTCGCGCCGGTCGTGGAGCTGCTCGGCTACATCATCACGGCGGTGGGACTGTCGTTCGGCCTCGTGAACACCTCCTTCGCGCTGCTGTTTGTGCTGGTCGCGTGGGGCTACGGCATGCTGCTCTCGATGTGGGCGGTCGTGCTCGAAGAAGTGAGCTTCCGCCGCTACCGCCGCTTCGGCGACCTCTTCCGGCTACTGCTGTACGCTTCGCTCGAGAACTTCGGCTACCGCCAGCTCACGGTGTTCTGGCGTCTCAAGGCATTCGCGAACGTGTGGCGCGGCGTGCACGTCTGGGGCGACATGGCCCGCAAGGGGTTCGGCAAGGCGAGCGCGACGGCGTTGCTCCTGTTGTTGTTCGCGACGCCGTGCCTGGGACAGAGTCGCGTCAACGTGTGGAGCTCGTACGAAGGTGTCGACGACAGCCAAGACTGGACGACACTCGGCGGTCAGCTGACGATGCGCTCGGCGAAAGGCAGCGGCGGCTGGCTCGCCGTTGAAATGCTCGGCCGCTACGGCGAGACCGACGTCACGGAACGGCTCGGCGGCGTGCTGCACCCGAACGACCGCTGGTGGTTCACGGTGGAAGCGGGGACATCCAAGGAGCCGGTGTTCAGCCCCAAGAACAGCTGGGAAGCCGATGCCGCGACGTTGGTCGGGCACCACGCATCGGTCGGCCTGACGTATCGTCGCTGGAATTACTCGGAGGGTCCCGTCGACATCCTGATGCCGCGTTTCACCACCGAGACGCCCAAGATGTCGTGGACGATGCGCCTGTTCATCTCGCGCAATCCCTCGGATCGTACCGATTGGGCCGGCCAGGTTCAGGTCGCGCGCGCGTTCTCGCGCCGGGTCACGGGCTCGCTGCTGGGAGCCGGGGGGCGAGAGACCTATTCCGTCGCGGGTTCGCTGCAATCGCTCGCAACCACGACGATCGGTTTGGGCGCGCGCTACAACGTCGGCAGCAACATGACGTTGCGGCTCGACGCGAGCTTCATCAACTCGCAGCCGACCCTGTCGCGGCGCGGGATCGCGCTGGGCCTCGAACGGGGTTTTTGATACGGTTGTCCCGTGAGCGCGCTCACCTGTGATTGGGGCACTTGCATTTCCGCTCGCGAATCGCGGCATTGGAGCATGCGCAGATACGCGATAGCCCTGCTGGTGCTCGTTGCATGCACCGATAGCACGGGGCCGGCCAATCAGTCGAACGACCGCATCACGATCACCAATGATGCGGCGACGTTGGCCACGCGCGTCACGTACTTCAACGACTCGATCCCGC